>CAEZXK010000022.1_pt1 | contig 19601 bp, 16 predicted proteins | sample 7265231 | NCBI WGS metagenome assembly CAEZXK01 (sample SAMEA6813906, study PRJEB35770) | uncultured Rhodoluna sp. | biome: Freshwater; feature: Freshwater reservoir; material: water | place: Czech Republic | collected 2015-11-04 | depth 0.5m m | reverse complement strand
GTCCATGGGCCTTGGTTGGCAGGTTCGTCTTGAACCCAAACCAACTCGGCATTCGGATACTGCGCATAGGTCTGCTTGATCTCGTCAACCGGAGTTGGGTAGAGCTGCTCAACGCGAACGATTGCGGTTGTGCGATCGTTGCGCTTCTGCGCTTCGGCCAAGAGATCCCAGTAGACCTTGCCAGAGCAGAAAATCACGCGCTTGACGTCGTTCTTGTTAAGACCCTGCTCGTCGTCGATCACCGGCATGAAGGTGCCGCCGGTGAAATCTTCGACCGCCGATGATGCAGCCTTGAGGCGAAGCATCGACTTCGGCGTGAAGACAATGAGCGGGCGCTTCGGCGTCGAGTATGCCTGGCGACGCAACAGGTGAAAGTGCGAAGCCGGGGTAGAAGGCTGCGCAACAGTCATGTTGTTCTGAGCGCAAAGCTGCAGGTAGCGCTCAATTCGCGCGGATGAGTGGTCTGGGCCTTGGCCTTCGTATCCGTGTGGAAGCAGCAGAACAACGCCTGAGTGCTGGCCCCACTTCTGCTCGGCCGACGAAATGAATTCGTCGATTATGGTCTGAGCGCCGTTGGCGAAGTCGCCGAACTGAGCCTCCCAGAGCACAAGAGCGTTTTGGTTTTCGACCGAGTAGCCATATTCGAAGCCCATTGCCGCATACTCGCTGAGCAGTGAGTCGTAGATGTAGAACTTGGCTTGGCCGTTGGCGAGGTTGCGCAGTGGCAACCATTCCTGGCCGTTTTCGCGATCGTGAAACACTGCGTGACGCTGAACGAAGGTTCCGCGACGGCTGTCTTGACCGGCCATGCGAACTACGGTGCCCTCGATCAAGAGCGAACCGAAAGCTAGCAGTTCTCCGAAGCCCCAGTCGATGCCACCTTCGCGACCCATCTCGACGCGCTTCTGCAACAGCTGCTGCAACTTAGGGTGAACGTTGAATGACGGTGGCACGTTGCCGTGGGCGTTGGCAATCTGTTCGACGACACTGCGAGAAATGGCAGTCTCGTGAGTGACGGCGGTCTGCTCTGAAGCGGTTGTGCCGATGCCAACCGGGCGCGCAACAAGTTCGACCGGCTTCGAGGTTGCCTCGTGAACATCGTTGAACGCTTGCTCGAGCGATGCCTGAAAACTTGCGTTTGCTTGTTCGAACTCTTCGCGCGTGATGTCGCCACGACCAACGAGAGACTCGAGATACAGCGTGCGAACTGAGCGCTTAGCTTCGATGAGGTTATACATCAGCGGTTGGGTCATCGACGGGTCGTCACCCTCGTTGTGACCGCGACGACGGTAGCAAACGATATCGATGACAACGTCTTTGTTGAATTGCTGACGGAATTCGAAAGCCAATTGCGCAACTCGGTAGACCGCTTCTGGGTCGTCACCGTTCACGTGGAAGATCGGAGCCTGAATGCTCTTTGCAATGTCGGTTGAGTAGATAGTCGAGCGCGACTCAGATGGCGGTGTGGTGAAGCCAACCTGGTTGTTAATCACGATGTTTATGGTTCCGCCGGTCTTGTAACCGCGAAGTTGCGACATGTTCAAAACTTCGGGAACAACGCCCTGGCCTGCGAACGCCGCGTCACCGTGAATCAAGATCGGCAGCACCGGATAGGTGGCGTCGTAGATGCTGCCAATGCGGTCGAGCTTTGCGCGCACGATTCCCTCGAGAACCGGGTTTACCGCCTCTAGGTGAGAAGGGTTAGCCGCAAGCGAAACCTTGACCTGCTTGCCTTCGAGGCTTGAGTAAACACCCTCGGTGCCGAGGTGATACTTAACATCGCCAGAACCCTGAACGGTGTTGGTGTCGTAGTTGCCTTCGAACTCACGGAACACCTGACCATAGGTTTTGCCGGCGACGTTAGTGAGCACATTCAAGCGACCGCGGTGGGCCATTCCGATTGCAACTTCATCTAGACCTGCGTTGGCAGCGCTCTGCAAAATCTCGTCGAGCGCGGTGATAGTTGATTCGCCACCCTCGAGCGAGAAGCGCTTCTGACCGACGAACTTGGTCTGCAAGAAAGTTTCGAAAGCCTCAGACTCATTCAACTTCTCGAGAATGCGAAATTGCTCTTCTTTGGTGAGCTTGGCGTATGGCCTCTCAAGCTTCTCCTGAAACCACGCACGCTGTGCCGGGTCTTGAATGTGCATGTATTCGACACCCACGGTGCGGCAGTAGCTGTCGCGCAAAATCTTGTAGATGTCTCTAAACGCCATCTTCGACTTGCCGCCGAAACCGCCGGTCTTGAAGGTGCGGTCGAGATCCCACAGGCTCAATCCGTGGTTCAAAATGTCTAGGTCTGGGTGTGAGCGCTGCTTATACTCGAGCGGGTCTGTGTCGGCCATTAGGTGACCGCGCACGCGATAGGCGTTGATCATTTCTTGGATGCGCGCAGCCTTGCTGCGCTCATCTGCGTCGTCTTGATCGAAGTCGTGAACCCAGCGCACCGGCTCGTAAGGAATTCGAAGGTCGGCGAACATCTCGTCGTAGAAACCACGCTCGCCGAGAAGCAGCTCGTTGACTTTCTTGAGGAATTCGCCAGAGCCGGCGCCCTGAATTACGCGGTGGTCATAGGTAGAGGTAAGTGTGATGGTCTTGCCGATGCCTTGCTTCGCAAGTGCGGCTTCGCTCATGCCCTGAAACTCGGCTGGGTAGTCGAGCGCACCGGCACCGATGATGCAACCGGCACCCTTCATGAGACGCGGCACCGAATGCACGGTTCCGATGCCACCCGGGTTGGTTAGCGAAATGGTTGATCCAGCGAAGTCGTCAGCGCCAAGTTTGTTGTCGCGAGCGCGCTTCACGAGGTCTTCATAGGCAACTAGATACTCGGCAAAGTTGAGCTTCTGTGCGCGCTTGATGTTTGGAACGAGAAGCGCACGGGTGCCGTCTGGCTTAGGAATATCAATTGCCAAACCGAAATTGATGTTGGCCGGGGTCACCGCTGCCGGCTTGCCATCGATTACGTCGTAGTAAACGTTCTGCGATGGAAACTCTTTCAACGCACGGATAATCGCGTAGCCGATGATGTGGGTAAACGAAACCTTGCCGCCGCGGGTGCGCGAAAGGTGCGAGTTGATCACAATGCGGTTGTCGATCATGAGCTTCGCCGGAATCGTGCGAACGCTGGTTGCGGTCGGCACTTCGAGCGAGGCATCCATGTTGGTGGCAAGTGCCTTGCCCATGCCTTTCAAGAAGTCGACTCGATCTTCGGTTGGCTCTTCGGTTTCGGTAATGATGCTGATTGACGAGGTGGCCGGTGCCTGCGCTGGAATCGGCTGTGGTTTTGGCTCAACGCGAGTGGTCTTGGCAACTAGCGGAGCATCACCGGTAGCTGCTGTTTGTGAGGGTGCCGCAGCAGGGGTTGGCGCTGCGCTTGGAATCGAAGTCTGGGCAGCCGCCGGGGTAACCGGGGTGCCAGTTGCGTGTGATGTGTCGGTTGGCTTGTAGTTCTCGAGAATCGGCCACCAAGAGCGGTCTACGGCGTCTGGGTTCTCTTTGTACTTGGCATACATCTCATCGACTAACCAGTCGTTTGCGCCGAAAGTGTTGTCTTCGCCCGAATTCGTGCCTGACAAAAGAACCGCCTTTTTGCTTGTCTTTACAAAACCTTTACAAGCCTACCCGCTCAAAAACCATGCCTGTATGCTTCATTTCATGGATGCGCCGCTGATGTTGGCCCTGTCTGTGGTTCTCACCATCGGCACGGGCCTTTTTGTAGCAGGAGAGTTTTCTCTTGTAAATCTCGAAAGATCAGAACTCGAAGCTCGACGTGATCGCGGTGAAAAGGGCCTAAACCGAACCATTCGAGCCCTTCAGCGAACCAGCACCCACCTCTCTAGCGCTCAGCTCGGCATCACCCTCACGACTCTAATGACCGGCTTTTTGGCAGAGCCCGCACTGTCTGAACTGCTCTCACCTACGCTGCTCGATCTAGGGGTTTCAGACGAGGCCATCGGCCCGGTCTCTTTCGGCATCTCGCTCTTCTTGGCTACCCTGTTTGCCGCTCTGGTCGGTGAACTGATTCCGAAAAATATGGCTCTCAGCATTCCGCTCAAGACCAGCAAAATTGTGGTCGGTTTTCAGTTGGTCTTCAGCTGGGTTTTCTCGTGGCTCGTGGCTCTTCTAAACAACACCGGAAACCGTGTGGTCAGATTGCTTGGAATCGAACCGAAAGAAGAACTTTCTTCTAGCCGCACCGCCGAAGAGCTTTCATCGCTAGTGAAGCGTGCGGCTACTCTTGGCTCGCTCGATGCCCAAACGGCAACACTTCTAACCAAGACTCTTGCGCTCAGCCAACTAACCGCAGCCGACGTCATGACTCCGCGACCTCGAGTTGCCATCGTGCCGGTTGACGCAACCGTTGCCGAATTGGTGGAGCTCTCAATCAAAACCGGTCACTCGAGATTCCCGGTTGTCGAGGGCACGAGTGACGACATCATTGCTATTGCACACGTTAAGCAGGCCGCATCGATTCCTCGCGAAAAGCGCGCCGGCGTTAAGGTGAGCGCAATCATGGTTGAGGCCATTCGCGTTCCTGAAACAATGTCGCTTGAGCGTCTAATGGTTGAACTTCGCGCCAAGGGTTTGCAGATGGCAATTGTTGCCGACGAATACGGTGGCACCGCCGGCATCGCAACCCTCGAAGACTTGATCGAAGAACTCGTTGGTGAACTTGGTGACGAGCACGACCGCGCAACCCCGGGCGTTACTCGCGGCGCAAACTCGAGCATTTTGTTTCCTGGCATGATTCGCCCAGATGAATTGCTCGAGATGGCCATCAAGGTTCCGGCAGACGGAGCATACGAAACTGTTGCCGGTTACATCATGGCTCAGCTTGGTCGCATGCCGGCGGTTGGCGACGAAATCGAAATCGATGGCGGCGTTTTGCGCGTCGAGCGCATGGATGGTCGCCGAGTAGATCGCGTTCGCTTCAAACCCGAACAGCTCAACCTGGGCGAAGGCGAGGTGAAGAATGTCTGATTCATGGATGGGCATCATCTGGTTTGTGCTTCTACTGGCAGCTAACGCGTTCTTCGTTGGCGCAGAGTTTGCAGTTATCTCGGCCCGCAGGTCTCAGATCGAGCCTCGAGCCGAGGCCGGCAGCCGCCCGGCCAAGATCACGCTCAAGGCCATGGAAAGCGTTTCGCTCATGCTGGCCACGGCTCAGATCGGAATCACTTTGTGTTCGCTCGCGATTCTCTTGATCGTAGAGCCGAGCATCCATGACCTTCTAAAGCCTTTGCTTGCCGGTCTGCCAAAAGATGTTGGCTACGCAGTGTCATTTGCGCTGGCTCTAATCGTGGTCACGTTCATGCACGTGGTCTTCGGCGAGATGGTTCCGAAGAACATCGCATTTTCGATTCCAGAGCGTGCTGCGCTGGTTCTTGGTCCGCTTCTGTATTTCGTGGCTCAGGTTGTTCGCCCGATTGTTGTCTCGCTGAACGCGTTGGCAAACGGAGCGCTTCGCCTGATGCGCATCGAGATTCGCGACGAGGCCTTCAGCGCTTACACGCTTGATCAGGTTGAAGACATAGTCGAGCACTCAACTCGCGAAGGTGTTTTGAACGACTCATCTGGTGCGCTATCGAATGCATTCGAGTTCACCGAAAAGAAGGTGCTCGACATTTCGGTTGCGCCTGCCTACCTGGTTTCGTTTAGCGAATCTGTAACTCCACGCGAAATTGAGCAGGCGGTTGCCAAGCACGGATTCTCGCGTTACCCGCTAACCAGCGAGAGCGACCCGAGCGAGATTGTCGGTTACGTTCACCTCAAGGATGTTCTCGATCTGCGCGACGATGAAGTCGACCGACCCATTCCGGCCAAGCGAATTCGAACTTTGATTTCGCTGCCGGCAACCATGGAACTCGAAGACGCTTTGGCATCGATGAAGCGTGTTGGTGCGCACATGGCAAGGTCGTTCGATCGCTCGGGCAAGCTGGTTGGGGTGCTCTTCTTAGAAGACATTCTCGAAGAGCTTGTTGGCGAAGTTCAAGACGCTACTCAGCGTGACTAAGGGGTAGTTGGCCACTTACCTCGGGTGTACTGAGCTGGCCAGTAGTCAATCTCAACGCCGAGTTCAGCTGCAGCGCGCAGTGGCCAATATGGGTCACGCAGGCTCGCGCGTGCGATTGCGATTACGTCAACCGCACCAGACGACAAAATCTTTTCAGACTGTGCAGAAGTTGTTATTTGCCCAACTGCGGCAACTGGCTGGTCGATAACTTCGCCGACGCCGATAGCCAACGGAACCTGGTAGCCAGGGCCAGACGGAATCGTGACGCCGGTGATTAGGCCGCCGCTAGAAATATCGAAGAGGTCAACACCCTCTGCAGCACACCACTTGGCAACCTGCTGGGTCTGCTCGAGATCCCAGCCGCCCTCGCTGTAGTCGGTTGCCGAGAAGCGAATCATCAGCGGCATGCCCGACGGAATAACAGAGCGAATCGCCTTGCAGATTTCGAGCAGTATGCGTGCGCGGTTTTCTAGCGAGCCACCGAATTCGTCTTCGCGCTGATTGGTTAGCGGTGACAAAAATTCGTGAATCAGGTATCCGTGGGCTGCGTGAATTTCAATTGCGTCAAAGCCGGCCGCTACCGCTCGCTCAGCTGCCGCTTTGAAGTCTCGAATCAAGTCGTAAATTTCGCTTGTCTCAAGCTCGCGCGGGTCTGCGTAACCCTCGAATGGCTCGCTTGTTGGCGAGATTCCCTGCCAGCCACCATCGGCAGCGCTAACCATTCCGCGCTTGCCATCGAAACCTCGGTGAGTTGATGCTTTGCGACCTGCGTGAGCCAACTGAATTGCAGACTTGGCTCCATACTTGGCGATGCCGACTGTGATTTTCTTCCAAGCGGCTACGTGCTCATCGCCCCAAATTCCTGCGCACCACGGAGTGATTCGACCCTCAGGGGTAACCGCAGTGGCTTCAACGATGATCATTCCGGCACCGCCAACCGAGCGTGAAATGTAATGCACCTGGTGCCAGTCATTCACAACGCCATCTTGGTCTTCGCAAGAGTATTGGCACATCGGCGCAATAAAGATGCGGTTGCGAACCTCGACATCGCGAAGTTTCAATGGGGTGAACAATTTAGCCATTCGACAATTCTCTATCATTTTGGGTCTAATTCAGTAGCGTTAGATGGTGCTCAGACCCCAACTGCTCTCGCTGCTGCGAGAACCCACCGCAGCCGACAATAAATACAGTCGGGGAGTGGTCGGCTTTGTCACCGGTTCACTCGAGTATCCGGGGGCGGCAATTCTCGGGGTAACCGCCGCAATGCGCTGCGGAATCGGCATGGTTCGCTATCTCGGCCCTCAAAGAGTGGGTCATTTGCTGCTCGAGGTGCGTCCAGAAGCCGTTCTTGGCCTCGGTCGCGCCGATGTCTGGGTGCTCGGTTCGGGCATTTCAGCCGATCACGACCCCGATGCCACCGAGGTGCTCGATGTCTTGACCCAGTTCGCGACCGCACCGATTGCGGTGGCTGACGCGGGTGCTCTGGCCATGATCGACTTCTCGCAGCATCCGGCTCGCACGGTTCTAACCCCGCACGCCGGTGAACTTGCCACCCTGCTCACTCGCCTTGGTCACCCTATTTCTCGCGCCGAGGTAGGGAACTCCCCAGTCGAAGCCGCGGTTCTGGCTGCCAGGCTCACCGACTGCGTTGTCTTGCTAAAGGGCAACACGACCCACGTGGCGACAGCCAGCGGTGAAGTCCGCACAGTCGGCCCACTGTCTGCGCAACTTGCAACCGCCGGCACCGGTGATGTGCTCGCTGGAATGCTCGGTGCTCTGCTCGCCGCAAACAAAGATGCAGTGCTCGCTGAAGAGCAAGTTTTTCTCGACGTGATTGAGCTTGCAATCGAATTGCATTCGCGCGCGGCCGAAATCGCGCATCAAGGTGGCCCTGTTGCAGCCATGGATGTTGCCGAGTCGGTAAGAAAGGTGATTGCCGAACTCTCATGACCGATCTCGTTCAAAGCGCGAAACGCAAACCCTTCGAAAGCATCTGGCTGCTTCTGATTGTTGGCCTCTTCGCACACCTCTGGTTGATCTACACCGGCCTTCGTTCACCGAGCACACCGATGGGCGACATCTTGTTTGCCTATCAACCGTGGGTGCAGTTCATGATCGACTCACAAAAATTGCTCGGAGTTAACGTCGATTGGGTCTACCCGTATCCGGCGATGATTCCGATGTGGGCAAGTGCGCTGATCAACCCAAACGATTTTCAAGCCGGCTGGCTAACCATCATCACGGCACTAAATCTTTTGCTGGTTGCGATGATTGCGAACTTCGGCAAGCAAAATTCTGAAACGCCTCTTCGATTTAGTGCGGCCTGGTTCTGGATTTTCTTCTTGGTAGTTCTCGGCCCGGTTTCGATTTCACGCGTTGACTCTTTCAGCGTTGTCATCGCGCTATTGGGTGTCATGGCACTGGTCAACAGAAAACTAAATGCCTCGACCGCCTGGTTTGCGGTCGGTGCGGCAATCAAGATCTGGCCGGCCGCGCTTCTCGTTTCTGCAATGGCGACCAGCAAGTATCGTTTGAGAATCTTGCTTGCGGCGGCTACAACGGCCGCGGTTATCGTTGTGGTCGGCTTTTTGCTCGGCGCAAACATGAGCATGTTCAGTTTCTTGACCAATCAGAGCGACCGCGGAATTCAAATCGAGTCGCCAATCGCCGGCTTCTTCTTGTGGGCGGGTGTCTTGGACCTTAGCAACAATGAGATCTACTACGACACCGTTATGTTGACCTTTCAGGTCGCCGGCGATGGGGCCAATCTTGTCGCTTCGCTGATGACAGCCGCAATGGCCGTGGCCATCGCCATCACCGCTTTCTTAGCCTGGCGGGCTGCCCGAGCCGGGGCCAGCTATCGAGTCATCATGCCGATCGCAGTGCTCACGGCAACCCTCGACCTGATCGTGTTCAACAAGGTTGGGTCGCCTCAGTTCGTTACCTGGCTGGCTGTGCCGGTAATCCTGGGCATTCTGTTCTCTGCGCAGAAGTGGCGCTTGCCGCTGTTTTCGGTCATCGCGATTGCACTGCTAACCAACCTGGTTTACCCGGTGTTCTATCAAGATTTGTTGCAACTCAACCCGGCAGCTCTGGCGCTGGTTACGGTTCGCAACCTTTGTTACATCGCGCTTTTGGTCTGGGCAAACATTCGGCTGTCGGCTCTCGCCAAGGTCGACAAGTCGCTGCCGGCCATCTAGCTATTCAGCAACTGCTCGAGCAGCGGGCCAACGGCATCGCGTTCAATTAGAAAGCCGTCGTGACCGAAGGCCGAGTCGACCACATGTAACTTGTCGCCGACAAGTTTTGCAGCGAGGCCCTGCGCAATAATCTGCTGACCCTCAATCGGAAACAACCTGTCGCTCGAAATTGCAACGACCAAAGTTGTGGCCTCAATTCGTTTCAGTGCCTCGTCAACCGAAATTCGACCGCGACCAATGTCGTGCGAGTTCATCGCGTTGACAAGAGTGATGTATGAATTCGCATCGAAGCGTCTGGTGAATTTGTTGCCGTGAAAATCGAGGTAGCTCTCAACGGCGAAACGACCGCTGCCACCGAGCGGATTCACGTTTGATTGCCAAGCGCGATCGAAACGTTCATTGAGTTCGTTTGGTGAGCGGTAGTTCAATAGCGCCATTCTGCGCGCGAGTGCTAATCCGCGGTGTGGGCCAAAGCCTGGCTTCGCGTCGTAGTAGTGGCCGTTGTTGAACGCAGGGTCTGTCATCACTGCCTCAACCTGAACCGAGTTCAAAGCGATGTGGTCGGCAGATGAAACCGGTGGCGCTGCAATTACCGCGAGACGCTCCACCGACTGCGGATGCTCAATGGCCCATTCGAGAGCTTGCATGCCGCCCATTGAACCGCCGATAACGGCAGCCCATTTGTTGACCCCGATCACCTCGGCAAAAAGTTTTTGGGTCTTTACCTGATCGCGAATCGTGATGAAAGGAAAGTCAGAACCGTACTCAATGCCGTTGCTCGCCAGCGATGATGGTCCGGTTGATCCTTGACAGCCGCCGAGCATGTTGGGCGCGAGCACCCACCATTTGTCTGTGTCGATTGCCAGACCGGGGCCGATAATGCCGTTCCACCACCCCTCGGTTGGGTGGGTCTTTGAAGCTGGCCCGTTTGCGTGAGAGTCACCGGTTAGGGCGTGCAGCACCAAAATGGCATTGCTCTTGTCGGCGTTTGGCTCGCCCCAACTCTCGAAGGCAATGCGCACCGATGAGAGTTTGCGCCCGTTTTCTAGCTCAACCTCGCCTACTGCCGCGAATTGGCGGTCACCAGACGGGTCGCCATCGCGCCAAGCGCCGGTTGCAGGCGGGCGGCCGATTAGTTGGCGACTCAGCTCTTCAGTGATGAAGGCTGAAGGCACCGAGTCTTCTGAGCTTTGGAATTCCATAGACGGCAATTCTCTCGCAACTCAGTCGAGTTGCGTAATGGTTGGTAACTTAGGCGCTCGGCTCGCTCAGGTGGTCAAATGCCATTGCGGCTAGAAGCGCTGCTCCGTCGGCCAAGACCGTGTCGTCAAACTCGGCCTTGTTCGAGTGGTTCACCGCAGCCGTCATGAAGTCAACACCTGGCTTGTGTGCACCGAGGAAAACAAAAGCACCGCCCATCTCTTCGATGATTGAGGCCATGTCTTCACCGCCTGCCATAGGCGTAGGCATGTCGAAGTAGCGCTGCAGGCCAAAGGTGTCTTTAACCACGCGCTCGACTCGAGCTACTGCATCGACATCGTTGATCAGCACCTTGGTGGCGTTGCTGAACTCGTGTTCGATTGTCACACCGTATGACTTTGCGACTCCGGCTAAGAACTCTGGCACGACTTCGCGCAACTTCGCAAAGTGCTCGCGTGAGAAAGTGCGAACCGTTGCGCCGAACGAAGCTGTTTCAGGAATCACGTTGGTTGTGTGAGTGTCGCCGGCATCTAGCCAACCAACATTCACAATCACCGGGTCAAATGCGTTCAGCCTTTTGTTCAAGAAAGTTTGCATGCCCGAGATAACTTCAACAAGGGGAGTGATTGGGTCGTTTGCCATCCAAGGCGAAGAGCCGTGACCGCCAGCGCCGGTTACCTTGACGATTAAGTCGCCCGCGCTCGCCATCATGGTGCCTGGTCTAGAAGCAAAAACACGGTTCGGCAGCATCGCGCTAAACACGTGCAGACCATATGCAGCAATCGGCTTGTTGCCACTGATCAGATGCGCACCTTCTTCGAGCATCACACCAGCGCCATCGTGACCTTCTTCACCAGGCTGAAACCAGACCACTACATCGCCGTGCAGCTTGTCTTTATGTGTCGCGATTAGATGCGCGGCACCGATGCCCATGGCCATGTGCAGGTCGTGACCGCAGGCGTGCATGTAGCCGTTGGTCGACTTGAAGTCTTCTGAGGTGTCCTCTTGCACAGCAAGGGCATCCATGTCGGCGCGCAGCAAAACTGTAGGACCAGGGTGAGCGCCCTTGATTAGAAGCGCAATGCTGGTGAGGTTCTTGCCGAGAGTAACCTCACCGATTCCCTTGATCGAAGCAAGGATGCGTTCTTGAGTCTTCGGCAGGTCGAGAGCGAACTCAGGAATCTGGTGCAGATCGCGGCGAATGCCCTGAAGGGTTTCTAGGTAGGTGGCTGCCTCGGCGACGAGTGCTTTGTGGTCCACGGTGACTCCTTTGCTGGTCTGTGGCTATTCTGGCACGCCTAGGCTTGACCCATGTTCTTCGAGCAGATGCATCCCAGTTGGCAAGAAGCGCTTGCCGGCCAACGCGATTTGCTCGCCGAAATTGAAGCGAATGTCAGCACGGATGCCGCCGTGGCTCCAGCGCTGCCTCTGGTGATGCGGGCGTTCGAGCAGCCCGTTGATTCGGTTCGCGTGCTGCTGGTTGGGCAGGATCCATACCCGACACCGGGGCACGCCATCGGTCTCTCGTTTGCGGTTTCGCCAGAGGTTGGCCCGCTGCCGAGAAGCCTGCAGAACATGATGCGCGAGTTGTGCGATGACCTAGGCAAAGAGGTCTCGAACGGCGGCGATTTGCAACGTTGGTCGAACCAGGGAGTCATGCTGCTGAATCGCCACCTGACTACTTCGTCTGGCACATCGGCAGCACACTTCGATGCCGGTTGGGGCAGGTTTACAGATGCGGCAATCAAGGTGCTCAATCGCGCTCGCGGCAGAAAACTGGTTGCGATTTTGTGGGGCAACGAAGCCATCGCTCTGCAAAGGTTGCTCACCGATGTGCAGGTGGTTTCGAGCGCGCATCCGAGCCCGCTTTCGGCACGACGGGGATTCTTTGGCTCAAAGCCATTTTCGAAGACTAACGACGCACTCGTTTTCGTGGGTGAGCAGCCGATAGATTGGTCTTGCTAAATAATGTGCAAAAGGAATCTCGATGGCTCTCGACTCTGAATCTCGCTGGAAGCTTGTTCGCAAGCTGCGAGCTAAAGGCGGCGAGCAAAGCCGACCAACCGAGGTCAACATTCGCGAGGCGCAACTAGCCGACCTTGTTGCCGTCACCGAGATCTACAACTACTACATCGCCAACAGTGTTGTGACCTTTGACATCGATTCGATGACCAACGCCGACTGGGAATCAAAGTTTCACTACATTCAAGGGCTCGGTCTTCCGTTCATAGTTGCCGAAACCGACAGCAAGCAGATCATCGGTTTTGCCTATGTCGCGCCCTGGCGTCAGAAGGCGGCTTACCGTCGAACAGTTGAAGACAGCATTTATCTGCGACCGGCTGCAACCGGCAATCGCGTGGGCACGAGACTTCTGAAGGCTCTGCTCGAGGCGAGCAAGGCCGCCGGCGTCAAAGAAATCGTTGCTGTTATCTCAGACAAAGGCGCAGAGTCTTCGATTGCGCTGCACGAGAGCTTCGGTTTCACCAAGCAGGGGCAATTAGGCAAGGTTGGCTTCAAGTTTGGGCGCTGGCTGGGCGTCGTATTGATGCAGAAGAGCCTCTAGTTTTAAGGTATTTCACAGAGCCCCCGCATAGGCTTGCAATATGAAGCGTTTTCGTGGGGTAGCCGCTCTTGCATTGGCCGTTATCGCGTCAATCGGGCTAATTTCGCCCGCAACGGCTTCGCAAACCACGTTCGAACCCATCGAAACCGGCACCGCCACCGGATTAATCGTCAAATACCGCGCAGGTGTTGATGCCCTTGCTGCCGACGGCCTTGCCACTGGCTCGAACGCGGCCAAGGTTGCGCTTGCATTCGGGCATGCGCTCGGCGACAACATCTACACAGCAGATTTTTTGGGTGACCTGCCGATTCTTGAAGCTCGCAAAATCGCGCGAGCGCTCGAGCAAGACCCTCGAGTCGAAATGGTGTCAATCAACCAAAACTTCTCACCGGCAACCTTGAGCGTCGGCGGCAGCTCGGCACTAGCAGCACTTCGTGCGGCTTCGGCTGTTCAGTCGCTAAAGGCGGTTGATGCGTTTAGCAAGGCAAGCCCAACCACAGCTGCCGTGCGTCTCACCTGGAAAGCTCCGCGCAGTTTGTTCGGTGCAAAGATCACCGGCTACATAGTTGAATACTCTTCAAACGGAGGTCAAAGCTACACGGCCATCAAACGCGGCACAGCGCTCAGCTACACCATGAACACTTCGCTCGAAGCGGGCACCCTTTACTCGTTTAGAGTCAAGGCGGTTACCAAGTTGTCAACCGCATCTAAAGCTGGTGCTCCGTCGGCAGTCGTGCGAGTGCGCCCAACTACTGCGCCGCAGGCACCCATCCTTGCGAGTGGAAACGTTGTAACCAGCATTCTTAACCCAACCTGGATTCAGCAAAACTTGGCGCAACAGGGTGGATTGCCGGTCACCTATCTGGCAACTGCAACAGCAGAGGGTCTTGCGAACATCACTTGCACCACAATTGCAAACACTTGTGTTTTCACCGGACTTTCGGCTGGCGTGAATTACAAACTTTCGCTCGTCGCAACCAACACCCGTGGCTCTACAAGTGCGGTCACCGAGTTCAAGCCGGCAGACGAGTATTACAGCAGCCAGTGGCACCTATTTGCCGAGTATGGGGTCAACATGCCGAAGGCCTGGAACTTCACGCGCGGCATTAAGTCGGTCGTGGTTGCAGTGATCGACAGCGGAATCACCAAGCACCCAGACCTCGATGCCCAAGTTGTGCCCGGCTATGACTTCGTGAGCAACAAGACCCGCTCGAACGATGGCGATGGCTGGGATGCCGACCCGTCGGATCCGGGTGACTATTTCACGGATGCTCGCGGCAACTTTGTTGAGAGTTCATGGCACGGAACCCACGTCGCCGGAATCATTGCTGCCGCATCGAACAACATCGGCATCACGGGCGTTGCACCTGGAATTGTTATTCAGCCAGTTCGCGCTATGGGTGCCGATGGCGGAACATCAGCCGACCTGATTGCCGCCATCAACTGGGCAGCCGGACTCTCTGTTCCTGGTGTTCCAGACAATCCAACTCCAGCCAAAGTCATCAACATGTCGATGGGCACATCCGGCATCTCAGTTTGTGACGACATCGCAAGCGGTGGTCGTTTGGGCAGCACCGGTCAAGCTCTCAAGGCAGCTAAGGCAGCTGGCGTCACCACCATCACCGCAGCCGGAAACTTCAACACCGATGCTCGCTTCTCGTATCCCGGAAACTGTTTTCCGACAATCAACGTAGGTGCAACCGGATTCAGCGGTGACCGCGCCTGGTATTCAAACTTCACAGCACCGACCGCTCAGGGTGTAGGCGTTGACATTTCTGCACCGGGTGGTGACGACCGCGATCAGTCACAGACACCACCGAGCACTGAGGGGCAGTTGGTTTCAACATTCAACGACGGCCAGTCGAAGCCCGGCAACCCAACCTATGCAATTGAAGAGGGAACCTCGATGGCAGCGCCTGTAGTTTCAGGAATCATCGCCCTGCTCTATTCGATTAAGCCAACACTGACTTTCGATGAGGCTTGGAACATCATTAGCAAGACGGTTAAGCCATTCAAACCTGGCGGTCAATGCGCAACTTCAACGACGGGGCTGTGCGGAATCGGAATCGTGAATGCTGGAGCAGCCGTCGAGTTCTTGATAGCGCAAAAGTAAAACCTTAAGCAAAAAACCGGTTGTCTGAGACAACCGGTTTTTCATTCGTGCGGGCGAAGGGACTTGAACCCCCATGCCTTGCGGCGCTGGAACCTAAATCCAGTGCGTCTGCCAATTTCGCCACGCCCGCAACCTTTTTATTCTAAACCATAAGTAGGGCTGTGGAAAAGTCCGGCAGAATCTGCGCACCCGTGCGACCTTTGCCATCTGGAGGCATTCATGACCACGATTCAAGGTGAAATTTCACAGGCAGCAAGGCAACTGAACAATCGAGTCTCAGCCGCCGAAGCACTCGACCGAGCTGTTGATCTGGTGAGTCAAAAGCGCGGGCTAGGGCTCGAAGCCAGACAAGATCTTGCCTCGGCCGCGAAATCAGAAACACTCGGATACGGCGTGCTGCAACCCTATTTCGACGATTCAACGATTGAAGAGATATGGATCAATCGACCTAACGAACTCTTTGTGTCTAGGGCAGGTCTATCCGAGCGCATTTTCTTGAGCCTGAGCGCAGAAGACATTAGCAGCCTGGTTGAACGCATGCTTAGGCACTCGGGTCGAAGGTTAGACCGCTCTTCGCCATTCGTTGATGCGGCCCTAGCCGATGGCTCGAGGCTTCACGTGATAATTCCAGACATCGCTCGCGAGCACTGGTCTCTCAACATAAGAAAGTTTCCGTCGCAAATCTGGAGGCTTGCCAACTTGGTCGAACGTGACGTTTTGACGCTTCAACAGGCCAGATTCTTGGCGGGCCAGATTCGAGCCGGTAAGAATGTGCTGGTTTCAGGGGCAACGCAGGCGGGCAAGACCACGATGCTGTGTGCATTGATTGCAGAAACTAACCCGGCAAAGCGGTTGTTAACCGTAGAAGAAACCTTCGAAATACGCGCGGTCAACTTTGACTGGGTGGCTCTTCAAACTCGTCAGGCAAATCTCGAAGGGCGCGGCGAGGTGTCGCTTCGGCGATTAGTCAAAGAGAGTCTAAGAATGCGACCAGAGTTACTTGTGGTCGGCGAAGTGCGAGAAGCCGAGAGCCTCGATCTGCTGATTGCGATGAACTCTGGACTGCCTGGACTGTGCACGATTCACGCAAACTCAGCACTTGAAGCAGTTCAGAAGCTTTGCACTTTACCTCTGCTTGCCGGCGCAAATATTTCCGCCGAATTTGTCAAAGCCACCGTCGCCAACTGCATTGAGATTGTCGTGCATTGCGAAATGCTTGAAAATGGTCAAAGGCGAGTAAGTCAAATCGCAGCCGTGAATTGGAATGCCACTCGCCATGAAGTCGCAGTCGATCTGATTGAGATCGGCAAAAGTGACTAACTGGCTTCAACTTAGGTTTGAGCAGGCTGCAATTTCCAATCCGGTTCGCAGCCAAGTGGCAGCGGCTATCTCGCTTCTGCTGGTGTTCGCTTTGGTTCAAGACACTTTCGGGGTTTGGATTTTGAGCCTCTCGGTATGCGTTGCTCTGTTGGCTCTCGCCATCGAGGCCTTGAGCATCAGGGCAAGAGCAAGAGCGCGCCAGGTTTCTGACGAGTGGCCATCGGTGCTCGAATCACTCGAGTCGGCAGCGCAGAGTGGCATGTCACTGCTCGATTCGATTCGCGACTTGGCCGAGTCAACACAACTGTTGGTCTCTAAAGACTTCGCCTTTGCCTATCAGCTGTGCGAAAGGGGTGTAGGTCTAGATATGTCACTGACCCAGCTCAAGCAAAGATTTGGTCTGAGCATTTGCGACTCAACGATTGAAACCTTGAGGTTGGTAAACGACTCCGGCGGAGCGGGCTACCTGCCGGCTCTTCGGCACCAAAGCCGAGCAATCAGGGCTAGCAGCAGCGTTTCGCAACAGATCCAAGCCAAACAGGGATGGGTTCTCGGCACCGCAAAAATTGCGGTGGCAGCGCCCTGGCTGATCGTGGTTCTGCTCTCTGGGCGGCCAGAAAACGCCGCCGCTTACTCATCGCTGCAGGGTTCGATGCTTTTGCTTGCCGGGTTGGCAGCCTCTGTCGTGGCTGTTTACCTGATCAGCAAAATCGGCAAAACCGATGAGCAGATTCGAGTCTTGGCGTGATGCTGCTGCCAACGCTAATCTCAGTCGTTTCGATTGCGACCGCTGCTGCTTTGCTGGCAACTTTTACTGGCAAGGTGACCGTCGCTTCGCGCTTAGAGCACGTGGTTCCGGGTAGCGGTTTAGACCTGACCGGCGCCGTGAAACAGAGAAGAGTTTCGCATCTTTCAAAGCGCATGGGTAGGCAGATTGATGCCGAGTTGCCAGATCTAATCGACCTAGCCTGCGGTGCTCTGCTTACCGGTCAGTCTTTACACTCTGCAATCGAAAGAGTTGCCTCAAGATCTAATTCGCTGGTTGCAAGCGAACTACATGTTTTTCTCAGAAACGTATCGCTTGGCCAGAGTTTGAGCAGCGAGCTTGCTGCTCTCTGCGAAAGAAAGCCGACCGCCGCCATGAAAGAGTTCGTGAACAAGATTTCGATTTCAATCGCTCGCGGAACACCCTTGGCTGAGTCATTCGAAGCGCTGAGCACAACAATTCGAGAGCGCAGAGCCTTAGACCTTTTGAAGCGCGCGGGTGTCAACGAGACCAAGATGCTGATTCCGCTAGTGTCCTTGGTCTTGCCAACCACTATCTTGTTTGCTCTCTATCCGAGCGTCTTGGTTTTGAATGTCGGCTTCAACTGAAAGGAAGAAAATGAACAGACGAGTACCCGATGAACGCGGCGATGTGCCGGGTTGGGTTCTGATAACTCTCATGACGGCAGGTTTAGTGGTTCTCATGTGGTCTGTTGCAGCGCCAGCCCTGCGCGGTGTCTTCGAGCAGGCCCTTGCCAAAGTTGCCTCGTTCTAAGAACCGCACAACCTCAGATTCGGGTTCGGCTGTCGCTGAATTTGCCCTGCTTGCTCTGCCGCTTTGCATCATGACAATCTCGGCAACGAATTACGCGATCAACGTTTACAGCGACACCCTGCTGCGAGCGGCAGCGATTTCGACAGCAAGGTTCGCCTCTCTGGCAGACACCTCTCTAGACGAGGCCCAGGCATTTGCCAGACGCATTTGTCTTTCTCAATCAATGGCTTTGCAAGCATCCTGCCTTGTTGAATTCGCTACTGACGCAAGGCCTGTCGCTGTGGCTCAGTTCACTTATCAGCCACTGAGCCTGATGGTTTACCAACCCGAGCAGGTGACTATCCGTGTCTCAACAGCACTCGAGGCCTCAAAGCGATAGCGGCAATGCACTGCTTGAGTTCGTTCTGTTCTTTACGGCGGGCTTGTTGCTAATCATCTTGCTGTCTGCAAACTTTGAGCGCGAAGTGCGAGCAAGAAGCGCTGCCCTATCTATCGCGAACGAATCTCTTCGGGCTTGGCAAATCAGCCAAGACTTGCATGTCGCCAAGAACTCGGCCAACTCTGCGGCTGCGATATTCCAGCTCGAACCAAATACATGGTCGCTGCTGCTTGATGATCGTTGCCCAGGCGATGAGGGCTATCGAGTTCTCGCAACGGTTAGCGGGGTGTCCGAACGTGTTCAAGGTGTTTGCTAGGCAAGACGGTTCGATGCTTCCGCTCTTCATAGTTTTTCTAATGATTGTTCTTTGGCTCGCGGCGTCTGCAACCAATTTGACTGGCATAACTCTTCAGAGACAGCGACTTCAAGCGCAGGCCGATCAAAAGGTGCTATCTGTGCATGCAAACGGTTCATTTCTGCCCAACCAAACGGCCGAGATTGCGATGTGCGAGAAATTTGAGTTGCCAATAAAACTAATCGGGCTGCCACCAACACACGAAATTTGTGTGAGGTCAGCAGCCCGCTAGTTATGCGCTTATGGAACCTTGACGACTCTCACGTCAGACGTCGCAATCAAACCGGAGGTGGTTTTGCTGATTGCCACAAACTGAATAGAGGTGCCCTTCTTCAACTTGCTGTACTCATAGAAGAGAGCGAACGAAGCTGCATCATCGCTTCCGATATATGTCCAGGTCTTGGCAGTGCCAACCTTCACAGCAAACGAAACTGTCGCCGGATCAGCACTTACCAAAGTCGCGGTGAGGTTCATTAGTTTCTCGTCACGGTCGATTGCCACGCGAAGGGTAGGCTTCACAGCCTTGTCGATCAAAGGCAACTGGCTGTCTGCGCGCAGAACAACCGAACCGCGCGGCCCAACAGTCACAGTGACCGTGCCGGTTGCGTCGCTAGTGATTGTTTCTGCGCCACCCCAAACAGAGGTGAACTGAGTCGAAGGCGAGCTGGTCTTGACGGTCAAAGTCTTGGTTGTGGATGCGTTGTTGAAGCCAACCAAGTACTCACGCTTGTCGGCGGCATCAATTCGGCTCGAAACCATGATTGGTCCATCGGCACCGCGAACAATCTGAGCGCCGGTTGCTAGAACTGGATACTTCGCGCGAAGCTCGTTCAACGCCTGAATGCGCAAGAAAATCGGGTTGGTGGTGTCGGTTAGCGCAGACTTTGTGCCAATTGGCCCGCCGGTCACGCGAAG
>CAEZXK010000021.1_pt1 | contig 20787 bp, 20 predicted proteins | sample 7265231 | NCBI WGS metagenome assembly CAEZXK01 (sample SAMEA6813906, study PRJEB35770) | uncultured Rhodoluna sp. | biome: Freshwater; feature: Freshwater reservoir; material: water | place: Czech Republic | collected 2015-11-04 | depth 0.5m m | reverse complement strand
GGGTTCTTGTAGTAGTGGAATTCGGTCATAACCGAGTGGTCTGGCTTCTCGCCGTTTACCTGTGGCAACAACTGAACATACAGGGCATCTAGTGAAGTACCCGGAATTGTGTCGTCGGTCCAGTTAGTTGGTTTCGGCTCGCCCTCGCTCGCATCGTTGAGGTTCACCAACGTGAACGAAACGTTTCCGAAAGAATCGGTCTTGCGAATCGGGTTAGCTTGGTCGAACGGAGGCTTGTCTACACCATTGGTCTTCAAACCATCAACACTGACGATTGCGGTTGAGCCCGAATAACCCTTGCCGACTCGAAGATTCACAGGAGTGTCGATGAACGGGTTACCGTTCTTGTCTTTCACGTGATAGGTCACGGTTATTGTCGACCCAACCGGTGCCCAGGTCTTTGTGAAAGTTAGTCCGGTTCCGAACCAGGTGTTAGCCACCCAGCCGTCTGCCATCTTCTGGTTGTCAGCCTTCATGCTGATCATGTCGTCAGTGATTACCGGCGAAACCAAAGAGATGTATGCCTCGCCAGAGGCCGTGGCTGCGTTAGCAGAGACTGAAATGCCGGTTACTCCAACGAAGCTCAGTACAAGAGCTCCGAAAAAACCGACTGCCTTTTTCCAATTGCGGTTCATGATTTTCCTTTTTCTACTTGATTTCATTTTTTGTCAGCCACAAGGCATTAACCCTTGACGGCACCATCCATGACACCGCTTACAAGCCTGCGGCCGACAAAGATGAAGAGCAACAACAGCGGCGCGGTGGCCATGAAGGCACCACCCATGTTGAGGGCGTAGTCGAGCACGTAGCTCGCCTGCAACTGCGTCACCGCGATCTGCGCGGTGTAGTTGTCTGGCGAGGCCAACACCAATCCGGGCCACAAGAAGTCATTCCAGGTGGCCAAGAAACTGAAGAGGCCGAGCACGAAACTGCTCTGGCGAATAATCGGCAAGACAATGCTCCAGTAAACCCGCAGCACGCCGGCTCCGTCGATGCTGGCGGCCTCAAGCAGTTCGTTGGGCACCTGCGCGTCGATGATCTGGCGCATCCAGAAGACACCAAAGGCCGTTACCAAAGCGGGCACAATCAACGCCAGTAGCGTGTCAAACCAGCCCACCGCCGACACGAGCATAAACAGCGGGATGATGCCCAGCTGGCTCGGAAGCATCATCGTGCCGATCACGAAGAGCACCATAAAGCGGCGACCCTTGAAGTTGAGTTTGGCGAAAGCAAAGCCAGCAAGAGCCGAGAAGAACACCTGCGCTAGAGCCACAATCGTGCCAACAATCAGAGTGTTCAGCAGGGCGCGGTTGAACGGGACCACCGAGTAAACGTCGGCCACGACCTTGAAGAAGTTACCACCCGGAATCAGCGTTGGCGGGTTCTTTGAAATTTCATCGGAGCCGTTCGAGGCAACTACGAACATCCAGTAAAAAGGAAAGACCGAAGCAAAAGTTACCGTAGCCAAAATGATGTAGCCCATTAGCGACATGCGACGGCTCTTTGGCTTTCTGCGCAAAAGTTTCGTCAATAGTTTTGGTCTCGCCGTAGTGGTGATCATCGGGTGCTCTCATCTGCTAGACGACGGGTGATTGCAAAGTTAATTGCAGAGACGATGAGAACGATGAACGTAATCAAGATTCCGACCGCTGCCGCATAACCCCATTGGTAACTGGCAAAAGCCTGCTCATACAAGAACAATGTGAGTGTTGAGAACTGTCGTGACGATCCACCAGAGAGTCCACCACCGAGAGTTAGTGGCTCGGCAAATACCTGCAGACCACCGATGGTGCCAACAATCAAAACGAATGTGATGGTGTTTCTTAGTCCGGGCAGAGTGACATAGCGGAATTGCTGCCATGCGCTTGCGCCATCTAGAGACGCTGACTCGTAAAGCTCATCGGGAATCGCGAGCATCGATGCCAAGAAGATCAGCGCGTTGTAGCCCATCCAGCGCCAAGTGATCATGGTTGCGATAGCCACGTGGCTTGCAAAACTATCTTCGATGAAATCGACTCGCGGAAAACCAAGGGCCTCAATAACGTTGTTGATCATTCCAAAGTCGCGACCGAAGAGTTGACCAAAGACAATCGCAACGGCAATCACAGATGTGATGTTTGGAACCAGCAAAACCGTGCGCCATGCGGTTGCGCCGCGCAGAAATCTATTTCTCAAAATTGCAGCTAGGCCTATAGAGCCGACTAGAGCAGGAAACGTAGCTAGAACCCAAATCTCCATCGTGTTTCCCAGAGCGAGCCAGAAGCGGTCATCAGCCAGAAGGTCTTCAAAGTTTTTTAGACCGATGAATTCAACTTCACCGATCGGATCCCAGTTGAAGAACGCGATGACTGTTGAGTAGACAATTGGGGCTAAACCGAAAATAAGAAACATGACAAAGAACGGAGCTGTAAAAAGGTAACCCCACTTGCCATTCAGTGACGCTAGTCCGCCCGGGTTCTTATCGCTCTTGATTTTCTTAGCACGCCAAGGAGAGGGAGCCGGCTTGCGCCGGCTGCCCTTGGATCCTTGTCGAGACGACTCGCTCGGTTTCGTCGAATCGTCAATTGCTGTCATGCTTTAGCGCCCTAGTTGCCCGAGGAAAGGCACTTGTCTTTGGAAAGGGCCGCGAGTGTTGCCGTCCAGGAGGCTGCAGCCGTCTGTTTCTTTGCTTGCACTCGACCGAGACCCGCTCCGAAAGCCATGTCAATCGCTCGCTGGCAAGTGCCCTCGAAGATTGGCTTCAGTTTCAACATTCCTTCGCCATAGATCTTGCCGACTGGGGCGTTGTTAAAGAATGGGTCTTTGTAGTCAGCTACTGCTGGGTCTTTGTAAGAAGCAAGGGTCGATGGGAACAGACCGAACTTCTTGAACATCTGCAGCTGCTGAGCTGGGGCAAGGTACCAAGTCATGAAGTCGTATGCCTCTTGCTTGTTTACAGCACCTGCAGGAATTGTGAGCTGGGTGCCACCCTGGTTTCCGCCACCAACCGGGATGGTAGCAATGTCCCACTTGCCCTTTGTGCTCGGTGCCTGAGCTTTGATGTACTCGGTCATCCAAGCCGGGGAGAGAATAACGGCGAACTTTCCGTTGTTCATTCCAACTGGCCAGTCTGCTGTGAACTGCGCGGTCTTCGAGCTGATGCCAGAGTTCATGGCATTGATCGTGGTGTCCCAGGCTTTCTTGATTGCAGGGTTGTTTTTGTAAACCAACTTGCCCGCATCTGTGCCGTCATTTTCGTAGTACTTTGCAGTTCCTTGGTTCAACATCGCGGTGTAGATGCTTCCTGCATCGTCAATGAACGCGAAGTTTTTCTTCTTCTGCGCAGCGGTTAGCTTGGCGACATACTTCTTTCCGGTTTCAATGAATTTGTCCCAGGTTGGCCATAGCTTGCCAACAGCGGTGCGCTCAAATGGAAGTCCGGCTTTCTTGAACAGGTCGCTGCGGTAGGCAACTTCGAGACCTCCGACGTCGGTTGGAATTCCAATCACGCTGTCGTCATAACCAACACCCTGCTCCCAGCGCCATGGAAGGTAGTCGGCCTTTAGGTCAGAACCTGACAAACCTGCCTTTACACCAGCTGCAACGTTGGTGTCAGAGGTTTCCATTTTGCGCAGGTCTTGAAAGCACGATGGGGTGGCGCGCCATTTTCCTGAGTATGCAACTTCAACGGCAACGATGTCTGGGCCACCGAGCTTCTTGGTTAGTTTGTAAGCCGAGCACTGGGTGATCAGCTTGGTGCCGTTTACATCATCGAGGTTGTACTTGGTGTACTCGATGGTCACGTTCGGGTGCAGTGCCTGGTACTGACGAACTAGGTCACGCTGAATCACATCACCGAAAGACCACACGGTAATCTTCACCGGTGCATCGGCAGATTTCGCCGGCTCGACACCAATCGACAAAACGCTCAAAAGAGCCAAAGCAGAAGTCGCGGCAAGAACGCGCTTCTTTGCGAAAAACTTAGCCATGGTGGGAATCTCCTAAATTAACCTAAGATAGTGTGAAACCGATTTCACAGAATAGAGTAAACACAGTTGAGCCTGCCAACGCAAATGAATCCCCGTAAAATAGGGGATTCGTTATCAAAGCGTGACAGACCCTAAAGGTGGGTTCGGTAGCATTTTCTCGATAGTTATGAAAGGCGTTTCATGAAGTTCAGCTCGCTCACCAGACTAATCGTCGCAATCCTTAGCGCAGCGAGCCTGACCTTCGTTGTTGCCTCGGCACCAAGCCAATCGGCCACCGCTGCCACCAAGAAGCTGCTCTGGTCGCAAGAGTTCAACGGCACAAAGCGAGTTGGCGTTGACAAGCGCTACTTCACCCACGATCTGGGCAACGGCTTCGGCTGGGGTAACAATGAGAAGCAGTATTACACCGCGAGCTCTTCGAACATTCTCACCGACGGAAAGGGAAACCTGGTCATCACGGCCAAGCGAATTCCAGAGACTTCGTCAATTTTGAACTTCTGTGATGACTGCCAGTTCACAAGCGCCAAGGTGAAAACAGCCGACAAACTCGGCTTCATGTATGGCCGTCTCGAGGCCCGAATTAAGACACCGGCCGGTTCAGGCATGTGGCCAGCTTTCTGGATGTTAGGTGCTTCGCTCACCGATGGTGACACCTGGCCTGACTGCGGTGAAATCGATATTCTCGAGGGCAAGGGCTCAGAGCCGAATCGCGTTTATGGCACCATCCACGGCCCAGGCTACTTTGGTGGCGACGGATCGCAACGCGGCTATGGCTTTGACAACATGGTGCCGTTGACTTCTGGCTTCAATGTTTACGCAATCGAGTGGCGAAAGAACGCAATCGATTTTTACTTCAACAACAACAAGTACTACAGCATCACTGCCGCACAGGTGAAGCCAAATGCTTGGGTGTTCAACAAAGAGTTCTTCTTAATTCTCAACCTGGCCACCGGCGGAAACTTTGAGCCGAACATCGACCCTTCTGTTCAAAGCGGCTCTCTGTCGATTGACTACATTCGCTACTACTCGATCAACGGTGTTGGCAAGCTAATCAAGCACTAACTAGATTGTCGCTTCGTCTAGACCTTTGAGCACTTGCTTCGCACGCATGCGCAACTCGGGCAAATCGGTCAATCGCTTTAGGCCGAAAACCTGCTGACTCATTCGGTGGTTCTTCGAAAAGGTTTCAGCGTGACGATCTAGAAAATCCCAGTAGAGAGTTGTGAACGGACAGGCATCTTCGCCGACTCGTTTCTTGGGGTCATAGAAACAGCCCTTGCAAGACTGGGTCATGCGGTTCAGGTATGCCCCGCCGGCCGCATAGGGCTTGGTCATTAGCTTGCCGCCATCAGCGTGAACCGCCATGCCAATGACGTTTGGCACCATCACCCACTCCGAGGCATCGATGAACTGCTCGCGCATCCAGTCGAGAAACTGCTGCGGGTTCGTGCCGGTTATCAGCGCAAGGTTGCTCAGCACCATGAGCCTCGGAATGTGGTGCACCCAGGCGCGTTTCTCAACGTCGGCAACCACCGAGCGCACACACTCCATTTTGGTTTTGCTTGAGTCGTTGAAAAGTGGCAAGAGCTCTCGGTTCGCAGCGAGCCCGTTGAGCTCGCGATATTCTTCGCCCAAGAACCAATACATGCCGTTGATGTATTCGCGCCAGCCGATGATCTGTCGCACGAACGCTTCGACAGATTCAATCGGGTATCCACCGCGCGCAAATGCAGCAACCGCAGCATCGACAACTTCACTCGCGTGCAAGAGGCCGACATTCATGTATGGGCTTAGCAGCGAGTGGTGCAACGCCCACTCGTCTGCGGCAATCGCATCTTCGTAAGGACCAAACTCGGCCAGGTGACGCTCAATGAAATAGTCGAGCTGCTTCAGTGCACCAGCGCGAGTCGTCGCCCAAGTTTTTGTTGCAGTGTGACCAAGCTCGGTTTCTACCTCTTTATCTATCGCATCACGCTCGTGTTCGAGATGCGGTGGCCAAACGTAATTCTTTGGCGGTGGCAAACGATTCTCTGCGTCGTAGTTCCAGCGACCACCCACGGGTTCACCCGAAACAACAAGAATGCCTAAACGAACGCGCTGCGCACGATAGAAGTTCTCCATGACGAAACGCTTCTGCTTGCCGGCCCAAAGGGCAAAGTCGGTGCGCGATGTGAGAAACAAATCATTCTCAACGAACTGCACACCAAATTCTTTCAACTGCGCAAACTGCCTAAAAGACGAAGGCTCTGCGCAAACGATTGGCAGCTCGCCAAACTCTTTGCGTGCGGCGGTCAATCCGTGAATTGTGGTTGCGGCCTTTAGATAACGAACCGTGTAGCCCCTGGCTTCGGCCTCGGCGGCAAAGTGGCGGGCGGCAGAGATCAAGAAAAACAAGCGCTCTTTGTGCCAGGGGCGACCCTCGGTCATGCGCTTGCTCTCGACCAAGACGACCAGGTCGCTTGCTGGGTCAGCTGCCTTCAGGGCACCACGGTCAAAGTTCAGGTGGTCAAAGGGCACATAGACAATGCGTTCAAACTTGGCGGCCATCAGCCCTTGCACTTCTGCGAGCAATACTTCACATTGGCCCAATCGCGGGCCCATTTCTTGCGCCACTCAAACTTCAGGCCACAGCGCTCGCAAGTCTTGGGCTCGAACCCGTTCTTGGTCTTGGCTACCGGTGGCATGGTTCAACCCTACTTAGACTTGCTCTGACGAAAAGTGAGCAGACCCATGAAATACATCATCTTTGTGATCGACAGCGCGTCGAACTCGGCAGACGGCAACGAGATGGCCGCAATCGACGAGTTCAACGAGATGCTTCAAGACAAAGGCCACTGGATAACCGCCGCGGGCATTCACCACGGCGAAGCGGCGACCGTTATCGACAATCGCGCTGACGCCGGCATCGTGCTCGACGGCTCGCTCTACTCGTCACCCGAGCACTACAGCGGCTTCTGGATCATCGAGGCCGATGACCGCGAGACCGCCCTTGCTTTGGCAGCGGCCGGCTCTAAAGCTTGCAACCGCAAGGTCGAGCTTCGACCATATCTCAGATAGGTAAATAAATGAATACAAAAGACTCAGTCGCACGCTTTCGCTTGGTGCTTCGCGCCGGCTCTATTGTTTTCGGGCTTAGCGCAGTTGCGTTGATCGTTGCCCCAAAGCTTTTCAACGAACTTCTCGGATTAGTCTCGACACCCGAACTTGAGTGGTCAATGCGCATGACCGGAATAACTTTGGTCGCGCTTGCCGGCAACATGTTCTCTCACTCGACTCGCGGCAGCGTTGAATCTGTTCGTCTCGCCGGTTTTGTGATGATGGGCAGTGCCTTTGCACTTGGTGTGCTGACACTGCTAATTGGTGTGCCACTGACCTGGTTCACAATTGCCTACGCGATTGTTGGCTTCGGATTCTCAGCTGCCTATGCCTGGGCAGCTAGAAGTTAACCTTTGCAGCTGCCTTCTTTGTAGTTTCCGAAACCGTTTAGCTCACTTAGCTTCTCGTACATTCCTGCAAGACCGTAGCCCCAACCCGGATCTTCCTGTGCCATTTTCTTTTCATCCCAGGGTTCAACAGACAAGCACATGTGAAAGTTATCTGAATCGGTGAGTTCGATTCGATCTGCGACGCCTGGTTTCGACTCAAAGAGTTTTAGCTTTAGGTCATATTTGTAGGTCGCGAGAATCTCACGCATAAAAGCCGGATCAGTTGGGTTTCGATCTGGATTCGCCAAGCGAGCCTGACCAATTATGTTGAGCAGTTCATTCACCTCGACCGTGCCCAGACTTAGGTCGCCATCTCGCAGCACCGGGTCCATTCCATATGCGGTGCTGATGTAGAGCTCGAACGAGAAGGTGTTTGGCTTCTCAGACTTTGGGTCGGTGTTCATCAGCATCAAATCAAATGTGAGCGGAGAGCTTGGTTCGAAGTTTGCTATTCCGCCCATGACAAAACTGTCGCTGTAGGTCGAGAAACGCTTCACCTTTAGCCGAGGGTAGCCGTCTAGAACCTGCTCGCAGGCCTGAATTGTGGCCGCTTGGTCGGCAACTTTGCCGGTCTCACGAGTGTCTTTGCGCATCCAGTCGGTTGCCCCTAGGCCGAAGGCGTACTCAACCACAGCTGTGCACTTTTCACGGATAGGCGCCTCGGCACCTGTGTTTGCCGATAGCCCCCACTGAAGATTGGTCTCTTCAGCAAATGGTTCGGCAAGACTGCCTTCGAACCCTGCAGGCGGGTCGATGCTTTGCAAATACTTGATTGTCACTGAAGCGTCATCGGCCTGCCCTTGCAAGTTATTGGCAATCTGACTTGGGCCTAGCGCTTTTGCAATTGTCGGAGCAAGCGAGCCAGAGAAGAGTGCAAGTTGCAAAACTGAAACAACGACGATCGCGATGAATCTACTTTTTGCCATTCTCTTTCTTGCCACCAACGCCATAACCAAGACTGCGATGCCGAGGGTTCCGAAGAATAAAACGTCAGCCACACCTGCATAGCCGATGCTCCAACTCACGTATCCCATGCGTGAGTCTGGGCCAAAGAATTCGGGGGTATTTCTCAAGTCATTCACGAGAGCGAATTCGGTGAAGACGTTGATGACGAGCATCAGAGCTGCCCCGACCAGCAGGAGTATGCCCGCATTCCTGCTATTGGCATCTTTCGATGCGCTGTCTGCTTGGGTCTTTAGATATGGGTTCGGGGTAGGTTCGGCATTCGTCTCAACTTGTTGCCTGCCAGCCACAATCTCTTGATTGATCTTGCGCGCCTGAGAAAAGATCCATGCACCCCCAAAGATTGGAAGCAAGATTGCGAGTCCGGGGACACCCATTTGAAGGGCAAAGACTGATCCGGGAATCATTGCAATTGCGCCGAGAGTAACGAACGTGCCGATAATCAGCTGAAAGCCCCACATTGAGCGATAGACCGTGGCGGCCTTCTCGTCGTCTAGAGATTTAAGACTTTGCGCCCGTTTGTATAGCCAGAGAATTCCTGGCCACGCTAGCGCGTCGCCAACGAGAGTTACAGAAGGGCTGAATACTCCACCGCCCACAAGAAATGGAATATAAGTTGTGGTGAGAAGCTCGGCGATTATTGAAATGAGTTTCAAGCCGGTTGAAATTACAAGAATTTTCAGAGCTGTGCGATAAAGCTTGATCAGCCTGTCGATGTGCGATTGAGTCACGGCACCCCCCCTTGACCAAAGATTTTATTAGGGTACCTGCCCAACGACAAGCACCCCACACAAAACTTAGTCGGTCAGGGAACATCGAATTGAATACACTCAAGCCATGGCCGACAAACATGACCCTCTCGAGCTCGAGTGGTTTCAACTCGGGTTATCGGGGCCGGCCCGGCGTGCGCTGGTAAACGCGAAGCTATACAAAGTGTCCGACCTGCGCAAAATCTCACTGGATGAGCTACTCGGCATGCACGGCATGGGCAAGTCATCGGTAGCGCGCATCCGTGTGATTATGGACGCCAAAAAGATAAAGTTCAGGCCCTAGCTTTTGTAGCTAGCGCGCATCAGCCGATCGTTGATTGCTTCAGACAACTCGTCACCCTCTGGGGTGATGGCAACCACTCTAGACAAACCGAGCTCGTCGGCCTTTCGCAGTGCCAGGTAGAGCTGGTTCGCATACTCTTCGCTTGTCGCCGGTGCTGCGAGACGAATCGCTCCTTTAGGCGTTTGAAAACTCTGCAGCGCAATCAAGCCATCTCCGGCATTTGCGGTCTGGTTCAAAACCAATTTTGCAGTCGGTGCGTAGTGAGACTCGAGCGAACCGCTCACGCGAATTTCAGATGCATCGTTCTTCAGTTGCAAACTAGTCGCGGCAGAAATCATCGAGGCGGTGATTGCGCCGAGACGAAGAATTTGAGGATGCGCTGATGTGCAGTCGATGATTGTCGACTCGATTCCAACCGAACTCTGACCACCATCGAGAATCAAATCGTCAACGCTGAGATGTTGCTCAAGCTCTTGCCAAACTGCATCGCTTGTTGTTGGTGAAACTTTGCCAAATCGATTCGCACTTGGAGCCACGACTCCCTTGCCACCGAGAAGTTCGAAAGCTGCGAGAAGTTCTTGCGCAACCGGATGGCTCGGCACTCTCACGCCAACTGTGTCTTGACCGCCGGTGATGTCGTCGGTTGCCAGAGCCGACCGCCTCAAGATAAGCGTCATCGGGCCGGGCCAAAAGTGGTCTGCGAGTTTGCCCACGTAGTCGGGCACTTCATCGGCCCACTGAAGAGCGGCTTCGAATGAACTCACGTGCACAATCAGCGGGTGATCTTTGGGTCGACCCTTTGCCGCGAAAATCTTTGCGACCGCCTCAGAATTTGTGGCGTCTGCACCTAGGCCATAAACGGTCTCGGTTGCGAATGCGACTAGATGGCCGGCAATCAGGGTCTGCGCAGCCGCTTGCACGTCATCGTTTCTCATCGCTTCTAATCTAACTACGGGTTGCAGCGCTCACAGCGGGCAGGGTCGACAGAGTCACGACCAAGCGAACGAAGCTCAGAGTGGTCGCAAGTTACACATCCGAGTTTTTCTGCATGTGCCACTGAGGCCACGACTTCGAAGCAATCGCTGCAAGGCAGGCCGTATTCAAAGCCCACGCTTCCCCAGCCGATCTGATTGCAGGCCGGGCAGTGGCTGCCGATTCGAGCAGCGAGCTTTTCAGCCAGAGCACCAATGTTGGCCTGGCGACTTGGCGAACTCATTGCCCGAAAGTCGTTCTCGACTTCAACGGTCGCCGATTGCCCAAGGGCACCGGCAACAAGCCTGCGGAGTTCTTCTGGGTGGTGGATTCCTTTTATGAATTGCCGTTCACCATCTATGTTGATAGTCACGTTTGCGGCATGCGCTGGCAGATCGAGTTTGGCAATTAAATCTTCGATATCTGTGTCACTGTTCACGGTCGATGAATAGGCCTGAATCTCTATCGACATCAGCGTCTCAACAACGGCGAAGTCGCTCTTCAGATCTACGAACGCCATGACCTCTAGGTCGGCGTTGATGAAAGGAATTTGCGGGTGTGGGCCGATTGTGCCTTCACTCGCTAGACCAAAGTCAAGACCAGCGTGCAATGCTCCGGCTTTGGCTTTTTCTATTGCAGCGTCTCTCGGGGTCAGCAAGCGCGGCACTTCGCCGCTGAAGGTTCCGTAAACATCTGTGTCGATCTCGACCAGTTCGATTTGCCAATCACCAAGCGAGGCAAATGCCGGTGCAATTTGCGCGAGCTTGCCGTGTTTGGTCGCAAGTGCTACTTTTTTCTGCATCGTGCAGTCAAGTCTAAATTGCCAGTGACTTCCCGAATTGCTGAACTCTTGTATAACGCTTTTTCAATTCAAGAAGCTTGCGCAGTTTTAGGTCTAATTCTTTGGAATCAAGCCTTTTCCGTTGTTTTGAATCGGAATCGGGTCTGAAATGTAACCTCCGAAGGAATCGTCGTCTGGGCCACCGATAAATCCCAAGAGATACCAGTTGTCTTGGTGCTTGACAGCCCTAGCTGCGTAGAGAGTCTCGTGAGGAAACCAGACTGCATTGTTAGGGTCGAATGGGCCCAGAAGGCTCGGACCGGTTGTGGAGAACATTCCTCCATGAGGAAACTTAGCGCGCATTTCTTCAGTGAGTTCACGTGGGCCGCAGCACCAGAGCATTGTTGGAACACCATCAATTTCCTGAATTTGAATTACTTCCATTTGCCCAAACCCACTTTCGGTTGGCGTGAGAGACTCATGGACTTGCCAGTTCTTCAAGTCTTTCGAAGTAGCGTGACCAGCGACACCGCGACCGTACTTATCTCCAGTTAGTCCCCTGGCCGTCACAATCATGTGCCAAAGGTCGTCGTGCTTGAAAACCCAAGGATCGCGCCAAGCCTCATCGTGCCAAAGGTCGTAGTCGAGCTTTTCGTAAAGTTCAGGATCTGCTTCAGTAAAGGGGCCGGGCAATTTTTCCCAAGTAATCAAATCCTTAGAAGTGGCAGCGCCAACTCGCTGGATATCTCCACCATCCTCGCGAGACGTGCCGGTGTAGAACATCCACCAGAGACCAGATTCGTCTCTTGTAACACTGCCAGTCCATGTGGTCCAGGAGTCCCATGCCGGCGAGTCACTTATGGCCAATGCGTCTGGCAGAATCTCCCAATCCTTCAAGTTCTCCGATACCGCGTGGCCCACGAATGGGTGCCTATGGCGTCGGTGGGGATCTTTCAGGCCCCTAGAAGCTCTTAGGAAAAAAGCGTGATGCCTTTGGCCGTCGAACGCATACCAACTATCCCAAACCCACGAATCATTTAGTCTTATCAACTTTTATCCTTTCACTCCTGATGAGGCAACAGAGGCTACAAAGGACCGCTGGAATATGACAAACACGATGATGATTGGCACCGTGATGAGAGTTGAGTAAGCCATGATTTCGCCCCATTGGGTACCCTCTTCACTTGTTGAAGCCCAGAAGTAGTCGAGTCCAACCTGAACTGTTCGAAGAGCTTCTGTTTGAACCACCATCACAGGCCAGAGATACGCATTCCAAATTGCAAGAAAGCTCAAAATGGCGCTCGTTGCAAATGCGGGCCCAGCGAGTGGAACAATGATTCTCCAATAAATTGAAAAGAAACTAGCGCCATCGATAAGCGCAGCCTCATCGAGCTCCTTAGGGATTGTCTTGAAATATTGAACAAACAAGAAGATCGAGAATCCCCAGGCAATAAAAGGTGCAATCTGTACTAGATAGGTGTTCAGCCAACCGGTTGTGAGCTCAAAGGAACCATTCTCAAAGCCGACTCTTGGAAGAGAGTTCACCAACACCAAAAGGGGCATCGCAATAGTCTCGAACGGAATCACGAGAGTGGCAATCAATCCCACCAAAATGATGTTTTGACCTTTGAACTTTAGGCGAGCAATAGCGTATCCAGCCAAACTATTCACGAAGAGCCCGAGCAAAACGACAACCGCTGAAATGAAAATGGAGTTGAAGAGAAACTGCCACAGAGGTAGTCGATCAAAGACGCCAAGATACTGATCAAAGTTCACGTCTCCCACAGGAAAGAAAGCTCGCCACGACTTGACGTCTGCGAAAATTGCCTGTGGGTCTTTGAAGCTTGACGAAATCATAAACAAGAGCGGAAGGCTGAACAGCAGCATAAAGAAAATTGCAAATCCATATTGGATGGTTAGACCAAGGGAGAATTTCTTCTTCATTTTCAATCCTTGTCTCTAGTAAGTCGGCGCTGAATAGCAGAGATAGTTACAACAATCACAAAGAACACAATTGCTAGTGCCGAGGAGTAGCCGATGTCGTTTTTTCGGAATCCCTCTCTAAATATGTGGAAAACAAAAGTGGTTGTTGAATCGAGCGGCCCACCCTGTGTCATGACATTTATCTGAGTAAACACACCCATGGCTTGAATCGAGATGATAATCAAGACGAACACAAACGTAGTTCTCAGACCAGGCCAAGTCACAGCTCTGAACTGTTGCCAGCTGTTTGCTCCATCTACTCTTGCAGCTTCGTAAAGCTCTGCAGGAATTGTCTGAAGCCCAGCAAGCCAAATAATCATATGGAAACCAACCGCTTGCCATGCCGACATGAAGATAATCGCGGGCAGAGCCAAATCGGGGCTAGTTAGAAATGAGACCGGTTCAAACCCGGGAATCAATGCGTCAAGAATCACATTTGCAAGGCCGTCTTTTTGGTAAAAGAAAATCCACAAAATAGAGACAACAACCATGGATGTCACTACAGGAATGAAGTAGACGGTTCGGAAAAACACCTTGCCCCTGATCTTCGAGTTGATCAAAAGCGCAAGTGCCAAGGCCAGTCCGCCCTGCAAGGGGGCAATGACCGCGGCGAAAACGAGAGTGTTGAAAAGCGATTTCCAGAACAACGCATCGCCGGCAACAGTGAAGTTTGCCTGTGTACCATCAGCACTATAGCTTTCAGAAAGAATCTGCATGCCCGCGTATGGTGAAGCGTTCGAAGGCTTGGTGTATGTGCGCAGGTTGTCGTATGCCACGTTTTCGTCATTTGGATCGGCTTCAACGGAAACTTGGCCGAGAGATAGCATTTCGGTGAAATTTTCAATGCCGATGAACGAAGGTTCGGTCGGACTTGCAAACTTTGCATTTGTAAAGCCCAAGGAAAAGGCCAAAATTACTGGTGTAACTAGAAACAGCAGCATCATCGAAACTGCTGGGAAAACAAAGAGAAAGCCAGCCCTAGCCGACCTAGATTTTAGGCTTTGCCCGAGAAGTTTTCGATTCAAGTTATTGAGAGATACCAAGGAAATTCCTTTGAATAAGTGCCCCGGGGGTGCGGTGAAAACCACACCCCCGGGACTTAACTTAGACGCCTGATCTTATTTGTAGAACTTGTTGTCTGCTAGATCAGCATCGATTTCATCAGCGGCCGCATCCAAGGCTTGCTTGGCGTTTGCACCGTTGATGATGTCAGCAACCGCTTTCTCATAGATTGTAGAAATCTTGAGATAAGCAGGTGTTGGTGGGCGAAGAACCGAGAACTGGTTCGATAGTTCAACGAAGATCGCGAATGGTCCACCAGGTGCATAGTTTGGAACTTCAGCTGCCGCAGCGGCCGTAGCAGGAATCAAACCAATGCGGTTCGCAAATGCAACGATGTACTTGTCCTGAAGGATGAATTCGATGAACTGGTTTGCACCTTCTGCGTTCTCGCATGTTGACGAGACGCCGAACTGCCATGAACCAGCACCAATCTTTGGTCCACTTCCGAAGTTCGGTGGTGGAACGATTAGTAGGTCATCACCTAGAGCTTCCAATGCATCCTTTACAGCCCAGTTGCCGTTGTACTGGATTCCAATGGTGCCAGCGATGAACTCGGTGCGGTCACCAGTCTGGGCAGCGTTTGCATAGCCCTTTGCAAAGGTTGAACCGAACCAGTTACCGAAGGCAACTGATTTGTCTGAGTTGATCGCGCCGTCAGCACTCTCGAAGGTGTCTCGGTTGATTAGGTCTCCACCGAAACTTTGCATGATCGGGCTGTAAGCGTATGGATACCATTCGCCGGTCCAGCCGTTGCCCCAGTCGATTGCGTAATCGTAGTCGCCAGTTGCGTCAACAGCCTTTAGCAGCCCGTCAAACTCTGCCAATGTCCAAGGCTCAGAAACGGTCGGAATTCGAGCGCCGACTTTTTCCAAAGTTGACTTACGAACTAGCATTCCAAGGGCGGCATCCCATGCACCAGCCGAGTAAAGCTCACCGTTGTAGTAACCCTTGGCACCTGCAATTAGTGACTCCTCTAGTGTGGAGCTGATCTGGAGTGGCTGCATGTAGCCCGACCATGCCCAGTTAGGCATGATTGGACCATCAACGTCAATAATGCAAGGAAGAGAATTCGAAGCTGCAGCTGCAGCGATGGAATCGTTGTATGACTCCTGTGGGAACTCCTCTAGAACTACCTCATAGGACGTTTGGCTTGCGTTGAAGTCGGTAATTGCTTCCTTTACGGTTGCAATTTCCTGGTCATTTCCAGCAGCGTGTGACCACATTGATACCTTCACAGGTTCACCCGTGTTTGTTGCTGGAGCACAACCTGTTATTGCGAGCACGCCAGCCAATGATGCAGCTAGCAAAACCCTAGTTGTTTTAATCATTTTTCCTCTTCTTGATTAGATAGAGCTGAATCCGTTGACGATGAATTGCTGGCTGAAGTGTTTCTAGGCACTGAAACAGAATCACGCACCACGAGTTCCCCTTGGATTTCAACTACATTCATTGGGATCTCATCTTTCTCCTCGCAGATTCGGATGAGTTGTTCCACAGCTTCTCGCCCCATTTGGTAATGAGGCAATCGGACAGTGGTTAATCCGGGGCGCAGGCCACCGGAAATCAATTCCAGGTCATCGAAACCAACAACAGACACCTGTGCAGGGATGCCGATTTTTAGTTCCTTTAGAGCCTGATAGGTACCCATTGCTAGTGGGTCGTTGTAACAAGCAATTGCGGTTATCTCTGGATCGCGCAACATCATCTCGAGAGTTGCCCTGTAGCCACTCTCGGCGTTTGTATTTGCGCATTTGTAGATTCGCTCATTTGCACGGATCCAACCGAAGTTCTGGGCCGCATCGATGAATGCTTTTGTTCGCCCTTCGACGGCTGGCCATTCAACTTCATCAATAATTAATCCGACGTTCTTGTGTCCAGCGATACCAAGTAATTTGAGAGATTGCATAAAAGACGAGTACTCAGCCGGAATTATTGTTGGGTACTTGCCTTTATTGGCATTCGAAATGCAGTTGGCAAGAACTAAGTTCTTTGGAGTCGTTTTTGGAAGCTTTACCTCGGAGTGAAAGTAGGCAGCAATTAGGGTGCCAACCACTTGGTGTTCTGCCAAGAGGCCGAAGGCTTCTTCAATCGACTTCGCATTATTTTCAACTTCAACAAATAGGAGCTCATAATCGTGAGACCGGGCCGTCTTTTGAGCCGCCGACAATAGTTGACCTGCGTAAGGCGTAGTCGCAACTTCAATGCTTAGCATTCCCAAGGTTCTGGTTTGCTGCTCCTTGAGAGATCTCGCTAATCGGTTAGCTCGATAGCCAAGATCTTTTGCGGCCTTCTTGATTTTTGCCTCTACGGCAGGGGAACAGCGTTTGGCCGCCTTGCCCGAAAGCACTAACGAAACAAGCGAAACAGACACCCCTGTGGCCTTTGCCACATCGGCTAGCGTTGCGTGCTTCATGTTTCCCCTTCAATTTAGTCAAACGATTGACTGAATTTGAGATGAAAGTAGCACAAGGCAAGCCGCGAACCGCCGACTAACCCCAGTTGTTATTGAGTCGTGATAATTTCACTATTTGGTCGCTCTAGGTGCCGGCCGCGAGCGCAGCCCAAGGGCTAGGGCTGAAGTCGTTGAACGTGCCACTCAGAAAATTTGCCATCGGCATCGCGAGTGCGTACGAACTCAATGCGATCGTGCATTCGATTTGAGCGGCCTTTCCAAAATTCGATGCGCGTTGCGACAATGCGGTAGCCACCCCAGTAATCGGGTCGAGGCACATCCGTGTTTTCAAAGCGCTCAAGTGCAGCAGCAAATTGCGCATCGAGAGCCGTGCGGTTGTCGATTGGCTGGGATTGGTGGCTAGACCAGGCCGCAACCTGTGAGTCGTGCGGGCGAGAAGAGTGATAGTCATCTGATTCGCTGGGGTCTACTCGCTCGGCGAATCCTTGGATGAGCACCTGGCGGTACATCGAATACCAACCGAAAGCCGCGCTGACACTGGGGTTTGCGGCTACGGCCTCGCCTTTGCGCGACAGATAATTTGTCGCAAAGAAGAATCCGCGCTCATCAACGCCCTTGAGCAAAACGGTTCGCGAGCGTGACTGATTCTGTTCGTCAACGGTGCCAAGCACGAAAGCATTCGGTTCATAAATTCCGGCCTCTTCGGCATCGACCAGCCACTGCTTGAACTGCTCGATGGGGTCTGCCAGAAGGTGGGTCTCGTCTAGTGACTCTTGGCCGTAATCCTCGTGACGATTGAGCGAATCCACTTTTTAGGCTTGCAATTCGAGTTCGCGACTAATTGGTGAGTGACTTGTCAAAAAATTCGGTCAGCGAAGAAGCGTAGCGTTCAGTTTCGGTCAGCATGCCCTCGGTGTGATCGGCACCCTCGAAAGTTTCAAATGTGATATTTGCGCCTACTTTCTTGGCGTATTCATAGAAGTCAACCGAAGACTGATAGAGCAGTCGCTGATCAATATCACCGTGCAAAACAAGCATCGGCCGCGAACCGGCCGCATCGATACCCTGAGTCACCGAAGTCTCGGTCAGATTTACTCCGTAAAAAACTTGCGCTGAGAACAGAGCGAGCTGCCACAAAAATCCTGGGTAGCCTTGAAATTCAACTTCTTTGGTTGCGGCCGAGTTGAAATCAAAGATTGTTCCTTCCATCGCAAACGCCGAAACGTTTTCGGTCTTTGCCGGAAGCAGCGAAGTTGCGACTGCACCACCCGAAACCCCAAACATTCCAAGAGACGCCGGCTTGATGTCTTTGTTGGCAACCAACCAATCAGCTACAACCGCAAGGTCAGTCGATTCTTCTTGACCGGCCGAGTGACGACCGTCGGTGCAGGTTGATTCGCCGGTATCGCGAGAGTCTACGAGTAGAACGTTGAATCCCTTCTTTACCAACATTGCCGAAGGAAGAAGGGTGTTGAAATCTCTACGTGATGTTCCAAAGCCGTGAGTGACAATAACGGTCTTGCCGTTTGAAACTTCTGGAACAATCCACCAGGCCGAAAGAACAATGTTGTCTTCTACTGGAATCTCTACAGCATCGTATTTTGCTTCGGTCAGCCACCAGGGGCTCAGATCGTAGCCAATCCACTTGTCCCAGCCAGCTCCGGGAAAGGGTCCGTTATCTTTAGCCGGTGTGTAAAAAGACTCCGGCTTGTTGGCTACATCATCTTCATTAATGGCACACGGTTGAACTGTTCCTGAGGTGTAAACGTAGGAACCGGCAGCCAGGGCTGCGCCAGAAATACCTAGAACAAGAACGCCTGCCGTGATGGCAATCCACTTAGATGCTCGCATTTCACCACACTAGCACTGCACTATATAGATGCCCGTCGGCGACCGAAGCAGGAATGGCTATGCCTGCACGAACTTCACTTGCGGTGTAGTCGGTTGACTCGCCCGTGAATTCATTGACGATTCTCATGGCACCTTCATGAACCGGATGCCAGATGAGCTCTTTGGTTGAAAGCGGTTCGGTGATGACACAGGCCATCAGTTCTTTGCCAGATGGGTGAACAAAAGAAATTGCCAAAACTGCTTGATCGGCTCGCCATCTTGAATCGGGCTTCCAGCCGCTAATTGCCGCCCAACCAACCGAACCCGAAGCAAACAGTGGCCGCCAAGTCTTGTAGACACTCATGACGCTCTTTGCCAGCGTCAACTTCTCGCTTGACCAGTTCGGAATGTCGCCCATCAGAATCCATGGGCCACCGACCGCATAGATTGCCAACTGAGATTTCAGCGGCAGCGAGTTTTGATCAGACATGTAGCTCGAACACCAGTGCGCCGGAAGGTAATGCCCGAGCCCAACCTTCGCTACCGCGTTGTGTCGCACATCGCACCAGTCGTCACCGATGGTTGTGTCGTGATGCGCGAGCATCTGCAGATCTAGCGGCTTTCCGCCGTTCCAACAGTTTTCGATCCAAACGTCAGGATAGTTTTCTCTGAACTGCGAGATCAGGCGATACCAACCGCGAACCGCCCAGTCTTCGCCTAAACCTTGCGGGTGATCGTGCTTGTCGCTGTCGCACCTATTTATAGTCTCGAAATCGTGCAGCAGCCAGGTGAGTCCGTTCTCTGCGAGGTGCGCCAATTCGCCAGATAGATAGTCGATTACCGGCCCGTGACCCATGCAAAAAGAACTGGTTCTGTGTGAAACCACCTGCACCTTGCCACGCCAAGTTGCAATCCAATCGGGATGTGCCTTGGCGATCGACGCCTGCGGATCAACATTGCCGAGCGAAGCCCAAAGGCCGAGACGTGTGCCGCTCTTTGCCGTGATCTCTGACAGACCTGCGAGGCCGTCTTGAAAATGCGGCCCGGGTTGCCACTCGCCCACGATTCTCTCCCAACCCTTGTCGATGGTGAGAATCTCGAGGTCTAACTCTTTTGCAGTTGCAGCGACAGCAGAAACCAAATCTTGATTCACGTTGGTGCCGAAACCCCAGGTGTCGACAATCAGTGGTGCCGAATAGTCGCGCGCTCTGGCCGGCATCGCAGCCAAAAGAATTTCACGCAGCTTGGCGTGCGCGGTTTGCAAATCTCCGGCACCAGAAGTGATTTGCATTTGCGGCAAATCGATCAACTCGTGGCAAGCCTCGATTGGGTAAATCTGTTTGGGCAGAACGAGAGAGATTTCAAGCTGGCCATTTTCTAGAACCATGTGAACAAGTTGCGTGTTGCTCTTTTCTAGAGCGAGGGCAACGAAGCGATCTTTGCCGTCGATACCTTTGCCTGCAGCAACAATCCAGCCAGCGGCATCCTGGTATCGCTCGCCGGCAACGGGCGGTTCGCCGTGCACGAGGTAAAGCACGCCGTCGTAATCTTCGCGCTCGGGAAATCCGACATCTTGCTGCGGGTCTTGGTTGAAAGCCGCTGCGTCTGCCGTTGCATAGGGACCGCAAACCGCAATCAATGGCTCGCCCTGAACAAGCTCGGTGTCGAGAGTTTCGAAGGCCCTGTGTTTCGCATCCCAGGTGAAGCTTCTGAGCAACCTGACGGAGCAACTCGACCAACTGGTTTCGCTGAAAGTTTGCGCAATTACACCGAGGTCAACGCCGTCAACTTGGGCAACCTGCAGTTGATTGAACGAAGCTCTCTGCATGGGCGCAGCCTCCTGGGATTTTATTCGTCATACCTTATGCACTAACTTTAGAGCCGAGGCTAAGGCAGGAGCGACGATGTCAAACATTCCTAGCGCCGACCTGCTTGCCGGTGACGAGATTGTTTCGGCCGAAGAGGTTCTGCAGCCAGACGACCCGGTTTTTGACCCAAAAACTCGACCGGACATCAACACGGCGCTGGCCCTGTCTAGCGGAAGTGTTGCCGGCTGGGTTGTGCCTTTTGCCTCGGGCACTTTTGAACACCACGAGAACACGACAGATCAGGGACTCTTTCGTTGCCTCTTTGGGCGTGACTCTCTCATCATTTCGTCGCTCTTGAAACAGCAAAACCCCGTCTTACAGCTCAACACCGTTTGCGCGCTGGGTGCCTATCAGGGTGAGAAGTTCAACTCGGCGAGCGAAGAAGAGCCAGGACGAATCGCACACGAGG
>CAEZXK010000020.1_pt1 | contig 20880 bp, 17 predicted proteins | sample 7265231 | NCBI WGS metagenome assembly CAEZXK01 (sample SAMEA6813906, study PRJEB35770) | uncultured Rhodoluna sp. | biome: Freshwater; feature: Freshwater reservoir; material: water | place: Czech Republic | collected 2015-11-04 | depth 0.5m m | reverse complement strand
TCACCAATCATTTCACCGTTCTTTACATCGACCAGCGCACCCTTGATTCCGGTGCCGCCTATGTCGATTCCGATTGCAATTTTCTTGGCCATGAGTTTTCTTTCGATCAGGGGAGTGTGAGTATGTCTGCGCCGGTTTCGGTGACGACAAGGGTGTGTTCGAACTGCGCGGTGATGCTTTTGTCTTTCGTTAGAACCGTCCAGTCATCAGGCCAGAGATCCCATGTGTAAGTGCCGAGCGTAAGCATCGGCTCGATGGTGAAAACCATGCCAACCTGCATCTCTTGAGAGTATGCCGGTGCGGCGTCGTAGTGCGGAATCACTAAGCCGCTGTGAAATGAGCGACCGATTCCATGCCCAGTGAAGTCTCGAACCACGCCGTAATCAAATCGTTTGGCGAAAGACTCAATTGTGCGGCCAATTATGTTGATCTGGCGCCCCGGTGCTACCGCCTGGATTGCGCGGTTCAGCGACTCTCTTGTTCGCTCTACCAGCAGGCGCACTTCATCTTTGACTTCGCCAACCATGAACGTTTGGTTGCTATCGCCGTGAAATCCGTCTTTGTAGGCGGTGATGTCGACGTTGACGATGTCACCTTCAACGAGAACCGTATTGTCTGGAATCCCGTGGCAAATAACCTCGTTTACTGACGTGCAAATTGACTTTGGAAACCCTCGGTAGAGCAGTGCAGATGGATAGGCGTCATGGCTGACTATGAATTCGTGGGCTATTCGATCAAGTTCATCGGTGGTTACGCCCGGTTTGCAGTTCTCTCCGACAAGGGCGATGGCCTGGGCGGCAATTCGCCCAGCTGCGCGAATCAACTCAATCTCGTCGGGCTGCCAGATGTCACCGTAAGCGTTTTTTGCCGGAGCCTTTTTGCCAACATATTCGGGCTTTGCTATTTGAGCAGGCACCGATCTCAGTGGCGACAATTGACCGGGAACGAGATTTCCGGTTTCAAGGTCGCGAGGCATGCGTCTAGTCTAAGAGTGAGCAAGGGGTTCGACATGGATAGCGATGCCAAAGAGTTTTGGTTCAACACCAAAACCAAACTTGTCGAGGTTGGCAAGCAAGCAGCGGCGATTTACAGAATCGGCCCGTTTGAAACTTACGAAGAAGCAAATCGAGCACTCGAAGTTATTGAAGAACGCACCAAGGCTTGGCAGCGTGAAGAAGACGAGAGCAACTAGGCGCTGAAAGACTCATCCTGGTTCGGAAAGTTTTGGCTCTCGACATCGGCCGCATAGCGCTTAGCGGCTTCAAGCAGATCATCGCGAAGACTCATGTACTCGCGCACGAACCTTCTCGGCTTTCCGCCACTGAGTCCGGCGAAGTCTGTCCAGACAAGAATCTGACCGTCGGTTTCGTTTCCGGCACCAATGCCAATTGTCGGAATGCGCAGTTGCTTCGTGATTCTCGCGGCAAGCTCTGCCGGAACTAACTCAAGCACAACTGCAAATGCACCGGCCTCTTGCACGGCTAGAGCTTCGGCCAAGATTTCATCAGCGTCTTCTCCGCGACCCTGAATCTTGAAGCCACCGAGTGCATGCACACTCTGCGGTGTGAAGCCAATGTGCCCCATTACTGGAATGCCAGCCTCGACGATTCTCGAGATCTGATTTGCACTTCTGCGCCCACCCTCGAGCTTCACGGCCGCAGCACCGGTTTGCTTCATGATCTTCATTGCGTTTGCGAGAGCATCTTCTGGCGAGGTCTCATAACTGCCGAAGGGCATGTCCACGACGACCAGTGAAGATTTAGCCGCACCCGCCACTGCCCTGCCAAGAGGAATTATCTCGTCGACAGTGATTGCCAAGACGCTGTCGAGTCCGAGCGCGTTTTCGGCTGCTGAGTCGCCAACCAGCAATACGTTGATTCCTGCTTCATCGAAGATCGAGGCTGTCTGCTGGTCATAAGAGGTTAGGCATGAGAACTTGCGATTTGAGTCTTTGAACTCCTGCAGGTGAGAAATGCGCGCAATCTTTGCCATCTAGTTGTTTCGCTTCCATGCGTCGACTTCAATTTCAACCAGCATCTTCGGGTTGATGAATTGAATGCCTGCAAGCATTGTGGCAGCGGGTCTGATCTCACCGAAAATCTCGCCATGTGCTTTGCCGACGGCATCCATGTCTTCAGCGTTGCTTAGATAGATGCGACTGCGAACTACGTCGGCAAGTGTGTAACCGGCTTGAGCCAGGGCGGGGGCAATTACCTGCTCAAGGGTGACCTTAGTTTGGTTGTAGGCGTCCCCCTCGTGCTGCAAGACTCCGTCGATTGTCGCGGTCGAGCCCGAAACGTGAACGTAATCTCCGGCAACTGTCGCTCGAGAGTAACCAATAACCGACTCCCACGGGCCGCCACTTGAAATCAATCTGTCTGCTGCCATCTCTGCCTACCTGTACTTATTGGTTATCGGAAGTCTGCGGTCGCGACCGAAAGACATGCCAGTGATTTTAGGCCCGATAGCACCCTGGCGACGCTTCCATTCGGCGCGATCTACGAGGTCAATAACCTTGTCGACTGTCGCCGAGTCGAAGCCCATGGCCTTGATTTGGTCTCGCCCGAGTTTTCGCTCAATGAAGGCATCGAGAATCTCATCGAGAATCGCGTAATCGGGCAAGCTGTCTTGGTCTACCTGCCCTGGTCGCAGTTCTGCTGAGGGTGGCTTTGAGATGCTGTTCTCTGGGATAGGTGCCTGCAACCCCTGCTGCTCTGCGAAAGAGTTTCGCCATTTGGCCAGCTGCCAGACCAGCGACTTTGACACGTCTTTCAGTGGAGCGAACCCGCCGACCGAGTCGCCATAGATGGTGCTGTAGCCCACCGCCAACTCAGACTTGTTGCCCGTGGTTAGGGTTAGGTGACCTTCTTGGTTGCTAAGTGACATCAAGATCGTTCCGCGCACTCGGGCTTGCAGATTCTCTGCGGCAACGTCTTTGAGTTTTAGCTGCTTCTCTAAATCCTTCACGGCACCCTTGATTGCTTCGGTGCGAATGTTGATACCAAGTCGTTTAGCGAGGTCGAATGCGTCTGACTTTGAGTGATCGCTCGAGTGTTTGCTTGGCATCGAGACACCAAAAACTCTGTGAGCACCGATTGCGTCAACAGCTATCGCTGCGCAAACGGCAGAGTCGATGCCACCGCTGAGACCGAGAATCACAGACTTGAAGTTGTTCTTGTTCACGTAGTCACGAAGACCCAGAACCAACGCATTCCAAACTTGCCAATCGTCATCGAGCTTGTGTGAGCCTAATTCACTTGCAGCCACGATGTCGGTTTTACTTTCGATATCGAACAGCAACAGATCTTCTTCGAACTGCTTGCCTCGGCCAATTAGGTTTTGATTTGCGTCGACCATTAGTGAGTCACCATCGAAGACCAAGTCGTCTTGCCCGCCGACAAGATTTACGTAGGCAACTGCAACGTTTTGTTTCGCGGCAAGGTTTTTCACCAGCTCAACTCGGCGGTCATCCTTGTCAATCTCAAATGGTGAACCATTCAAGACCAAAGCCACATCGGTCTTCTCTTCACGCAACTTGGCAACCGGCCCACCCTCTTGCCAAATGTCTTCGCAGATAAGCATTGAGAATTTCAGTTCTCCGAGTTCGAAGCTGATCAACTGATCGCCAGGAATGAAGATTCTGTATTCGTCAAACACCGAGTAATTCGGCAGGTGGTGTTTCGCGTAGCCAGCCCAAACCCGGCCCTCTCGAATAATGACGGCGGCGTTTTGGGCAATGGCCCAAGGGCTGCGGTGTTCCTCGGCAACGATAGCCGGTGTTCCGAGCACCACAACTACCTGACCGAGACCGCGGTTGTTGAGATCGACCGCGAAATTCTTCACCGCTTCGACGCTGTCGTTTAGAAAGCTCTCTCGGGTGGCCAGGTCTTCAATCGGGTAGCCAGAGGCCATCATTTCTGGAAAAACCACAAGTGCGGCTCCGCGCTCAGCCGCTGTCTCTACGCGGTCGAGGCACTTGCGCAGGTTGCCCTCTAGGTCGCCAACAATGGCGTTGGTTTGCGCAAGGGCAATGCGAATAGCGGGCATAACGACTAGCCTAATAGCAGGCAAAGAGAGGGCATTCCCATGGATAAGCAGACAGATTTCGTGCTCAGAACTATCGAAGAGCGCGGCGTCAAGTTTGTTCGCCTTTGGTTCACCGACGTTGCAGGAACCCTGAAGTCAGTGGCAATCGCACCCGCTGAAGTCGAGGGCGCATTCGCCGAGGGCTTGGGATTCGACGGTTCGGCCATCGAGGGCCTTGCTCGAACTTATGAAGCCGACATGCTAGCCGTGCCAGACCCGAGCACTTTTCAGATTCTTCCTTGGCGCGGAGAGATTGACCCAACCGCTCGCATGTTTTGCGACATTCAGACCCCGGATGGCCTTCCGGCATCTGCGGATCCTCGAAACGTTCTTCGCAGGGCTCTCGCCAAGGCCTCGGATCTTGGTTTCTCGTTCTACATTCACCCTGAGATTGAGTTCTACCTGCTCAAGTCTGCCCAGTTTGGCGAAGACGGTCCGATTCCGGTAGACAAGGCCGGCTACTTCGACAACGTTCCTGGTGGCACAGCACACGACTTCAGAAGGCGAGCAGTGTCGATGCTCGAGCAGCTAGGAATCTCTGTCGAGTTCAGCCACCACGAGGGCGGCCCTGGTCAGAATGAAATCGATCTTCGCTACGCGGATGCGTTGACAATGGCCGACAACATCATGACCTTTAGAACTGTCATCAAAGAGGTTGCAATCGAACAGGGTGTTTATGCAACATTCATGCCAAAGCCTTTCACCGAGCACCCTGGCTCAGGCATGCACACTCACATGTCGCTGTTCGAAGGCGACACAAACGCGTTCTTCGACCCGAGCGGCCAGTATCGCCTGAGCAAGACAGCAAGACACTTCATTGCCGGTCTACTGCGTCACGCTCCAGAAATCACTGCCGTTACCAACCAGTATGTGAACTCATACAAGCGACTCTGGGGTGGTGGCGAAGCGCCTTCATTCGTTTGCTGGGGACACAACAACCGCTCGGCGCTCATCCGTGTGCCGCTCTATAAGCCAAACAAGGGCAACTCTTCGAGAATCGAATATCGCGCTATCGACTCGGCCGCTAACCCTTATCTGGCCTACGCACTGCTTCTTTCGGCTGGGCTAAAAGGCATCGAGAACGAGTACGAGTTGCCTCCAGAGACCGAAGACAACGTTTGGTCGCTAAATGATTCCGAGCGACGCGCAATGGGCATTCAGCCGCTTCCGCAGTCGCTAGATCACGCGATTCGCAAACTTGAGGAATCTGAGCTCGCCGCCGATACTCTTGGCGAAGAGGTATTCAGCTATGTGCTCGCTAACAAGCGCCGCGAGTGGAGCGACTACCGTGCTCAGGTAACCCCGTTCGAACTAAAGCAAAACCTCGAAGTTCTCTAACCGAGCAAATGGCTGATTCAAGGTCGTTAAGCCTTTCTGAGCTAGCAAAGTATGGGTTCTCTGACCTTTCAGCAACCCTGCCCAAGTTAGAAAACCTTGTCGAGCTAGTTGGCGATAACGCTCGCTCTGCACTGGCGAGTCTGGCTAGATCGGCCAACCCCGATCAAGCACTCAACTATCTTCTGAACCTAACCCGCATCGACCTAGCGAAGATCAAGAAACTGCTTGGAAAAGAAGATTCTGCTAATCGATTGTGTCGACTGCTCGGTGCTTCTGAAGCAATGGGAGATCTGCTTATGCGTCGCCCAGAACTTCTCTCGCAGTTCGACAAGCGAATTGAAGACCTGCGTTCGGCCGCTGAACTTCGAGAAGCGCTGCACTCGTCTATTGCTGGCGAGCTATCTGCCGAGTTCGACTCAGCGAGTGTTTGGTCAAAACTCAGGCTGGCCTATCGCGGTGAGTTGCTAAGAATATCGATCTTTGATCTAGAACAGAGTGATGCCGAAGCCGGATTGCCGAAGGTAGCCGCTTCACTGGCAGACCTGGCTGGAGCTGCCCTCGATGGCGCGCTTGAGATAGCTCGCGCCGAACTCAAGACCTCCTCACAATTCGGCTCATTTTCGACTGATGAAGTTGATCAGACACGCCTAGCAGTGATAGCGATGGGCAAGTGTGGAGCGCGCGAGCTAAATTACATCAGCGATGTCGATGTAATCTTCGTAGCCGACTCAGAGTCTGGCGCAACAGAAGGCAATCGTTCGCTCGAGGTCGCAACTCTTCTGGCCACTCGAATGATGCGAGCAATCGATGCAAATGCGGTTGAGCCGATGCTGTGGCAGGTAGATGCGAACCTAAGACCAGAGGGCAAGAGCGGTGCGCTCGTAAGAAGCCTCGAATCGCACGTTGCCTACTACGAGCGGTGGGCGCAGAACTGGGAGTTTCAAGCGCTTTTGAAGGCTCGTCCGATTGCAGGCGACATGACGCTCGGGCAGCAGTATGTTGTAGCAATCTCACCGAAAGTTTGGGCATCCTCTGGCCGTGATGGCTTCGTTGAATCTGCGCAGAGAATGCGCGAGCGAGTTACAGAGAACATTTCGGCCAACGAAATCGATTCGCAAATCAAACTTGGACCTGGTGGCCTAAGAGACATTGAATTCACGGTTCAACTGTTGCAGTTGGTTCACGGCCGAACCGATGAGAGCTTGCGTCATCGAGACACCCTTGGTGCCATCGCTTCACTCGCCCAGGGTGGATACATCGGCCGCAGCGAAGCCGATGCCTTCTCGAGGCACTATCGATTCCTTCGCCTGCTAGAACACCGTATTCAACTGAGCCAGATGAGAAGAACCCACCTGATGCCTTCTTCTGAATCGGCTCGACGCTCACTTGCGAGATCGGTAGATGTCAAACAAACGGCCGATGAACTGCTTAGTCGTTGGGAGAACGTGAAGCTTGAGGTGCGAGGGTTGCACCAGCGCATTTTCTATCGACCGCTACTCAGTGCCGTGGCGAAAATTGACGGACTTAATCTTGAGCTCACATCTGGTCAGGCATACGATCGCCTCTCGGCAATTGGTTTCGTAGATGCCAAGAGCGCATTGTCAAATATCGCCGCTCTAACCAGCGGGCTCTCTCGTCGCTCGGCCATTCAGCGACAGCTGCTGCCGGTTCTGCTTCAGTGGTTTACCGAAGGAACAGACCCAGATTCTGCGCTTCTCGCCTTTAGGCGCTTGAGCGAAGACCTAGGTGAGTCACCTTGGTATCTGAGAATGCTGCGCGACTCATCGGGTGCTGCAGAGCGCATGACCAAAGTTCTTTCTAACAGTCGTCTCGCCACCGGCCTCTTCGAGCGCATTCCGGAGGGTGCAGCTTGGTTCGAGGATGCGGCCGAATTGGTTCCGTTAGAAAAAAAGCTGCTGGCGTCTGAGCTTCAGGCAATTTCTGACCGTCACGAAGACCTAGAAGCCGCTTCGGCAGCAATCCGTCAGATTCGAAGACGTGAAACGCTTCGAATTTCTATGGGCGCGGTTCTAGGCGAGCTCAGCATTCACCAGGTCAGTGAAGCGCTCTCACAGTTGACCGAGCTTTACCTTCAAGCGATGCTCGCGGCCATCCAAGAATCAATTGAAAGCGATCAGCAAGCTGCTCTCGACTTCGCCATCATCGCCATGGGTCGCTTCGGGGGAGAAGAACTCGGCTTTGGCTCAGACGCCGACGTGATGTATGTGTACGAATCCGAGAGTGACTCCGAAATCGCTCAGAAGCAAGCCGAGTTGATCGTTTCTCTTTTGAAGAAGTACACCAGCGACAACGTGTTGGAGTTCGAGATTGACATTGACCTTCGCCCAGAAGGAAAAAACGGCGCGGTCGTTAGGTCGATTGAGTCTTACGAGAATTACTACAAGCGCTGGTCTGACAACTGGGAGGCTCAGGCGCTGTTGCGCGCAAGGCCAATTGCCGGCTCACCGGCACTGCGTCAAAAGTTCACGAACTTGATAGACCAACACCGTTACCCCGCTGAGTTAAGCGACGCTGCCCTGATCGAAATCAGACGAATCAAAGCTCGTGTCGAAAGCGAACGTTTGCCCCAGGGTGCCGACCCGAAGCGACACTTGAAGCTCGGAAGAGGCTCGCTCAGCGATGTTGAGTGGCTCGTTCAGCTCTACCAAATGCGTTTTGGCAGCCAGCACGTTTCCATTCGAACCCCGAAAACTCTTGAGGCTCTAGAAGCCATGGTTGCCGAAAAATTGATCGAACCGCACGACGCGCTGGTGCTTTCTCAAGCCTGGACCTTGGCTTCTAGGGTGCGCTCTGCCAGTGTGCTCTGGTCGAATAAACGCACCGATGTCTTGCCAACCGATCGCCGTCAGCTAGAGGGTATCGCTCGAATCTTGGAATACCCGAAGGGCGGGGCGTCGACGCTGGAAACCGATTACCTTGCAAGCACACGTAGAGCGCGAATGGTTTTCGAAAAACTCTTCTACTAAAAAAGTGCCCGACTTTCGCCGGGCACTTTTTGGCTAAACGCCGAAATAGAGTTCGAACTCGTATGGGTGAGGTCGAAGCGCGATCGGAAGAATTTCCTTCTCGCGCTTGTAGTCAATCCAGGTCTCGATCAGGTCCTTGGTGAACACGTCTCCAGCTAGCAGGTAGTCGTGATCTGCTTCGAGAGCCTTCAAAACGTCTTCCAGGTTGCCTGGCACCTGAGGAATGTTCTTTGCTTCCTCTGGTGGCAACTCGTAGAGATCTTTGTCGACAGGAGCGTGTGGCTCGGTGCGGTTCTTGATTCCATCTAGACCGGCCATGAGCATCGCTGCGAAAGCCAGGTATGGGTTGCTCGATGCATCAGGAGCGCGGAACTCAATGCGCTTTGCCTTCGGGTTGGTTCCCGTCATCGGAATTCGAATTGCTGCCGAACGGTTGCCGGCCGAGTAGACCAAGTTCACCGGAGCTTCGAATCCAGGAACCAGGCGGTGGTAGCTGTTCACGGTTGGGTTTGTGAATGCAAGCAGCGAGGGCGCGTGCTTCAAGATTCCACCAATGTACCAGCGTGCAATATCGGAAAGTCCGCCGTATCCTGACTCGTCATAGAACAGCGGCTTGCCGTCTTTCCAGAGCGACTGGTGCACGTGCATGCCCGAACCGTTGTCGCCGAAGAGTGGCTTTGGCATGAAGGTTGCGGTCTTGCCCCAGCGATGAGCAACATTCTTGACGATGTACTTGAACTTCAAAACGTCGTCAGCTGCGCTGACGAGCGTGTCAAAGCGGTAGTTGATCTCACCCTGGCCGGCGGTTCCGACCTCGTGGTGGCTGCGTTCTACCTGCAGGCGAGCCTTTTCGAGCTCAAGAACGATGTCGTCACGCATGTCAGCATGCTGATCGGCAGGGGTAACAGGAAAGTAGCCACCCTTGTAAGGAGTTTTGTTGGCAAGGTTTCCGCCTAGGCCATCGACGCGCTCGTCGCGGCCAGAGTTCCATGCGGCTTCGCTTGAGTCGATGAAGTGCATCGAGCTGTTGCTCTTGTACTCGTAGCGAACGTCATCGAAGATGAAGAATTCTGCTTCTGGTGCGAAGAAAGCGGTGTCGGCGATGCCGGTGCTGGCAAGGTAGGCCTCTGCCTTCTTTGCTACCTGACGTGGGTCGCGACCATAGATCTCACCGTTGCGCGGGTTGTAAATGTCGAAGACCATAACCAGCGTGCTGTTGTCGCGAAACTCGTCGACATAAGCGGTGGTCACATCTGGAAGCAGTTTCATGTCTGATTCGTGAATCGAGGCAAAACCTCTGATCGACGAACCGTCGAACAGCTGGCCTTCTTTGAAGAACTCTTCGTCGATCATCGAAGCTGGAAGGTTGAAGTGCTGCTGCACGCCTGGAAGGTCGGTGAAACGCACATCCAAGAATTTGATGTCATTGTCTTTGATGTACTTGACCACTTCAGACGCTGACTTGAACATTGGGTTAGACACGGGGTGATGTCCCTTCGCTAGTTTGATGGCCCTACAACTAGGCCGATGCCACGATTCTAGTTAGCGACAAGTCACCAGATCGGCAATAAATGTTTCGGCAATGTAAAACCTTTGCCAGGGCGGCTGAAGGGTGCTCAGACCCTAGCGACGCGGCGCACGGATGCGGTTTGGGTCGATGCCCTTTGGCACTGGAATGTTCATGCCGATCGAGTCGAGACGGTTGGCCACAACCGAAACTTCACGGCGATTTAGCGCTCGTTTGAGCTTCAGAACGGTCTTGCCAAGTTTGGCCAGCGGTGTCGATTTCTCATCACCTGGCACAACGAAGAAAGCGTGTGTCATAACTCCGGGAGCTATGCGCTGAACCTTCTTGCGCTCGTCTTCAACCATGACTGCTACGCGAGCACGAGAGTGGCCTTCGCCAACTAGAACAACTCCGCCTGGCCCAACAGCACGATAGACAACCTCTTGGGTTCTCGGGTTGATGTGCACTGGTATTTCGTTGAATCGCCAGCCGCGTCGAAGCGAACTGCGCAGAACGGCTCCAGCGGCACCGGCTTGGCCTTCGAAGCGAGCATAGGCAGCTGCCTCTGCACGTCTCGACATGATTATCATCGCCACCAAGAGACCGATGGTGAAACCAAGAATCGTCCACATGACAAACACAATTACGTTGCCAGGTTCAACAATTGAAGCGACGCCAACACCGAGAAGGGTTGGAATCGATAGGCCGAGTAACGCCCAAGCGACAGCTGCTTTGTCATTCTTGGCAGTTGCACCATAAATCTGCAGCAGTTGCCTAAATCGACCTGGTTCGCGCTTGGTTTTCTCTTTCTTAGCCATGACAGATAGCCTAAACGATTTAGTGAACAGCCTGGCTGAAGCCCTCGGCGGCAGCGGCGACGGCAAGGTGCTGAAGATTTTCTGGAATCTCTCGACCCTTCTTGATCATCGACTGAGCCCAGAGCCGGCCAGCCCTGTATGAAGATCTCACCAACGGGCCGCTCAAGACGCCGATGAAGCCGATGTCTTCTGCAATCTTCTTGAGTTCGACGAACTCCTGTGGTTTGACCCAGCGCTCAACGGGATGGTGCCTAGGCGTTGGTCTTAGGTACTGGGTGATCGTGATGATGTCTGTGCCGGCATCGTGCAAATCGTTGAGGGCCTGCACAATTTCTTCGATAGTTTCGCCCATGCCCAAAATCAAATTTGACTTGGTCACCAGCCCAAAGTTTCTTGCCTGGGTTAGAACGTCTAGCGAGCGCTCGTAAGTGAATGCCGGGCGAATCTGTTTGAAGATTCGAGGAACGGTTTCAACGTTGTGAGCAAATACTTCTGGCTGTGCCTCGAAAACCAGTTTCAACAAATCAGGATTGCCAGAGAAGTCGGGAACGAGAATCTCAACACCGGTTCCCTCTGACTGCTGGTGAATCTGTCGGATTGTCTCGGCATACAGCCAAGCGCCCTCATCCTCGAGGTCGTCGCGAGCTACACCGGTGACGGTTGCATAGCGAAGTTGCATCTGCTTTACAGAGTCGCCAACTCGTCTTGGCTCATCGGCATCAAAATCTGCCGGCTTGCCGGTATCGATTTGACAGAAGTCACACCTTCGAGTGCACTGTGACCCACCAATCAGAAATGTGGCTTCGCGGTCTTCCCAGCATTCATAGATGTTCGGGCATCCGGCTTCCTGGCATACGGTGTGCAGACCCTCAGACTTAACGAGTGACTGCAGAGCTTGATATTCAGGACCCATTTTTGCGACGGTCTTAATCCACTCAGGCTTGCGCTCGATTGGAACCGAAGAATTTCGCACCTCGATGCGCAGCAGTTTGCGCTCAGGTTTTTCGTTCATCGGGCTGTTCCAATCTGTCCAAGGTGTTTCTTGACCACTTCGGCCGCCATGGCTGGGGTGATCTTCTTGCCCGTGAGAATCTCGAGCGTTGTCGTGCGAGCATCTGAAATACCGCACGCAACAATGGTGTCATACGGCTGAAGTGAGTTGTCACAATTCAGGGCGAATCCGTGCATCGTGGTCTTCTCGGCGACCCTGATGCCTATGGCAGCAACCTTCTCGAACTCTCCGTTGACGTCGACCCAGACACCCGATCGGCCACCGACGCGTTGCCCGATGACCCCAAATTCGGCGATGGTATCAATCAAAACCTGCTCAAGCCAGCGCACATAACCAACCACGTCGATGGGTTCAGGCAGGCGCATGATTGGGTAGCCAACCAACTGGCCAGGGCCGTGCCAGGTAATTTTTCCGCCTCGATCAACGTTTATAACCGGTGTGCCGTCGGTTGGCTTTTCATAATCTTCGGTTCGCTTGCCGGCCGTGAAGACCGAGCTGTGTTCGAGTAAAAGCACGGTTTCAGGTTTCTGACCAGCTGCGACCGCTGCATGAACTTCTCTTTGAGTTTGCCAAGCAGCCTCGTAATCAACAAAGTTGGGAGCGAGGCCGATCGTTTCGAAAATTGGCATGTTGCTAGTTTAAATCCACAATCTCTTGATTTATTCCGTTCTCAACAGAAGTTCAATCACCGCCCAAAACCCGGCTGAGGACGTTCAAGATATTCGAGTGCGCTGGTCTAATTTCATTGAAATTGCAGAAACTTCAAGCATCCATGGCTACAGTCGAGTTTTCTCGAACTGGTTTCGAACCCGTCAACGCCTAGATGAATCTTCGGCAAACACAGTTGTGCATCGCATTTCGCCAAAACGCGTGGTCATCGAGATAATCAATGGCAAAAAACACAGTCGTTCTAGACGTCGAGCTTTCTACTTGTTCGCCTTTTCTGGGGGAGTTGGCGTGGTGCTATTGGCAATTTTCAGCCTTCCGAACTTGGCGACGAAAGCCGCAAACTTCAATCGGTCAGAACTCGAACCGCAAGTGAGAAGTTCAACACCCGCCGACCTCGCCACCTGCGAGAGCCTCGCGGAATTCGACAATCTAGAGATAGAAGACCTGAGTGACTTTGAAGTTGGTGGATGGAAAATTCAGATCTACTCAACCGCTCGAACTCTTGGCTCAGTTTGGTTTGTGAATTTCGAGGCTGCTTGCTCGGGCCAGGTTATAGATGGCCTTCTGACTGCAGAGCAGATTGAGGGTGGATACAGGATATTGAGAATGACCCCGACCTAGTGGCCGGGGTCAATCTCGCTGTTCTAAATTCCTAGGTCAGCGCTGAAGTTTGCTTCTTCAAGCCTCTGCTTAACATCAACCAAGAATCTGCTGGCGTCTGCGCCATCAACCACGCGGTGGTCGTATGACAGCGCCAGATAGACCATGCTTCTGATGGCAATTGACTCGGTTCCGTCTGCGGTCTTCACAACCGCTGGTCTCTTCGTCACGATTCCGGTTCCCAGAATGGCTACCTGCGGAAGGAAGACCACCGGGGTGTCAAACAGCGCGCCGCGTGAGCCGGTGTTGGTAAGCGTGAAGGTGCCGCCACTTAGCTCGTCTGGCTTGAGTTGGTTGTTGCGAGTGCGTGCTGCGAGGTCGGCAATCTGAAGTGCGATCTGAGCAAGGTTCAGCGTAGAGGCATCCCTGATGACCGGGGTCAGCAAACCCTTTTCGGTGTCTACGGCAAAAGAGATGTTTTCGGTCGGGTGGTAGACGATGTTCTCGCCGTCAACGCTTGCGTTGAGTTTCGGGTGCGATCTCAGAGCTTCGGCCGCAGCGAGAGCAAAGAATGGCATGAAGTTCAACTTGACACCGGTCTTGGCAACGAAAGCATCTTGCACGTTCTGGCGCATGCTCGCGATTGCGGTTACATCAACTTCAACAACGGTTGTTAGCTGCGCGGTAGAAACCATCGAAGCAACGGCTCGCTCCGCAAGAACTTTGCGCAATCTCGACATCGGTTCTGTAGTTCCTCGAAGGTGCGAAGTTGTCACCGCTGCTTTAGGAGCGCTCGATGTCGCTGGCGTGTATGAGGCAGTTGGTGCCGCGGCGGATGGAGCAGAGGTTGCCGCAATAACGTCTTCCTTGCGAATGCGTCCGCCAACTCCGGTGCCCGAAAGGTTTGAAAGGTCGATGCCGTTGTCATTTGCCAACTTGCGAACAATCGGTGTCACGTAACTTGCATCTGATGATGCCGCGCTAACCGATTGTGGTGCCGAAGCTGGTGCGGCTGCAACAACAGGAGCAGCAACTGGTTGAGGAGTAACAGGGGCAGGGGCGACATACGCAGGCGCGACTGGCTCGACTACTGCTGGGGCAACGGTCTCAACGACTGGCTCGGGCGCGGTTTCGACAGCGGGGGCGGCCGCAGGAGCAGGAGCTGTTCCAGAGCCGGTGCCAATCAATGCGAGGGCCGCACCAACCTGCACTGTTTCGTCTTCTTGAACGAGAATTTGCTCGAGCACTCCGGCAAAGGGTGATGGAATTTCGGTGTCGACTTTGTCTGTCGAAACCTCTACCAGCGGTTCGTCAACCGCTACCGTGTCTCCGACCTTCTTCAACCAACGGGTTACCGTTCCTTCTGTGACGCTTTCGCCCAGGGCTGGAAGTAGTACTGATTCGCTCATTATTTATGCTCCTATTGCAAAATTCTACGCGTGGGCGTGTAGCGGTTTTCCGGCGAGAGCAAGGTGTGCTTCGCCGATTGCCTCGTTCATTGTTGGGTGTGCGTGCACAAGTGAGGCCACATCCTCTGGATAAGCCTCCCAGTTGACGATTAGCTGACCTTCACCGATCTGCTCGCCAACGCGAGAACCAATCATGTGAACTCCGACAACCGGGCCGTTGTTCTGGCGAATCAACTTGATGAAGCCGGCGGTTCCGAGAATCTGGCTCTTGCCGTTGCCGCCTAGGTTGTACTCGTAGGTCGAAATGTTCTCTGCGCCAAATTTCTCGGCAGCCTTTGCTTCTGAGAGACCGACTGAAGCAATTTCAGGTTCGCAGTACGTGACCTTCGGAATTCCATTTTCGTCGATTGTCACTGGCTTCAAGCCGGCGATCTCTTCGGCGATAAAGATGCCCTGCTGAAAGCCGCGGTGTGCAAGTTGCAAGCCTGGAACAATGTCTCCGGCGGCGTAGGTTCCGGGCACGCTGGTTTCAAGGCGCTCGTTGGTTAGAACGTAACCTCGGTCCATCGAGACGCCGTTTTCTGCGTAGCCAAGACCATCCGTGTTCGGACCACGGCCTACTGCAACAAGAAGCAACTCGGCCTCGAAGCGCTCTCCGCTTTCGAGGCTTACGACAACACCGTTTTCGTGTTGCTCGACACCAGAGAAACGAACGCCAGTCTTGAATTCGATTCCGCGCTTGCGGAATGCTCGCTCAAGGGCCTTGCTGATTGCCGGCTCTTCGTTAGGAACTAAATTTGGCAAGCCTTCAATGATGGTGACTTCGGTTCCGAAACTACGCCAGATCGATGCGAACTCGACGCCGATTACGCCGCCGCCCAAAACGATTACCTTGTTAGGAACGAAAGTCATTTGCAGGGCGTGTTCAGATGTAATTACTCTTCCGCCGATTTCAAGACCAGGTAGTGAGCGTGAGTAGGAACCAGAGGCGAGAACCAAGTTCTTGCCGGTGTATGAGTCTGCTCCAACGCTCACGGTCTTTGGGCCCACCATGCGACCTTCGCCCGCGACAACTGTGATGTTCTTCGAGTTGACCAAACCGGTAAGGCCTTTGAACAGCTTGTCTACTATTCCATCCCTGTAAGCGTTGACGGTAGTCATGTCGATTGAACCAAACTGAGAGTTGATTCCGAAGTGAGCTGAGTCTCTAACCACGTCTGCCACTTCGGCTGAGTGAAGCAGTGCTTTGGTTGGAATGCAGCCTCGGTGCAGACAGGTGCCGCCGAGTTTGTCTTTCTCGATTAGAGCAACCGATTTGCCAAGCTGCGCCGATCTGAGCGCTGCAGCGTAACCACCGCTACCTCCGCCGAGAATAACTACATCGAAATTGTGTTCAGCCAAAACGTGCTCCTAGAAGGTCTGCTAACTCATCAACTTTACTACTGCCCAGCAGGTGCCGAGCGGGCGAGTATTTACTGCTTGCTAAGGCTCTCAGCCAGAGCAACCAAGCTGCGCACATAAGAACCTGTCGCACCCTTTGGAATGTAGCCATAGCCAGGCCCGTCGTTGTCGGCTGGTCCGGCGAGATCTAGGTGCACCCAAGAAATTAGCTCGTCTGAGGTCTTCGACTTTTTGCCAACGAATTCCTTCAAGAACAGACCACCGACGAGCATTCCACCGCTCGGGTTACCAACTCTGGCATTCATTAGGTCAGCAATATCGCTGTTGAGAAGTGCACGAAGCTCCTCTGGGAACGGCATTGGCCAAGCGAACTCGCCGGCAACTTTGGTGGCCTTGAGCAATGCATCGACACTTGAGTCATCGCCCATGAGGCCGGCATATCGGGTGCCTAGCGCGACCCGCTGTGCTCCGGTAAGGGTGGCAACGTCAACGATCAAGTCCGGATAGCTCTCGCTAGCCAGAGCAATTCCGTCGCCCAAAACAAGGCGACCCTCTGCATCGGTGTTGGTCACTTCGACGGTTTTGCCATTGCGCAGTTTGATTACGTCACCAGGTCGAGTTGCTGAACCTGACGGCATGTTCTCGGCGAGACATAGGTAAGCGGATGCGTGAACCTTCAGTTTTAGTCGAGCGATTGCAAGCACAGCGTTGAGAACGGTTGCCGCACCGGTCATGTCATACTTCATACCCAACATTGAGTTGGGTGGCTTTAGTGACAGGCCTCCGGTGTCATAAGTGATCCCCTTGCCGACGAAAGCAATCTTCTTCTTCGCGCCGGTTGGCTTGTATTCGACTTTCACCAGACGAGGTGGTCGCACAGAACCTTTTCCAACTCCGAGCAGTCCGCCAAATCCGCCAGCCGCTAATTTCTTCTCGTCGAGAACCGTGATGGTTACTGAAGAACCTTTCGCGAGTTTGGTTGCGAAGCTCGCAAAACTCTGTGGGTAGAGATCATTAGCGGGCATGCTAACGAGGTCTCTCGTGTCATGAACAGCAGCGCGCAGAATCTCAACTCGAGTTAGCACCGCTGGTTTGACTTTGGTCTTGGTGACAAGCGAAAAAGTTTGAGTGATTTGTTTCTTGGCGTCTGACTTATAGGCCTGGTAGCTGTAGTTTCCGACGGCGTAACCTTCTAGCAGTGCTAGCGCTTCGGCTTCTGCTGAAATCGGTAGGGCTGACACAACGTTTCTGAAATCGCCAAGTGTTCGTCCCAAAGTTCCGCCAACGTATCTCAAAGAATCGATGTCTTTTGGCTTGAAGCCGCCAACGATAGCGAAGAACGAACCGTTCGGGCCCGGCACCTTTACCAAGCTGTCAGCCGCCGGCTTTGCGCCAATCTTCTCTAGGTCGAGCGACTTGAGCGAACTGATGTCTACCCCTTCAGCAGAGAGGGCGAGCTTTGTGCCCTTGAGCACACAAGCGATTACGAAGATTGCGTCTTTTGCGAACGCTGGGGCGGTGCTTGCCACCTTTATGTTGTGTTTAGCCATGCCAACACTCTAAACCCCTCTCGTAGACTTAGAGACGTGGTTGAACCTAGCGAGTTGTATGAGTTGCACAACGATGACTTCGATGTGCCTAGCGGACTGCACCTGATAGCAGGGCTAACTGGTTTCACAGATGCTGGTTCGACCATCGAGCAATTCTCACAACATGTTTTTGACAATCTTCAGCACCGCGTTGTTGCCTTGTTCGACAATGATGAGTTGCTCGATTACCGCTCGCGACGACCGGTTATGTACTTTGAAAAAGATCACATTTCTTCTTATGAACCTTCGATGCTCGCTCTATATCTGGTCACCGATGAGGTTGGTCAAAAGTTCCTCTTTCTTCACGGATACGAACCTGACTTCAAGTGGGAGTCATTCACCCAAGCCGTTTTTGATTTGATTGATTTTTTTGAAGTGGAAGATTTTGCTTGGGTTCACTCGATTCCGTTTCCAATTCCGCACAGCAGGCCGGTCGGTGTTACTATCTCAGGCAATCGAAAAGACATCATCGATCGTGTCTCGGAATGGAAACCGCAGACGCAGGTTCCTGGCAATGTCTTGCACTTGCTCGAATTTCGTTTTGCCGAAGAAGATTTTCCAACGGCGGGCTTCGTGATGCTGGTGCCTCACTATTTGAGCGACTTGAGCTACCCACAAGCTGCCGTGATGGCATTCGAGCAGATATCTTCGATCACCGGTTTGGTTTTTCCAACCGACAGCCTTCGCGAATCGGCAACCAAGTTCTCAGTCGATTTGGAGCGCAAGATTAGCGACAACCCAGAACTTGCCAAGTTGGTAACCAGCCTCGAGGATGGTTTCTCTTCAGACGAGTCAAACTCGCGCGGACCGAGAATCAGGGCGCCAAAAACCGAGGTGCCGAGTGCCGACGAGATTGCCTCTGAACTCGAGGACTACCTAACCCTTAGGCGCAAACAGTCTGATGAAGGTCAAATTTGACCCGGTTTTGCCTCATTTTGGAATAAAACACGATCATTTTGGGTTCTAAGCAAATAGCAAGAGAAGCCAGTATTTGTCAGTTGACGATGGCATAATTGCAGAGGACCCTGTTTAGTCGTCAAGACTTGACATGGGTCTAAGTTATGCCCGATTCATCCCAGTTTTCAGGCCCAGCCTGCAGGAGGCACCGATGGCAAAGCAGCAAGACAACTCGAAGAAACGCGGTTTTCTTGGCAACCTTGGCCTCGCCCTGTCTCGTGCACCTAAGGCCGAAAAGGTCGCAAAAGAGAGCAAGATCATTCCAAACAGCAAATCGCCTAAACCGGCCGCTAAAGCAACGACCGCAGCGAAGCACAAAACCGCTCCAAAGGTGGTCAAGGCAGCTCCAAAGTCGACTGCAAAGCCTGCCGCCAAGCCAACTAGCAAGGCGTCAGCAAAACCCGCTGCTAAGCCATCTGCTAAACCAGCCGCCAAGCCGGCGACAAAGACCTCGGTCAAGACCTCAAAACCTGCGGGCAAGACCGCTGCAAAAGCTGCCAAGCCTGCCGCTAAGCCTGCCGCTAAGCCAGCCGCAAAGTCGAAAACCCCAGCCAAGCCAGTTGCTAAGGCGGTCAAGCCGGTCGCAAAGACAGCAAAACCAGGCGCTAAGGCCGCTGCCTCAAAAAAGCCAGCCTCCAAGCCAGTCGCAAAAGCGACTAAGCCAGCCAAGCCGGCCGCTAAGGCCGCTGCCTCAAAGAAACCTGCCGCTAAACCAGCTGCAAAAGCCACTAAGCCATCTTCAAAGCCTGCCGCTAAGCCAGCCGCAAAAGCCACGAAAGCTAAGGCTAAGCCAGCCACACCTGCAGCCAAGTCAAAAGGCCCCGTCAAGCCAGTCAAGCCAACAAAAGAAGCCAAGGTTGCCAAAGGCGCTAAGGCAATTCTCGGCGACGACGATCTAGAGATCGAAGACGACGAAGAGATTGAACTCATTCCAATCGAGGTCATTGTTGCCGAAGCTGGCACTGTCGTTGACCTAACTGTCGAAGACGAAGTTCACGCAGATGACGACGAAGAACCAAAAGAAGAACACCCAGAAGGTGTCTTGGTATTCGACGACAAGCGCGAAGACGACATCCCTGTTCAGACAATTTCGATTACTGGAGCGACCGCAGACCCGGTTAAGGATTACCTAAAGCAAATCGGCAAAGTTGCGCTTCTAAACGCAGAACTTGAAGTAGACCTCGCCAAGAGAATCGAAGCCGGTCTGTTTGCCGAAGAGAAGTTGGCCATTAAGTACCACTACATAATTGACAAGCCTGAAACGCTAACCAAGGCAAAGACTCCAGATCTCAAGGATTTGGAATGGGTAGCCAAGGATGGACGTCGCGCCAAGGCTCACTTGCTCGAAGCAAACCTTCGTCTCGTTGTCTCACTAGCTAAGCGTTACACCGGTAGGGGAATGCAGTTTCTCGACTTGATTCAAGAGGGAAACCTCGGCCTTATTCGCGCGGTTGAAAAGTTCGACTACACAAAGGGTTACAAGTTCTCGACCTATGCAACCTGGTGGATTCGCCAAGCTATTACTCGTGCAATGGCAGACCAGGCTAGAACCATTCGTATCCCAGTGCACATGGTTGAGGTCATCAACAAGTTGGCGCGCGTGCAGAGACAGTTGCTTCAGGATCTCGGTCGTGAACCGACCCCTGAAGAGTTGGCTCGTGAACTCGACATGACCCCAGAAAAGGTTGTCGAAGTGCAGAAGTACGGTCGTGAACCAATCTCGCTTTCGACACCGCTTGGCGAGGATGGCGACAGTGAGTTCGGTGACCTAATTGAAGATGTTGAAGCCGTATCTCCAGTCGAGGCTTCTGTGGCCAAGGCCCGAAACGAAGCAATCGAGAGACTGCTAGCCGGTTTGACCGAGCGTGAGGCGCGCGTCATCAAGTCTCGATATGGTCTTGTCGACGGAATCTCAAAGACTCTCGATCAAATCGGTGAGGAGCTTGGCGTTACTCGCGAGCGAATTCGCCAAATCGAAGCCAAGACAATGCACAAGTTGCAGCACCCTTCTCGCGCGCAGGCGCTTAGGGACTTTGTAGGGCAATAATGTTCTACCTTCCGGCGATCGCATTTGGCCGTTTGGTTCGATTTGCTATTCGCCGCGTGCGTCCAGGTGGCGGCTCGGCACTTCCGGGATTGCTTCTCAGCAAGATCGCACCACGACTGCTTTCAAAGACACTTCGTTCTTTCGCGATGGGCGTAGTTGTTATCTCTGGCTCGGCAGGCAAGTCAACCACTACGAAAATGGTCGTAGCTATTGCCAGGGCTCACGGGCTCGAAGTTTTCACGAACCCATCGACGGCCAATATTCGCCAGGGGTTCTTCTCGGCAATTATCGAGCGCAGTAATTTGCTTGGCAAGACCAAAGCCGATATTGCAATTCTCGAAATGGATGAGGGGCACGCAGACTCGATCACAAAAGAAGTTGCGCCTCGAATTGTCACGCTGCTCAACGTTCTTGAAGATCAGCTAGACAGATTTGTTGATCCCGCTCTTGTTCGAGATTC
>CAEZXK010000019.1_pt1 | contig 23956 bp, 19 predicted proteins | sample 7265231 | NCBI WGS metagenome assembly CAEZXK01 (sample SAMEA6813906, study PRJEB35770) | uncultured Rhodoluna sp. | biome: Freshwater; feature: Freshwater reservoir; material: water | place: Czech Republic | collected 2015-11-04 | depth 0.5m m | reverse complement strand
GTAGTCGAGGGCTACACCGATGTGATGGCCTGCCACCTTGCCGGAGTGACCACAGCCGTCGCAACCTGTGGCACGGCTTTCGGTGATGACCACATCAAAACTTTGAACCGCATGCTTTCTGCATCTGTCGACTCTGCAGCCGAAGTCATTTTCACTTTCGACCCGGATGCGGCTGGCCAAAAAGCTGCGATGCGCGCCTACAACGACTCGAGCAAATTCAACGCGCAAACTTTCGTTGCTATTGGCCCCGACGGCCTAGACCCCTGCGACTTGAGAAGCGAAAAGGGCGATGAAGCCGTCGTTGCGATGATTGCCAATAAGCGACCGATGTTTGAGTTCGCCATCAAGCAAAAAATCTCAAAGTTTGATCTTGGCACGCTCGAGGGGCGTGTAGCGGCTGCGCGTGCGGCAGCGCCCGTCATCGCGCAGATTCGCGATGCCGCTTTGCGCCCCGCCTACATTCGTGAGCTTGCCGGCTGGGTGAGTCTCGACGGCAACGAAATCGCAGCCTTAGTTGACGTTGCCATGAAGCAGGTTCGCAACGAATCGGTAGCCTCAATGCGTCGCGACAACAACGCAAGCAAAGATGTTGGCCCTAAAGACAGCGGTGTCAACGATTCCGATGCGCCACCCGCTGATTCTGCTGAGAACTCGCCTTATCCGGCCATAAATCTTCACGATCCGATTATGCGTTTTGAGCGCCAGCTTCTCGAAGTGATTGTTCAGGTTCCTGCTGCGCTTGACCAAGGTCTTGCCCTAAGAATCTGCAAATCTGCATTCAGTGCTCCAACCCACATTGCAGTGGCGAACTCAATCGAGTCAGCCATTGCGTTGCTAGGCAAGCACGAGTTTCTGCCGACCCTCGCCATTTCGCTTCCACCAGAGCTGCAACCTGTGCTTCTCGAAATCGCTGGCCAACCGCTGCCTGCTAGAAACGAAGCCGAACTCTTGGTCTATGCGCAGGGTGTTGTTTCGCGAGGCATCAGCGCAATTCTCGCGAGAGAAAAGAACGAGTTGCTTGCTGCGCTGCGTCGCGAAGAGCCAGAAACCGAACAGCACAGGCAGATTGGCATTCAGCTGCAAGAACTCGAGGCCGAGCGCCGAGCACTGGGTGAGAGCTAATGGCTATTGATCGCAGCCTAGTTAGCATCGAACCCAAATCGTTCGATGAGTACGCCAAGGCCGTATTGAGCGCAGGCGCTAAGGTAGCGCCACTTAGTTCACAGGTCGGCGCACTTATCTGGACAGACTATTCGAAGCCTCAAGCCTTGAAAGAACTGCTCGAGGCAAACAGCCAAATCGAATGGGTCCAACTGCCGTTCGCGGGCGTAGACGCATTCGTCGACGTGCTGCAACAGCCAGTTGTTTTCACTTCTGCCAAGGGTTCGTATCGCCAGCCTGTCGCAGAACACGCGCTTGCACTCTGTCTCGCACTCGGCAGAAAACTGCCGGAGCGAGTTGTCGCCAAGACCTGGGGCAAAAAATTTGCGGTGAGTCTCTACGATTCGCACATTGTGATAGTTGGTGGGGGAGGCATCACCCAAGAATTGGTGTCACTGCTCGCGCCATTCAATACCCGAGTTTCTGTTATTCGAAAGCATCCGGCACCAATTGCCGGTGCAACTGAAACAGTTGGTTTCGATCGCTTGGATGAGTTTTTAGCGCTTGCCGACTTTGTGGTGTTAGCGGCCGCTCTCACGAGCGAGACGCTTTATCTGTTTGATGAGCGAAGGTTTTCTCTAATGAAGCCTTCGGCATATCTGGTTAACATCGCACGAGGCAAAATGGTTGACTCGGCCGCGTTGCTAAAGGCTCTCGATTCAGGCGTTATCGCCGGTGCAGCCGTTGACGTTACAGACCCAGAACCTTTGCCTGATGGCCACGCACTGTGGAACGCACCGAATCTGATAATCACCCCGCACACCGCTGACACAAACGCGCAGGTTGTTCGGCTCTTCAGTCAGCGAATCGATGAGAACGTGAAGGCCTGGTTGCAAGGTAAAGACTGGGTAGGTCTAGTAGACAAGCAGCTCGGCTATTAGTCGCTAGGTTTGGCGATTCCGCCTTCGATTTGCTAGGGTTAGTGCTTGCGAAAGCATTCCTCGGTAGCTCAATTGGCAGAGCAATCGGCTGTTAACCGATAGGTTCTTGGTTCGAGTCCAAGCCGGGGAGCCAATATGGCTCGGCCCCATGACAGGTTCAGGAGGCACCCTTGATCAGTTGGATACGCAATCAAAAATGGCAGTCCAGTGCCCTTATCTCGGCTTTTGCGCTTCTTCTCGTCGGCGGTTTTGATCTCTTCGTTTCAGGCCAATCCAGCCTGTGGGTCTCTTTTGTTCTCGCTGTGGCCGTTCTGTTCTCTGTGGTGCTACCTTGGCTCGCAACCGGTCTGGTTGCTCTAGGCGCTATTGCAGTCATATCGCTCGACGCCAAGCCTGGTGCGAGCCTGTTGATTGCGCTTATTTTCTTGATGCTCGTTTCGACCTTCGCTACCAAGTGGCAGCGAAACGTGGCGCTCTTTACAACGCTGGCGCTCGGTTTAGCGTTGACAATCAACACCATCTTCGTGTCTCCGCATTTGCTTCGAGACTTTGGACTCTTTTTGCTTAGCGATTCGGCTCGAATCGCTCTCTTTGCAATATCTCTACTCATGGCCAGTTCACTCACAGCTCTCGCCTGGCTGCTCGGAAGATTGCTTGCCACCAGATCGACCTACGTGGGCACCAGTTTCGACCGTGCCGTAGCGCAGCGCACACAAGCGCGACTTTCTCTCGAGGTTGCTGAGCAAAATCAGCGATTCGAAATTGCTCGCGACATCAGTGAGTTAGTCATCCAGCGCATCTCGGCAACCATCAGCATCGCTGAGGGTGGCGTCTATGCTGTGCAGTCAGATGCCAGCTCAGCATCGAGAATTTTGCAGCAGACAACCGATTCGGCAAGGTCGGCACACTCTGATTTGCGCAGGCTGTTTGACATGCTCAACAAATTGAAGCAGGTCACCGCTGCACCGCCAAAGTTAGATGACCTAGAGGTTTTAGTGATTGCCTATCGTGAGCTTGGTTTCAACATGAATCTGCGGCACGAGGGTCCACGCTTTCAACTCAGCGAAGGCGCAGAACTCGCGATTTACAGAATCGCCTTTGACGCACTCGAGAACATTCGAAAGCATGCCCCGGCTGGCTCAGACGTGTCGGTTGACTTCTCCTGGACCGAAGATGGCATGCAACTCTTGGTAAAAGACAACGGCATTGAAAATGCCAATCGCGGTCTCAGCCTGCAAGAGCTTGCCTACAGCGCAGAAGAAGACCGCAAAGCGCTAACCGAGACAATTCGCGGCGCAGGCATTACGGCGATGAGCGAGAGAGCCGCGCTCTACCAAGGATCTGTTGAAGCAACCAGAGTGCCAGGCGTTGGCTTCACCATTTCGGCAATCTTCCCAAAGCTAAAAGAACTGTCTGTTGAGTAGTTTCAGAATCGCTCTAATCGACGGAGATGCGGCTATTCGCAGTGGCCGCAGATTGTTGCTCGACAGCCAAGAAGACATGCAGGTAGTTTACGAAGAGTCATTGGCTTTGCAGGCTCTCGAGACAGTGCCAGACCTGCTCGTCGATGCAATCGTGATTGATCACCGACTTCAGGGCATGGATGGTGTTTCTCTTGCCAAGGAGTTGGTGGCTCGCATAAGTGTCCAGGCGCAGCGCATCCCTGCGGTGATTATCACCGGCAGCTATTTCACTTTTGAGTTACTGATGGCAAGCATTCGTGCGGGCGCAACCGAGTTGGTCACCCAAGACTCGCCGGCATCAGAGTTACTCGAGGCGATTCGCAAATCAAGACGTAGCCAGGCAGATGTGAAACTGAAGCCTTTTGCCGATTTTCTAGACGCGAATCCATACGAGCCGGTTGCCAGTGTCGACTATCTTTTGAACTTAGCTCGGCTCGACGCAGAAGAGCGCGAGATTATTGACGCTCTTGCCTCGGCAGAAGACCTCGATCAGGTAGCGGCGAATCTGGGGCTTTCAAAGAGCAGGGTTCGCGAGTTGCTAGAAAGCACGATGCGAACATTTGGCTGTGCCACTATTGAGCAGTTGTATTTGGTTGTCAGGGATTCGAGAAAAATTGGCTAGATCGCAAGTTGAGACGATGTCTCTAGGTGTGGGCATCGCGACCGGCCTCTATGGAATCTCTTTTGGCGCTTTGGCGGTCGCCGCTGGTCTCGAAATCTGGCAGGCCCAGTTGCTCAGCATTCTGATGTTTAGCGGCGGTTCGCAGTTTGCCTTCATTGGAGTGGTCGCCACGGGCGGAGTGGCTTCTCTGCCCGCAGCAATTGCATCGGCCTGGCTACTCGGTATTCGCAATGGTTTCTATGCCCTGCAAATGAAGCCGCTCTTGGGTTCTCTCGGCTGGCGCACACCTATTGCCGCTCAGTTGAACATCGACGAAACCACCGGAGTTGCAACTGCTCAATCGAATCTGCCCGACACTCGCAAGGGTTTCTGGCTGACCGGAATCTACGTTTTTGTCTTCTGGAATCTGCTGACCCTGTTTGGTTCGTTGCTGGGCTCGTCGATTGGTGATCCGAGCGCGTTCGGTTTAGATGCTGCCGCTGCCGCTGCCTTCCTCGGTTTGCTCTGGCCTCGACTCAAAGCGCTGCAACCAATCGTCGTGGCCACGGCAGCTGCTGTAATTGCGGTTCTGTTAACTCCGGTGCTAAGCCCAGGCCTTCCAATTTTGGTTGCTGCTCTCGCTGCTGTGATTGTTGGCGGTCTAAATTTGTTCAAGCCAAAAATGCAGGCGGGTGAAGTGCAGTGACGTTAACTCTCGCCATACTCATCGCTTCGCTGGCGGTCTACTCTTGGAAATTCTTCGGATACTTGGTTCCTCAACGTCTTCTAGGAAAGCCGATGGTCGCGCGAATTGCGAGCCTTCTTACCGTTGCGCTGCTGTCGGCCTTGCTTGCGACTCAGGCGATGACTTCGCAGTCAGAGATCGTTTTTGATGGTCGTTTGGTTGCCGTAGCCGTTGCAGCGCTATTGCTAAAGCTGCGCGCACCTTTTCTGGTTGTTGTCGTAGCCGCCGCTGCAGTTGCCGCGCTGTTGCAAGCGGTTGGTTTTTAGGCGTCTAAGTCGTCAACACCGGGCATCCAAGTGATGCCATTTTGACCCCACTCTTCGGCGTCAATGATTGCCTCAACCTCTGGCTTGTATTCGTCTACAAGTCGATCGACATAGAGAATGCCATTCAGGTGGTCGTATTCGTGCTGAAAAATTCTGGCGAACCAACCCTCGGCTTCAAGCTTGACAGGGTTCTGATCTAGATCGACGCCAGTGATAACGGCAGTATCGGCTCGCTTGAGTCCAAATCGGTAACCCGGAAAGCTCAGGCACCCTTCGCTCTCTTCTTCGTCATCTGGCATTTCTTCGCTAACCGGTCCAATTTCGAGCACCGGGTTAATCACGACCCCACGCTTGTGGGTGCCGTCGTCTTCTGTGTAGTTGTAAGTAAAAATCCGCTTGCCGACGCCGACCTGTGGCGCGGCCAGGCCGACACCGGGGGCGGCATCCATGGTTTCAAACATGTCTTGAACCAGCTGATTTAGTTCGGCGTCGAAGTCGACAACCTCGGCGGCTCTCGTGTGAAGCACCGGGTTGCCTGTTATGCAGATTGGTCGAATGGCCATTAGCCAAATTTACAACATTCACCTAGCGGCCGCCGCAGCCACTCAAAGGTAGCCTTGTCTCTGAAGGTCTAGGGAGCTATGCAAGATTTTATTGGTCCGGCAGATGAATTGCGCTATCTGGCAATTCTGCTCGCGGTGCTCGCAGCAGTGGCTCTAGCTTTTGGCGCGCAGTTTCAGAACAACGCGGTGTCGAATGGCAAGACCAAACCGAAGACCAAAGACGGTCGTGGCGGTCTAGGGCTGAGACAGCTAAGAAAACTCATTGTTCGACCGCAGTGGATCTCAGGACTCGGGCTCATGGGCCTTGGCATGATTCTTCAACTTGGCGCACTCACTCTTGCGCCGCTTATTGTCGTTCAGCCAATCGGTGCGCTGGCACTGGTGATTACCTCCTTGCTTAATGCAAAAGTCACCAAAACAAAAATCAATCGTGGAACAACCGTTGCGATTCTGCTCTGCACCTTCGGCATTGCCGCCTTCGTTACAACGGCATCCGGGGTTGCCGATGCGAACGTGCTAACCGACACAGATGTCACCGCCGTATTAGCCATTCTGCTCGTCTTGCTCGCGGTCTTCGCAGCGCTTTTCTTTACTTCTGGCAGATCGGCCAAACCTCTTACATACATAATCGGTGCAGGAGTTCTCTATGGCTTCGTGGCGACGCTGGCGAAAGTTGTCATTCAGCGTCTCTACCAGTCGCAGTTCGACTGGCTAACAATTCTTTGTCTGTTCGCACTGGTGGCGGCCGTCTTTCTGGGCGGCTGGTTTGTTCAAAACGCCTACGCATCTGGCCCGCCAGATCTGGTGATTGCCGGGCTAACGGTTATTGACCCGCTAGTTGCGGTGAGCGTGGCCATCGCGATTCTCGGTGAAGCAAAAGCCGCTACACCACTGGCGGCCGTTGGTTTTGCCATCTCGGGTGCTATTGCGGTTGCCGGTGTGGTGCTGCTTTCCAGGGTTCACCCAGAGTTGGCATCGCCAAAGCGTTAGTTTCGGTAAAATTGCCAAGACCAAATAGGTCTCATCGTTAAAGCGGGGCTGCAGTTAACACTTCGAATCCACCTCTCAAGCTTGTCATCGCGTCTGACACCTTTCCGCCTGACATCAACGGAGCAGCCCGCTTTGCAGAGCGTCTAGCGGGCGGCCTGGTTCGCCACGGGCATGAGGTTCACATAATTGCTCCGGCTTACAGTTCTGAGCACGGCACCTTTGTTGAGACTCACGATGGCTCAAAGATGACCGTGCACAGAGTAAAGAGTTACCGAGTTATTTCGCACAAAACCCTAAGGTTCGTTTGGCCATTCACGCTAAAGAAGAAGACAGACGAGATTCTTCGCCTTGTAAACCCGGACGCTGTGCACATTCAATCGCACTTGATTATGGGCAGGTATCTCATCAAAAGCGCGAAGCAGCGAGGTATTCGCGTCATTGCAACCAACCACATCATGCCCGAGAACCTGATCAAGTATTCGGTGATTATTCCAAAGTGGTTCGAGAAGACCGCGATGAAACTAGCCTGGCGCGACGCCGGCCGAATTCTTCGAAAAGTTGACTTCATCACGACCCCAACCAGACGCGCGGCCGACCTGCTCGAGAACGCCGCTGGTCTCACTGGAGTGCTTGCGATTTCTTGCGGAATCGAAGCTTCGAAATTTGCCAACGCTACTCCAACGAGCAACAAAATACCTCGCATTCTGTTTCTTGGTCGCCTTGACTATGAGAAGCACATTCATAACTTGCTGAGTGCCGTCGCAAAGCTTCCGTCGAGTTTGAACACCCAGGTAGAGATTGTTGGCGATGGAGGAGAACGCGCTGCGCTCGAGTCTCAGGCGAAACAACTCGGAATTGCCGATCAGGTGAAATTCCTCGGCCACATAAGTGAAGAAGAGTTGCCGAAGGCCTACGAGCGAGCGACGCTGTTTGCAATGCCATCAATTGCAGAACTTCAATCGATTGCAACCATGGAGGCGATGGCGTCTGGTCGTCCGGTAGTCGCCGCCGATGCAATGGCGCTTCCGCACCTTGTGCACGATGGTGACAACGGCTACCTCTTTGAGCCAAACGACGTTGACATGTTTGCCGATCGCTTGCTCAAGATTTTGACCGCCGATAAGAAAGAGCTCGCGCGCCTCAGCGAGAACTCGCTCTATCTAATTCAGTCGCACGACATCGAGCGCACCCTCACAATTTTCGAAGGTCTCTACCGCGGTGACCAAGATGCTGAAAAGACCTCGGATGACAACCGGGCGGCTTATCTTGAGCCAATCGGTCGGTTAAACGCCCGTCTAAAGGCGCAGGTTGTTCTCATGAGAAAGCAAGCCTTGGCCCTTCGTGAAGCTTCACAAAACCTTGTCGACAAGGCAGAAGAGCTAACCGAAGATGCGGTGAAGCGGGCCAGACAAGCCAATGCCAAAGTCAAGAAATCTGCAGTTGAGGCGGCCAACAAAGCCAAATCTGCCGTGAAAGAAGTAGCCGAGCGTTTGAGGTCTGAAGACTAGTTCGAAAACGGGTAGGCTTTCCCAAACGAGCCAGCGGGGGCTAACTCCGCCGGACCTAGGCGAAAGAGCAAAGATGACCAAGCGCCCATGGCTAGATCACTATCCGAGTGATGTTCCTCACGACCTTCCAAAGGTTGCCTTCAAAAACCTCCCAGAGTTCATTCGAGCTGCCGCAAAAACCAACGGCAAAACCAAGGCCTTCACGCAGGTTATGCCGAATGGCATGAATGGCTCGCTCAGCTATGCGCAAGTTGACCAGCTATCAGACCGCTTCGCTGTCTACCTTCGCGACGTAATCGGGCTAAGTGCCGGTGACCGAGTTGCCGTTCAGATGCCAAACTGCCTCAGCTACCCAATCGTTGCTTTCGGTATTCTCAAGGCTGGCTTGGTCTTGGTCAACACCAACCCTCTCTACACGGCAACCGAGATGGTTCACCAATTCTCTGACTCTGGCGCTAAGGCCCTTGTCGTAATCGACATGTTTGCTGACCGCTTGCCTGAGGTGCTTCCAAAGACCAATATCGAGCACGTTGTAACCGTCAAGATTTCAGAGTATTTTCCAGCCGCCGTTGCGGGAGTGATTAGAGTCACTCAGAAGTATTGGAGCAGAACGCTTCCAAAAATCACGGTCAAGTACACCAAATTTAGCGATGCACTTATCGCAGGTGCGAAGCAGCTTTCTGACGACAAACTAAAGGGTTACGTGGCAACGCTCGACGAGAGCTCGATCGCAGCACTTCAGTACACCGGTGGCACCACGGGTGTTTCTAAGGGCGCAATGCTCTCGCACGGCAACCTGGTTACAAACACTCTTCAGCTCATCACGATGTGTGGCGACTACATGAGACAGGGCAAAGAGGTAGTAGTAACTGCGCTACCGCTGTATCACATCTTCGCTTTCACCATCAACTTGCTTGGCTTCTGGCACATGGGTGCTCGAAACCTCTTGGTGCCAACGCCTAGGCCACCAAGCAACTTGAGACGCGTCTTCGAAAACTACAAAGTCACATGGATGACCGGCGTCAACACCCTGTTTAACGCGCTGCTAAACGAGCGCTGGTTTGTTGACAGCCCACCTAAGCACCTTCGCGCTTCTGCCGCCGGCGGTATGGCTCTGCACGAATCTGTTTCTGAGCGCTGGAGAAAAGTCACTGGCACTCCAATTGTTGAGGGCTACGGCCTAACCGAGACTTCACCTGTTCTTACTTTCAACCCACTAAGCGGGCTAGGCAAAGATGGCACAATCGGCATCCCTGTGCCTTCGACCGATGTGAAGTGCGTGAAAGATGACGGTTCTGAAGCTGCCGTTGGTGAACCAGGCGAGATTTACGCTTCTGGTCCACAAATCATGCTCGGATACTGGCAGCGACCAGACGAGACCAAGGCCACTATGAGCGGCGCTTGGTTCAAGACCGGCGACATCGCAACCAGAGACTCCGACGGTTACTTCACAATTGTCGATCGCAAGAAAGACATGATTCTGGTTTCGGGCTTCAACGTTTACCCGAACGAAGTCGAAGAGCAGATCGCATCGTTCAAGGGGGTGCTTGAGGTCGGCGTAATTGGTGTTCCTGACGAAGGCAAGGGCGAGAAGGTTAAGGCCTTCATCGTCTGTGGCTCAGACCAGCCAACCGAGGCCGACATCATTGCTCACTGCCGACTGCAGCTCGCTGCATACAAGGTGCCAAGTTCGGTTGAATTCGTTACCGAGTTGCCAAAGAGCCCAATCGGCAAGATTTTGCGCAGAGAGCTGCGCAATCAAGAAATTGCTTCAATCTCGAAGATGAGGGGCTAGTCATGAATTCACTAATGATCCGCGCTGCAGAGACAGCCAATCAGGCAACGGTTGTAAACGAGTTTGAACAAACTCTTCTTCGCGTCTTTATTCTGATCATCATGTTCGGTCTCGGCGCCGGGCTCACCCTGAAGGACTTCACGCTCGCATTGCGCCGCCCCTGGGGTCTTGCAGTTGGTTGGGTCGCTCAGTTTGGCATCATGCCGCTGACATCGTACTTTCTGATTGTCGCGGTGCTTCTTCCGTTCTCGCCTCCAGAGGGCGTGCTTTTCATCGCTCTAGGTGCGCTGATCATGGGTAGCGTGCCCGCCGGAACAACCTCGAATCTGTTTACTTACTTCTCCAAGGGAAACGTGGCACTTAGCGTCACGATGACGGTGAACTCAACGCTGTGGGCATTCATAATGACTCCTCTAGCGCTCTGGGCCTACTCGAACCTTCTGGGTCTCGACGAATCTCTTAGCGTGCCGCCTGGCGAGCTTGCAACCGTGATTGTCGGTCTCATCATTCCGGTCGGCATTGGAATGCTGATTCGCAGGCTGAGTGCGAACATCGGTTCGCTCATCGAGCTAATCGGAAGCGTCTTTGGTCTTCTGTTCATTCCATTCTTGATCGCCGTTTGGGTGCCTAGAAACTGGCAGTTGTTGCTTGACACAAAGTGGCCAACCTATGTCGTTGCAATTGGGCTCGGCGCGGTCGGAATGTTGGCTGCCTACTACATGTCGAAATTGCTTCGACTGCACCCGGCAAACGCGCGAACGATTGCTCTCGAGGCTGGCATCAACAACGGCCCATTGGCGATTGCAGTCATTGTTGCCGTCTACATTGATAGCCCGGGTCTAGACCAGATTCTTCTGGTTCCAGCCCTCTACTCATTGTTTATTGTGCTGCTCTCGACGGTTGTAACGTTGTTCTTCAGACGCGCAAACCTAGCTGCAGAGCAGAAGATACCGAACCTGCTGTAGTCTGCCAACCCTTAGAGACCAACCCGCAAGGGTAAACTTTTAGCGGCTGGGGGAGTTAGCTCAGCTGGTTAGAGCAGCGGACTCATAATCCGTCGGTCACGGGTTCAAGTCCCGTACTCCCCACTGTCATGCGGCTAGACCGTGGCGTAATACCATTACGCATGACTTCAATTGCGGTGATCGGCGCTGGTTGGCGCGCTCAATTCTTCATTCGTCTGGCAAAAATGATGCCCGAAAAGTTCGAACTCGTCGGAGTGGTAGCCCGCAGAGAAGATGTGCGGTCAGCTCTGAACCTCGAGTTCGGCGTTCAGACCTTTTCTTCGGTCAGCCAATTGCTCAGCCACAAGAAACCCGACTTCGCCGTTAGCAGTGTTTCCTGGGATGCGAATCCTGGAATTGTTGACGAACTAGTCAAGGCGGGAGTGCATGTGCTCTCTGAAACTCCACCGGCTCCGACGCTCGAAGCCTTGCAAGAACTATGGATGCAAGTTGGTTCGTCAGGAATGGTGCAAGTTGCCGAACAATACCTTTTTCTGCCGGGTCACGCAGCTCGCTTAGCAATCACTGAATCGGGTGCGATTGGCGAAATAGGATCGGTTGAGATTTCTTCGACACACGGATATCACGCGGTCTCGATAATGCGTGGTTTTCTCAAGCCCGGCTTTGAGTCCACCACAATCACGACGCGACAATTTGAAGCACCTCTCATAGATCCACTCGCACGCGCGGGATGGAATGACGACTTGAGCCCTAAGAACGCAAAGACCACTATTTCGCTAATTGATTTCGGTAGTGGCAAATCTGGTCTGTACAACTTCGTCGACAACCAATGGCACAACCAACTGCGCCACCGTCGAATTGTTGTTCGTGGCAGCAGGGGAGAGCTAGTCGACGATTCGGTCATTCGACTGACCGATGGCCCGGCAATCACAACCTCTCGAATTGAGCGGTATCAACTTGGCTATGACCTCAACTTGGATGGTTATGACACCGAACATCTATCTTTCGACGGCAAAGTCGTGTTCAAGAATCCGTTCACCGGTCTTCGACTCATGGATGAGGAGATCGCAATCGCCCAACTTATGTGCAAAATGGCCGAATGGCTCGACGGTAAGGCTGGAGCGCCTTACCCGTTGGCCGAAGCTTGCCAAGACCATTTGATTTCTCTGGCGATTGACGAATCAATCGCCACTGGCAAGAACGTGACCACCCAAAAGCAAGCGTGGGCAAACTAGTTCGACTTGACTGAGTAACACTCCGTGAATTGGCTGAATCGCAGCAAATTTCAGGCTTTGAAAGCGGTTACCGGCTCTCTGGTCTTAGCGAATCGCTAGAATTGGCGAAGTTCTATAGAGAGATGGAATCCAATGAAACTGACCACCCTAAACCACCGAGTCGTTCTGGCAATTATGACCATTTTCGCGGTCTTCGCCACTCAGTTTGCGGCTGCCCCTGCCAAAGCGTTGGCCAATGACACCCTGACTATCACGGTGCACTACAACCGCATCGCGGGTGACTACGACAACTGGAACCTTTGGATCTGGAAGAACATGGATACCGGTGCCGATGGTGCTGGAGCTGAAGTCAAGTTTGACGGTGAAGACTCTTTCGGTAAGAAGGTCACCTTCAAGCTAGAGGGCATGAAGCCTTTTGACAACGTTGGAATCATCGCTCGCCTGGGCAACTGGTCGAAGAAAGATGTCGGGTCAACTTGGCCAAACGGTGGTGACCGATTCATCAAGAACTTTGACGCTAGCGGAAAAGCAGAGATTTGGCTGATCGAGGGAGATAAAGAGATTTATACGAAAGAGCCGTCAATCGGCGCAATCAAGCCACAGATTAACTCGGCAATCCTCAATGACTTCAAGGCAGTGACCCTGACTTTGAATAACCAGTACACGCTCAAGGGCACAGCAACCGAAGACTTCACGCTCACCGATGCCAAGGGTGCAAACGTGACCATTTCTTCGGTCAGCTTGCCAGCCGGAAAAACGGCTTCAAACTTTGTGACTCTTAACCTTGCCGCCAATGTCGATATAGCATCGGCATACACGGTGAATCACCCGGTATACGGCAAGGGTTCCGTTGCGGTTGGTTCAATCATGGATAGCAAGGCCTTCGCCGATGCCTTTACCTATACCGGCAACGACCTTGGTAACACCTATTCACCCAGCAAGACAGACTTTAGGGTCTGGGCACCGACTGCCACAGCGGTGAAGTTGATTACCTACCCAACTTTGACAGCGCGAACCGGAACCGAAATCAACATGACCAAGGCCGAGAAAGGCACCTGGACCGCTTCTGTTGCAGGAGACCAGCACTTGCTTGCCTATGTCTACCGTGCCGAAGTTGGTGGATTATTCCGCGAAGCGGTTGACCCATACGTGCGAGCAACTGTTATCGAAGGCGACCGCGGTGTGGTTGTCGACCTAAGTCGCACCAACCCAGCGAGATGGACTCCCGGTGCCGCCAACAAGCCGGCATTCTCTGGCAAGCCAACCGACGCCGTGATTTATGAGACCCACGTGCGCGATCTTTCGATTGACTCGAACAGCGGCATCCCAGTAGCTCACAGAGGCAAGTTCTTGGCCTTTACCGACTACAACACCACAACCACTCAGGTGGTCGTGAACAAGAAGACCAAGAAGAAGACGGTCGTCAAGACCAAGAACCCTTCGGGTATTTCGGCAATCAAGGAAATGGGCATCAGCCACATTCAGTTCTTGCCGATCTATGACTACGCTTCGGTTGTCGAAGCTAAGCCAACATTCAACTGGGGCTATGACCCGAAGAACTTCAATGTTCCAGAAGGCTCATACGCAACCAAGCCAGCAGATCCGGTTAACCGCATCATGGAGTTGAAGACCATGATTCAGTCGCTGCACGATAACGACATCCGAGTCATCATGGACGTTGTTTACAACCACGTCTGGGATGCAGGTTCATTCAGCCAAGAGCAACTCGTTCCGGGTTACTTCTTCAGAAGGACCTCATCGGGTGAGTATGCCAACGGAACCGGTGTTGGCAACGAGACCGCTTCTGAACGCCCAATGGTGCGCAAGTTCATCGTCGATTCGGTTAAGTACTGGGCAAGCGAGTACAACCTCGATGGTTACCGCTTCGACCTGATGGGTATTCACGACATCACAACCATGCAGCAGGTGCGAGCCGAACTGAACAAGATCGACCCGACCATCATCGTTCTCGGTGAGGGCTGGAACATGGGCGAGATGATTCCTGACAACCAGAAGGCCGCTCAGATCAACGCGCTTTCACTTCCTGGAATTGGCATGTTCAATGACGAAATCCGCGACGCAATCAAGGGTTCTGTTTTCGACTCGGGTGACCGTGGTTGGGCAACTGGAAAGTTCACTTCAATCAGTGGAGTCAAGGCTGGAATCGCTGGCAACATAGCATTCGACCGTTTCGTCAATGGAAGATGGACCACGATTGATCCAGGTCAATCAGTGAACTACGTAGAGGCGCACGATAACTTGAGTCTCTACGACAAGCTCAAGGCAAGCAAGCGTGGTTCTACCGAAGCGCAGCTTGCAAGCTTCCACCGCCTATCGACATCTGTGATCATGCTCGCTCAGGGAATGCCCTTTATTCAGGCCGGCCAGGAGTTCTTGAGAACCAAGTTGGGTGACGAGAACAGTTACAAGTCGAGTGACGCTGTGAACTCTCTCAAGTGGAACTCACGCGCGACAAACATCGTTAGCGTCAACTACTACAAGGCGCTGCTTGCGATTCGCAAGGCACACCCAGCATTCAGAATGGACACCGCCGCTGCTGTAAAAGCGAACCTTAAGTTCTTGAACGTCGACGAACCTGTGATTGCTTACTCGTTGGATGGCAAGGCAGTTGGTGACAGCTGGAACACCATCGTGGTTGCACACAACCCAAGCACTTCGGCTAGAACAATCACTCTGCCGTCTAGCGGAGATTGGAATGTTGTAGTCACGGGTTCTCGTGCCTCTGAGGCAACGATCACCACTCTCAAGGGAGTAACCACGGTTTCAGTGCCAGCACTGAGCACCTGGGTTGCCCACAAGCAGTAGAGCTTTACCAAATCAAAGGCCGGTCGAAAGACCGGCCTTTGCACTTTAACTGTTCGGGCATGTCCTGCCCATCGCCAATACCTAGGCCACCGCATGAAATAGGGTGAATTCATGAAGAAGTTGCTTGCGATTCTATTGGCGCTCGCTCTGATTGGTATTTCTCCGGTTGCCTATTCAGCGACCCCAAAGATTGGTCAGGCCTGCTCACAGACGGGCAAGCGAGTTGTTGTAGCCAAGGTTGCACTTGTCTGCCAAACCGCCTCGAAGGCTCAGCAGAAGAAGATCAAGTCGCGGTTAGCCTGGGCAAAGTACGTTGCGCCGAAACCGAAGCCCGTTTTGGCTCCGAAGTCGCCGATCTCGGGGTCAGCCTCATTTGCTGCGGTAGACGAGTGCCGTATCCAAGACAATTCTCAATTCTTCACTCGGTCTGGTTTTCCACAGCACCCGCAAATGAAACGCGCAAGCTCAAAGCTCGTGGTTCAGCTCATTTACATTGATTTCTCTGATGTAGTCGCCACCGGTAAGCCCAGTGACGACAAAACTTTCTGGACCGACGGAGTGTCAAAGTTTCTGGCAGACATGTCAAACGGGGTTGTGAATTTCGAGTGGAGAACCACCGAGACTTACAGTCGAATGAGCAAGAAACTCGCCGATTATCGCGTGACAAGAACAGCGGGTGGCTCCACGGTTCCACTAGTTCAAGAGGCTATTGCTCTTGCAGATAAGCAGATTGACTTCACTGGTGTTGACTTCGTCGTAGCTGTGCTTCCACCAAATACCCCACGTGAACTTTCTGACGTCTCACCCGCGCTCATGCTGTCGAGCAGCGATCCGTTCAAGACAGACGAGGGCAGGGTTTATCGCGCGACTCTTGTCGGAGGTGACATGAGATTCCCAGAGGGCCACCTTCTTCTCACGCACGAGTTCGGTCACCTTCTAGGTCTCAACGACTACTACTGGTATGGCTGGAAACCAGGAATGGTTTATGAAGATCAATTCAAGTTCATGGGTAACTTCGACAACATGAACTTTGCACCAGGAAACTCTCGTGAGTGGACCGCCTGGAGCCGCTGGATTATTGAGTTCCTTCCAGATTCAAAGGTGCTGTGTGCCAGAGAGGGTGTCGAGGCTACTGCTCAATTAGATGCGGTTTCTAAGGTGGGCACAGCGCCTCAGCTGCTGGTAATTCGAACCTCGTCTACCGAGGCAATTGCCGTGGAATCTCGTCGAAACACACGGCACGACTCAAAAGCTTCTTCGGCTTCCAACGGATTGCTCGTCTACAAGATCGATTCCAAAATCATGAATGGGCAGGGACCGTTGAGAATTGTCAGAAAGCCAGGTTCGGTTGATGCACTGTTCTCTGACGCACCGCTCAAGGTAGGCGAGTCTTTGGTGGTCGGTTCTTGGAAAATCTCAAACATTGAGAGTGGCGCTGACTGGGATGTCGCGAAGATTGAACCAGTTAGATAGCAAACTGCTTATGGGTCGAGGGCCGGTCGAAAGACCGGCCTTTGACTTTTAAGCCTTTGCGGGCGTAATCTATTGCCCTGCCTTGCTGCACAGGTCGTTGGGGAAGACGTACCTAGGTTGGAGGCAAAATGATCGCAATTCGCACTCAGGGCATGGTGCACATACACTCGGCCCCCGCGGCGCTACTGCCGCACGTAGAGTGGGCTCTAGGCAGGCTGCTTGGCGGCCCTGTAGGGCTCCAGTGGACCCCACAGCCACTAAAGCCCACACAATTCAGAGCCGAGACGGCCTGGCAATCTGACCCGTCATTTGGCGCTGTGCTCTCTTCAGAACTTCTCGGCTGGGGGTCAATCTGCTTCGAAATCGTTCAAGACGAAGCCGATGGCCAGCCCGGATGGCGTTGGGCTTACACGCCTACCCTTGGCCTCTTTCAAAGCCAAATTGATGCCTTCGGCAACGTGTTGGTGAGTGAACACCGGTTGATGGCCATTGCTGAGAACCCTGGTTCAACCGCGGCTGATTTGACCGCCCAACTTCGTCTGGCTATTGGCGCGCCCTGGGATGCCGAACTCGAGAAGCTCAGATCTGCTTCTGAGGATAGATCGGTTATCTGGCTGAAAACAGCTTCGAACTAGTTTGCGCTTCTAAAAGCGACCACTGCATTGTGACCACCGAAACCGAACGAATTCGAGATCGCAAGAATTTCGCCTTCAGGAAGTTTTCGGGGTGAAGTCACGACGTCAATCGGAATTTCTGGGTCTTGATTCTGCAGGTTCAAAGTTGGCGGTGCGGTTCTTTCATATAGAGCGAGAACCGTGAAGATGGCTTCAATCGCACCGGCACCGCCAAGAAGGTGGCCGGTTGATGACTTGGTTGCAGAAACGCAAATCTTGTTGAGGTGGTCTCCGAATACACGCTTCAGGGCTGTGTACTCTGCAATGTCGCCAACTGGTGTCGATGTTGCGTGAGCATTGATGTGAACGACGTCTTCGATTTTTGCACCGGCTTGGTCGAGTGCTTCGATCATTGCTCTGGCAGCTCCGGTGCCTTCTGGATCAGGCGCAGTTATGTGATGAGCGTCGCTCGTGACTGAACCGCCAACCAGGTACGCGTAGATTTTCGCACCGCGTGCAAGAGCATGCTCTTCGGTTTCGATCACTAGCGCGCCAGCGCCTTCGCCCATGACAAAACCATCTCGGGCTGTGTCGTATGGTCGGCTAGCGCCAGTTGGATTCTCGTTGTTGCGCGACAGTGCGTGCATTGATGCGAAAGCTGCGATGGGCAGCGGGTGAATTGCCGCCTCGCAACCTCCGGCTACCACGATGTCGATTGCTCCCGATTGCAATCTCGCGATGGCATTTGCAATCGCCTCGGTGCTTGATGCGCATGCCGACACAGCTGTGCGAACGCCGCCGCGCGCGGCGATGTCCATGCCGATTGCAGCTGCCGGACCATTCGCCATAAGCATCGGAACAGTCATCGGCAGAACGCGCCGAGGCCCAGATGCGTTGAGGGTGTCATAAGCGTCAAGCAGAGTCCAGACACCGCCGATTCCGGTTGCAAACTCAACAGCCAGTCGCTCTGGCGCAACCTCTGGAGTGCCTGCATCGGCCCAGGCTTCGCGAGCCGCGATTAGCGCAAACTGGCTAGCCGGATCTAAGCGCTTGGTCTCAGGAACGCTGAGAATGTCTTTTGCCTTAACCTTGGCTTGACCTGCAAACTTGACTGGAAGTTGGTGGCGCTCAACCCATTCTTGCTCGAGGGTCGAGATGCCCGACTCACCGGCAAGCAATGCTCGCCAGGTGGTCTCAACGTCGCCGCCGAGCGGGGTGGTAGCACCCAGCCCGGTGACAACAATCTTGCGGGTCAATTAAGGCCTTACTGAGCCTCGGTGATGAAGTTAACCGCGTCTGCGACGGTCTTTAGGTCGGCGACCTTCTCTTCTGGAATGGTTACGCCAAACTTCTCTTCGGCGTTCATGACAATTGTCAGCATCGAGATTGAGTCGATGTCTAGGTCGTCAACAAATGACTTCTCCATCTGAACCTGTGTGGTGTCGATGCCTGTCTCTTCGTTTACGATTTCTGCGAGTCCGGTAAGAACCTCAGCCTGCGATAGTGCCATGGGAATGCTCCTTGATTTGAATTTACAACTACCCTAATTTTAGGGCAGAACGACCACTTGGGCCGCGAAGGCAAGGCCAGCGCCGAAGCCGATCTGAAGGGCTAGGCCACCTGATTTGACCTCACCAGAGGTCAGCAGGGCGTCCATTGCCAGTGGCACGGATGCCGCCGAGGTATTTCCGGTGTAGATAATGTCTCGGGCGATGACAACGCCACTCGGCACCTCGAGTTGCTTGGCCAGCTCATCGATGATTCTGATGTTGGCCTGGTGAGTCACAATCGCGGCTAGATCTTCTGCTTTGACTCCAGCAACCTCGAGTGCCTGCTTGGCAACCTTTACCATTTCCCAGACGGCCCACTTGAAAACAGTGGCACCATCCTGCACCAAGGTCGGCCATCCCGACTCTCCGTCTCGAAGTTCGAGCAACGAAGCTGTCATGCCTACGGCATCCCAGTGTGAGCCGTCAGAACCCCAAACGGTCGGGCTTATGCCTGCGGTGTCGCTCGGCCCAACGATTGCGGCACCTGCGCCATCGGCGAGCAAGAAACTGATAGTTCTGTCGGTTGGGTCGAGAAAGTCGCTGAGTTTCTCTCCACCGACAACAAGAACGTATTTGGCCATACCAGAACGCACGAGCGCGTCGGCTTGCGCGATGCCATAGCAGTAACCCGCGCAGGCCGCCGAGACGTCGAATGCCGGGGCAGGGGTTGCGCCAATTTTGTCGGCGAGCAAAGCTGCGGCCGAAGGGGTCTGGTGCGGGTGAGTGATTGTGCTGAAGATAACTGCGCCGATTTCGCTCGGGTCGATTCCAGCACGCTTGATCGCGATGTTTGAGGCTTCAACAGCCATGTCCATGAGGCTGACATTTTTGCTTGCACGTCTGCGACTGATGATGCCGGTGCGTCTTTGAATCCACTCATCGCTTGAGTCAATTGGCCCTGCGATATCATCGTTCGTTACAACAAGATCGCCACGAGCAGCACCCAGCGAGTAGATGCGTGAAAACCTAACCGGTTCGTATTGATTTAGAGCTGGCTGACCCAAAGTGCCTCAATTCGTTGAATGCTACAAACTTAGCGGGTGAAAACCTACCCGTGATTGTTGATTAGAGACAAAGCCGCCTCGATATTTTCGGGGGTCTTCACTGCCAACAACTCAACGCCAGGCATCGAGCGTTTTGCTAGTCCTGTGAGGGTGCCGGCAGGCGAGAGTTCGATAATCGCTGTGACGCACTGCTTGAGCATCGAGGCCATGCAGAGATCCCATCGAACCGGGTTAGAAACCTGGCGCACCATTAGCTCGACGAAGTTCTTGCCGCTCGGCTCGAGCTCACCGGTGGCATTCGTGAAGAGTTTCATGGATGGGTCTTGAGGGGTCAAAGTTTGCGCGTATTGCGAAAGAACATCGACAGCCGGCTGCATGAAGCGGGTGTGAAATGCTCCGGCAACCTGCAGGGCAATAACTCGACTGCCCGCTGGCGCATCCTGTTTCAGTTGCTCAATTGCCTCTGCGGTTCCGGCAGCAACAATTTGGCCACCACCATTGAAGTTCGCTGGCTCAAGCCCGAGTGACTCTAGCTTTTCTAGAACGACGGTTTCATCGCCACCAACGACAGCGGCCATCGAAGTCGGTTGCAGAGCAGCCGCAGATGCCATGGCGTTGCCTCGCTTGGTTACGAACTTGATTGCGTCTTCGTCGCTCAGCACGCCAGAGACTGCGGCGGCAGTGATCTCTCCAACCGAGTGTCCCGCTGCCGCCAGACTTGAAGAGCCTGGCAAAGACGGCGAGTTGAACAAGACAGCTGCCGAAGCGATTCCGGCAGAAACAATCAGCGGTTGAGCAATCGCAGTGTCTCGAATGGTGTCAGCGTCGCTGACTGTTCCATGCTTTAGCAGGTCCACTCCGCTTGCATCGGCTAAGCGCTCGATAGTTTGCTTGAACATTTCGATCTCAAGCCAAGGCGAGAAAAATCCCGGCGTTTGTGCTCCCTGGCCTGGGCAGACAATTGCAATCATCTTGAATTTATCCTTCTGTTGTTGAGTCGCTCATTGAACCTAAAACCATTGCGACCTGAAGAACAAACGCTTCGTGCGCACCGGTGGCATCCCAGCCAATAATCTCACTGATTCGCTTTAGTCGATAGCGAACTGTGTTTGCGTGCACGAACAACTGCTTCGAAGTTGCTTCGAGCGATCTGCCGCAGTCTAGGTAGGCAATAAGAGTTTCGAGCAGCTCTGCCGAGTTCTCTGACAACGGTTTGTAGATTTTCTCAACAAGCGTTTGCTTTGCAAGCGCATCACCGGCGAGTGCGCGCTCAGCGAGAACATCGTCGGCGTGAGTGACGCGCTTTACAGTTCTCGCATTTCTAAGTACAGCGAATCCTGATAGTGCAGCGCGGGCAGAGTTGTGGGCAGCAGAAACGTCTCGAACAGTCGGGCCGACTACTAGCGCTCCCGCGGCAAAGAACGGTTCGAGTTTTGAGACTATTTCGCTGAATGAGGTTGCTGCCTTTAGTGTGGTGGCTTTCAAGATTTTTCCGACCACGACAATCAGTCGGTCACCGTGTTCACCAATCAGCACGTCTGCGTCACACTTGCGTGCAACTCTGCGCAGACTATCGGCGTCTAGCGATTGGTCGGTGTTTCCGATTAGAACGAGAGCTGAGCCGTTAGCGCGCCAGCCGAGCGCGGCCACACGTGAAGCAATCTCGTCGGTGTTTTCGCCGCTGAGAATCGAGTCGACAACGAGCGCTTCGAGACGGGCATCCCAGAGGCCTCGAGCTTCTGCCGCCTTGGCGTAAACGTCTGCAGCACTGAACGCAATCTCGCGCGAGTAGAGCAGAACCGCTTCGCGCATTTGAGCGTCTTCGCGAACAACGCGCTCTTCAACAACTTGAACCACAACGCGAATCAGCTGGAGTGTCTGCTGCAGAGAAATCGAACGAAGCAGTTCTCGAGGTGCAAGACCGAAAACGTCGGCTGCAACCCAGGGCTGCGATTTTGGGTTCTCATACCAGGCCAAGAACGAACTTATGCCAGATTGAGCAACTAGTCCAACCGAAGCGCGTCTGGCAGCTGGCATCTCGCGATACCAGGGCAATGTGAGGTCGAGTTGCCTGAGGGTCTCGCTGCTCAGCTCGCCCGATATTGAGGCGAGCCAAGCGAGTGTCTCTTGCTTAGGCTTCGCCACCGGCAGATCCAGAGGTTCCCGCAGTCACATCAAGCAGCCTGTAACGCTCGATTGCTTTAGCCGGTGCCTCAGCGTCAATTTCGCCGCGTTCAACCAGCTGCTCAAGAACGCGAACCACAATCGATGGCCCGTCAATCTTGAAGAAGCGACGTGCGGCAGCACGAGTGTCTGAGAAGCCAAAGCCGTCAGCACCCAGCGTCGCGTAGTCACCAGGCACCCAAGGGCGAATCTGGTCTTGAACCGCGTGCATGTAGTCGCTAACACCTAAGAACGGACCTCTGGCGTCGACCAGCTTGTGGGTCAGGTAGGCATCTGGAACTTCGGCGTTCGGGTTCAAGAACTTGAACTCGTCGCGCTTCAAACCGTTGCGGCGCAGTTCAGTCCATGAGGTAACCGACCAAATGTCTGCCGATACACCCCAGTCGTCTTGAAGCAATCGCTGAGCCTCGTAGGCCCAAGCAACAGCAACACCCGAAGCCAAGATTTGCGCCTTGGTTCCTTCGTGGTTGTTCTCGCTGATGCGGTGAATTCCACGGATGATGCCATCGACATCAACGTTCTCTGGCTCTGCTGGTTGCACGGTCGGCTCGTTGTAAACGGTTAGGTAGAACAAGACGTTCGGGTCTTTATGGTTTCCGCCATACATACGCTCTAGTCCGTGGCGAATGATGTGCGCAATCTCATAACCGCTCGCAGGGTCGTAAGTGATAACCGCGGTGTTTGTCGATGCGAGAAGAGGCGAGTGCCCATCGGCATGCTGAAGACCCTCACCGGTTAGCGTGGTGCGGCCAGCGGTTGCGCCAATCAAGAAACCTCTTGAGAGTTGGTCGGTCGCCGCCCAGATTGCATCGGCGGTGCGCTGGAATCCGAACATCGAATAGAAAACGTAGAACGGAATCATTGGCTGACCCTGAGTCGCATAACTCGTCGCGACAGCTGTTAGAGCTGCGATTGAACCAGCTTCGTTGATTCCGGTGTGCAAAATTTGCCCAGCAGCAGACTCTTTATAAGAGAGCAGCAGGTCGCGGTCTACAGAGATGTAGTGCTGACCGTTGGGGTTGTAAATCTTTGCGGTCGGAAAGAATGCATCCATTCCGAAAGTTCTAGCTTCGTCAGGAATGATCGGCACGATTCGGTCGCCGAACTCCGGCGCGCGAAGAAGATCTTTCATGAGTCGAACGAAAGCCATCGTCGTTGCAACACCTTGGGTTCCTGAGCCGCCCTTGGCAATCTTGTATGAATCTTCGGTAGGCAGCTTGAAGTCGACATACTTGCTGCGACGCTCTGGCAGATAACCACCAAGTTCGCGACGACGCTCGTGCATGTACTGAATCTCAGGTGCGTCCTGGCCAGGGTGGAAGTAAGGAGGCTGATACGGGTTCTCTTCGAGCTGCGCATCCGTGATTGGAATTCGCAATTCGTCTCTGAAGCCCTTGAGGTTGTCGAGAGTCAGCTTCTTCATCTGGTGAGTGGCGTTTCGGCCCTCGAAAGACTTGCCGAGCGAGAAGCCCTTGATGGTCTTCGCAAGGATGACGGTCGGCTGGCCCTTGTGCTCAACAGCCGACTTGTATGCGGCGTAAAGCTTGCGGTAGTCGTGACCGCCGCGCTTTAGTCCCCAGATCTCATCATCTGACATGCCTTCGACCAGCTTCGCGGTTCTCGGGTCGCGACCGAAGAAGTTCTCCCGCACGAAAGCGCCATCCTCGGTCTTGTATGTCTGGTAGTCGCCATCTGGTGTCTTGTTCATCAGATCAACTAGCGCACCTTCTGAATCGCGGGCAAGAAGGTCGTCCCATTCGCGACCCCAAACCACTTTGATTACGTTCCAGCCTGCGCCCCTGAAGAAGCTTTCAAGTTCCTGGATGATCTTTCCATTGCCACGAACTGGTCCATCGAGTCGCTGCAGGTTGCAGTTGACTACGAAGGTCAGATTGTCGAGTGAATCGTTTGCGGCAAGCTGCAGTGCACCGCGTGACTCAACTTCGTCGAGCTCGCCGTCACCGAGGAATGCCCATACTCTTTGATCGCTGGTGTCTTTGAAACCACGACCGGCAAGGTAGCGGTTGAACTGCGCCTGGTAAATCGCGTTGATTGGTCCGAGACCCATCGACACTGTCGGAAACTGCCAGAAGTCTGGCATCAGTCTTGGGTGCGGGTAAGAAGAAAGACCG
>CAEZXK010000018.1_pt1 | contig 24364 bp, 21 predicted proteins | sample 7265231 | NCBI WGS metagenome assembly CAEZXK01 (sample SAMEA6813906, study PRJEB35770) | uncultured Rhodoluna sp. | biome: Freshwater; feature: Freshwater reservoir; material: water | place: Czech Republic | collected 2015-11-04 | depth 0.5m m | reverse complement strand
GACGGTCTCGGCTCTATTCTGGCTGCCGGTTATCGAGCCGCTCAGAATTGGCACACCCTGCTCGAAGAATCCGACGTGCTTCAGCCATATCAAAAGCCAGAGCTCGACATTATTGCCTACCTGCCGAGAACTAATTCGATGTCAGAGATTGATCGGCTTTCGCAGGAAATCTTCTTGCAAACCGAGCAAGGCCCGCGCACCGAGCAAATTCACCTGGCTACCTACATGGTTAAGCCAAATGCGCTCTTCGCTCACGGCATCAATGTCGAGACCGATTTGGCCAAGGCCCGCATTTTGCGCAGCACTCTCATGAAACCCGAGCATGAAACCTGGGTGCCAATCTTGCACAAGAAAATTGAAGACACCGCGCGCAAGTTGATGAAGGAAAAAGCATGAAGTATCGATACCTCGGCAACAGTGGACTAAAGGTCAGTGAGCTGACCTATGGAAACTGGCTTACCCACGCGAGCCAAATCGAAGACAAGGCTGCGCACGACACCGTGCACGCCGCACTAGACGGCGGCATAACTTCTTTTGACACCGCCGACGTTTATGCCAACCAGGCAGCCGAAAAGGTTCTCGGCGATGCCCTCAAGGGCTTGCGTCGCGAGGGGCTCGAGATCTTCACCAAGGTTTACTGGCCGGTTTCCGAGAAGAAGCCGAACGACACCGGGCTATCGCGCAAACACATCATGGAGTCGATTAACGGCTCGCTGAAGCGTTTGCAGACTGACTACGTAGATCTTTACCAGGCCCACCGGTACGACGTGGAAACCCCGCTTGAAGAGACCATGCAGGCTTTCGCCGACATCGTGCGACAGGGCAAAGCGCTATACATCGGGGTAAGCGAATGGAACGCAGAGCAGATTCGCGCCGGACACAAGCTATCGAAAGAACTTGGCTTTCAGCTGATTTCGAGTCAGCCTCAGTACAGCGCTCTCTGGCGGGTTATCGAGGCCGAGGTCATGCCTACCTGCCGCGAGCTGGGAGTGTCTCAGATTGTCTGGTCACCAATGGCCCAGGGCGTCTTAACCGGCAAGTATCTTCCGGGCCAACCAGCTCCTGAAGGTTCACGCGGCGCCGACGAACGCCTCGGCGGAATGATGGGCAAATATTTGAGCGACGAGGTCTTGACTCGCGTGCAGCTGCTAGCGCCACTAGCCGAGAAGCTCGAACTCACAATGGCTCAATTCGCGCTGGCCTGGGTTTTGCAAAACGACAATGTCGCATCGGCAATTGTTGGTGCAACTAGGCCAGAGCAGATCAGTTCGAACATCGCTGCTGTTGGCGTCGAGATTCCAGAAGAAGTGATGCAGCAGGTCAGCGAGATTCTGTCACCGGTTGCTGTTTTCGACCCCAGAGAAACCAAGGCACCAGAAGCCCGTTTGGTTTAGCGCTTAGCCAGAACTATTCGCGTTCGGCAACTTGAAATATATTGCCCTCGGTGTCAAAGCCATCGCAATATCTCGACCCCGCGTAAACCTGCTCGGTGTCTGCAGAGTAAACCTCACCGGCTAAATCGGCAACAGCAGCGCGCGACTGAGCGATTGAGGTAACCGAAAAGATTGGCTTCATCGAAGCAAGCTCACGGATGTCTGGCGGCGTTGCAATTCCCTCACGGTGTTGCTCTGGCACTAGGTGCAACAATACTTCGTTTGCTGGCGATGCCACCCGAACAAACGTTGCCGAGTCATCAAGGATTGATGCCGAGAGCAGCTCTTGATAAAAAGTTTTCGCCGCCGCTAGGTTCTCTACCCACAAAACGATTGAAGTCATTGCATGCCCTTCTTGATTTTTCTCGCCCAAAGCGGACCCTCATAGACGAATCCGGTGTATCCCTGCACCAGGTTCGCGCCGTGGGCCACTCTTTCGCGCACGTCTTCGGCGGTCTCGACTCCCCCGACAGAGACAATCACAAACTCTGCGCCTAAACTCGCTCGAAGCAAATCGAGCACCTGCAGCGACCTTTGCTTTAGCGGAGCTCCAGAAAGCCCGCCGGCACCCATGTTCGCCACATCTTTCGCAGAAGCCTTGAGCCCGTCTCGCGAAACAGTCGTGTTCGTGGCTATCACTCCGGCAAGTTTCAGTTCTTTCGCCAACTTGGCAACCGCAACTATCTCTTTGTCTTCGAGATCTGGGGCAATCTTCACCAGCACAGGCTTTTGCTGAGACTCTTGAATGACTGCCTCGAGAATCGGCCGCAACGCTTTCACGGTTTGCAGCGAACGAAGGCCGGGGGTGTTTGGTGACGACACATTCACGGCCAGGTAGTCGGCAAGACCGGCGAGCGTTCTGGCACTCTTGCGATAGTCATCGACCGCGTCTTCAACCTCGACCACGCGGCTCTTGCCAATGTTGACGCCGATGATCGGCAGGTTGCTGCCGTAGCGCTGGCGAGTCTTGGCTAGTCGCACGGCAATCTTCTCTGCGCCGTCGTTGTTGAAGCCCATGCGATTTATCAGCGCTCGATCCTCAATCAAACGAAAGAGTCGCGGCTTATCGTTTCCGCTTTGTGCTATTGCCGTTACGGTGCCGATTTCGACGTGAGAGAAACCAAGATCGCCGAGAGCTTTCACCGCAACGGCGTTTTTGTCAAAACCGGCGGCCAGCCCAAATACAGAATCAAATTTGAGGCCCATGGCATCTACTCGCTGTGAAGAACGCACCTTCAATAGCGAGGAGATTGAGGTTGCACCCAAGAGTCGAATGACAAACATTCCGAGGTGATGCGCAGCCTCAGGTTCTACTCTTCTGAAGAAGATGTCAAAGATGATCTTGTAAAGCACGGTTTTAGGCTACCCCACGTTGAATAACAAAACGGGGCCGACGTAATCGCCGACCCCGTTCTGAGTTTTGTTTAGCTGCAGCCGCTGGTTGATCCACAGCCTTCGCAGACGTGGCATGAACCAGATGGACGCATCTTGATTCCACAGTTGAAGCACAGTGGAGCGTCTGACTCGGTGCCCTGAAGCATCTCGAAAAGCTCTGCCGAAGAGTGAACTTCGCGCTTCTCGGTGATTTCGATGCTCTGTGACTGAGTCGGTGCAGCCGGTGCAACCTCTAGCTCAACCGAATCTTCGAGATCGATAGACGGAGCTACCGAGCTGTAAGAAGGGTTTGAGTCGAGTGCTGCCGAGCGCTCTGCCGCGGTCTGGATTCCCATGTAGGTGCGGGTCTCTAGTGGCAGGTAGTCAAGTGCTAGACGACGGAAGATGTAGTCCATAAGCGACTTCGCCATGCGCACATCCGGGTCATCGGTTAGACCGGCTGGCTCGAATGAAACGTTGGTGAACTTCTGCACGTAGGTCTCAAGAGGAACTCCGTACTGAAGACCAATCGAAACTGCTACCGAGAACGAGTCCATTACTCCGGCAAGGGTTGAGCCCTGCTTTCCGAGCTTCAAGAAGACCTCGCCGAGTCCGCCGTCTGGGTATGAACCAGCTGTCATGTAACCCTCTGCTCCACCAACGGTGAATGATGTGGTTGATGACGGGCGTGACTTTGGAAGACGCTTGCGGGTTGGGTGAGACATTCCGGTTGCTGCAACTGGTGCGGACTCGGTCTTGGTCTCGGTCTTCGCCTTGCCATCGCTAAGCGGCTGACCAACCTTGCAGTTGTCGCGGTAGATCGCAAGAGCCTTTAGGCCGACCTTCCATCCCTGGAAGTAAACGTCTGCGATCTCTTCGCGAGTTGCGGTCTCTGGCATGTTCACGGTCTTTGAAATCGCGCCAGACAAGAATGGCTGAACTGCTGCCATCATGCGAACGTGACCCATTGGCTCGATTGCACGGATGCCGATTGCGGTGTCGAAGATTGCGTAGTGCTCCTGCTTAAGGCCAGGTGCATCTACTACGTGACCGTGGGTGCTGATGTGGTCAACGATTGCTTCGATGGTCTCTTGCGAGTAACCCAAGCGGTGCAAAGCAAACGGAATCGTCTGGTTCACAATCTGCATCGATCCACCGGTTGAGAGCTTCTTGTACTTCACAAGTGAGAAGTCAGGCTCGATACCGGTTGTGTCACAGTCCATCATGAAGCCGATGGTTCCTGTTGGTGCGAGCAAAGATGCCTGCGAGTTGCGCCAGCCGTTTTCTGCACCGATCAAGGTGTTCAACGCCCACTGCTCGGTTGCAGCTGCGTGAACCTGTGCGTCGATTTCTGAAACCGCGCGAACCTGGCTGTTTGCCGCTTCGTGCTTGAGCATGATGCGGGTGTGGCCATCCTTGTTCTTCTCGTAGCCGTCGTATGGACCAACTACGGCAGCCAACTCTGCTGAGCGACGGTATGAAGCGCCGGTCATCAACGAGGTGATTGCGCCAGCAAGAGCAAAGCCCTCTTCGCTGTCGTAAGGTACACCGATTGCCATTAGCAATGCGCCAAGGTTTGCGTAACCGATTCCTAGCTGACGGAATGCGCGGGTGGTCTCGCCGATCTTCTCGGTTGGGAAGTCTGCGAAGCAGATCGAGATGTCCATGGCGGTGAAGATTAGTTCGGTTGCCTTGGTGAACTTGTCAGTGTCGAACGAGCCGTCTGGGTTCAAGAACTTCAGAAGGTTCAACGATGCCAAGTTGCAGCTCGAGTTGTCTAGGTGCATGTATTCGCTGCAAGGGTTTGAAGCGTTGATGCGGCCAGACTCTGGCGTGGTGTGCCAGTCGTTGATGATGTCGTCATACTGGATGCCCGGGTCAGCACATTCCCAAGCCGCGTCAGCGATCTTGGCGAATAGCTCACGAGCGTCAACCTGCTCGACTACTTCACCGGTGGTACGAGCACGAAGACCAAAGCTGGTGCCGTTCTCAACTGCAGACATGAACTCGGCGTTCACGCGAACAGAGTTGTTTGCGTTCTGGTACTGAACCGAGTTGATGTCTTTTCCACCGAGTTCCATGTTGAAGCCTGCATCGCGAAGAACACGGATCTTCTTCTCTTCGTGCGCCTTGGTTTCGATGAACTCTTCGATGTCTGGGTGGTCAACGTCTAGAACAACCATCTTGGCTGCACGACGAGTCGCACCACCAGACTTGATGGTTCCTGCAGAGGCGTCAGCGCCACGCATGAACGAAACTGGGCCAGAAGCCGAGCCGCCAGAGTTCTTCAAGAGCTCCTTCGATGAACGAATGCGTGAGAGGTTAAGACCTGCACCCGAACCGCCCTTGAAGATCATTCCCTCTTCGCGGTACCAGTTCAAGATTGAGTCCATCGAGTCGTCGACCGACAAAATAAAGCAAGCAGAAACCTGCTGCGGGCTCTTGGTTCCTACGTTGAACCAAACTGGTGAGTTGAACGCAAACACCTGGTTCAAAAGCATGTAGGTGAGTTCGTGCTCGAAGATTGTCGCGTCTTCTTCGGTGGCAAAGTAACCGTGGTCGCGACCAGCTTGGGTGTAGGTAAGAACAACGCGGTTGATCAACTGACGAAGGCTGTACTCACGCTCCGAGGTTCCTACCGCGCCACGAAAGTACTTCGTGGTGACGATGGTGCTTGCGTTGATGCTCCAGAACTCTGGAAACTCAGCGCCGCGCTGCTCGAAGATGGTCTCACCGGTCTGCCAGTTGGTTTGCACCACGTCGCGGTATTCCCAGGTGACCTGGTCGTACGGGTGAACCCCTGGAACGGTGTAAATGCGGTTGATGGTAATTCCCTTACCGGTACCGCCTGCTGAGCCCTGTGCCCCGCTGAAAGCTGTGTCAGTCACTGCTTTGCCTTTCTTGTTGTTGTTATTAAGTTGTTTAAATCTGTGGTTCTAGGTCGATGCCAGTTAGCTTGTCTGTTTCTCTTTCGATCTTTAGCAAGCTAATTGCGGCCTCGAAGTCTTCCAGCGTTTCCCATCCTTGGTAAACACTGGCAAATCTCATGAAGGCAACTTCATCTAGCTGTCGAAGCGGTTCTAGAATCGCAAGGCCAACCTCGTGGGCGTTGATTTGAGCAGTTCCGGTGGCGCGAATGGTCTCTTCGACCTTCTGCGCCAGTACTGCCAAATCGGCATCGGTGACTGGCCTGCCCTGGCAAGCCTTTCGTACACCGTTTACGATCTTTTCGCGGCTGAATTGCTCCAGCACGCCACTTCTCTTCAACACCATGAGACTCGCGGTCTCTGCTGTGCTGAAACGCTGGTTGCACTCTGGGCACTCACGACGGCGACGGATTGAAGAGCCGTCGTCTGAGCTTCGAGAGTCGATTACGCGCGAATCTGGGTAGCGACAGAACGGACAATGCATGTTCTCTACCTTCCAAATTGCTTGATTTATCTCGATTTTTGCCGGTTATCCACAGATTTTGAAGAGTTATCCCCACAACATATAGACAATTTATGCAAGCCAGCCCCTATATCTTGTGGTTTTTGCCTGCAAGATGCAAATTATGTCATTTATCGGCGTGTCGCGCCAGTTGCTCTGAAGTGCCGCCGCAGACGCCAGACGGACAGCGGAATTGAGACCGAGATAACCTTGTTGTCTAACCCGAGGTGAATCCATGAATTTTTCAATCGAAAGCCAGCCGTCTGAGGCTCTCAAGGCCGTTTTTCGCAGACACGCATCTGGAGTTTCGGTGATCACAATGACCGGAGAAAATCTAAGGCCGGTTGGCTTCACCGCAACATCAATGACATCGCTCGGATCGAATCCCGCGCTCGCGAGTTTCAACGTTGCAAGTGGATCTAGCACCTGGGCACCGTTGAATGTGGCGACACACGTTGCGATTCACACGCTGGGAATTCAAAACACTCAACTCGCGCAAAAGATGGCCGCAGCTAGCGAGCTTAGATTCTTGGATGACGATTGGGAAAGAGGACCACGAGACCTGCCGATTTTTCGCGAAGCTAGCGGAGTGCTAATTGCGAAGATTCGCGAAATTCATTCAGTCGAAGCGAACGCCGTCGTTATCGTCGAAATTGAAGAAGGTCTGCTCGGCGCCGAATGCGAACCCCTCGTTTACCACCAGCGCGCCTACAAGACTGCTGTCGAGGTCGACTAAGTCGTCACCACCGATAAAGACCTTCGAACCAAAGATTGATTTCGCTTCAGAAATAAAAGCCACGCTCAGCTTAATTTTTGGCTGTAATTTAAACCGACTTGAAACTGACCGACCCGCAACCATGTTGACAAACACTTCGCTCTCTCCCGGATAAGCCCGAAGTGCGCGATCAAGTTCTTCTAGGTTTAACTTGGTTGCCTGCTCTTCACGAATGTTTAGAACAATCGCATCTGTTGCGTCAGTAGCATTCTCGAGAATGTCGATTCGCTGAGCGTTGATGTTTTTAGAATCGTCTCGTTGGCTAACCCGACCGCGAATCATGACAATCTGATCGCTGTTCAAACTGCGGCCATACTCGGCATAGGTCTTGCCCATCAACATAACTGTCACTTCGCTGTCTAAGTCTTCAACGCTGACAATCGCGTAGGGGTTGCCGGTGTTGCGCGCAACCTTGTGCTCTACCGCTGTTACCAGGCCGGCAATTGTTAGCACCTGGCCATCCTGCAGCGCTTCGTTCTCTTGAAGGTCGGCTAATGAAATTTCGCTATAGCGCGCAATCTGAGCTTCTCGGCCCGCAAGCGGGTGGTCGCTGACATAGAGGCCAAGCATCTCGCGTTCATATGCCAGCTTCTCGCGTTTTTGCCACTCGGGGCGATCTGGCACTTTGACATCAAGACCTTCATCGTCGTCGAACATACCCGCGAAAAGATCGACCTGGCCCTGTGCCTCTTTGCGCTTGGTCAAGACCTGGGCATCAACCGCCTGCTCGTGAATTTCTGAGAGTGAGCGTCTGGTGTGCATTAGCGAGTCGAAACCACCGGCCTTAACCAGCGAATCAATCGTCTTCTTGTTGCAAACGACCAGCGGCACCTTTTTGAGAAAGTCGTTGAAACTCTTGTACTTGGTTTCTCGGTGAGAAACGATTGCATCAACCACGTTGTGGCCCACGTTTCTGATTGCGCCGAGACCGAAACGAATGTCTTCGCCGATTGCCGCAAAGTGGCCAACCGATTCGTTTACGTCGGGTGGCAAAACTTTGATTCCGAGTTTTCTGCATTCAGAAAGGTAGATGCTCAACTTGTCTTTCGAACCACCAACGCTGGTCAGCAACGCTGCCATGAATTCGGCTGTGTAGTTTGCCTTCAGATATGCGGTCCAGTAAGAAATGACTCCGTAGGCAGCGCTGTGAGCGCGGTTGAACGCGTAGTCGGCAAACGGCAGCAGCGTATCCCAGAGAGCTTTTACTGCCGCATCAGAATATCCATTTGCCTTCATGCCGCTTTCAAACTCTTCATACATCTTGTCGAGTTCTTCTTTTTTCTTCTTGCCCATCGCGCGACGAAGATTGTCTGCTTTACCGAGAGAGAAACCCGCCGCTTTTTGAGCGGCCGACATAACCTGCTCCTGATAGACGATCAGGCCGTAGGTAGGATCGAGAATTTCAGACAGCGGACCTTCGAGCTCGGCGTGAATTGCCTCGGAGGCCTGCAGGTCATTCTTTCTCAACGCATATTTGGTGTGCGACTCCATACCCATAGGGCCTGGTCGATAGAGCGCGATAGCGGCAGAGATGTGCTCGAACTTTGAAGGCTTCATTAACCTCAACAGGCTGCGCATCGGCCCACCGTCGAGCTGAAACACGCCCTGCGTGTCACCCCGCGAAAGCAGATCGTAGGTGGCCTGGTTGCCGTTGAGATCTAGCTCCTCGAGCACCACCGTCTCGCCGCGGTTGCTTTTGATGTTTGCGAGGGTGTCGTCGAGCACCGTTAGGTTTCGCAAGCCCAAGAAGTCCATCTTCAGCAAACCGAGCGCTTCGCTGCTTGGTTGGTCGAACTGGGTGATTACCGCTCCGTCATCCTCGCGTTTCATCATCGGCATGATTTCAATAAGAGGTTCGGCAGACATGATGACGCCGGCCGCGTGCACCGACCAGCCACGCTTTAGACCCTCAAGACCTCGGGCTAGGTCGAAGACCTTGGCAGAACTCTCGTCGCTCTCAATCAGCTCTCTGAACTCGGCTGCCTCTTTGAAACGGTCATTCTTCTTGCCGTCGATTTTGCTCTCGACCACTTCTGTGAGCGTGACGTCACGACCGAGCACCATTTTCGGCAACGCTTTGGTGAGCTTCTCGCCTACCGCGTAAGGCATCGCCAAGACCCTGGCGGCATCCTTGAGGGCTTGCTTGGCCTTAATCGTGTTGAAGGTGACAATCTGCGCCACCCTGTCTGAGCCGTACTTGGCTGTCACATACTTAATGACCTCGCCGCGACCACGGTCGTCGAAGTCGATATCGATATCAGGCATCGAAACGCGCTCGGGGTTTAGAAAGCGCTCAAAGATAAGCCCGTGTTCAATCGGATCTAAATCGGTAATGCCCATTGCCCAGGCGACGATTGAACCCGCGGCCGAACCACGACCAGGGCCAACTCGCACTCCATTGTTTCGCGCCCACGCGATGAAGTCGGCGACCACTAAGAAATAGCCCGGAAAACCCATTTCAACGATGACGTCAATCTCAAATTGAGCTTGATCTAGATGCGTCTGCGGAACAGCGCCACCGAATCGCTTGGTCAAGCCAATCTGAACCTCTTTGGCAAACCAGCTGGCTTCGGTTTCACCTTTAGGAACCGGAAACTTCGGCATGAGTTTGCGTTCTTTGAATGTCACATTCGAGCGTTCGGCAATCAAGAGCGTATTGTCGCAAGCCTCTGGAAAATCGGCAAACAGCCTTCGCATCTCTGCTGCCGACTTGAGATAAAACTCTTGAGAGTCAAGCTTGAACCGCTTGGCGTCATTCAGGTTCGTGCCGGTTTGCAAGCACAGCAAGGCCTCATGAGCTTCGGCATCTGTCGAGTGGATGTAGTGCGAATCGTTGGTCGCCAAAAGCGGAATAGAAAGCTCTTTGGCAAGCTTCACCAAATCAGCCATCGAGCGTTTTTCGATGTGAATTCCGTGGCTCATGAGCTCAATGAAATAGTTGCCCTTGCCAAAGATTTCCTGCATCTCGCCGGCGACGCGTTTGGCCTCGTCGTAGTGCCCAAGCCTCAGACGGGTCTGAATCTCACCAGACACGCATCCAGAGGTTGCAATCAAACCCCTGGCGTAGGTATTGAGAAGCTCTCGGTCGATTCTTGGCTTGTAGTAGATGCCCTCGAGCCAAGAAAGCGAAGACATTTTGAAGAGGTTATGCATTCCCTCGGTGGTCTCGCTCAGCAGAGTCATGTGCGTGTAAGCGCCGTTGCCCGAGATGTCGTCTTCGCCGCCCTCTCCCCACTTGACACCGACCCTGTCGGTTCTGTGAGTTCCTGGCGTTAGGTAAGCCTCTAGTCCGATAATCGGCTTAATGCCTGCGTCATTTGCCGCCATGAAGAACTCGTATGCGCCGTGCATGTTTCCGTGATCGGTCATTGCCACGGCCGGCATTTCTTGCTCTGCAACCTCTTTTATCAGTTGCCTGATTTTGGCAGCTCCGTCGAGCATCGAATAATCGGTGTGAACGTGAAGGTGAACGAATGATTTACTCATCAGCACCCTCTCCCCTTGTTATTCGCGTAATCGGCAAGTAGCAAGACTAAACCCTAGTTGCCCTTCAAACGCTCAAGCGTCTGCGCCAAGTCTTCGGTGTAGTTACTCTCGAAACTGACCTGTTCGCCGGTCATCGGATGCAAGAAACTAAGTCGCATCGCGTGCAACCACTGACGTTCGCTTTGCATGCGGCTGGCGAGAGTTGGATCAGCACCGTACATTGTGTCGCCAAGCAGCGGGTGTTTGAAGGCACTGAAGTGCACGCGAATCTGATGGGTTCGCCCCGTCTCGAGAACAACCTCAACCAGCGACGCCGACGCGAAGGCTTCGAGCAGTTTGTAGTGGGTTATCGAGGGCTTGCCGTCATTCATAACCGCGAACTTGAATTCGGCCTTCGGGTGCCTGCCAATCGGTGCGTCGATTGTTCCCTCAACGGGATCAGGGTGCCCCTGAATAACGGCGTGGTAGACCTTGTGAACAGCTCGATCTCGAAAAGCTTGTTTCAGTCTCGAGTAGGCAACCTCGGTCTTGGCGACCATCATTAGGCCGCTGGTGCCAACGTCTAAGCGCTGAACTATCCCCTGACGCTCTGCGGCTCCCGAAGTTGAGATGCGCACGCCTTTAGCCATTAGTGCGCCGACGACGGTTGGGCCTGTCCAGCCAACCGATGGATGAGCGGCAACTCCCGCCGGTTTATCAACCACAATGAGGTCGGCATCTTCATAAACGATTCGCAGATCGGCGACATCCGTGGGTTCGACAGCCAACGGGTCGCGTTTGTCTGGGATTGAAACTTCAAGCACCTGTTCTGATGTGACTCGTTGAGACTTGGTCACCAACTCTGTGCCGCTGAGCACCGCTCCGGCTAGCAGCAGTTCAGCCGATGCCGAGCGAGACATTCCGAGCATTTTTGAAAGCGCTGCGTCGGCTCTCTCGCCGTCGAGCGAAGGTGGAACCAGAAGTAGTCGGCGTTCAGTCATCTTTTGCTTTGTCAAGCTTGCCGGGCTTGCCGACGTTGTAGCCGAGCATCACTAGCAGCGCGCCGAGAATGGCCATAGAAACGATTGCAATGTCTGCAATGTTGAAAATCGGAAAATTGAATGGAATTTGAATGTAATCGACAACCTTGCCCAGACCTGCTCCCGGACTGCGAAAGATTCGATCGATGAGGTTTCCTAAAACACCACCGAGAAGAACCGCGGCCATAATCGACCACATGTTCGAACTTGACTTGACCGTGATAAACCAAATCAGCAGAACTGTCGCCATGCTTGAAATTAGCGTGAACACTCCGGTGAGGCCAAAGCCAAACGAGAAAGCCGCCGAGTCATTTAGCACGTAGGTTAGCTGAATCAACTCGCCAAAAAACGGTCGAACTTCGTACATCTTGAAATCGGCAACGATTTGATTCTTGATGAGTTGGTCTGCCGTGGCGATGAGTCCAGCGATTGCCAAAAAGCAAATTGCTGCGACGAATTTTCGACTAGCTGTAGCTGGCATTAGTCAAGGCACCGGTTGATCAACTAGAAAAAGGTTCGCTCGAGTTTTGACCGAGCTGAAACGTTGGCGGGTTTTGCGCGAATCGCGAAGAGTTGCTGTCGCCGCCACTTGGGTTTTCGTTGGTTGCTTGGTGCTCGAGTTCGGCGAGTTGCGCTTCGATGTAGGCCTTGATTTTGATTCGGTACTCGCGCTCGAAGCTCTTCAACTCGAGAATCGTGTGTTCGAGCATGGCTCGCTCTTGCTCGAATTTGCTGAGTTCAACACGCTGCTGAGCTTCTGCTTCGCGAATCACGCGAGCAGCCGTAGCGTGCCCCTCAGAAATGAGTGCGTCTCGCTTGCTGATTCCCTCACGAACGTGATCATCGTGCAACTTGCGAGCCAACTGCAAAAGATTGTTCGTGCTGTTTCCGTCGATTTGAGACGGATCGGTTGCCACCGGGAAACTGCTCGGGGCAGGTTCGCTAACCGGGGTCAGAGAGCCGAAGGTAGGCACCGATGGCTCGGTCGAGGTGAGTTGGTTTGCCAGGCCAGCGCCACTTCTCTGCAGCTCGGCAATCCTGGCCTCAGAGGCAAGCAAGCGCTGACGAAGGTCTTCGTTCTCTTGATTGAGCCTGCGCAATTCGACGACAATTTCGTCGAGAAAGTCATCTACTTCGTCTTGGTCATAGCCTTCACGAAACTTAGTCGGCTGAAAACGCTTATTGACTACGTCTTCTGGAGTAAGCGGCATTTTGACCTCTCTTGTTCGGGTTATTCAAGATTACCCCAGTAAAGGAAGTCGCGAGATTGGCTGTGGGTTAGAGCAGAGTGGTGAGAAATCGCTCAAGAAACGATGTGGCCAGAAGGGTCAAAGTCCACCCGAAATCTAGGGCGATTGAGCCGACCCGAAGGGGCTTGATGAAACGGCGAACGAATTTCAGCGGAGGGTCTGTAATCGTCATCACAATCTCGACAGGCACTAGCAACAAACCCTTTGGGCGCCAGACCGGATTCGTCGTTAAAATCAGATCGATAAAGAAACGGGCAATCAGAACCCAGAAATAGACCTGCAGCACCCAGATTAGGGCGAGTAGAACAATCGTCACAGGGTTACGGGCGAACTAGAAAGCCGTCAACCACTTCTTCGGCTGGGTCAGGGTCGTTGATGCCAACGTGACCAGGCGTTAGTAGGTAAACGTGCTTGGTGATTCGCTTGATGTTGCCCAGTAGAGCCAATTTGAGACCCGACATAAAGTCGACCATGCGCAGTGACTCAGCGTCGCTGAGTTTGGCCATGTTCACGATAACTGTCACGCCTTCGCGGAAGTAGCTTGCGATCTCTTCGCCCGAACCTAGGTATGAGTCTGGCTCGATTGAGAAAATCTCGCTTGGTTGCTCGGCCGCACCGCGACGTGGGCGCAACTGAGTGATTTTGCTTACGGTCGGGGTGCGCTCGGCAGTCTGCTGCCCTGGGCGCGAAGTCTGAACTTCGGCTTCTTCGCCAAAGCCTAGCCAGCCGCTAACAGATGTAATAAGTCCAGCCATGATGGTCCTCCTCGTGTAAAAACCTTAACCTTCAGGATATGACTAAAGGTTGCGTTTACCCGTGATTACCGTGCCAATTCTTAGGTGTGTCGCGCCAAAATCTATGGCTTCTTTGAAGTCGTGCGACATGCCGGCTGAGATCGATTTAGCGCTCGGAATTAGGCCTCTGAGGCTCTGGCTCGCGGCGGCAATGGTCTCGAAGTCGATGCGCGGGTCGCGGTCTAGGGCGGCCACCCCCATAACCCCGAGAATTTCGAGGTTCGAGACTTCGACCGCTTTTTCGGCAAACTCGAGTAAATCCTTGGGCTGCACGCCGCCGCGACCGGGATCATCCGTGAGATTCAACTGGATGAAGCCGCTGGCCAGGGAGTTCTGCAAAACCAGCTCTTTCTGAATCGAGCTGAGCAGCGAGGGTCGATCGATCGAGTGGATGATTCGGCTGTAACTGAGGGCCGAGCGCACCTTGTTTGACTGCAGCTGGCCAACGAAGTGCCAGTTGACGTCTGGCAAGTCTTGAGTCTGCTCGGCTTTTGGCTTTGCCTCTTGATCGCGATTCTCACCAAAGTCACGCTGCCCCAACGAGTGAAGCTCTCTAACTAGTTCGGGGCCGTGATTCTTGCTAACGACAATTAGCTGAATCTCGGCCGCGTCTCTCGAAGCCTGGCTGGCCCGCTCAGCGATGGCAGCGACGATAGCGCCGTAGCGCTCTGCCAGCTCAGACATATTTGGTTACTTTAGAAAGTCTGGGATGTCCAGGTCATCGCCGAAACCAGAATCCGCAGGTGAATCGCTAGTCTCTGATGAATCGTTGCGGTTGAAATCAACTGGCTCAACGGTTTCGATCACGCCGGTTGCGTCAGACACTTGATTAATCGACCAAGACGCTTCAGGCGTGCTGTCTGCAGCGAAGGTTGCTGCGGTTGCCGCAACAGCTGCCGCGGTGGCAGTGGTCGCCGTTGAAGTAGGCAAATCGAATGACCTCGGAGTCTCTTCTCTTCTTTCATAAGGCTTGCTGCGCTGAGTTGCCGGATCAAAACCAGCAGCGACTACGGTGATTCTGATTTCATCGCCGAGGGTGTCATCGATGGTTGCACCGAAGATTATGTTCGCCTCTGGGCTCACGGCTTCGTTGACCATGCGAACGGCTTCGTTAACCTCGTGCAAGCGCATGTCTTGGGCACCCTGAACCAACATCAGAACGCCATGAGCACCATCTATTGTGGTTTCGAGCAACGGGCTAGAAATTGCGGCTTCGGCGGCGCGAATCGCGCGGTCTTCGCCCTTGGCGGTTCCGATTCCCATTAGCGCCGAGCCAGCACCCTGCATGACTGAGCGCACATCGGCGAAGTCAACGTTGATGAGGCCTGGGGTGACAATCAAATCGGTGATGCCCTGCACGCCGGCGCGCAAAACATCGTCTGCGATGTTGAAAGCTTCGACCAGGCTCAAAGACTGGTTGGTGTGATCTAGCAGTCTCTCGTTTGGAACAACGATCAAAGTGTCTACTTCGGCACGAAGAGCTTCGATGCCAGCGTTCGCATTCTCTGCGCGACGCCTTCCCTCAACTGCGAATGGTCGGGTAACAACACCGACGGTTAGAGCACCGAGACGCTTCGCAATTTTGGCAACTACTGGAGCGGCACCCGTTCCGGTTCCGCCACCGGCACCGGCGGTAACGAACACCATGTCAGAACCGCGCAGCGCTAGCTCAATCTCTTCTTCGTGATCTTCAGCCGCGCGCTTGCCGACCATCGGATCAGCGCCTGCGCCGAGGCCGCCGGTTAGTTCTCTACCTATGTCGAGTTTCACATCGGCTTCACACATGATGAGATCTTGCGCATCCGTGTTGATTGCAACGAACTCAACACCGCGCTGACCTTTTTCGATCATGCGGTTGACGGCATTGCCACCTGCGCCGCCGACGCCGACAACTTTGATTACCGCTAGGTAATTCTGATTCAAACCCACGAGATTCCTCCGACTAAGCAAACGACAACGGAGAGCCGACTTTAAACCTCTACATGAGGCTTAAAGTACACAAACTACTTTCAGTTGCGCCTAGAAACTACGACCTTAAAGGTGCTGAACAGCGCATATTTGCGGGCGTGTCTTAGCGGTAGCGAACCACGGGCGCAGTTGGCGACGACACATCGAATGTCACCCGATCGGTGATTTTCTGATTCTCAATCAGCGCAGCTAGCACTTTCGACTTCAGTGCACTCTGGCTGGCATCGCCCCACACAATTCGCTGCCCAGCGTTGCCTCGCAGCTGCATCGTGACGTCATCTTTTGACTTGGCATCGATCTGCGAAACCCTCGGCAGCAAGTTTGCCGGCAGCGCAAGCAGAACATCGATTGCAAGAGCAAAACTGTCACTATCCTTTGGCTCTGCGCCCGAGTAAACCCTCGGATACTTATCTTTGTAGGTGGCCTCACCCAGTCGAACGCCGGCCGGGTCGTAGAGGTAGCTGACGCCCTTGACATCTACAACAGCGATTGGCTGGCGCTCAGACACCGCGATGTGCAAGGTATGCGGCAACTCACTGACGATTGAAAAACTCTCGATGAGCGAGAATTTGCTCAACGAGTCTGCAACGGCCTGATTCGAAACCAGTGGAAGCGGAACTCCGATTTGCGACTTCACCGCCTGCTCGATTGCCTTCTGCGAAACTTTTGAAACCCCGGTGACACGAATGTTTTCAACCGCGAGAAGCGGTGTAAAAACGGTTGCCAGCACGAGCAGGATTAGCACAACGATAGAGGCAAGCAGAGTCAGCACAACCGCACGAAACTGTTTCGGCTTGGCCTTGAATCGAACCACGGTTTGCTGCTGAACCCTGCGCGCTGCCTTGACATCGACAATTTTCGAAACACGGATGCGGCCAACTTTTGCTGAACGTTGACTTTTCTTCTCGGCTGGAGCTACTGGGCGACCTGGTCTTTTCACTTTATGTCTCGAGCGCTTCAAGCAGTTGAGGCACCATGCGATAGACGTCACCGCAACCCATGGTGATTATGAAGTCGCCGGCAGACGCCAGTTTGGCGGCAACCGCGGGAGCGTCATCCCAGTTTTCGACGTAGTGAACCTGCATCTGATTCTTGAACGAATCTGAAACCAGTTGACCGGTAACACCCGGTTCGGGATCTTCTCGGGCGGCATATATATCGAGCACGACCACCTGGTCGCTCAAGGCAAGTGCCTCGGCGAATTCGGCGTGCATTAGCCGGGTTCGGCTGTAGAGGTGCGGCTGAAAAACGGTAACCAGTCGTCCCGCTCCAACCACTGCGCGAGCGGCGGTGAGCGCTGCGGCAACCTCGGTGGGGTGATGAGCGAAGTCGTCATAGACCCGAACTCCCCTCTCTTCGCCGTGCAATTCGAATCTGCGCTCGGTTCCCCTGAAAGCACCAATGGCAGTTAGGGCCTGCTTTGGTTCGAATCCAAGCCCGACTAAGACGGCCAGCGCACCAACTGCATTGACGGCGTTGTGCTCACCCGGCAGAGTCAACTCACCGGCGAGGTCTTGGCCGAGATAGCTGACGTTAAAGGTCACTTCTGCCCCGCTGGCATCGACATCGCTGATGCGAAAATCTGCTTTTGAGTCGAAACCAAAAGTCATGACCCTCGGGTGCTGCAGCAATCGGGTGACTCGAGTCGCTCCCGGATCATCTGCATTGATTACAACAAATTCGCTAGCTGCCGCTGCGAACTTGGCAAACTCGCGCTCGAATGCGTCTTCGCTGCCGTAGTGATCGAGGTGATCTGCGTCGACATTCGTGATTAGTGCAGCAGCGGTTTGATAGTGCAAGAAACTGCCATCAGACTCGTCTGCCTCGATAACAAAAAGATCTGAGTCACCCTTGGCGGCCGAAGTATTGAGCTGCGCAATCACTCCACCGTTCACGAAACTTGGGCTCGCACCCAGATTCAAGAGTGCGGTGACAATCATGCCGGTGCTCGTGGTTTTGCCGTGTGCACCGGCAACCGCGACAACTCGGTTCTTTGAAGTTAGATAAGCCAACGCTTGCGATCTGTGAATCACCGGGATGCCGCGCTCTTTGGCGAGCAGATACTCGGGATTCGTCGGCCAAAGCGCAGAGGTCACCACAACGGTGTCTGGGTTTCCGAGATGACTAGCATCGTGACCGATATGAACGGTTGCACCTAGTTCTCTAAGCGTTGCCACGTTACCCGTATCGCGAAGATCGCTGCCGGTTACCCTGTGCCCCATGCCGAGAAAAATTTTGGCGATGCCGCTCATTCCAGATCCGCCAATGCCGACAAAGTGTATGGTGCCGAAGTCATCTGGCACGGGTTGCGTAAAATCTGGCTTAATCATGAGATCTCTCCAAGGTTAGACCGAGAGCTTTGTTTCATGCCGACACCACACCTTTTATCAAGGCAAGCAGCTGGCTGGTGCCATCGAGGTTTCCGCACCTTCTGGCGGCCGATGCCATTGCGTCTAGGTTTTTGGAGTTAGACATTAGCGGCACCACCTGGTTGGCGACGAATTCACGACTGAAGTCACTGTCAGCGACGGTTATGGCTCCACCTGCCGCCAGAACCTCGGTGATGTTCTTCGCCTGTTCGCCGTTGCCAACCGCATAGGGAATGTAAAGAGCTGGCAAGCCTAGTGCCGTGAACTCGCAGACTGTCGAAGCACCGGCACGAGAAACTGCGAAATCTGCCGCAAGAATAGCCAGATCCATTCGGTCACAGTAGGCGATTCTGACGTAACCCTTCTCTTTGAGCGGCCCTAAATCAGAGTCGCCACCAACTATGTGCAACACCTGAATGCCGGCTGCCTCGAGCACCTGCATTGAAGATTCGACCACCTGATTAATGTGCCTTGCACCGAGTGAACCTCCGGTGACAAGCAAGGTCGGGGTGTCGGCAGCCAGACCGAAGTGTTTGCGCGCGGCGGCCTGACTTCCGGCGGTTGCGGCATCGACAATTTCTCTTCGAAGCGGCATGCCAACATGCACCGAGTTTTTGAGTGGAGTGTTCTTAAACGCCACCGCAATAACCTTCGCTATGCCAGCGCCGAGGCGATTGGCAAGGCCAGGTAGCGCGTTGGCTTCGTGAATCACCAACGGAACTTTTTCGAGAGCAGCGGCTAGGTAAGCAGGCGCGCTCGCATAACCACCAAAGCCAACCACAACATCGATTTTTCTAACACGGATGATTCGCCGGCAGGTCTTGACCGCTTTTGCGAACCTCGGCAGAAACGCGATCGCGTAGGCATTTGGGCGACGCGGAAAAGGCAGTTTGGCGATTGTCAGCAGCTCGTAACCGCGCTCGGCAACCAAGCGCGACTCGAGACCTTCTGCAGTTCCAAGCGCAAGAACCTCTGCGGTTGCATCGTCAAGGCGAATCGCATCTGCCACCGCAAGAAGCGGATTAACGTGACCAGCTGTTCCGCCACCGGTTAGAAGGTAACGCATCAGCGAGTGACTCTAACCCTGCTCGCCTGGCGTGCCGTGGCAATCGGTCTAGCCTGCGAGTTTCTGCGCTCGATACCGAGCGCGATGCCCAAAGTCGTCAAGGTAATTAGCAGCGAGGTTCCACCGGCCGAGATCAGTGGAAGCGGGACCCCGAGCACCGGAAGGAAATTCAAGACAACGCCGATGTTGATGAATGCCTGAATGGTTATCCATGAAACGATGCCGAGCAGCACATACCGTTCGAATAGTCGATCGGTTCGGTTGAGAATGCGAATCAGCGACATCGCCAATAGAACGAAAAGAATAATCAAAATCGAGGCACCAACAAGACCCCACTCTTCGCCGACGACCGAGAATATGTAGTCGTTGTCGACCATCGGAATCCAGTTCCATTTCATCTTGGAATCACCCAAGCCGGTTCCGCCGACTCCGCCTGCAGCCAAGGCCCAGATGCCGTGCTTGGCCTGCCAGGTTGCGCCGGCCACATCGACAGCATCGGGGTTGAGCCAGGCCGCTATGCGCACTCGGCGCGAACCGAAACTCGAAAACGCCAATGCGGCAGCGCCGGCGGCTAGAAAGACCCAAATCGCTATTTTGCTGGGCATTCCAGCCAGAATCAGCATGACCAGCGAAAAACCAAACATCACGAGAGCGGTTCCCAAGTCAGAGCCACCCAGGACCAGAACTGTCGAACCTCCGGCAGCAATTAGTGGTGCGAGCCAGCCGTACTTGAAACTGTCAAGGTAATCACGACGGTTTACCAACATGCCAGAAATCACAAGCAACAGACCGAGCTTTAGAAACTCGCTCGGCTGAAAAGACAATTCACCGATGCGAATCCAGTTTTTGTTTCCGTAAACCTCTGTTCCGATTGCAAGCACCACCACCTGCAGTGCAAGCATCGCCACAAAAAACAGCGGGGCTACTTTTTGAATGACGGCAAGCGGCAAACGCGACATGACGCCAAGCGAAACAAATCCAATCACGGCCCAAATCAGTTGGCGCGTAAAAACTGAAAGGGGTCCGTCTCCGTTTCCAAGTGATGTCACATATGATGCGCTGAGCACCATGACAAGGCCGAAAACGACCAACAAGAACGTGATGCCAAGAAGGCTGTTGAACTCGCGTGACTGACCACGGAAAGTTGTCGTGAACCAGTTTGCGGCAAAACCAACTACCTTTTGACTCATTGCTGCACCAGAAACACCTTTGCGAACTGACCGAACTCTAGCCATTTAACTCACCTACCGCTTTCGCAAACTGATTGCCTCTGTCTGCATAATCTTTGAATTGGTCCATAGACGCCGCTGCGGGCGCAAGCAAAACAACGTCGCCTTCATCTGCCAATGCGCTCGCCTGCTGCACGGCAACCTGCATGACTCGATCACCATGCTCATCTGAAATCTCGACAACTTTAACCCCGGGCGCAAAAGACTCGAGAGCGCTGAGCACCGGTTGCCTTTCTAGGCCAATAACGACCGCAGCCTTTAAGCGCTCGCTGTGCGACTGAATCAGCGGAGCAATTTCGACGCCCTTAAGTAGTCCCCCAACAATCCAAACGACCGACTCAAAAGAGCTGAGCGATGCGCTAGCGGCGTGGGCGTTTGTCGCTTTCGAATCGTCGAACCAAAGCACACCGTTTCGATCAGCCACAAACTCGATTCGGTGGCTATCTTGGCGAAAGCCTCGAACTGCGGCTGCGATTGACTTTGCGTCAACGTCACAGGCGCGAGCGATTGCAGCAGCAGCGGCTACGTTTGCCAGCAAATGTGGCGTAACCACGCCTATTTGAGCAATGTCGTCTAGATTTGCCAACTCGGGAAGTTCGGCCGCGCGATATCCGAAGAACGCCCTATCAATCAGAAACTCCTCGACGAAGCCAACTTGCAAATCGCCAGGCATCCCTCGCGTGAATGCGACGGCAAGCACATTTTCATCTCGAACGTCAGCCGCTTCGGCCAAGCGTCGTGTCGTCGCGTCTTCGGCGTTGTAAATAATTGCGCCCGATGTTCCGCTAAAAATTTTGCCCTTGGCCTCGACGTAGGCGTCGAATGTTTGGTGCCAATCGATGTGGTCTTCGGCGATGTTCAAGAGAGCAGAGACCTTCGGTTCGATTTTTCCGCAGTAGTGAAGCTGAAAGCTCGATAGCTCGACCACGAGATAATCAAAACCCTCGGGATCCCTAATTGCATCGAGAATTGGTTTGCCGATATTTCCACATGAAATCGCGCGCTTGCCATCGGCTAGCAACATGGCCTCAACCAATTGCGTTGTGGTGGTTTTTCCGTTGGTGCCGGTGATGACTAACCATTCAGCCGGCTTAACCTTGTCGCGAAGTCGCCAGGCCAATTCAATGTCGCCAAGAATCGGCACCTGATTTTCATTCAGCCAGCGCACCAGGCGATCTGTCGGAGGAATCCCTGGCGATACGCAGGCAAAGTCGGGTTTAAACGCCTGAGCGCTCTCGAAGCTGTTTTCAGAACCCTCAACAAAATCAACCTGCAACACCGAAAGCAGATCCTGATACTGCGAACCTATTTCGTTTGCAACGACAAGCAAATCGCACTCAAGCTCATTCAAAGTGTCGGCCACAGCGAACCCAGAAGAACCAAGCCCATATACCAGCGCTCGTTTACCCTTCCAAGCTGAATGCCAACTGGTTAAATCTTCAATCGACTGCATCTGCTAGCCGTAGATCCACTCGATGTAAAAGAGACCGATGCCGGTCAAGACGCACAGCCCCGAGATAATCCAGAACCGAACCACGATTGTGATTTCGGCCCAGCCCTTCATTTCGAAGTGGTGATGCAGCGGACTGTTTAAAAAGACCCTGCGACCGGTGCCGGTTTTCCACTTGGTTAGTTTGAAGAAAACCCGCTGGATGATTACCGAGCCGGTAACAATCACAAAGATTCCGCCGATTAGAACTAGAAGCAACTCGGTTCGAGAGAGAATCGCAAGTGCCGCAAGTGCACCACCGAGACCCAGCGAGCCAGTGTCTCCCATGAATATCTGAGCGGGCGAAGTGTTCCACCATAAAAATCCGGCGCAGGCTCCGACAATTGCAGAGGCCACAACGGCCAGGTCGAGCGGGTCTCTTACGTTGTAGCAGCTGGCCAGGTTTTCAACAACGGTTGTGCACGATTGGTTGAACTGCCAAAACCCGATAATCGAATATGCGCCGATTGCCATGATTATGGCTCCGGTAGCCAATCCATCCAGGCCATCTGCGATATTCACACCATTCGATGTACCGGCCACCAAAAAGTAAATCCAGATCGCAAAAAGCAATCCGCCGGCGACTGCCCCGAATGACATGAGATCAAAACCGGTGTCTCTAAAGATAGAAATCTTCGTCGATGCTGGCGTGAGACCCTCTTCATTTGCGAATTGCAAAGCTAGCCATGCGAAGATAACGGCGACAATTCCCTGCCCGAGAATCTTCTGCCATCCGGTCAAACCTAAACTTCGCTGCTTATGCACCTTGATGTAGTCGTCGATGAAGCCCACTAGCCCGAGGCCAACCATCATTAGCAAGACCAGGAGCGCAGAAATTGTTGGTGTTTCAAAGTTCGCCAGTTTGCTGAAAAAGTAACCGGCCAGAGTTGCCAGGATGATTGCAATTCCACCCATGGTTGGCGTTCCATGCTTGGTGATGTGGGTTGCCGGCCCATCCGCGCGGATGAACTGACCCCAATTGAGCTTTCTGAATAGCCAGATAAACAGCGGCGTCGCGAAAAGTGTGAGCGCCATAGAAATGCCACCGGCAAGTAGCACTGCTCTCATTGGTTTACCTCCGCTAAAGCATCGCCCAGAGCCCTGAGCCCTGCCGAATTTGAAGATTTGACCAAGACCACATCTCCAACCCCAAGCAAACCACGCAGGTGCTGCAAAGCGTCGGAAATCGAAGGGAAGAATTTTGACTCGCCATCCCACGAACCCTCTTGGCTCGCGCCCATGTGAATGAGTTTTGCACCTTCACCAACCACGACGACCTCATCGATATTCAGGCGAACGGCTATGCGACCCATCGCGTCGTGCTCTTCAACCGAATAGCGGCCCAACTCAGCCATTTCGCCCAGAACGGCAATGGTTCGGTGCCCCTGCCGCCCGATTGTCGCCAAAGTCTGCAGGGCGGCCTTCATTGAATCGGGGCTGGCGTTGTATGCGTCATTGATCACTATCGAGCCATTCGGCCCCTGCAAAACCTGCATGCGCCAACGCTCTGCCAGTTGCATCGACTCAAGCGCAGCAACCGCAATCTTGAGGTCTAGATTTAGCAGGCTCGCCACACCCAGGGCGGCAAGCGCATTCATCACCTGATGTTCGCCGAGGATGCACAGCGTCACCGGAGCGCTGAAATCCATGCAGGTCAGGGTGAAGGTGGTTCCCGCGAGAGAAACCGAAATGTCTTCTGCTCGAATTTCACTGTCTGCGCTGGTTCCGAACCAGTGCACCTCTGCCTTTGTGGTTTCACTCATGCGGGCAACATAAGAATCGTCAGCGTTAAGCAAAACTTTGGTGCCTGTCTGCAGCGAATTAGCGAGCTCGCTCTTAATTCTGAAAGTTGTTTCGATATCACCAAATTCACCGACGTGAGCTAAACCAACCTTGAGCACCACCCCGATGTCTGGTGAGCAAATCTTAGTGAGATACTCGATGCTGCCGAGGCCATCGGCACCTAGCTCGACAACCAAGAAACGCGTGCTCGCAGAAATCTTCAAAATTGATATCGGAGCGCCAACTTCATTGTTGAATGACTCGATCGGTGCAACGGTTTCACCGAATTTCGAGAGAATCTCGCGCAACATGTTTTTGGTTGAGGTTTTTCCGTTTGAACCTGTTATGCCTACAACTGTCAGTTCGTTGTCTTTGCGATGCAATTCGAGAACGTGCTTGGCTAATTGGCCGAGAGCATGAACGCTGTCTCGCACAACGATTTGTGAAATTTGCGAATCGGTTACCTGATGTTCGACAATCGCACCAATCGCGCCTGACTGGGCAGCGGCACTGACAAAAAGATGCCCGTCGGTTACTTCACCGGGTTTCGCTACAAACAGCGCTCCGCTAGAGATAAGTCGCGAATCGGTCTCGACAGAAGATGTAACGAGGCGGTCTTCGCCAACGAGTTGCCCGTTGATCGCAGCGGCAATTTCTGACAGGCGCATTTGGATCATCGCCAACCCGCCTCTCTTAGTGCGTCTCTGGCTTCTTGTCTCGCAGAGTAAGGAGTGCGCACACCTTCGATGTCTCGATAGTCCTGATGCCCCGGCCCCGCCCAGAGAATCGAGTCGCCCGGCTTTGCCAGCGAAACCGCCTTGCGAATGGCGGCCTCTGGCGGGCTGACCTCGAAGATCTCGAGTTCGGGCCGAGCCGACCGAGCAGCTTCAACGAGCGTCTT
>CAEZXK010000017.1_pt1 | contig 25623 bp, 24 predicted proteins | sample 7265231 | NCBI WGS metagenome assembly CAEZXK01 (sample SAMEA6813906, study PRJEB35770) | uncultured Rhodoluna sp. | biome: Freshwater; feature: Freshwater reservoir; material: water | place: Czech Republic | collected 2015-11-04 | depth 0.5m m | reverse complement strand
GCTGAACAATCTCGTGCGGCAGGCCGAGCTCGGCGCCGATGGCGCGAACCCCATCCTTGAAAAGTGTGCGAAGTGGCTCGCCAAGCTCGAACTGCAGACCGTCGGGCAGGCCGCCGACGTTGTGATGGCTCTTGATGCCAGCGGTTGCGCCGCCGCCAGACTCGACCACATCCGGATAAAGGGTGCCCTGCACCAAAAACTTGATTGGTCGGTTGTCGGCAGCGGCCTCGGCAATCAGGGCCGCCTGGGCCTCTTCGAAGGTGCGAATGAACTCGCGACCGATGATCTTGCGCTTGGTCTCTGGGTCGGTAACACCCTCGAGCGCGTCTAAGAACTTCTGCTGCGCATCGACGACAACCAGCCTTATGCCGGTTGCGGCCACGTAGTCGCGCTCGACCTGCTCGGCCTCGTCTTGGCGAAGTAATCCGTGGTTGACGAAAACGCAGACCAACTGGTCACCCACGGCCTTGTGCACGAGCGCTGCCGCAACCGCAGAGTCGACTCCACCGCTCAGGCCGCAGATCACGCGATCGCCACCAACCTGGGCGCGAATCTTTTCGACCTGCTCGGCAATCACGTTGCCAGAGTTCCAAGTTGGCGCGATGCCGGCAGCGTTGTGCAAGAAGTTCTCGAGAACGTTCTGACCGAACGCCGAGTGCTTGACCTCGGGGTGCCACTGCACACCGTAGATCTTCTTTTCGCGATTTGCGAATGCCGCAACCGGAGTTGTGTCGGTCGACGCTAGAACTTCGAAACCGTCGGGCGCTTGCATAACCTGATCGCCGTGCGACATCCAGCAGATTTGTTCGCTAGGTTGGCCGTCGAGAATTTCGCCACCGGCAGTTACGCGAAGTTCGGTTGCACCATATTCTTTTTTGCCGGTTGCATCGACGCGACCGCCGAGTGCATTTGCCAAGGTTTGAAAGCCGTAGCAGATTCCGAGCACCGGAATGCCGAGGTCGAGAATGTCACGGTCGAGTTGCGGTGAACCGGCCTCGTAAACCGAAGAAGGGCCGCCAGAAAGAATGATCGCGGTCGGGTTCTTTGCCGTTACTTCTGCGGCCGTGATGTTGTGGTGAACTATTTCGCTATAGACACCGGCTTCGCGAACTCGGCGTGCAATCAGTTGCGCATACTGAGCGCCGAAATCGACAACTAAGACCGGGCGGTTCATGCGGCATCTTTTCGGTCAGACCAGCCCTCGGCCACCTTGCTGTAGTAACGCTCGGTAAAGAATGACAAGAACGGCACGATGCCGCCCATTGCGATGATCAAGAACTTGCCGATGCCCCAGCGCAACTGAACCCAGAGCCTGAAGTTGGCATAGAGGTAAACCACATAGAGCCATCCGTGAACAATCAGAGAGATAACCGTGAAACTGAAGCCTTCTGTCGGAAACCCGTAGCGGTCGCCGGTTGACGGGTCTACATAGAACTGGGCAAGGGCCACAAGCCCCTGTGGGCCGGCGATCCAGACGTCGGCGCTGATTGTGAGCCGCATGGCATAGAGAACCGAGATCAGCAGCAAGAAGACACCCGTTACATAAGAGGTCACTTTGAAGAAGCGAAGCGAATTTTTGAGTTCTGAGGGCGCAGGCATGGCTCTAGTTTAACCTCTCGCGCTCGACCGCGTCTTTGACGGTTCGACCCCACAAGAAGATGGCAAAGCCGGCGAACAAGACCCACTCGGCGGCATAGAAAAGAGTGAGCCAATTGATTGCGGCAGCTGGCTCAAGCACCGCATCGATTTCGTCGAGCTTCGCATCGAGCCCACTTGCCACGCCGTTGGCAACCATGAAGTCTTTGTAGCTCACAATCGGCTCATCTGGCGAATAGAGATTAATCAGCTGCGCGAGCGAAACCGAATTCAACAGGTATGGCTTCTCGCCGTCGACTTCGAGTGGCGCTTCTGTCGGAAGCCAGTATCCCTGAATTGGCAAGAATGCCTGAGCGACCATCGAGTTCTTCAGTTCGAATCTTGCGGCTTCAGCTTTCAGCAAAGAATCGCTCTGACCGATTGCGAGAGTGAGTGACTTTGCATCTTTGTCAAATGAATTGACCAGCAGCCAGTAAACCTCGCGGCCGTTCTGCAGTCTGCCGTCGACGATGAAAACGTTTTTGGTGTCGAGCGTCACCTCAACCGTGACCACCGCTTGAATTTCTTCTGCGGTTTGCTCTTGCGTGAACGAACGATCAAGCTGCCACTGACCGAGGAGGGAGAAAACGGCAGCAGCGATAAGAGAAATTACGAAGCCGGCAATGTATTTCGGGCGAACAGCAACTCGCCAGAATGTGATTTGCTTTTCGGCCATTAGTTGGAGTCGTATGGAGCAACGACAACTTCAACGCGCTGAAACTCTTTGAGGTCGCTGTAACCGGTGGTTGCCATTGCGCGACGCAAAGCGCCCATCACGTTTGTGGTTCCGTCTGCCGAAGCCGAAGGACCGTGAAGAATTGTCTGCAGCGAACCAGCCGTGCCAACCTCAACCTTGGTGCCACGCGGAAGCTCTTCGTGAAAGGCCTCCTGGCCCCAGTGCCATCCCTGACCAGGTGCCTCTTCAGCGCGAGCCAAGATCGAGCCGAGCATCACGGCGTCTGCACCACAGGCGATTGCCTTGACGATGTCGCCAGAGGTGCCGAGACCGCCATCGGCAATGACGTGAACGTAGCGGCCGCCAGACTCATCCATGTAGTCGCGACGAGCACCGGCAACATCGGCCACCGCGGTAGCCATAGGGGCGTGAATGCCAACAACCTTGCGGGTCGTAGAGGCGCGGCCACCGCCGAAGCCAACCAAGACACCGGCCGCACCGGTTCGCATTAGGTGCAGGGCCGAGGTGTAGGTCGAAGCGCCGCCCACGATAACCGGCACGTCGAGCTCATAGATGAACTGCTTCAGGTTGAGCGGCTCGGTCTGCTTCGAAACGTGCTCGGCAGAAACGTTGGTTCCGCGAATCACAAAAATGTCGACGCCGGCCTTGATGACGGTCTGGTAGAACTCGACGGTTCGCTGCGGTGAAAGTGCGCCGGCAACTGTCACGCCAGCAGCACGAATCTCTGCGATGCGATCACGGATGAGTTCTGGCTTAATCGGTTCTGCATAAATCTCTTGCATGCGCGCAATTGCTTTTTCGGGTGAAAGTTTTGCAATTTCTGCGAGTTGCTTGCTCGGGTCTTCGTAGCGAGTCCATAGACCTTCGAGGTCTAGAACACCAAGGCCGCCGAGCTTACCAATTTGAATTGCGGTAGCTGGAGAAACTGCGCTGTCCATCGGTGCGGCAAGAACTGGCAAATCAAACTTGTATGCGTCGATGTTCCAGGTTGTCGAAACATCCTGCGGGTCACGAGTGCGTCGTGACGGCAGAACCGCAACGTCGTCGAATGCCCACGCGCGTCTTCCGCGCTTTCCGGCGCCAAGGTCAATTTCGCTCATTTAGTTTTCCTTTGAAAGATTTAGCGGGTGCCGTAGTTTGGTGCTTCGACGGTCATCTGAATGTCGTGCGGGTGTGACTCTTTGAGTCCGGCTGCGGTGATGCGCACAAACTTTCCACGAGCCTGAAGTTCATCGATGGTTTCTGCACCGACATAACCCATTGACGCGCGAAGTCCGCCGATCAACTGGTGAGTGACAGAAGCTACCGAGCCACGGTAAGGAACCTGACCTTCGATGCCCTCAGGCACAAGCTTGTCTTCGCGCAAAACGTCGTCTTGAAAGTAGCGGTCTTTCGAGTAGCTTTTTGCCTCGCCGCGCGATTGCATTGCGCCAAGTGACCCCATGCCGCGGTAGGTCTTGTATTGCTTGCCGCCAACGAAGGTCACATCGCCAGGAGCCTCGTCGGTTCCGGCGAGCAGCGAGCCAAGCATGACCGAGTTGGCTCCGGCAACGAGAGCCTTGGCGATATCGCCAGAGAACTGCAGTCCGCCATCGGCAATAATCGGCACGCCGGCAGGCTTTGCGGCTAGCGAGGCCTGGTATACCGCGGTGATCTGAGGCACGCCAACACCGGCAACAACGCGGGTGGTGCAAATCGAGCCAGGCCCAACGCCGACCTTCACGCCGTCGGCACCGGCGGCAACGAGCGCAGCCGCACCTTCGCGAGTGGCGATGTTGCCACCGATAATGTCTACGTTCTTCGCAAACGGTTCGGCCTTTAGCTTCGCAACCATTTCGAGAACCGCGCGATTGTGGCCGTGCGCGGTGTCGACAATAAGAAGGTCAACGCCCGCATCGATAAGAGCCATGGCGCGTTCCCAAGCGTCTGGCCCAACACCAACTGCGGCACCAACCAAAAGTCGACCGGCATCATCTTTTGATGCAAGCGGATACTTCTCACTCTTGTCGAAGTCTTTGACAGTAATCAAACCCTTGAGCTTGTTGTTGCCGTCAACGATTGGCAACTTCTCGATGCGGTGCTGCGCAAAAATCGCGATGGCTTCTTCTGGACGAATGCCAACCTTTGCGGTGATCAAAGGCATCGGCGTCATTACATCTTTAACCAGAGTGGTGGTGCGCTGAACATCGAGCACAAATCTCATGTCGCGGTTGGTGACGATTCCAATTAGGCGGTCATCCTCGTCGACAACTGGCAGACCAGAAACCCTGAACTGACCGCAAAGGTCGTCTACCTCTTGGATGGTTGCCAGCGGGGTCGTCGTTACCGGGTTGGTAATCATGCCCGCTTCTGAGCGCTTGACCAGATCGACCTGGTTTGCCTGCTGCTCGAGCGAAAGGTTGCGGTGCAAGATGCCGATTCCGCCCTGACGAGCCATGGCGATGGCCAGGCGCGCCTCGGTCACGGTGTCCATGGCCGAAGAGAGCAGCGGAATGTTGATTTCTAGGCGCTTTGAGATGCGGGTCTTGGTGTTTACCGAAGAAGGCATGATGTCTGACTCGCCAGGCAAGAGGAGCACATCGTCGTAGGTCAATCCGAGAAAGCCGAAAGGGTTGTTTTCAGTCATTTTGTCCTCAAGCGAGTTGGCGGTACTCCAATTCTAGCCTTTGGGCTAGCCCCCGCAGAAGTGCGGTAATCTCGGAAACATCGAAAGAAGCGCTTCGGCGTTCTTGTGCAGACGGAGGTTGGTTTGAGCCAGCTACTAATTACGGCAACAAAGAAGTTCGCCGTGGCCCTGGGGCTATTCACATTTTTGTTTGGCCTTCTTGTTCCTGCATCGGCTTTTGCTGTTGAGGGCGAGCCCGTTCCAGACAGCAACGTGTTTTCCATCGGTGGCATCATCAAGGATGGCGATGTCGTGCTAGAGGGCATCGAGATTTCAGTTTTGGGTGCAGACGGTTTTGAAGCGGTTGGCACAACGGGTGCAGACGGTCGCTGGTCGGTGCCTGTTCCGGGCAAGGGCGAATACCAGGTAACCCTTCGCGTTGAAACGTTGCCAACCGGTGCGAGCTTGCGCGACCCAGACCGCAGCCAAAAGACCGTAAAGATCGATGTGGTCAACACCGTGAACGTATTGTTCCCGTTGAACGACACAACTACACCAGCGGTTAAGCCCGGAGACAAACCCGCTACCGCTGAAACCAACGTCTTCTTGGGTCGTCTCATCGCCGGTGTGAACCTCGGCATCTTGCTCGCTATGGCGGCAATTGGTTTGAGTTTGATTTACGGAACGACCGCACTCAACAACTTCGCGCATGGCGAGATGGTTACTCTCGGCGCTCTGCTCGCTTTCACTTTCAACAAAATCTTGGGGATTGATCTTTTACTCTCGGCTTTGCTCACCACGATTCTCGTTGCAGCGTCGGGATGGTTTCAAGATGCGGCCATCTGGCGACCGCTTAGAAAACGTCGCGTGGGTCTCACCCAAATGATGATCGTGAGCATCGGTCTCTCGCTAGTCGTGCGCTACATCTTCCAAATCATTTACGGCGGCGATACCAAGGTTCTCAGCCAGGGTGAAATCTGGGATGTCTTCGGAGTTCCGACTCAGGCAGTCAACGTGATCAGCGCTGGTGTCGGCGTTGTGATTCTGCTTCTGGTTGCAGCCTTTCTCACCAAGACCCGCCTGGGCAAGGCAACCAGAGCCGTTGCAGACAACGCCTCGTTGGCAGCCGCAACCGGTATCGACGTTGAAAGAATCATTCGAATCGTCTGGGTTATCGCCGGTGCGCTAACCGGCATCTCTGGTGTCATGCTCGGCTTGTTCTTGCAGGCCTCATGGGACATGGGCTTCTCGATTCTGCTTCTCATGTTTGCCGCGGTAACTCTCGGTGGTCTTGGAACCGCCTTCGGAGCAACTGTTGGTGCACTGGTCATCGGCATCTTCGTAGAGATGTCAACGCTCGTAATTCCAACCGACCTGAAGTTCGCTGGAGCGCTAGTCGTAATGATTCTGGTGCTACTGATTCGGCCTCAGGGCATCCTCGGCAAAGCGCAGAGAATCGGCTAAGGAGAGAACATGGATTGGTCACTCGTATTTGGCAACGCAGCCGCCGAACTCATCAGCCCGACGACTGCCGCCTACGCGCTTGCAGCGATTGGTCTCGCGGTGCACTTCGGTTACACCGGTCTGCTGAACTTTGGTCAGGCAGCTTTCATGGCTATCGGTGCCTACGGTTTTGCAGTTTCGGTTCTGAACTTTGGTTTGTCTTTCTGGCAGGCCATCGCAGTCTCGATGATTCTCTCGGTTCTGTTTGCACTGATTCTCGGAATACCAACGCTTCGTTTGCGTTCTGACTATCTGGCAATCGTGACGATTGCTGCGGCGGAGATTTTGCGTTACGTGGTTTCGACAACCTCTTTGAAAGACCTAACCGGTGGAAGCTCTGGTCTCTCAGGCTTTGCAACCGAGTTCTATGCGATCAACCCTTTTCCAACCGGAAACTATCTCTTCTGGCCATTCGATGTAACCGAAAAAGAACTTTGGGTTCGCGTTTTCGGCTGGTCGATTGTTGCGCTGGCGACCATCCTTGTTCTGCTAATGATGCGCAGCCCTTGGGGTCGCGTGGTCAAGGGCATTCGCGAAGACGAAGACGCTGTTCGTAGCCTCGGCAAAAACGTCTATGCCTACAAGATGCAGTCTCTGATTCTCGGAGGTGCTCTGGGCACCCTCGCCGGCATCGTCTTCGTGTTGCCCCGTGCAGTTCAGCCTGGCAACTATGTGACCGGTTTAACCTTCTTTATCTGGACAATCATGCTTCTCGGTGGCGCGGCAACGGTCTTCGGGCCAATTGTCGGTTCGATGATCTTCTGGGTTCTCTTGTCTCTTACCGAAGGTGTGCTTCAGGGGCTCGTCAACATGGGCGTGATTACTTTCTTGAGCACAGACCAGATTGGTCCGGTTCGCTTCATTCTGATTGGACTGGGCCTGATGGCTCTGGTTGTCTTCAGACCGCAGGGCATCTTCGGAAACAAGAAGGAGTTGCAGTTCAATGTCTAACCAAATCTCAGTGGGCGACGCGTCGCCAGGTTGCCAGAAGGTCGACCCGATTCTGGTTGCCGACAACGTCAGCCGCCAGTTCGGCGGCCTAACCGCGGTAGACGTTGCTCACGTAGAAATTCCTCGCGGAAAGATCACGGCTCTGATTGGCCCTAACGGTGCTGGCAAGACAACCCTGTTCAACCTGCTAACCGGATTCGACAAGCCGACCACCGGCACCTGGACCTTCGAAGGCAAGAACCTTGCCGGCGTTGCTTCTTACAAGGTCGCTCGTCTCGGAATGATTCGCACCTTTCAGCTAACCAAGTCACTCAGCATGCTTAGCGTGATCGAGAACATGCGGCTCGGCGCGCAGAAGCAAGCCGGTGAGCGTTTCTTGGCAGCGCTGATTCGACCGCTGTGGAGAGCTGCAGAGAATCGAATCACCGAACAGGCAGAAGAACTTCTGAAGCGCTTCAAACTCGACGCCAAGCGCGATGACTTTGCGGCTTCGCTTTCTGGCGGTCAGCGCAAGTTGCTCGAAATGGCACGCGCGCTGATGGCAGAGCCGAAGCTCGTGATGCTCGACGAGCCGATGGCCGGAGTGAACCCTGCGCTGACTCAGTCGCTGCTCGATCACATCAAAGACCTAAAGTCGAACGGAACCACCGTGCTGTTCGTCGAGCACGACATGCACATGGTTCGCCACATCAGCGACTGGGTGATTGTTATGGCCGAAGGTCGCATTGTTGCCGAGGGTCCTCCGGCTCAGGTTATGAAAGACCAGGCCGTCATCGACGCATACCTCGGCGCTCACGCCGACATTGACCTCGGCACGGTTTCGATAAAGATCGCAAAGGATGACAACTAATGGCTAACCAGACACCTGTTGTTCAAGCGCTAGATCTGCACGCGGGATACCTTCCGGGAATCAACATTCTCAACGGCTGCTCGCTGACCGCTAACGAGGGTGACCTGATCGGCATCATCGGCCCAAACGGCGCCGGCAAGTCGACCCTGCTAAAGGCAATTTTCGGACAGGTGAACGTTCGCGAGGGCCAGGTGCTCTTGAACGGCGAAGACATCACCAACATGAAGGCCAACAAGCTGGTTAGCAAGGGCGTCGCCTTCGTGCCACAGACCAACAACGTGTTTCCGAGCCTGACAATCGAAGAGAATCTGCAGATGGGCGTCTTTCAGTCGCCAAAGCGTTTTCAAGAGCGCTTCGACTTCGTTACCAGCCTGTTTCCAGACCTAGGCAAGCGTCGTGCACAGCGCGCAGGCTCGCTCTCAGGTGGTGAGCGTCAGATGGTTGCCATGGGTCGCGCTCTAATGATCGACCCATCTGTTCTTCTTCTCGACGAGCCATCTGCCGGTCTCTCGCCTGTTCGCCAGGATGAAGCGTTCTTGCGCGTAAAAGAGGTCAACCAGGCCGGTGTGACAATCATCATGGTTGAGCAGAACGCTCGCCGCTGCCTTCAGATTTGCGACCGCGCCTACGTTCTAGATCAGGGCAAGGATGCCTACACGGGCACCGGCCGCGAGTTGCTTAACGACCCGAAGATGATTGACCTGTACCTCGGCAACTTGGCTGATCTGTAGAGGCTGATCTCTAAAACTCTTCAAGCAATAAAGAACCCCCCGGTGTTTAGCCGGGGGGTTCTTTATTGAACTGCTAACTAGTCGATCTTTCCGTATTCCGACTTGGTAGCGGTGTTGGTGTTGTCTGCGTTGAACTTGTAGATACCAACGTAGGCCTCAGTTGGGTCTCCGTTGTCATCGAAAGTGATTGGGCCTGATAGACCGTCAAAGTCGATGTCCTTGCCATCCTTCAACATCTGAACTGCGGTTGCGAAGTCAGTTACCTTCTCGCCACCCTCAGATACTGCCTTTAGGTTTGCGGCGATGGTTGTACCATCAGCCTTGCCACCGGCAATTGCAGCCAAAGCTACGAGCATGGTTGCGTCGTATGACTCAGCAGCGTATGAGAAGTCGGTTAGGTCTGGGTTAGCAGCCAAGAACTTCTTCTTGATATCGTCAGTCGCTACGACACCAGGAATGGTTCCCTGTGCGCCTTCGATGCTGAAGTCAGTGAAGTCTGCGCTGTAGTTAGCGACGTTACCGTCAACTAGGTAGATCTTGCTTGCAGCAAAACCCTTGACCTTGACTAGCTCAGGAAGAATCGACTTTGCCTCGTCAAACGAGATAACGACGATTGCATCTGGACCAGCAGCTAGAACCTTGTCAACCTGAGCTGAGAAGTTCTTGGTGCCGCCAGCGAACTCTTCGTTAGCTACGACGCTACCGCCACCAGCTTCGATTGAGATCTTTGCGTTGTCATACAAACCTGAACCGTATGGGTCCTGGATTGTCAAGAAGCCAACCTTCTCGTTACCGTCACCGGTGATTAGGTTTCCAAGAACGCGACCCTGCAGAACGTCTGAAGGTGCGGTACGGAAGTAGAAACCGCCGTCAGCGTAGTCGCTGAGGGTTGGCGAAGTGTTAGCTGGTGAGATCTGAACAACGCCAGCGCCAGTTACCTGGTCGATAACGCTTAGAGATACACCTGAAGATGCTGCACCAACGATGGCGTCAACACCCTCGTTGATAAGTGCGGTAGCTGACTGAGTTGCAGTGTCAGTTGAGGTGTCGCCTGAGTCCTTGTGAGAAACAGAAACACACTTGTCTAGAACTCCACCGGCTGCGTTGATCTCTGCGATTGCAGCGTCAACTCCAGCGATTTCTGGTGGGCCTAGGAACGCTAGGTTTCCGGTTGTCGGAAGCAGTGAACCGATCTTTAGTTCTGCGTCGGTGCAGTTTGCTGCATCGAACGCAGTTGGTGTTGCAGCACAACCGCTTAGAGCTAGCGCGAGGCTAGCTGCAAGAGCAAGTCCGGCAGCACCTTTCTTGAATGTAGACATGTGTCTCCTTATATGTTGTTGGGTATTCCTAATTCGGTACAAATTTGGAAACCTTTTGAAGTTTAGCGATTTGATGTGACAGCAGAAATATTGATTTTGAAACATCTGGTAACAGAACTTGAATTTTTGCGGCAACTCAGAGCGCCTGAGAACTCTAAGTCGCTAGTTCTCTGGGATGTAGCCGAGCGGGCCGGGCGTTAGAGCTAATTTGCTCAACCGAAATGTGATGTAACGATATTGTTTCGGTCAGACCAGACGTAGGTTTCTTTGGCGAATTATGTCTGAACTCAAAATGATGAGGCTGAGCCAGACCAAGCCGAAACCGAGCCAGCGAGCCGTTGGCATCGGTTCGTTGAAGACAACCAGGCCAAGAGTGAACTGAATAATTGGCGCGATGTACTGCATGAAACCCATGACTTTGAGCGGTAGGTATTGAGCAGCAGCGCCAAAAAGAATCAGCGGAATCGCAGTTATCGCACCATACATCGCAAGGCCGGCCATGCCCAAGGCACCCTCGCTGGCAAACATAATGCCGCCGCCGATCAGGTGAACCAGAACGAGTTGAACGATAGCAATTGGAACAACAAAGCCAGACTCAATCGCAAAACTGTTGAGCGCACTCACCTTGCCGCCAAGCTTGTTTTTGGCGAGGCCATAGATTCCGAACGAGCCGGCGAGAATTAGCGCAACCCAGGGTGGCCTTCCGTAGTCGATGGTGAGCACCACTACCGCGAGCGCGCCGATGCCCATGGCAACCCACTGCACCCTCGAGAGTTTTTCGCGCAAAAAAATCACGGCCAGCAAAATTGTGACGAGCGGGTTGATGAAGTAGCCGAGAGAAGATTCGACAACGTGATTTTCTGAAATCGCAATCACGTAGACCAGCCAGTTGACAAATATGAAGAGTGAGCTGGTGGCTATCCAAGCGATGTTGGTCTTGCTTTTGAAAACTTCACGCATCGCGCGAAAGTTTTTTGTTATTGCGATTATCAAAGCGGCCGTTAGAAAACCGAAGATAACTCGCCAGACCACGATCTCGTATGGCGAAGCGAAACCGAGCATCGCAATGATCAGCGGAAAACTGCCCCAGATGAAATAGGCGGTCAGGCCAAGTGGAAGACCCCGAGCGTAATCATGCCCGGGGTCTTTCGAGGTTTGGTTTTTAGCGCTCAATTACCGCGAGCACGTCGCGCGCCGAGAGCACTAGGTACTCGACACCTTCATACTTGAGTTCGGTGCCGCCGTACTTTGAGAAGATGACCTTGTCGCCGACCTTTACGTCAACCGGAACGCGATTGCCCTTGTCGTCGATGCGGCCTGGGCCAACAGCAACAACCTGTGCCTCCTGCGGACGCTCCTGAGCGGTGTCTGGAATGACTAGACCCGAGCTGGTTACCTGCTCGGCTTCGACTGGCTTGACGACAATTCGGTCTTCGAGCGGCTTGATTACTACAGACATAATGACCTCTTCTATCTATGAGGGGTTCGTTGGCCTTGTGGCCACTTGAAAACTCTAATTGATGGTTAGCACTCGGTCAAGGTGACTGCTAATTCAGTTGTTCGGTCTTCGATGCCAGGCGGGCTTGCCTAGGCTTGAGCGCATGGATCGCAGCGAATTTGCCAAACTCTTCACGCATGAGGCTTTGGCCCTTTTGAACGCGATTGGCGACCTCGACGCCAAGGCCGACGTGCTCAAGCTGGTGAGCGCGCTTCGGGCCGAGGGTTACGACCCCGGGCTGGTCGCCGCGGTGCTCAGCCAGGCCAAGTTGCGCCGACGGGCGCGCAAGAAGTTTGGCGACTTTACCGACGGCATGCTGTTCACCGAGGATGGCCTCGAGCAGGCCTCGAGACTTCAGGCGGCAGCCTTGCACGCGGGTCGCTTTCGCGGTGCCGGCATTAGTCAGGTTGCAGACCTCGGATGCGGACTCGGTGCCGAATCGATGGCCATGGGCGCGATTGACCTCAACGTGCGGGCTTTCGAGATTGATGAGGTCACGGCAGCTCTAGCCGTTTTCAACCTTGGTGCTTTCGACAATGTCGAAGTTGAGCAGGCCGACATCACGACTCTCGATCTGAGTCAGTTCGAAGCGCTGTTCTTCGACCCGGCCAGGCGCGAGCTTGACGGCAAAGGCGAGCGCGCAACTCGCAAGTTTGACCCCGCGCAATTTTCGCCGAACTTCAATTGGGTTCTCGAACAGGCTTCGACCAAACCGACCGGCATCAAGCTAGGGCCGGGTCACCCGCACGAAGCGATTGCGCAAGATGCCGAAGCGCAGTGGCTTTCGATCGACGGCGACCTGGTTGAGCTTGCACTCTGGTTCGGCGAAGTGAAACGACCAAAAGTTGCTCGCGCCGCAACCGTGGTGAACTTGACGGGTCGGCACGAAATCGTCAGCGAAACTTTTGAGAGCGAACCGGCAGATGTTTCAGCTCTCAAGCAATTCATCTACGAACCAGACAACGCGGTGGTTCGTTCGCACCTGATTGCCGACCTAGCGCGCGAAGTTGGTGCGAGTCTGATTTCTCGAGAGATTGCCTATCTCAGCAGCGACAAAGAAATCGATTCACCGATGATGCGCGGTTTCAGAGTTGTCGACGAAATGGCATTCGATCGCAAAAAACTAAAGGCCTACCTGCGCGAGCGAAACATCGGCACCCTCGAGATTAAGAAGCGCGGTGTCGATGTTGTTCCCGAGCAGCTGCGCAAAGAGATGAGCCTTAAAGGCGAAATCGCCGCCACCCTAATTCTCACCAGGGTTGGCGACGATCATCGAGCGCTTATTGCGCAGCCGCTTTAGCGACCACCCATTGAATGGTCGTCATCCATTTCCATGCGACCGCCCATTTGACCCATTGGGCCATCCATGCGATCTTCGATACCCATCGGGCCATCGAAGCCGTATCGCAAACGCAACCAGGTTAGTCCGATGCCGGCGACTACCCAGAAAGCGATTGTCGCGTAACCCACGATCAAGCCGGCGATAGCCAGTGAGCGGCCCGACTTGGGCTCGGTCTTTAGCTGGGCAAGTGCGATGTGGCCCGTGATTACCGCGGCCACTGCACCGATGCTGGTTAGGGCAGTTGCGAGTGACACGACCGCGAGAGTGTTGAGTGAATTGAAATTGAACTTGCTGTTTTCTTCTGCTGCCACTGGTTCTGGCTGGCTGTTCTTTGTTGCCATTTGATTCCTCCGATTGATTGGCTAAGCCAAGAGCACCACTTAAGTCTGCACAAACCCTGTGAACTGCATGCATGTTTGCCACACGTTTCTTGACCGTCACCTCCAGCCTTGGCACAGACTGCGAACTTAGAATTGACCAATGGTCGATAGCCAAGAAGTCTTGAAAGAACTCGAAAACGAATCAATCGAGATTCTTCGCGAAACCGCAGCCGCCTTCAAAAATCCGGTGATGCTCTATTCAATCGGCAAAGACTCCTCAGTTCTACTGCACCTAGCGCGCAAGGCTTTTCACCCAGGGCGCATCCCGTTCAAGATTTTGCACATCGACACCACCTGGAAGTTTCGCGAGATGATCGAGTTTCGCGACCAGACCGCAAAAGACTTCGACCTCGATCTGCTGGTTCACACAAATCAAGACGGTGTGAAAGAGGGCGCAAACCCGTTCACGCTGGGCGCATCTGAATACACGCGAATCATGAAGACCGTGGCTCTGCGCCAGGCCCTCGACATGAACGGCTTCGATGTGGCACTCGGCGGTTCGCGACGCGATGAAGAGCGCAGCCGCGCCAAAGAGCGAATCTTTAGCGTGCGCGAGCCAGGTCACCGATGGGATCCGCGCAACCAGCGCCAGGAACTTTGGCGCACCTACAACCCGCTGCTCGCACCCGAGCAGACCATGCGAGTTTTTCCGATCAGCGACTGGACAGAAGTAGACATCTGGAATTACATCTTGCAAGAAAAGATTCCGGTGTCGCCGCTTTACCTAGCAAAGCCAAGACCGATTGTTATGCGCGGCGAGCAACTGATCATGGTTGATGACGAGCGCTACCCATTGAATCCGGGTGAAGTGCCGCAGCTCGAGATGGTGCGCTTCAGAACCCTCGGATGCTATCCCCTAACCGCCGGTGTGCGCAGCGAAGCAACGACAATCGAGCAGGTTGCCGAAGAGGTTCTCAACGTTCGACTCAGCGAGCGTGCAACTCGATTAATTGATGGCCGCAACGAAACCTCGATGGAGAAGAAGAAAGCCGAGGGCTACTTCTAATGTCTAAGGCAATTATTCGTTTGGTCACCTGCGGCAGCGTCGACGACGGCAAGAGCACTCTGATTGGTCGTTTGTTGGTTGAAACCGACAGCGTGCCCGATGACACCATTGCCGCCGCGCGCGACGTGCGCAGGGCCGGCTCGACGGTAAAGAAGGGCGACATCGACTTCAGCCTGCTAACCGACGGGCTCGAAGCCGAGCGCGAACAGGGCATCACAATCGACGTTGCCTATCGCTCGATGCAGCTTCGCAACGGTCGCCGATTGATCATCGCCGATGCGCCAGGCCACGAGCAGTACACCCGAAACATGGCGGTTGCCGCCTCACGCGCAGACATCGGCCTGGTGCTAGTTGATGCCACCCGCGGCATCAGACCACAGACCCTCAGACACCTGCACATTTGTTCGCTTATGAAGGTTTCGCGAATTGCCGTTGTGGTCAACAAGCTCGATGGCGTGAACTACAGCCAAGAAGTTTTTGAAACCATCAAGCGCGATCTGCAGCCGGCAATCGACCGCCACGGGCTGACCGATGTCGAGTTCATTCCGGTTAGCGCCCTCAGCGGCGACAACGTTTCGGTTGCCACCGACAAAATGCCTTGGAACACCGGGCCAACCCTGCTCGACTACCTGCAGCACTGGCCAGAGCAGCTCGACACCGAGAACGCTCCGCACCTTGGCGTGCAGACAATTTCACGCGCCGAAAATTTCAGAGGCGTTGCCGGAACCGTCTTCGGTGGCAGCTTTGCAGTCAACGACGAAGTCGTGGTGCTGCCTTCGAAGAAGCGCGCTCGCATCGCGCGAATCTCGACCTTCGACGGCGACCTAACCACTGCCCCAGACCTGAGCGCAGTGACGCTCGTGCTCGACCCTGACGTTGACGCCTCACGCGGTGACGCAATCGAACTGGCGAGCAACTACGTTGAGCCGGCCAACCGCTTTGCCGCCGAAATAGTGTGGCTCGGAGACAGCGAACTAATTCACAGCCGTTCTTACTTCTTGATCAACGGCTCAACAATTGTGCCGGCCATGGTCACCGCAATTCGCCACGTGATCAACATCAACACCGGCGAGCACGAATCGGCACGCACCCTCAAGACCAACGCGATTGCCGCCATTGAACTAGCCACGGATGCCGCCATCGCGCTCAACTCATACTCGAAGAATCGCTACTCGGGCAACTTCATTTTGGTTGACCGCGCAACCATGTCAACCGTTGGTGCCGGAATGGTTACCCACCAACTTCGCAGAAGCTCGAACATCACCGAACATCACTTTGAGATTGACCGCGAGATTCGTGCAAAGCAGAAGTCACAGAAACCGCAGGTGATTTGGATGACCGGTCTCTCGGGTTCTGGAAAATCGACAATTGCTAACGCCCTCGAGAAGCAGCTGTTCGCAAACGGCATTCACTCGTATGTTCTCGATGGCGACAACCTTCGACTCGGTATCAACAAAGATCTCGGCTTCACCAAAGAAGACCGTGCTGAGAATGTTCGACGCGTGTCAGAGATTGCCAAGTTGATGTTCGACGCTGGTCTCGTGGTTATCGTTGCTCTGGTTAGCCCATACAAGGTAGACCGCGATCACGCGCGCGAACTGTTTGCCGAAGGCGACTTTGCCGAGGTCTTCATTGAGACACCTGCAGAGGTCTGCGCCCAGCGCGACCCGAAGGGTCTATACAAGAAGGCCGCGGCCGGCGAACTGCCAAACCTCACCGGCGTTGGCCAAGACTACGAAGCACCGACCTCTGCCGAGCTTGTGCTCGATGGTCAGGCACCGCTCGAGCAGAGCGTTGAGAAACTGATCAACCGCTTCTTCTAGCGCTTGCCGAGTAGGCCCAGTTTGCGCGGCAACGCCAACAGCCTGCGCCTCAGCATCGCCTTGGCAATTAGCTTGTCGATGGCCTCTGCCAACCGCTCCTGGTCTTCGCCACTGCTCTTCTCTTCAGGCCGATAACTGCTGGCGAACAGCGGTGTCTTCGAATCAAACCAGCGTTTGGCAACGTGCCTGTGGTCTGCCGCGAAGTGCTCGGCAAAGAGTTCGACCACCTCGGCCGTGGGCGCAAGCCCGCGACCGGCAAACTCTTTTTCAAGCCGATTGAACAACCAGCGGTCTTCTGCCAACAGCCGCACCCGGTCAGACTTTGCGTTTACCCGATTCAAGGCATCGAGTGCGAGCGCATTTAGATTCACGTTGCGCAACTCTTGCTTCGAGAGGTCTAGTTGGTCTGGGCTGACACCTGCCGCCCCTAGAAAATCGGCAATCAACACATCGCCGCTTTGACCCTCGGGATACAGCCGCACATCCATGCTGTCTTCACCAAAAACGGCGGCCCAGTTGCTCAGCGTTTTCTTGTGGTCGATTATGTGCGAGATTCTTCGATGTTCCGGGCGATAGAAATCGGCCGTCACGTGAATGCCTTTTTTGATTGCCATGCCGTGGTGGCTCATTACAATCTTTAGCGGGTCGCGCAGGTAGAGCAAAACTTTGATTTTCTCGCATCCCGCTTCTTCGAGCAGGCTTTTCAGCAAAGAGATGTCTTCTGTGCCTAGCAGCCGTGACTGAAAGTGCTCGCTGCTCAGAATCACTTTTTCTGGTGCGGTTGATTTGATCTCTGCGGCCAGGGACTGAATTGTTGCCTGGCGAAACTTTAGTAATTCGGCTTCGCTGCCAATTGAGAGTTGTCTGGTTAGGCCGTCGGCGCGAAACTTCGCATAGCTTGCCACCGCGAGGTGAAAGTTGTTGCCACTTGCTGACCCATTCGAAACCAAAATCGAAGAGTTCAGCAATTGCTCGCGGTTTTGACGAAGCAAAAACTGAATGCTCGTGGTGCCGGTCTTCTCAAGGCCGATGTGCAAAATGGTTTGTCTCAAAAGGCAACTCTCTTTGTTCTACCAAGAACTATCGCACACGGGCTCTTGCCTATACTTGAGCGCAAGCGAGCTTTCTAGAGAGGCAACGATGGCCATCGTTCACATAGGTCTTGGCAAGACCGCGACCACCGCTTTGCAGAAAAGGGTGTTTCCGGAGCTCGTGAAGTTCGGCTTGATTTCGGCCTACAACCCCAAGAACCTGATGCGCCTGCTCTATTTGAAGCGGCTCACAGAGCTCACCACCGAGCAAAGTGCAGAGCTGGCAAAACTGGTGAAAGCCAATAAAGACGCCGTTATTTCGTTTGAAGGGCTGGTCGATTGGAATCCGGTCAACTGGAAGCAGGCCAGAGACGAGAACCTAGCCACCTTCGGCAAAGACGCCACAATTCTTCTCACTATCCGTGAGCCGCGCGGCTACCTGACCAGTGTCTACCAGCAGGTAGTTGCTGAGGGGCACGTGGTTGAGCCGAAGAACTTCTTCGTTTCGAGTGAGCTGGCCAGCCTGGCAGCGTCAGCTAATCGCCGCGGAATGCTCGAGTATTTCGATCAGCAGCACTTCGACATGGCAAAGCTCGCCGACCTCTATCGCGAAAAATTCAGCCGGGTCATTGTGGTCGCCATGCCGCAACTTGGCACCATGAATTTTCTAGACGCGTTCTGTTCGATTGACGAAGCGTCTCGTGCCGTTGTGCAGAAGAACTTCAACACCCTCGAGCCAAACAATCGTTCGTTCTCGCGACTGGCGATGAGTCTTACTCTGAGACGCGAACGACTGCTCAACTCGCTAGGCATTCGTTCGCAATCGACGCATGATTTTGACATTCGTGCGCTCGAAAATTTCACCAAACCGATTGCAGAGCCGATCGGCAAGCCAGCGGCTCGACGAAGCGCACTCAAGCGCTTGAAGCGCAAGGCGTGGGTTTGGTCTAAACGACTTCGCCGGTGGCGCTACCTGATGCAGGTTGTCGTCAACCGCGGATTCGTCTACAAAAAGTATGAGTTGCCTCCCGGAATTCTGAACGAATCGGTCATCAAAAAGAATCTTGAGTTCTACAACGAAGTTCTCGCTGCCAAAGATGGCTACCTGGTTCTAGGCAGATTGAACGGTCGTAACCGAAAGAGTTGAGTCTGCCCCAAAGTTGAGACTCGAGGGGGCGCGATTCGCCATAATCAACTGAGCACCGAGAGCCGCGATCATGGCTCCGTTGTCTGTGCAGAGCGATAACGCAGGAATGCGAAGCTCAATTTTGTTTTCATCGCAACGCTGCTGAGCAACTTCGCGAAGTCTTCTGTTTGCAACCACGCCGCCGCCCAAAAGTAGTCTCGGCACCTTGTGTTCTAGGCAAGCCTTGACCGCTTTGCCAACCAAAACATCGACTACCGCTTCTCTGAAGCTGGCAGCCACGTCGGCGATGTTGAAGTCAACCTCTTCGCCAGCCTCGAGCTTGGCCTGAGCCACCTCGACGTGACGAGCAACGGCGGTCTTCAAACCGCTAAACGAGAAGTCGTAACGGTGCCTATCCATGTCTTTTGGCAGAGTGAGCGCGCGTGGAAACCTGATGGCCTGCGGGTCGCCGCCCTCGGCCGCCCGATCAATCTCAGGCCCGCCAGGGTAATTGAGGCCTAAAACGCGAGCCACCTTGTCGAAGGCCTCGCCGGCGGCGTCGTCGATGGTTTCGCCGAGCAGTTCGACGTCGTCAATCAGATCGCGAACCAGCAGCAGCGAGGTGTGCCCACCGCTAACCAGCAGTGCGATGGTTGGTGTCTCAACCTGCCCGCGCTCGAGCACGTCGACGCCAACGTGCCCAACCAGGTGGTTGACGGCATAGATCGGCTTGTCGAGAGAGACCGCGAGAGCCTTGGCCGCGGCGATGCCAACCATCAGCGCACCGGCGAGACCCGGGCCGTTGGCAACCGCAATCGCATCGATTTCGTTTAGAGAAACCTTGGCCTTCGCAAGAGCTTCGTCGAGAGTTGACTTTAGCGCTTCGAGGTGTGCTCGGGCGGCAACCTCTGGAACAACTCCACCGAACCGCACGTGCATCTGCATAGAAGAAGAGATCACATTCGCAAGCAAAGTGTTGCCTCGCACGATGCCGATGCCAGTCTCGTCGCAACTCGATTCGATGCCGAGCACAAGCGGTTCGAGGTTGCTTTGCGCTTCGAGAGTCAATCGCATCACGATGGCGTCGACGTTGTCTGGTTGGTAGTAGCGCTTGCGCAAATCAATCTGTTCGAATCCGAGCTTCACATAGAGCTCTTGCGCAATCGGGTTGTCTGCTCGCACTTCGAGAAACACTTCGCTGATTCTCACTCGACGACACTCTGCAATCAGTCGATGCATCAGTTCTCTGCCGAGACCCTTTGAGCGATGCTCGTTGCTTACCGCGATAGTTTGAATGTCACCTTGTGAGGTGTCAACAGACTTGGCTAAACCCGCGTAACCGATAAGCGTGTTTTCGTCTTCGGTTGAGTGGGCGACAACATAGAACTTTTCGGCACCAACGATTTCGTCGTGCATGTTCTGCACCGACCACGCGTCACTCTGAAAACTGTCGTTCTCGATGCGCATGATTTCGTCGAGATCGCTCTCGGCAGCCACTCGAATTGTGAAAGAGGTCACGAGCTCACCCGCTTGCCGAACACACCGGATGCCTTCGGTTCGACGGCATCTGGTGCTCGAAGATAGAGCGCCGAGATATCGCGCTCAAGTTGACCGGCAGCCCGAAGCGCTAGGGCCAGCTCTCCAACGGCCGAACCGGTTATAGTCAAATTTGTAGTGTCGGCATCAATGTTTCTCGCGGCCAAGAGTTCTTCGAGCGCAGCCGGTTTGAGCACCTGCGGACCTTCGGTTCTGACCGCAACGCCCTTTTCGCTCAGGCCGCTGTAGAGCGCCCAGTAGACCTCTGAGCGCCTGGCGTCTGTTGTCACAAGCAGAGGTCTGGTTTCGCTGGCTGGTCGCTGTTTCAGCGCAGTCAGGGCGATGGCGTCGAGGCTAACCAGCCCAGAGAGCTTTGCGCCAGAGCCTTCGGCAAACATCACGGCAGCGGCGATGCCAACTCGCAGGCCTGTGAATGGTGCCGGGCCTCGCCCAACGACTACCTCTTGCACCTCGCGGGCGGCGACCCCAGCTTGGGTCAAAACGCTGATTATCGCGGTGCCAACGGTTTCTGCGTGCTTCATGTTGTCTGTGACGTTTAGTTCGGCCGCCAACACTCCATCGCGAAACAGCGCAACGCTGGTGCCGGCCGAAGTGTCAATCGCAAGCAAGATGCTCATCAGAAAGTCACCGCCGCCCAACGCTCGCCGAACGCGTTTATCTTCAAGTCACGAATCTCGGTTTCGCCGCTGTGGTCACGAGCGATTTCGATCTCGAGCCAATTCTCGGTTATTCCTTCGAGCAAGCCCTTGCCCCATTCAACCAAAACAATGCTGTTGGCGAAGTCGATGTCGAGATCATCAAGTTCTTCGGCACCACCCAAACGGTATGCGTCGACGTGCACCATCGCAACATCGCTTCCTTCGCGCTTGTGAGTTCTAGCGATGACAAAAGTTGGTGAAGAGACGTTGCCGATTGCGCGCAGACCCTCACCGATGCCGCGAGCCAGAGTTGTCTTGCCGGCACCGAGCGGGCCAGCTAAAACCACAAGGTCACCGGCACGAAGTTGTTTCGAAATTCTCAGCCCGAGTTCGTGCATCTGGTCGGCATCTGCCACCTGCTGTTCTAGCAATTGTTTCGACATCAAAAAACCAAGCGGCTAGTCGACAGCGCCCAGGTATGTCGAGTAAAAACGACCACCCATTCTGGTGACGATTTCGTAGTTGATTGTGTCGGCCGCAACTGCGAGGTCATCTGCACTCGGAACACCGGTTGACGGGTCGCCGAAGATAACAACTTCGTCGCCGGCCACAACATCGTCGTCGCCAACATCAATAACAAACTGATCCATGGCAATTCGAGATTCGATTGTGTAGCGCTTGCCCTTGATCGAAACCTCGGCCTTGCCGCTGGCGTTTCTTGGCAGACCCTCGGCATAACCGATTGGCACAAGCGCCAGAGTGGTCTCTTTTGTGGTGCGTGCCATGTAGCCGTAAGAGATTCCGGCGCCTGCCTTGACGCGCTTGGTCTGCGTTACCAAAGCGCGCGCTGTCATTGCCGGGCGCAAGCCGTATTCGGCCGAGTTGTGCCCAACGAATGGCGACAGGCCATAGAGACCGACACCGATGCGAACCATGTCGTAGTTGGCATCTGGGTAGCTGATTGTGCCGTCTGAGGCCGTGAGGTGGCGCAACTCGAAGTCGAGCCCAAGTCGTTTGGCGGTCTCTGTGGCCTCGTCAAAGAGGGCCATTTGATGGCGATCATCGGGCTCGGATGTGGTGCTCAGGTGGCTGAAGACACCAACGCATTCGAGAAGCTGCTCGTCGCAAAGGGCAACGACAGCGGTGACCAGTGCCGGCCAGTCTTCTATGGTCGAGCCATTGCGACCCAAACCGGTGTCTATCTTGAGGTGCACCCTGGCCACCTTGCCGGTGAGTCTGGCAGCGTCGGCAACGCGCTCGAGCTGCTCAAGGTTGGCAATCGAGAGTTCAACGTTGGCTTCGAGCGCTTCGGTGAAACGATCGTTTGGGTCGTGCAGCCAGGCGAGCACCGGAGTCTCGAGTCCACCCTCGCGCAGGTGCAAAGCTTCGTCAACATCGGCAACTCCGAAGTAGTCGACTTTGGCGCGTTCGAGTTTTAGCGCAACCTCATACATTCCGTGACCGTAGGCGTTTGCCTTAACCACGGCCATAACCTTCGCGCCCGGCGCTAACTTCTTGTAGGTGTTGAGATTCTCAACAATCGCGTCGAGATCGATTACTAATTCACGCATCAGGCACCATCCTCGGCAACCAAAAAGGCAATCGCAGAATTGCCATCGTGCGAAATCGAAAGGTGCAAGTTTTTGATGCCGCGCGAACGCGCATATTCGGCAGTGCCGTCGAACAACTCGATGAATGGTTTGCCGAGCTCATCTTTCGAAACGCGAACGTCGTGCCAGCGCATCGGTTTCGAATCACCAAAAACTTTTATCAGCGCCTCTTTCGCGGCAAACCTGCCAGCGAGTGTTCGTGGGGCCGCGTCGCGCTCATCCGTGTGAAAAATCTTCTCGATCAAACCGGGGTTCTTCTCGAGTGAATTTTCGAATCTGCTCAGATCAACCAGATCGACGCCGACACCGATAATCATGGTGAGCTATTCGACCGTTACAGACTTGGCCAGGTTGCGAGGCTGATCGACATCGAGACCCTTGGCCGTCGAAAGAGCGAGAGCAAAAGTCTGCAGCGGAATCACGGTGAGAATCGGGGCCAAAAGTGGCTCGCACTGCGGAACGTAAATCACGTTCTCGGCATAGGCGGCAACCTGGTCGTCGCCCTCTTCTGCAATCGCAATAACTTTGGCACCGCGAGCGCGAATCTCTTGAATGTTCGAAATCACCTTTGGGTGCAAGCTCTCTTCGTCGCGCGGGCTCGGCACAATCACGACAACCGGCTGACCCTCTTCGATCAGAGCAATCGGGCCGTGCTTGAGTTCACCGGCAGCAAAGCCCTCGGCGTGAATGTAGGCGAGCTCTTTGAGTTTGAGCGCGCCCTCCATGGCCACCGGAAAGCCAACGTTGCGACCCAAGAACAGCACCGACTTCGCGTCTGCCATCTCGGTTCCGAGGCGCTCGGCCTGCTTCAAACCGGCGATGACCTGCGAAACCTTGCCAGGCATCTTGAGCAGGTCGCGGCCCATGCGCTGCAGTTCGGCGGCTGGCACAACCGCACGGATGCTCGCGAGCCATAGCCCGAGCAGATAGCCGGCGGTGATCTGGGCGGTCAGCGCCTTGGTCGACGCTACGGCCACCTCTGGGCCGGCGTGAGTGTAGATAACTGCATCGCTCTCGCGAGCAAGGGTTGCACCCTGAGTGTTGCAAACGGCAAGCACCTTCGCGCCGTGCTCTTTTGCATAACGGGTCGCCATGAGGGTATCCATGGTTTCACCAGACTGCGAGATGGCGACAACAAGAGTGTTCTTGGTAATGATCGGGTCGCGATATCTGAACTCGTGCGAGAGCTCAACCTGCACCGGAATGCGCGACCACTTTTCGATCGCATACTTTGCGATGTCACCGGCATAGGCTGCTGTGCCACAGGCAACGATGATGATGCGCTCGAGGTTTTTGATGTCTTCGTGCGAGAGACCGTCGGTCTCGGATAGGTGCACTGAACCGTCAGAGTTGAGACGACCCATGAGGGTGTCGGCAACAGCCTGCGGTTGGTCTGCGATTTCCTTTGCCATGAACGAAGACCAGCCGCCCTTGCTTGCGGCAGAGGCATCCCAGTCAACTGTGAATTCTTCTGGCTGCACCGGCTTGCCGTCGAAACTGCGAACCTCAACCGAGTCGGCGCGCAAGATAACAATCTCGTCTTGACCAACGCTGATGGCGCGCTTGGTGTGCTCAACGAAAGCGGCAACGTCTGAACCCAAGAAGTTTTCGCCGTCGCCTAGACCGATAACCAGCGGAGCGTTTCGACGCGCAGCCACAATGACATCGGGTTGATCTTCATCAATTACCAAGATTGTGAAGGCGCCGTGCAGTCGAACCACAACTGCTGAGAAGGCTGAGATCAGGTCGCCAGACTTTTCGAACTCGCGAGCAATCAGGTGGGCGGCTACCTCGCTGTCGGTTTCGCTGCTAAACGAAGTGCCGGCGGCAACAAGTTCGGCTTTGAGCTCGGCAAAGTTCTCGATGATTCCGTTGTGAATGAGTGAAAGTTTTTGGCGCTTGCCGCCGAGGTGTGGGTGGGCGTTTCCGTCGGTCGGTGCTCCGTGAGTTGCCCAACGGGTGTGGCCGATGCCGATATGTGCGGTTGGCAACGGATGTTCTTCGATCTCGGCAACCAGGTTGCCCAGCTTGCCGGCCTTCTTGCGAGTCTCAAGGTGGCCATTGGGTGAAATCACAGATACGCCAGCCGAGTCGTAGCCACGGTATTCGAGGCGTCGAAGCCCCCCGATTAGAACATCCAGGGTTGATTTCGGGCCTACATAACCCACGATTCCGCACATGACTACTAATTTAGGGCAGAATGGCTCTTTGTGACGGTTGATAGAGCGAGCGATAAGGGTTCAGTGAGCCCTTTTGTCGAGATTTCGCGTGCAGACTGGGCGGCGCTTGGACGTTCGACCGAACTGCCCCTCACCGAGCAAGAGATTTCGCAGATTCGCGGCCTCGGCGACTTTCTAGATCTCAAAGAAGTAAGCGATGTCTATCTTCCGCTGAGTCGACTTTTGAACCTCTATGTAACCGAAGCGCAGCGATTGCATTCTGTGACCTCTGAGTTTTTGGGCGAGCGCGCCAAACGCACTCCTTTTATCATCGGCGTTGCAGGTTCGGTTGCGGTTGGCAAGAGCACGGTTGCCCGTTTGCTAAAAGAGATGCTTTCGCGCTGGCCCTCAACCCCTCGAGTCGAGCTAGTAACCACGGATGGCTTTCTCTACCCCAATGCCGAACTAGAACGCCGCAACCTCATGCACCGCAAGGGTTTTCCCGAGTCATACGACCGCTTGGCTCTGCTCAAGTTTGTTGCCGACATCAAATCGGGTGTCGAGCGGGTCTCGGCCCCGGTTTACTCGCACCTGAGCTACGACATCGTGCCGGGTGCCGAAGTCATTGTTGAATCGCCAGATGTCGTGATCGTCGAGGGTCTGAATGTGCTGCAGCCACCGGTCATGGGCCAAGAGGTTGCCCTCAGCGACTACTTCGACTTCAAGATCTACGTCGATGCCGACGTCGAAAGCGTGACCCAGTGGTTCATCGGTCGCTTCGAGCAGCTGCGCGAGGGCGCGTTCACCAACCCAAAGTCTTACTTTCACCGCTACGCCGAGATGCCCTTCGAACAGGCACTGGCCAGAGCCAACGAGATCTGGCGAACCATCAATCTGCCCAACCTGATTGAGAACATTCAGCCAACCCGGTCGAGGGCCACTTTGGTGCTGCAGAAGGGCAGCGACCACGTGGTTCAGTCGGTTCTGCTGCGCAAGGGCTAGGCGCTAGGGGCTGCCGTTATCAATTCGTTATCAAAATCAGCCAAAGTTATCCGAACCTGATAGTTGACTGATAGCGAGCCACCGTATGGGTTCCAAGGGGTAACACCCGGTTAGCCAGCGATGACTTTTCGAAAAGTGCATCACCAAAATTTAGTGAAAG
>CAEZXK010000016.1_pt1 | contig 25744 bp, 27 predicted proteins | sample 7265231 | NCBI WGS metagenome assembly CAEZXK01 (sample SAMEA6813906, study PRJEB35770) | uncultured Rhodoluna sp. | biome: Freshwater; feature: Freshwater reservoir; material: water | place: Czech Republic | collected 2015-11-04 | depth 0.5m m | reverse complement strand
GTTGTGAAATTTGCTCTTTCAAATCAAATCGATTTAGCCATCATTGGTCCAGAGGCACCGCTGGTTGCAGGTGTGAGCGACGCACTGCGCGGCTCGGGAGTTGAAGTTTTTGGTCCTTCAAAAAACGCGGCAGCTCTCGAAGGCAGCAAGAGTTTTGCAAAAGAAGTTATGGCTGCAGCGGGTGTCCCCACGGCGATGGCCCGCGAATGTTCAACCCTTGAAGACGTCGAGAATGCAATCGACGAATTTGGTGCACCGTATGTTGTCAAAGCTGACGGCCTCGCCGCAGGCAAAGGTGTAATTGTCACGAGCGATCGAGACGCAGCACTCGCCCACGCCAAGAAATTCATCGACATGGGAATTCTGGTTGAGGAGTTTCTCGAAGGTGAAGAAGTTTCGCTCTTTTTCTTGAGCGACGGAAAAACAGTGATGCCGCTGTCACCGGCGCAAGACTTCAAGCGTGCGTTCAACAATGACGAAGGCCCGAACACCGGCGGAATGGGTGCTTACAGCCCGCTACCTTGGTTGCCGCAAGGGTTCATAGAAGAGGTAGAGCGCGCGGTGGCTCAGCCCACGATCGACCAGCTAGCTCGCATGGGTGAGCCGTTTGTCGGGCTTCTCTACTGCGGACTCATCGTTACCAAGCGCGGCATCCGTGTGATCGAATTCAACGCTCGTTTCGGTGACCCAGAGACCCAAGTTGTTTTGCGCCGCCTAGTGACTCCCCTTGCCGGGCTGCTGCACCGTGCTGCAACCGGGCGACTTGCCGACGGCCCGAGCGCACAGTTCAGCAGCGACGTTGCAATAACAGTTGTGCTCGCGAGCGAGGGCTACCCCGATCGACCAGCTCCAGATCGCGAAATCACCGGCATAACTGAAGACGACCACGTGAACGTTTGTCACGCATCGACCTCGCAGGTGGGCAGCAGTTTGATTGCAACCGGTGGCCGCGTGCTGAGCGTGGTTGCGAACGCTGTCGACTTTGCAACCGCTCGCAAATTTGCCTACGACAGCATCGCCAAAATTCAACTCGAAGGTTCGCACTACCGAACCGACATCGCGGCAAAGGTGAGCAACTAATGCCAGTCAAAATTCACGGATGGCACCACGTCTACAGCGGAAAAGTTCGCGACCTGTATGAGAGTGACGAAGCGAATCTTGCTCACCTAATTCTCGTTGTTGCGAGTGACCGCGTTTCTGCGTTCGACAGAGTTCTCGAACCAGAGATTGCAAACAAAGGTGTTCATCTAACAACTCTCACCAACTGGTGGTTTGAGAAGTTGTCTGTTGCGAATCACGTTTCGCACGAAGCTCAGATTCCGGCAGAGGTCACTGGTCGCGCGACCGTTGCAAAGAAACTCGAAATGTTTCCGATCGAGTGTGTAGTTCGCGGATACATCAGCGGCTCTGGCTGGAAGGAATACCAGGCAACCGGTTCGATTAGCGGCGTGAAACTGCCAGAGGGTTTGAGCTTCGGAGATCGATTGCCCGAACCGATTTTTACTCCAGCATTCAAAGCTGAGCTCGGCGAACACGACGAGAACATCTCTTTTGAAAAAACCATCGAGTTGATCGGCGAGCAGAATGCGCTTGAACTTCGTCGTTTGAGTTTGCAAATTTTTGCCGATGCCAGCCAGTTAGCCGAAAAGGCCGGGCTGATTCTTGCCGACACCAAATTCGAATTCGGGGTTGACCAGGCAACAGGCAAGATAACGCTTGGTGACGAAGTGCTCACGCCAGACTCAAGCCGCTATTGGTCTGAGAGCGCTTGGCTCGCAGGTGAACGCAAAGACTCGTTCGATAAGCAGATTGTGCGCAACTGGCTTGCGGCCAACTGGAACCAAGAGGGTAATCCTCCGAGGCTTCCTGACGAGATTGTGACTCAAACCGCTGGCAAGTATGCCAAATTAGTCGAACTGCTGACTTCATAGGATCTTGGCAAAGGCTCGGCAACCAAGACGCTGACTCGAATACCGCTAAAATAAAGGGGTTCGCCGATGTTGCCGGGCTCAAAATGCTCGCAAAAACCCAAATTTAGGGGAAACATGCCAAAGATCATCGTTGAGGTCATGCCAAAGGCTGACCTTCTAGACCCGCAAGGCAAGGCAGTGGCAAACGCTCTGCAGCGCGGTGGGAACAAAGACATCAAAGGCGTGCGAATCGGCAAGCGCATCGAGCTTCACTTCGACAGACCAATCACAGACGCAGACCTTGCTGACGCCCGCAAGATTGGCGACGAGTTTCTCAGCAACGCGGTTATCGAAGACGTTGTCAACGTCACCGTCGAGAACTAAACATGAAGATTGGCGTAGTAACTTTTCCGGGCACGCTGGATGACCGCGATGCAGCTCGCGCCATTCGTCTAGCCGGAGGTGAACCGGTTTCGCTCTGGCACGCAGACACCAAACTACAAAAAGTTGACGCAGTTGTTTTGCCTGGTGGTTTTTCTTACGGAGACTATTTGCGTTGCGGCGCTATCGCAGCGCAGGCACCTGTGATGCAAGAGATCGTCAAGAAAGCAAATCAAGGATTACCGGTTCTCGGAATTTGCAACGGCTTTCAGGTTCTTGTTGAATCGCACCTTCTGCCTGGCGGATTGATTCGCAATGAGCACCAACACTTCATCTGCCGCGATCAGAAGCTGCGCGTCGAGAATGTTGACACTGCCTGGACAAACCAGTTCACGCTCAATCAAGAGATCACCATCCCGCTGAAAAACGGCGAAGGCGGATACATCGCAACCGATGAGGAACTAGCTCGCCTCGAAGGCGAAGGTCTTGTCACATTTAGATATCTAGATGTGAATCCGAACGGATCGATGAATGACATCGCCGGTTTGCGCAATGCGCGCGGTAATGTCGTTGGCTTGATGCCACACCCTGAGCACGCGGTTGAACCGGGCTTTGGGCCAGACACCGATCTTGCGATGCGAAGCGGTGTTGATGGTCTGCAGTTTTTCAAGTCTGTGCTGAACGCACTAGTTAGCGCATAGGGCGAATTCATGGCACTGTTCAAAAAGAAAATCGCATCGGGCGTTGACACGACAGCCAACGCTGCCGAGACGCCAGACAAAGCGCAGCCTTGGAAAGAACTGGGTCTGAAGCTCGAAGAGTATGAGCGAATTGTCGAAATTCTTGGTCGCCGCCCAACCAGTGCCGAGCTCGCAATGTATTCGGTCATGTGGTCTGAGCACTGCTCATACAAGTCTTCGAAGATTTACCTTCGTCAGTTCGGTGAGAAAGTCACCGATGAGATGAAGAAGCACCTAATGGTCGGCATGGGTGAAAACGCCGGCGTTGTTGACATCGGCGAGGGTTGGGCGGTCACCTTCAAGGTGGAGAGCCACAACCACCCGAGCTATATCGAGCCATTTCAGGGCGCGGCCACCGGAATTGGCGGCATTGTTCGTGACATCTTGACCATGGGCGCACGCCCAATCGCCGTCATGGATCAGCTTCGCTTCGGAGCGCCGAATCATCCAGACACCACCCGCGTTGTGAACGGCGTGGTTAGCGGCATCTCGTTCTATGGCAACTGCCTGGGTCTGCCAAACATCGGTGGCGAAACTGTTTTTGATCGCGTCTACCAAGGCAACCCGTTGGTCAACGCACTGAGCATCGGCGCTCTGCGTCACGAAGATTTGAAACTCGCGATTGCGTCAAACCCAGGAGATCTTGTAATTCTCTTCGGTGCTCGAACCGGTGCCGACGGAATCGGTGGTGTTTCAGTTCTCGCTTCTGAAACCTTCGACAGCGACGGCCCTTCGCGCAGACCTGCCGTGCAGGTTGGCGATCCGTTCGCAGAAAAAGTTCTGATCGAATGCTGCCTAGAGCTATACAAGGCAAACGTCGTTGCCGGAATTCAAGACCTTGGCGGTGCCGGTTTATCGTGTGCTACTAGCGAGCTTGCTTCGAATGGAAACGCGGGCATGCGTGTGCAACTGCAAAACGTTTTGAAGCGAGACGAATCACTCACGCCAGAAGAAATTCTGATGAGCGAATCACAAGAGCGCATGATGGCGATTGTTCCGAAGAAAGATCGCAAGAAGTTTGAAGCGATTGTAAACAAGTGGGAAGTCGAGTTTTCGATTCTCGGTGAGGTCATCGCAGAACCGCGTCTCTACATCAACTGGGGTCACGAAGAAATAGTGAACGTTCCACCTCGCACTGTTGCGCACGATGGCCCTGTTTACGAACGCCCAGTTGCATTTCCTTCATACCAGGATGCGCTCAACGCCGACTCGGTTCACGCACGCGGTTTGTATCGCGCAAACGAAAGCGGAAGCGACCTCGGCGCGCAGGTCTGGCAGATTGTCACATCGCCAAACCAGGCTTCGAAGTCTTGGATCACCGACCAGTATGACCACTACGTAGGTGGCAACACAGCGCTTGCCATGCCAGATGACAGCGGCATGATTCGCGTTAGCGAAACCAGTGGTCTCGGTGTCTCGATTGCCACCGATGCGAACGGCCGTTTCTGCCAGCTCGATCCATACCAGGGCGCGCGTTTAGCTCTCGCCGAGGCCTACCGAAACGTAGCCGTTGGCGGCGCAAAGCCTATGGCCGTCACTAACTGCCTTAACTTCGGTAGCCCTGAGAACCCCGAGGTCATGTGGCAGTTCAAGCAGGCAACTGCCGGCTTGGCCGATGGCTGCCTCGAACTTGGCATTCCGGTTACCGGCGGCAACGTCTCGTTCTACAACCAAACCGGCGATATTGCGATTCACCCGACCCCGGTGGTCGGTGTTCTCGGCGTGATCGATGATGTCGCTAGGCGCATCCCGTCTGGTTGGCAGGATGCCGGCAATAACATCTACCTGCTCGGCGTTACCCGCGATGAGCTGGACGGGTCTGTCTGGGCCGACGTTATTCACGACCACCTCGGTGGCCGCCCTCCGGTTGTTGACCTCGCTCACGAAGCTGCGCTTGCCGACCTGCTGCACGGAGCTTCGCTTCAGGGCCTGATCGAGTCTGCCCACGACCTCAGCGAGGCGGGTTTGGCTCAGGCTCTAGTTGAATCGTGCTTCAGGTTCAACATGGGCGCTCGCGTCTGGCTAGATGAGATTTGCGAACGCGACAACGTCGATCGCACCTGCGCACTATTTAGTGAGTCGACCGGACGAGTTTTGGTTTCGATTGGTCGCGAAGATGACGTGAAGTTCATGGGCCTCTGTGAGGCACGCGGCATTCCGGTTCTTCGCATTGGTGTTACCGATGACTCCGGCGAGATTGAAATTCAAGATGTCTCGACTTTCGATCTTTCAGAAATGCGCACAGCGTTTAAGGCAACCCTACCTGCGCTATTTGGCTAACTGGCCAGCAGTTCTTTGTAGCAATCTGCGGCTTCATGGTCGAAGCAGCAAAAGACAATTTCTTGTAATTCGTTTCCGGCAGCGATCTCTTCTTGAACCGTGCGAACCGCGATTTCGGCAGCCTCGGCGATCGGATATCCGTAGACACCGGTGCTAATTGATGGAAAGGCGATTGATTTGCATCCGAGATCATTGGCCACTCGCATTGAGTTTCGATAGGCGTCGGCAAGAAGTTTGGCGTGATCGACTCCGCCCAGGTAATAGCGTGGACCAACCGTGTGAATCACATACATGGCTTTGAGTTTGTGGCCAAAGGTTGGCACTGCTTCGCCAACCACAATTCCGTCGGGATACTTTTCTATCAGCTCTTCAAGAAGCCCGGTGCCGGCCGCTCGATGTATTGCGCCATCAACTCCGCCTCCGCCGCGTAACGCCACATTTGCGGCGTTAACGATTGCGTCGGTTTTGAGTTTTGTAATGTCGCCGAGAACTACTTTAACTTTCGTCATTCTCGGTTTCACACTTGCGACAGATCCAGTCAGCGTTTGGTGTATCAATGTTGATGATGCAGCCCATGGTTTCGAAACGACTCTCGTCAAGTGGCCCACTCGGCATTCCGTAGATTGCTTTCTTTTTCACTTCTCCGCAAACGAAGCAGTGTGGGTATAGCTCTTCGCCCTGGTTGCTCGTTGCAAAAGCGCGGTCATCAAAGAACTTGCAAACTTCACAATCATCGCCAGCCCAAGGCAGGCCATCGTCATCTAGCGCATCCTTGATGCGATTCAGGGTGCGCTCGACCCAATCGGTGTTGCCCTCGTAGGCAATAAGCCGAGCATCAAAGTCGAGCTTCTGGTTGAATTCATCGGCAGCGTTGCGAGCTGTTTCGTAAAGCCAGTATCCCGTGCTGCTTACCTTGTAGCCGAGTTGGCGAAGCAGCCACTGGTAGACCTCGATCTGCCTGCGATATGCATCGTGCCAACGTTCGGTGCCTAGTTCTTCAACCGGTGAGGCCTTAGCGGTGGCTTTGTAATCGACGACAACGATTTCTCCATCGCCATTCACCCAAAGATCATCAACAGCGCCAAATATCTCCAGGTTGGTTGGTTCGTGCAGGTAGCGCACGCCCTTAAAGTTTTCGCGCCAGACATCCATGTTGGAGTTCTTTAGTGGAACCAGGTCGCAACCCAGCTCTTTGAGAACGGGGTGAACCGTGCCGGCCTCGCGGTGACGGTCAAACTCTTTCTTGAGCAGTGAGTCAACCGCGCTGTTGATTGTGAAGGATGGACCGCTTGGCACGGCAACCTTGTGTCGACGGTCAAGCACGAAGCAGCGTGGACACTGCACAAAGTTCTCAATCTTCGAACGCGAGATTGCGAAGACTTCTTCTTGATACTGCTCATAAGGTTTTTTCTTAGCCATCTTTGCCTAACCCTTCTGGTTTGCTTCTTCTTGTAATTCACTCGGAACTTCGAACAACGGATAGAAGCTCATGTCTTTGACGCCGATGATTCCGTACTTTATGTCATCGACTTCGTCTGGCCAACAGTAGCCCCAAGTTGGATCTTCTGTCTCTGAGTCGTAGCCGCGATAACAAAAGGCAACGGGCCCTGGTGAAATGTTTGCGACCTTCTCGGCCGAGTAAACCCTGTTGCACTTGAGCAAGTAGGCGGCCGAATCGGGTGTTACGTGAACAGTGAAAGGAAAAGCAAAGTTTTGTTCGTTCACGATGATCTTGCTCTCGCTGTGGTACTGAAACTTCGCAAGAGCAAGCGGTGAACTTGCGCTGACAGTCACAACATCGTTGAACTGCTCCTCTTTGACAACGTCAATAAAGTCGATGTCATCCAAAAACAACATTTGCTCTCCTTTCACTGGTCAACATAGTGCCACCCTCTGACATTTAGTCAGATAGGCGGCTGTAGATGCGCTCGACCACACGGGCCCAGATCTCTGGGGTGTGATCTAGCGGCTGGTAGCCACCTGACCCACCAATTAGCACAATTGCGTTGTGCTTCTCGGCGAGCTCGGCCACCATGTCGGCTGCATACTCGAAGCCGGCATAGGTGTACTGGTTTCTGATGCCAAGACCGTTTTGGCCTTCGTGCCCATCGGCTCCGGCAGCCAGCAGGATGACGTTCGGCGCGTAGCCTTCAATCACCTTGGCTGCCTCGTCGATCGCCCACTTGAAGCCCTCGTCTCCATCGTCGTCGAGCACATTCCAGTTGTAGGCGTGCTCATCGAGCTGGTGAACGGTGTGGCGCTCAGAAAGGCGACCGCGGTCTTGCATGTTCGGGTTGCCAGGAAAAAGCGACCCGTTGTGAATGCTCAAAGTTGGAATGCCAGTGTTGCGAAGGAGCTCATAGACTCCATCGCCCGCGTGAATGTCCCAGTCAAGGTAAAGCGGCTTTAGCCCGGCAGCCTCAAACTCGAGTGCAGCCCAAGCCATGTCGTTAAACAGGCAGAACCCACTTGAGTTGTCGCGCATTGCGTGGTGCTTCGCCCCCTGAGGGTTGAAAGCCACCCGAGCCTTGCCGCCCAAGAGCGCACGAACAGCGCGAACGGTGCCGCGAAACATGGCCAAGCCGGCCTTCGCCATCGACTCTCTAGACCCACTCCAGAGGCTGTCGACATAGTCGTCGATTGCCCCGTGGATGTGCGCCTCGCCGTGAATCTTGGCGAGCTCGGCCTTGTCGGCCTCGAAGTCGGCGTTGAGAGCCGGGTCGTGAACCACGATCGAGCCCTTCAGCCTTTCTACGAGTTTTTCGACGGCAATCTTGGCTCGTATCGGGTCTGAAGGGTGAGCGCCAGAGCGCCCACCCAACAACCAGTCGAGATAGATTTCGCCGTACTCCACCCATAGGGGCTGTTTCTTAGTGCGGTCTTGCATCTTCATCCTCTGTATCTAGCATTACCGACCAAACTCGCGAAAGTTCGTGAGCGTAGCCGTAACCACGTGTTTCAGCCACGTGGCTTTTGAAATTGTCGTAGTCGACGTTCATCGCCACGAGGCTGACCCATTCGGCCCAGACCTCGGTGGCAACAAACAATCGATACGGGTAGTCACCGTTTGGTGACTTCGCGATCTCAACCTGAGCGAGCCCAGCTAGAGATTCGAGTGACTTGCGATCACGCGCGCGAACGGTGATCACATCTGGAGTGCTGTCTTTTCGCACGGCACTAACAAACCCGGTCTCTGTGAATACCCACATTAGACATCACCCTTTTTGCGAGGGTCTGGCTTGCTTGAACGCTTGCGGTTAACGCTCTCGGTGCTGCGCTTGATGAACTCGTCGTCGTACATGGTTGAGAACGACATGCTGTCAACCATTTCGCTGTGCATGCGAGAACGTGATCGCGAACTCATGCCGACAAATTCCGCGAGCATGCGCTCATACTCCATGCCAAGCTCAGCCATCAAAGCCTGTGCTTCGACCACACGACCTTCACGCATGAGCTCAATTGCATACTCCTTGCGCTCCTGCATGCGAATCGTTATCACTTCAGCGAGAACATCCTCGTCGCGAGCTGGTTCAACGTAGTCTTCGGCTTTCACCACGGATACGTTGAGCTCGGTCTGAAGACTACGCGACTGGTTAGTCTCAAGGTCAAGCCACTCGATGTTGATCGTCGCAGCACGCTCAGACGCACCATCGGTGAAGTCGACCTCACCAAGGTTGAGTTCGAACACGAAGTTCTTCTCTTCGTCAGAGCACATGTCGCCCAACTCTGCATTCGCGAGGCCACCCTGTGCGGTGAACTTGCGCAAGTACTGAGCTTTGCGAATGCTCGCACCCGCGCCGGCAAACCTTGGTGACAACTCGATTGAAACCTTCAAGTTGGCAACCGTCTTGTTCAACAGGTCGTCGAACTCGGCGGTTAGACCGTCAACGGCTTCGCCCAGATTGATTGCTGCGAAGTGGTTTCCGTTGCTAGCCACAGCAAGTGCATCAAGGATGCGCTCGTCGTAGCCGGTGCCGATGCCGATGGTCGAGGTGCTGATCATGTGCTCGGTTACCCTAGCTGCCAACTGGCCGAGAAGCGCTGGGTCAACTACCCCGGTGTTTGCCTGCCCGTCAGAGAGCAACACGATCTTGGTCTCGACGCCGGCAAGCGAAGCCTGCTCGATGCCAGTGCGGTAACCCATTTCTAGGTTGGTGCTGCCGCCAGGGCGCATGTCGCTGATGCGACGACGAACTTCAGACATGTTGTGGTCTGAAACGCGCTTCATCTCAACCTCGACAATTGCTGTGTCGTCAAAACTAACGACAGACAAGAAGTCGTTGCGGTTTAGGCGTGACAGTAGTTCGAGAATGGTCTTCTTGACCAACTCGAGACGGCCGCTGCCCATTGAACCAGAGCGGTCAATAACAAAGACCACTCCCTGCGATGGGCGAACGGTTGCAGTTGCAGCAATCGGTGCGCCAGGTGCGGTGCACTCGATCATTAGGCCGATTGGTGTTTTGGTGTTGGCCTTCACCAGGTGGTGCTCAAAACGGAAGTCAACTTTCATTGACGATCACATCCTTCTAATAGATTCGAAAAAACTTAGGTAAATCGATGGTCTGCGGCTTGCAGACCCAACACGCCTCGTCGGCTTCGCTTTATGCGGCCAACACCAACTCGTGCTTCACGTTTAGTGTCGACAGGTGCAACAAGACATCTGATTCGAACAACGCTTCTGATGCAACGTGTGCGTTAGAAGTGGTGCGCTTGCGATTTGCATCGACATCTTCTGATAGCTCTTGGCGTTCGGTGCGATCGACAAATGTGCGAACTCGTGAGCTTGGTGTAGCAACAAAGTCGCGCAACATTGACTCTGCAATGTAGCCCCGCACGATTGAGTCGAGACGCTCGGCAAGAGTGTCTGGGTGATCAAACAATTCGAGAGCCACAGGGTGACCACCGATTGCAATTACAACTCCACGCTGACCGGCGAGCGCGACAATCTTGTCAATCTGCATGCGCACATCTAGGTCGTTGCGCATTTCGACGAAAGACTGCGAAGGCTTGTGAATGTTTGACTCATATGCCAAGCGCTCGACCTTGTGCCAAACGTCACTCTGATCTGCAGAACTCTGTGCAACGAACTGACCTTCTTTGCGCAGACCGCGAAGACCCGCACGAATTCCGGCACTGGCAACTTTCGTGCCAATGATCTGGTTCGAAGCGCCGCCCCAGCGACCCTGCTCTACACAGACGACAGGTAACGAGACCACGGATGACGCCGGCACCAAAACAGTTCTGGTGAGGGCGCGGTGCTGCCAGCCACCCTCGAGAAGGGTGCCTTCGAATAGCAGCACCGGCTCCTGGGTGGTGTTCTCGATCTGAAGCCCACCGACGTTGGCCTGAGCCTGCTCGGCTACCTTGACCTGCTGTGGGTCAAAGTTGGTGACATAGGTGCGAGGTGCGAGGGCCGCGTCAGTCCAGACCGGAAACCACTCTAGGTTTGCGACCCTGTAGCTGCGGCCAACGTGAATCTTTGGTAGGGCACCGGCAAGCACCTTGGTGGCTGCTGGACGTGCCTGAGCAAGCTGGCTTAGCAACTGATCAAGCGGGGTGTTGCTGGCCAGGCCTGCTGCCCAGTTCTTGTTATCTGCGTTCATGTTGGAAACCTTTCTTGTTTATCTCATTATCGCTCTTATTCTAGTATGTTATACGTAGCGACTGACATTTAATTACGGTATTGGCTGAAATTCTTATAAACTCAAGCCGAAAGGTGCCTCAAGTGATCGAAAACGACCGACTCAAGCCAGACCTCGGGGTCAACGTGGCTTTATTCACGCTGGTCGAGGCCGAAAAGCTCGCAAACTCAATTTGGGCAGATTCACTCATCAGAAGTGAAAAGTTATCAGGCACCTCTGACATTGGAACCGGCCTCTACGTCGTGACCATGCGAGACACCGAAACCGACCAGGAAACCCGTGTGCTGCCGGGCGACTTTGTGACGGGCGACGAGAGTTTGCTGCAGGCCGCCATCCGTGTGGTTCGCGAAGTTCTAGGTGTCAAAACCAAGGTCAAACTGAGGCAAATTGGCATTTTCGACAAAGCAGACCGAAACGTTGGCCACCGCGTAATTTCGATTCCCTACTGGGGTGCCATCGCATTCGAAGACCTGAGACAGTTTCTTGGCGGTCGCTATGAGGTCGGGCTTGAGCTCGTCACGTCGTCGGAGTTCATCGAAGTGTGGGAACGAGAGAACGGCGGGCTCGAAGAATTCGACGGTGTTTCGCGTTTCGGCTACAGACTCACGCCAAACCAAAAGCGCGGCCATGAACGCCGAACCAATTTAGATTTGGGCAAACCGGCCATTCTCGGGCACGATCACGACGACATGGTGTTCTACGCTTGGCGCAAGTTGCGGCACGCATTCACCGGTCGCCTCGATCCGTTCCGCTACCTCGGCGTGCTTCCATTCGGCAGCGAGTTTCGCATAAGTGATCTTCAAGATTTCAGGGATGTCGCTCGCGGCGAAAAGTCTCAGGCCGACCAGTTCAGGCGCTCAATGTTGCAATCAGACATGCCGCTGCTTCGTCAAACCATGAAGGTCGACAACACCAAGCGCGGAAAACCGGCGCGACTCTACGAGCTCAACATGGACATGTCGCCGCTCGATTTCGATCAGTCAGACGATTAGTTATCAGTTCCCAGTTGTGGGAACAGATAATGCCATCAGCCAAACCGCACTAAATGGTGAGAAGAAATCCATTCTCTATCGGCGAACAGAGCCACGGGAATGTATTCAGTAGACGTAGTGTTTCACTTCTTCCGAGTGAAAGGATTGCAATGAAATTGAAGACAAAGAGGTCTTTGAAAGAGGGTCGCTCCTGCTTGCTAGCTGACGTAGAAAACCTTGTTGGAAAAGCACTGATTACCCCGATGGACGCCTTCAGGGCAGCCTTCCAAGTTAGAAAGCTCATCAAGCCATCTGCGCGAGACCTCGCAATCATCGCTACAGGAAAGGCCAATGCCTTAGCAGCTCACGTTGGCTGGCCTGGTGGCGAGCACCGTTTCAAGGCAGGCAAAGACGGCGCAGACATCGTGCTAGTCAAAGAGATTCTTGAGGGAAACCTGCCTGAACGATTCGAGACTGTCGTTATTGCATCGGGTGACCATGCCTTTGCTCCGTTTGCCGAATACCTCATGAAGAAAGGCACCAACGTTGTGATCGTGAGCCTCGAAGGTTCGTTGTCACGCGACCTTAAAAGCCTCGGTTGTGAAATTCGATTGATCAAAAAAGATTATGAACTCGCATCGTAATAAATGTCGGTGGGCTGCGTTAACATAATCACTGCTACAAGAATCGGTGCGGCAACCATGTCCCCGATAGCGATCAATAAAAGATCGTGGCAACCTCCGGGCCTCCCGGAAAGGTGCCAAATGGTTGAAAAAAGACGGACAGCCAAAGCGGCGGTCAACCGATAGGAGGAATCTCATGAACCGAATTACGGATTCATAACGCCTAAGTAACAACAGCTCGATTTCGGGAATAACGCTCTCGATTTCGCTGTTAAACATCAACCTGCAACATTTCCACAAGAAGAAGGCGGCGATACATGTTTAAAAAGAACAAGGATCTACTGGCTAACAAGCCAGGTCGTTGTGCATGCGGCACCAAGTTGTCAAAGTCACAGTGCTCGCATTGCGACAACGAGTGCCAGAAGTCTGCTCTCGGCGCTAACAAGTGCAAGAAGTGCGCCAAGGCCCTCGAGGCCACATTCAAGAAGAAGTACATCTCAGAGATGCACTTCGCAGACCTCGATCTCGAGGTGCTCGAGCAGAGCGACGCCATCCGTGAAAAATCGGCTCGTGCTCGCAACCCGTTTTTGTTTGGGTCAACCGATGACGAGGACGATAACTAAATAGAGCTTGCTCAAGAGTGACAGCGCTAAGTACCTGACTAGCTGTGCGGCAACCGTTTCCATTGCAACGGTGCCTCAGGGGAAGAGAAGGATTTCGGCAAATTGCCGAAATCAAAACAATGGGGCTTCGGCCCCGGAAAGGGGCTAACGCCCATGTCTGAACAAAACCAAACCCCGCCCGAGAGCCAATCAGGTGGTCACGCATTCTTCGAGATTGACACCGAAGCGTGGAAAAACATGAGCCAACGCGAGCGTTTGCAGTACACAGGTGCTCTTCGCGAGCACATGATCGGCCAGTGGTTTGAAGACTTCGTCGATGAGTCAGAGGATTCGACCGAAGACGAGGTGGCTGAGTAATGCCATCATCAAAAACTATCGGTGACTATCGATACTCAACCATGGTGCTCGAAGCCGAAGAAACTTCTGCAAGTTATGCGCGGCACCGTGCCGAGGCTCTGCAAGACGATAAGCACTGGTACGCGGTTTGGAAGTGCGCCGAGCGCCAGATGGCCTATGCCAAAATAGCGCAGCAGCAACGTGATCAGATTCACACCGGTGTCTCTGGGTTAACCGGTTACTCGGTTTGCAACTGCGGTCTTTTAGCGCCGACACAACCTGGCGATCTCGAATGGCGCTCGGCGTGGATGTATGCACCTGGTCATCTAAATCACACGGATGGCACACTCCTAACAAGTTTCAGAGTCACATTGCGCGATGACGAAACTGGAACCTGGTCTGTTTTCTACTATTGCCAGATCTGCGATCACATAGAGCCGGCTGCCACTGACGACAGTGCTTCGAAGCTAGTTGCTTTCCAAAAGCTTCATTTTCACGAAGGGATAGAAAATTGATAACTTACGACCTGGCAATTCTCGACGTCGAGGCTTCAATCAAAAAATTGACAGCCAAGATTTATGAAAGAGGAAAGAGCAATACGGTTCGCGTTTTTATAAACCAACACAAAATTGCGTTGGAAGACGCTCAAGAGTGCCAAAAAACATCTCTGCACAGATATCTCACCGGAGGCCACTGCAGTTGTGGGCTAAGCGTCGAGGTTACAGACGACGAACCATTTTCAATTACACAGGAACGAGTGTTTAGAGCCAGGGGGCACGTAGATCACGTAAAAGGTGACTTGACTAAGCTCTTCGTTCGAAAGTGGCCAGCCATAAACACCGATGGGGAGTTCTTTTCTTGGTGGTGCACAGAGTGCGGTTATCTAGGAGCAGCGGAGCCAAATTCAGGCATTAGCTCAAGCGATCACCCGTTGCACGAGTGTCGCAGCGAACTCTATCGACGAGATCTGCTGCGGTTGCTTCGAGCATCAGTTGTTCGAGTGCCCCATGCCCACTGGAACAACGCCACTCGAGCATTTGCCGAAAAAATTGAATACACGCTTGATGCTGAATCGGAATTCATGGAGTTCATGCAAAGCAAAGAACTAGCAAGTAAAGGCAAGCCTTCTTGGTTCGTTTTCTGTTCCCTCTGCAACGCACCGGTCAGCAAGATGCATGATGTGCAGGTCGATGGGTGGATGTATGAAAGTCGTGAGCAGCATCGCGACACTCACATCGTCGACCGTGAAATATCTTGGAACAAAATCGACAGAGATAACGAAAGCTAGTTAATCGCTTTCGATTTCTCCAGGCTGCTCGCCGCCAATTAGGTAGCGATCGATTTGATCCATGTTCATCCAGAAGAACTCCGACTTGGCATCTTTAATTGCAGCGCTAAAGACTTCGTTCTGATGTCCGGCTTTTATGGCGTTCTCTACCAAGTCGAGAAAGTTGGCTTCGGCTTGCATTCCAAGCGCCTCGGCTACCGCCGTGGTCTGGTGTTCGCCTAAAAAGTAAATGGCTTCGCGGTCGTCGCCATCGGCATAGATTTTGTATCCAGATTTGACCGATTCGATACGCACGTGATCTATGCGTGTTGTGAAGCTGATGCTCTTTGCTGTTCGGGTGTATTTCATTGCTACCTCCCGCAAGGGCGGGGTCGGGGTGCTCGGTCAAACGACGGAAGGAACGGAGTTGAAAGGGGTAAAAACTCCTGCCGAGCACCCTCGCCCTTACTTTCTATATGTACAGGCACCCTCTGACATAGAGTCAAGCGGCCGAACGAACCGCCTCTGGGCCGAAGGTTCGGCGCACCGGATACTCGAGATACTCGCACCACTCCTCGAGCCGTTGGTCTCGCCACACGTAGTCGCGGGCAACCTGGGCCAGCGCCGCCCAGTAGAACACATCGATCAGGTCGATTTCGAAGGCATTCATCTCACCGCGGTTGAAGCTCTGGCCAAGAATGCGGCGCAGGGTTGTCGGCACAATCGAGAGGCCAAACTGGTGCAGAACCTCCATCACCCGAAACTCAATCTCGCGCGCCCGTCCGGGTTGCCAGAGCACATTGCCACCTCGAACGGTCTCGTTTGGGCCGCTCGGCAGGTGCAAAAGTCGGTTGATGCGAATGGCCTGGCTGGTGCGAGCGTCATCCATGAGGTCAAAAAGAGCTTCGAACTTGTCGAGTTCGTAACCCACTCTGCGCAGGTCGAGGCGATCAGCAAAGTAGGTGAATTTATAGAACGGGATGTGCCGTGAGCCAGCAAAAGTCAGCTCGGATGGGCCGCCGCCCCAGAGCTCGGCAGCCTCATCGACCTCGTCGAGGTCATCACGGTCGAATGTCACCCGTTTATTCTCTCTCGGCCAAGCCAGCGACACAATCGACTAGGTAATCTTGAACCCATGACAAGCAAGCAGCCAAAAAAGAAGTACAAATGGGGTTGGGCAGACTCCATCATCGCCGTTTCAGTAATTGGGGTTTTGCTTGTTGGCGGTACGGTTTATCTGGGAACCGTTGAAAAGCCAGCCCAAGAATTGCGCGACGAAAAGTTGGCCTGCGAGAACTTCAACACGGCGTTGCAAGACGCATACACGAAAGACAACATCACCGATTTCTACTACACCCTGTTTCGCGGTGCCTACAAGGGCATCGACGAGTCAATTGAGGGCAAAGAGCTGAGTGACGGTTTTATTGCCCTCGCCCAACTTGAGACATACGTGAGCAAAGAGTCTGAAGAGACCATGCTCGAAACAGTTGGTGACGCCACTTCAATGGTGCAGGCAACTTGCTCACAACTGCTAGACGTGCAGTTCTCTACGCCAGCACCGACAAACTAGTTTTATTTCGCGAGCATGTCGTGACGCACGATAATTGCGTCACGCGCCGGCCCAACACCGATTGCTGAGATTCTCGCGCCGCTCATCTTCTCGATTGCGAGCACGTAGTCTTGAGCGGTTTTCGGCAGGTCTTCAAATTTCTTGCAACCAGAGATGTCTTCTGTCCAGCCGGCGAAGTTTTGATAGATCGGCTTTGCGTGGTGAAAGTCTGACTGAGAAACGGGCATCTCGTCGTGGCGCACACCATCTACCTCGTAGGCAACACAAACAGGAATCTCTTTTAGACCGGTTAGCACGTCTAGCTTGGTCATCACGAAGTCGGTGACGCCATTAATGCGAGCAGAGTAGCGCGCGATAGGTGCGTCATACCAGCCGCAGCGACGCGGGCGACCGGTTGTAGTGCCGAACTCGTGACCGGTCTTGCGCAAGAACTCGCCGTTCTCATCGAACAACTCTGTCGGAAACGGACCCGAACCAACACGAGTCGTGTAAGCCTTCACGATTGCAATCACCGTGGTGAACAGGCCTGGGCCGATTCCAGAACCGGTCGAAGCGCCGCCGGCGGTTGAACTTGACGAGGTCACGAACGGATAGGTTCCGTGATCGACATCGAGCATGGTTGCCTGACCACCCTCAAACAACACGGTCTTGTTGGCCTCTATTGCCTGGTGCAATTCGAGTGCCGTGTCTGCCACCATCGGCGCGAGACGCTCGGTGTATGAAAGCAGCTCTTTCACGGTGTCATCGACCTTGATTGCTGCGCGGTTGTAAACCTTGGTTAGCAAATTGTTTTTCGCAACCAGTGCGCCTTCGACCTTTTGACGCAAGATGCTTTCGTCAAACAAATCTTGAATGCGAATTCCAACACGATTGATCTTGTCGGCATAGGTTGGGCCGATGCCGCGACCGGTTGTGCCGATTGCACGTTTGCCCAAGAATCGCTCAGAAACCTTGTCGACGGTTACGTTGTATGGAGTGATGACGTGTGCGTTTGCTGAAATGCGCAGCTTGGATGTGTCGATGCCGCGAGAGTTAAGCGCATCGAGTTCTTGAAACAACACCGCGAGATCGATTACGACACCGTTTGAAATTACCGGCACAACGCCAGGTGTGAGAATTCCCGAAGGCAAAAGATGCAGTGCATACTTTTCGGTTCCGATCACCACGGTGTGACCGGCGTTGTTTCCGCCGTTGAACTTGACTACGTAGTCGATGTGCTCAGCGAGTAGGTCGGTGGCTTTGCCCTTGCCTTCGTCGCCCCACTGGGCACCGACAATCACAACAGCAGGCATAACAGCCTCATCTCAGAAAATGGATTGGAACCGCGAGCGCGTTCCCAATCAAGTTTAGCGAGCGGTCGGGTTTGGCAAAAGGCTATTTCTTGAAGACGTGCTGCATGACCCACGAGTGCATCGTGATGGCCGCCGCAGCGCTCGCGTTAATAGACCTAGTCGAACCAAACTGGGTGATTTCGAGCACCACCTCGGCTGCCTCAATCGCGGCCTCGCTTAGGCCAGGGCCTTCTTGCCCAAACAGCAGAACGCAGTTTTCGGGTAGGTCGTAGGTTTCGATCTGCTTGCAGCCGGGCACATTGTCGATCGCGATAATCGGCATGCCTTCGGCCTTAGCCCAAGCCACAAACTCCTCGACCGTCGGGTGGTGCCGAACGTGCTGATAGCGGTCGGTCACCATCGCACCACGACGGTTCCAGCGCTTGTGGCCGACTATGTGAACCTCGGCTGCCAAAAAGGCATTCGCGGTGCGAACGATCGAACCGATGTTTAGGTCGTGCTGCCAGTTCTCAATGGCAACGTGAAAACTGTGGCGGCGCACGTCTAGGTCGGCAACGATTGCTTCCATCTTCCAGTAGCGATATTTGTCGAGCACGTTGCGGGTGTCGCCCTCGCGCAAAAGCTCGGGGTCATAGAAGTCTTCGGCAGGCAAGTCACCCATCCATGGGCCAACGCCCCAGGTGGTTTGTTCGTGGCTCGGTTCGCCAGGCACTGCTGTGTTCACTCGTCAAGCCTAACTAGGCCCAAGATAGGCTGAACCCATGGTTGACAGAAGCAAAATCACATCTTGGCTCACAGACATGGATGGCGTTCTCGTGCACGAGGGCAAAGCCCTCGACGGTGCAGCTGAACTCATCAAGCAGTGGCAGGATGCCGGCACGCCGTTCTTGGTGCTCACCAACAATTCGATTTACACACCGCGAGACCTCTCAGCCAGACTTCGCGCCGGTGGGCTCGATGTGCCAGAGGATCGCATCTGGACATCTGCTCTCGCAACAGCCGACTTTTTGAAGTCGCAGAACCCGCGCGGCACAGCCTATGTAATCGGTGAGTCTGGTCTCACCCAAGCCTTGCACGATGTTGGCTACGTGCAGACAGATGTCGACCCCGACTACGTGGTGCTCGGCGAGACGCGCAATTTCAGTTTCGAGAACTTAACCAAGGCCATTCGCTTGATTAACGCTGGTGCTCGATTCATTGCCACCAACCCGGATGCCACCGGCCCTTCGGCCGAGGGAGTCATGCCAGCCACCGGCGCCGTTGCGGCACTTATTACTAAGGCAACCGGCAAAGACCCATACATTGTTGGCAAGCCAAACCCGATGATGTTCAGGTCTGCGATGCGCAAGATTGACGCCCACTCGCAGTCAACTGGCATGATCGGCGACCGCATGGATACCGACGTGGTTGCCGGCATCGAAGCTGGCCTGCACACCGTTTTGGTGCTCACCGGCATCGCCGATGATGCCGAAATTCAGCGCTACCCCTTTAGACCGACCGAAATATTGATGTCGGTGGCCGACCTCGTCAAGCGCTAGACGCGATTGCGTTTAGGTTTAGTGAATGAGCAATTCGCAGGCCTGGCGGGCATTTAAGCACCGCAACTATCGCCTGCTCTACCCGGCCAGCGCGATGTCGAATATCGGCACCTGGGCGCAGCGCGTTGCCCAAGACTGGTTGGTTCTCGAACTAACCGGCAGCGCACAGATTCTAGGAATCGTGACCGGCTTGCAGTTTGCGCCAACTTTGTTCTTGAGTCTTTGGGCCGGATCTCTCGCAGACAAGTTTGACAAGCGCAAACTTCTTTATATAACCAACATAGGTGCCGGTGTGGTTTCTGCCTGGTTAGGCGTACTTATTGTTCTTGGAGTAGTAGAGATTTGGCATGTTTACGTTGCCGCCTTAGCTGTGGGAATCTTTAGCGCTCTCGACGCACCCGTGCGCACAAGCTTTACCGGTGAACTAGTCGGCAAGACCGACCTGCCAAACGCCGTCAGTTTGAACTCGGCAAACTTCAACGTTGGTCGACTTATTGGCCCAGCGATGAGTGGCTTGTTGATTTTCTTCTTCGGAACCGGACCCTCGTTTCTAATCAACTCGTTCTCTTATGTTGTGATGATTGTGACGCTGACCATGATCAACGCCGATGAGTTGCACACTCAAAAAGGCGCAGAGGTCGGCAGCAAAATTCGTGACGCGCTGGTTTACATTCGCTCGCGACTCGATCTAATGCTCGTTATGTTAACGGTTTTCTTCAGCGCAACATTTGGTTTGAACTATCAGATCTTCAACGCACTTATGGCGACGCAAGAGTTCAAGATGGGGCCAGCCGAATTCGGCGCCCTCGGAACCTTCTTGGCTATTGGTTCGCTCTCTGGTGCGCTGATTGCCGCGCGGCTTGAGAGCTGGAGGGTTCCGAGACGAATAATGGCGGGGGCTGCACTTTTCGGGCTGACCCTGGTTCTGCTATCTTTCGCGCCAAACTATTTGGTCTATTCGATAATGCTGCCGTTCGGTGGAGCCATCGCGCTGATGTCTTTGGTGTCTGCAAACAGCTATGTGCAAACCAGCGTCGACCCGAATCTTCGCGGTCGCATAATGGGCGTTTACATTCTGATCTTCATGGGCGGCACACCAATCGGTTCGCCGATGATCGGTTTTCTGGCAGGCGAGATCGGCATTAGAGCAACCATTGCAGTCTGCGGAACCCTTACCGCCCTGGCGGCACTCATCCTGTTCTTGATTTTCACCGTGAAACGGGATGCCATTGGGGCGGCGAAAGCGGGGTCGAACCAGTGACTCTAGAAGAAAAAGCCCTGCAATCGTGGCACCGCTCGGTGATTGTGATGTTCGCCCTAATCGGCCCGCCAAGCATGGCGCTCTTGGTTCGACTGCCCGAAATCAAAGAGCTGCTCGGGGTCTCAACCAGCGAGCTTGGCCTGTTGTTGTTTGCGGGTGCAATCGGTTCGATTCTGGCCCTGTCGATTGCCGCGCGAGTGATTTCGCGGCTAGGCACGCGACCGCAAATGCTCGGTGGTTTCTATCTGGTTGCTCTCGGCTTGATCGGTCAGGCCTTCGCGGCAACGACAGGTTCGATTTGGCTTTTCGCTATTTGCATTTTCGTTACCGGATTCGGGTTTGGCTTCGTCGATGTTCCGCTCAATGTTGATGGCGCAAGCATCGAGGGAAAACGCGGCCGTTCGGTTTTGCCTAGACTGCACGCGGCATTTTCTGTTGGCGCACTAAGCGGCGCAGCTCTCGGCACTCTCTGCATCGCGCTGTCGGTTGACCTGCTGACGCAAATGATTCTGCTCTGCTCGACGCAAATGATATTGCCGATTCTCGTGCGCAGATTCGTGCCACAGCACACGGGGCAAGAAGAGCATCACAAAAATGCCGAGGTTGAAAAGCCAGAAAAAATCAATCTGTTCAAAGACAAGCGCATCATGTTTCTTGGCATCGGCATTCTCTGCATCACGCTCGCCGAAGGCGCGGCTGTCGACTGGTTAGCACTCACAGTTGTGAAAGACTTCGGTGAGTCGGCAACCAACGCAGGCATCGCGTTCGCAATCTTCAATCTCACGATGACTATCACGCGATTCTTCGGCGGCAATATTTCAGATCGCTTCGGCAGAAGAAACACCTTGCAGGTGATGGCAATCATCGGAGCGATTGGCGTGCTGATGATGATCTTTGGCACATCCGTGATATTTGCATGGATAGGTGCCTCGCTCTGGGGCATCGGCTCGGCACTCGGTTTTCCACTATTCATTTCAGAAGCTGGCGAGGGCGAGAACGCAACGCGCAGAGTCGCGCTGATTACGATTTTCGGCTACATGGCTTTCTTGGTTGGCCCGCCGACACTTGGTTTAGTAGCCGAGTTCACCGGTCTGAAACCGATGCTTTACCTGATTGCGACCGCGCTGCTTTCGGCGGTCTTCTTCGCGAAGGTTATGAGCAACACGAAGAACGTGAAAGCCGCTAGCTGAGCAGGTCTGCTGCCGCCTGAAGTTCTGGTGCCAAGAAGCGATCAGGGCCAACGCCTGCAACTCGCGTGCGCAGTTTTGCCAACCACTCACCGGTGACCTTGGCTGGCTTTAGCGGGGCGCGAGAGTCGAGAGCTCGACCGGCCGAAACCCATTCGATTGCCAGAATCATGCGCAGGTTATCGACAACCCGGCGCATTTTGCGAGCCGCGTGCCAGCCCATAGAGACGTGGTCTTCTTGCATGGCCGAAGTCGGAATCGAGTCGACAGACGCCGGCACCGCCAAGCGCTTGTTCTCAGAAACCAGGCCGGCAGCGGTGTATTGACCGATCATCATGCCGCTATCGACTCCGGCATCTCCCGCCAAGAAAGGTGGCAGACCAAATGAGCGAGCCTTGTCGAGCATGTTGTCGGTTCGTCGCTCAGAGATTGAGCCCAGGTCGGTTGCAGTAATCGCCAAGAAGTCGAGCACATATCCAACCGGTGCTCCGTGAAAGTTTCCGTTTGAGGTGACTTCGCCAGATTCGAGAACCACCGGATTATCGATTGCCGAAGCTAGCTCGTTTTCGGCTACCGACTTGGCATAGGCAATCGAATCGCGAACCGCGCCAGAAACCTGCGGTGCACAGCGCAGCGAGTATGCATCTTGCACGCGGTTGTCTCCTTCGACGTGTGATGCAACAATTTCTGAGCCCTTAAGTGCGGCAAACATATTTGCTGCCGATGTTGCCTGGCCGGCGTGCGGTCGCAAAGCGAAATGCAGTTCTGGGCGAAATACTTTGTCTGTTCCTAGCAATGCCTCGACGCTCATCGCAGCAATGACATCTGACGAGTTGTTGAGTTTTTCGAGATCGTGAATCGCGAGAATTAGCATTCCCAACATTCCGTCTGTTCCATTGATTAGTGCGAGACCCTCTTTCTCGCGCAGTTCGACCGGCGTGATGTTTGCCGCCGCGAGCAATTCTGCAACTGGTCGCTCGATGCCGTCTGCGCCGAAGGCGCGACCCTCGCCCATCGCAACCATCGCACAGTGCGCTAGTGGTGCAAGGTCACCGCTGCATCCGAGCGAGCCGAACTCGTGAACAATCGGCGTGATCTTTGCGTTCAGAATTGCCGCGTAGGTTTCTGCAACTTCAGGGCGAACACCGGTGCGACCAGTGCACATTGTTTTTAGTCGCAGCAACATGAGTGCGCGAGTGACTTCGGTTTCAACAATTGCGCCCATGCCGGCCGCGTGCGAGCGAATTAGTGACTTCTGCAACTGCACGCGATCTGCGATGTCGATGTGACGGTTTGCGAGTGCACCGAATCCGGTAGAGATTCCGTAGACCGGGGTCTCGCTTACAGCAAGCCTCTCGATGTGCGCGCGGGTCTTTGCCATCGCATCGAGTGCGGCTGGCGAAATGACGACCTTCGCCGAGTGTCTCGCGACTGCGACCACCTCATCTTGGGTCAGACCAGAAGTGCCGAGGGTTACTGTTTGCGTCATTGCTTACCTTTGATAGACGGTCTTGCCGGCCACCCAGGTTGAGTCGACTAGGTCGACGCCTGGGCGATAGCTGAGGTGAATGTAGCTTGGTGCGTTCAAAACAACGAAATCGGCGCGCATGCCAACACTAAGTGCCCCAATGTCGCTTCGGCGAAGGGCTTTTGCCCCACCTACCGTGGCCGCGAGCAAGGCCTGCTCTGGGCTGAAAGCCATGTCTCGCACGGCAACCGCCATGCAGAAAGCCATCGAGGTGATGAAGCTCGAGCCCGGGTTGCAGTCGGTGGCGATGGCAACCGTTGCCCCCGCGGCAAACAACCTGCGGGCGTCTGGGTAGCTCGATCTGGTCGAAAACTCGGCACCCGGCAGCAAGGTGGCCACGGTGTTGCTCGCCGCCAGCAGCTCGACGTCTTCGTCGCTGAGGTGGGTCAAGTGGTCTGCGCTAGCGCAGTCGAGCTCAACGGCCAGCTTTGCGGCACCGATGTCTGCAAGTTGATTCGCATGGATGCGCGGCTGTAACCCGACCTCAACTCCCGCGCGCAAAATCGTTCGCGCCTGATTGACATCGAACGCACCGCGGTCACAAAAGACGTCAATCCACTTTGCGTGCGATTTTGCAGCCTGCAACATTTCGCCGACTACTAACTCGACGTATTCGTCGCCGCGATTTGCGAATTCGGCGGGCACGACGTGTGCACCCAAAAAAGTGGTCTCGTCTGTGAATTCTTTTGCGATTCGCAAAGTGCGTGCCTCGTTTGCAACATCGAGTGCATAACCAGACTTCGATTCAAAAGTTGTAACGCCGCTGCGATGCAATTCAGAAACCAATCGTGAAGTGTTTGCTCGCAGAGTTTCATCGCTCGCCGCGCGAGTGGCAGCCATTGTGGTTTTGATTCCGCCGGCCGAATAACTCTCGCCACTCATGCGTGCCGAAAATTCTTCGCTGCGATCGCCGGCAAAAACGAGATGCGCGTGCGAATCTACGAAGCCCGGAACCACTGTCTTACCCGCAACAGAAATTCGATTATCGGTAACACCGACTGATTGGCTGTCACCTATCCATGCGACTTTGCCGTCGACAACAACAATTGCCGCATTGCTTCGAAGGCCGAGAGCGCCGTCGCCTAACGTCGAATCGTTCGTGACTAACGAACCGATATCGGTTATTGCAACGCTGCTCATAAGTCGAATTTATTCGATGTCGAGCATCGGCACGTGCACGTGCTTGTGACGAGCAACCTCGATTGCGTCGCCATAACCCGCATCGGCGTGACGAATCACTCCCATGCCAGGGTCGTTGGTGAGAACGCGCTGAAGTTTCTCGGCGGCGAGATCTGTGCCATCGGCAACCGAAACCTGCCCGGCGTGAATCGAACGACCGATGCCAACGCCACCGCCGTGGTGAATCGAGACCCATGACGCACCTGAAGAGATGTTGAGCATCGCGTTTAGCAGCGGCCAGTCGGCAATTGCATCTGAGCCGTCGAGCATGGCCTCAGACTCGCGGTAAGGCGAGGCAACCGAGCCGCAGTCGAGGTGGTCGCGGCCGATAACAATAGGTGCAGAGACCTCGCCCTTCTTGACTAGGTCGTTGAACACGGCTCCGGCCTTGTCGCGTTCGCCATAGCCGAGCCAGCAGATGCGGGCAGGCAAACCCTGAAACGCCACGCGCTCCTGGGCCAGTTTGATCCAGCGGTGCAGGTGCTTGTTCTCAGGAAACAGCTCGAGAATTGCCTGGTCGGTGCGATAGATGTCTTTCGGGTCGCCCGAGAGCGCCACCCACCTAAACGGCCCCTTGCCCTCGCAGAAGAGCGGGCGAATATACGCAGGGATGAATCCTGGGAACGCAAACGATCTCGAGTAACCACCCTTGCGCGCTTCATCGCGAATCGAGTTTCCGTAATCGAAAACCACGGCACCCTTATCCATGAAACCAACCATCGCTTCGACGTGCTTAGCCATCGCGGCTTCTGCGCGCTCGGTGAATTCCTTCGGGCTCTTCTCGGCATATTCGCGAGCGTCGCGCAATTCGACACCTTCTGGAATGTAATACAAAGGGTCGTGCGCAGAAGTCTGGTCGGTCACGATGTCGATCGGAACTTCGCGCTTTAGCAGCTCGGCAAAAATTGTTGCCGCGTTGCCAACGAGACCAATCGAGATTGCCTTCTTCGCATTCTTCGCCGTGACAGCTCGCTCGATGGCATCGTCAAGGTTGTCTGCAATTTCATCGAGATAGCGATCGACAACACGACGACGCAAACGTGATTCGTCGATGTCGACAATCAAACAGGTGCCCTCGTTCATAGTCACGGCGAGCGGTTGCGCTCCGCCCATGCCACCGCAGCCCGCGGTGAGAGTTAGTGTGCCGGCGAGTGTGCCACCAAAACTCTGTTCGGCGACAGCGGCAAACGTTTCGTAGGTGCCCTGCAAGATTCCCTGGGTGCCGATGTAGATCCATGAGCCGGCAGTCATCTGCCCATACATGGTTAGGCCGAGGTTTTCTAGTCGACGAAACTCTGGCCAGTTAGCCCAGTCACCGACGAGGTTTGAGTTTGCGAGCAGCACGCGCGGTGCCCACTCGTGAGTGCGAAAAACACCAACCGGTTTTCCAGATTGCACGAGCATGGTCTCGTCGTT
>CAEZXK010000015.1_pt1 | contig 27597 bp, 24 predicted proteins | sample 7265231 | NCBI WGS metagenome assembly CAEZXK01 (sample SAMEA6813906, study PRJEB35770) | uncultured Rhodoluna sp. | biome: Freshwater; feature: Freshwater reservoir; material: water | place: Czech Republic | collected 2015-11-04 | depth 0.5m m | reverse complement strand
GGAACCCGACGCAGAGACTCTGATCCGGTTGTTGACAGCGCTCTCGCGCAGGAGCTCGCAGAAGACGAGAAAGAGCGAGCAGAAAACCTCATGATTGTCGATCTGATGCGCAACGACATCGGCCGGGTGGCAGAGATTAACTCTGTTCAGGTAACCAAACTTTTCGATGTCGAGAGCTATGCCACCGTGCACCAGTTGGTGAGCACGGTCGAGGGCAAGCTGGCTTCGGGTTTTGACAGCGTCGATGCGCTGTCTGCTGCGTTTCCGGGCGGCTCGATGACAGGAGCACCAAAGGCACGAGCTATTCAGATAATCGACGAACTCGAGAGCAAAGCCAATAGTCGGGGGCGAGGCATATATTCGGGTGCCATCGGCTATCTGACTCACGCGGGTGTGGCCGACTTTGGCATGACTATTCGCACAATCGTGGTTGACGGTCAAAACGCGACAATTGGAGTAGGCGGTGGCATCACGATCGACAGCCATCCTGCAGCCGAACTCGAAGAGACCAAGCTGAAAGCGGCCGCCCTTTTGCGAGCGCTTAAGTCGCCAAACCCCTGGTCATCGCAGTAATTCAAGCGGTCATTCGGCCCGCTTGGTAATCTTGTGCAGATGTCTGAGCAAATAATGAACAACGATTCCGAATACGACGTATTCGCCATCCAAGACCGCTGGCTGCCGGTTTGGGATGAGCTCAAGCTGTTCAATTCGGGTGTCGAAGGCGACCCTCGCCCCAAGAAATACGTTCTCGACATGTTTCCATACCCTTCTGGCGACCTGCACATGGGTCACGCCGAGGCCTACGCACTCGGCGACGTAATCTCGCGCTACTGGGCACAAAAGGGTTACAACGTTATGCACCCGATCGGCTGGGATTCCTTCGGCCTGCCAGCAGAGAACGCGGCCATCAAGCGCGGGCTCGACCCAAAGGGTTGGACATACGACAACATTGCCCAGCAAAAAGCATCCATGCGTCGCTATGCGTGTTCGTTCGACTGGGATCGCGTGCTGGCAACCAGCGACCCGATCTACTACCGCTGGAACCAGTGGCTATTTCTAGAGTTCTACAAAAACGGTTTGGCCTATCGCAAAAACTCAAACGTCAACTGGTGCCCGAGTTGCCAAACCGTTCTCGCAAACGAGCAGGTTGTTCAAGGTCTCTGTGAGCGTTGCGACAGCGTTGTAACCAAAAAGGCTTTGACCCAGTGGTATTTCAAAGTCACCGACTTTGCCGATCGCCTGCTCGATGATCTAGACACTCTCGAAGGCAACTGGCCGGCAAAAGTAATTGCGATGCAGCGCAACTGGATAGGTCGCTCAACCGGAGCCGAGGTCACCTTCGAAGTCGAGGGTCGCACAGAGCCGATTACCGTTTACACAACCAGACCAGACACTTTGTTCGGAGCAACTTTCATGGTGGTTGCTGCCGACAGCGATCTAGCTGCCGAACTTGCTTCGATGTCTAGCCCAGAGGTGCGCTTGGCTTTCCAGGCTTACCTCGAAGAGGTAAAGAAGTCGAACGACATCGAACGTTTGGCCACCGACCGCACGAAGACCGGCGTTCAACTCGACGCCTTCGCAATTAACCCGTTGAGCGGCGAGAAGTTGCCGATCTGGGCATCCGACTACGTGCTGGCCGACTATGGCACAGGCGCGATTATGGCGGTTCCCGCACACGACGACCGCGACTACGAGTTCGCTAAGCAATTCGATTTGCCTATTCGCCAGGTTGTCGACACCGGCGAGGGCGACCCATCCGTGATTGGTTTCGCAACCGTCGGCCCAGGCACGTTGGTTAACTCAGGCGAACTAAACGGGCTCGACAAGCAAGCCGCCATTGCGAAGGCAATCGAATTGCTAGCGGCAAAGGGTCTCGGCAAAGAGGCCAAGAACTTCAGGCTTCGCGACTGGTTGATTTCACGCCAGCGTTACTGGGGAACGCCGTTTCCGATTATTCACTGCGATTCATGTGGCGAAGTGCCGGTGCCTGAGAGCGACCTGCCGGTGCTGCTGCCGTCGGCAGAGGGTCTCGACCTGAAACCCAAGGGAACATCACCGCTCGGTGGCGCGGCCGATTGGGTAAACGTAAAGTGCCCGGAGTGCGGCATTGATGCCAAGCGCGATACCGACACCATGGATACCTTCGTCGATTCGTCTTGGTATTTCTTGCGCTTTCTGTCACCCAACTCGACAGAGCACGCCTTTGATAAAGATGCCGCAAAGGCTTGGGCGCCGGTCGACCAGTATGTTGGCGGTGTTACTCACGCGATTCTGCACCTTCTTTATGCGCGTTTCTTCACCAAGGCGTTGCACGATCTTGGGCACCTTGATTTCGAAGAACCGTTCACCCGTTTGCTGAACCAGGGAATGGTTCTAATGAACGGCTCGGCTATGTCTAAGTCGCGCGGCAATCTTGTTGCACTGAGTGAGCAGCTCGATGAACACGGCGTCGATGCGATTCGTCTAACCATGTCGTTTGCCGGTCCGCCAGAAGATGACATCGACTGGGCCGACGTTTCACCTGCTGCCTCGGCAAAGTTCTTGGCTCGTGCTTGGCGCGCAGCCAACGATGTCACCTCTGCGGTTGGTGCCGATGCGACTGCGGGCAACGCCGAAATTAGAAAGGCGACTCACAGTTTCTTGCGAGACTTCGCACCTGCCATCGAGGGCTTCAAGTTCAATGTTGGCGTTGCCAAGATCATGGAGTTGGTAAACGCGCTGCGCAAGGCAATCGACGGTGCCGCCGGCCCCGCTGATGCCGCCGTGCGCGAGGCCGCCGAGGTGGTCGCGAAGGCGCTATCGCTTTTCGCCCCATACACAGCCGAAGACATGTGGGCCAAGTTGGGTCATCAGCCTGGCGTTGCACTTGCTGGATTGCAGGCGGCGGACGAGACCCTTTTGGTTGAAACCTCGGTTGTTGCGGTTGTTCAAGTCGACGGCAAGTTGCGCGACAAGTTCGACGTCTCGGTTTCGGTCACAGAAGAAGAACTTCGAGAGCTGGCCTTCGCGTCTGAGAATGTAAAGCGAGCCATCGGTGACAAAGAGGTGGCGAACGTAATCATTCGCGCACCAAAACTTGTCAACATCGCTACGAAATAGCTTTTTCTCAACAGACTTTCTGATTCTTAGACTTAGGTTTTTCTTGGCGACTATCTTCGCTGTGTGAATGCTCTTCGCGAAAAACTGCTTGCTGCTCTTGCCAGCACCCCGACGGCAAACCGTCGGCTGTTTCTTTTCGTCTTTGTGTTTGCGATGACAATTGGCGCAATTCTCATTTCGCTGAATTCCGCCAAGCCATACGAGAGCACATCCGAGTCGGTCACGATCGAAGAACCGAGTAGCTCGATTGAAGAACCGAGTAGCTCGATTGAAGAACCGAGCGTGTTCGTGCATGTTGTCGGCGAGGTTGAGAAACCAGGAATCTACATCGTGGCTAACCGTGCACGAGTGTTCGACGCAATCATTGCCGCCGGAGGTTTCACGAAGTCAGCCGATCAGTCGACGGTGAATCTGGCCCGAGAGGTCTCAGATGGCGAACAGGTAGTTGTGATGGCTGCGGGTGCGCAGAGCGGCTCAGCGACTGCACAGACATCGGCACAGACAGCCCTGATTTCATTGAATCGGGCTTCTCAGCTCGAGCTAGAGGCACTTCCAGGGGTGGGGCCAACCCTGGCGGGTCGAATGATTGACTGGCGAACAGCTAACGGCGGTTTCAAGAAGAAGGAGGATTTGCTCAAGGTCAGCGGAATCGGCAACAAGATGTTTGACGGCATGAAAGATCTGGTGACACTGTGACCTGGCCGGTTGTTGCCACGGTGCTTTGGGCGGCGGCTTTCGCTTGGTATTCGCAGGTTTATATGCTGTTGGCGATTGTGCTGCTGGTCGTTCTCGCAGCAGTCATCTGGCTCAGGAGTGCGCGGCAAGAGCTGGCGAGGCTGGGGCTGATCATCGTGCCAGCGCTGTTTTTTCTGGCAATTAGATTGACCTCGGCGAGCGAACCTGCAACATGGGGTTCTTTTGGCCAGCGGCCGAACGCCGAGGGTTTCATGATTTGGCCTTTTGAGCAATTGCGCATGGCTACTGTGCAAGCGCTGGCGGGGGTTAACCCAGACGCAGTTGCACTGACTCTTGGCCTCGCAATCGGCGATTCGAGCCTTGCCTCTGAGTCACTTCTAGCGGCGATGCGCGATACATCACTCACCCACCTGGTTGCCGTGTCTGGCTCTAACTGCGCAATCGTCTCTGGTGCCGTGTTTCTGGCACTGCAGAGATTTGGCGTTCGGGTTCGCGTTTTATGGTCACTGGTTGCCTTGGGCAGTTATGTGCTTCTGGTTGGATCACAACCCAGCGTTCTTCGCGCGGCAACTATGGCCGCAGCCATTCTGCTCGCCTACCTGAGCGGCAGAAAAGTTAACCCGCTAGTTGCGCTTTCAATTGCAATCACCGTGCTCGTTATTGTTTCGCCAGAGATAGCCGTTCAGTATGGCTTCGCTCTATCTGTTGCAGCAACCTCAGGCATTTTGCTGATTGCACCAAAAATCTACGAACTCTTGAAACCACGCATGCCACGCTGGGTTTCTCTCGCACTTTCGGTTAGTACAGCCGCACAGTTGCTCTGCTTTCCAATCTTGCTTCAGCTGCAAGATCGAATTCCGACTTATTCGCTGGCCGCAAATCTCTTGAGCGAACCGCTGGTTGCTCCTGTCACGGTTCTGGCTATTCTCGGCGTTTCGCTCTCATGGTTTCCGCCCTTGGCCTCGACACTCTTTTGGTTGGCTTCACTGCCGGCGGCTCTGATCGCAATAATTGCTCAGACATTCTCGGGGCTACCGATGTCGACAACTTTCTGGGCCACAGGTCTAGTTGGCACACTTAGTGCCGTCGCGCTTGTAATTGCCATAGTGGTTTACCTTGTTGCAAAGAACTCGTCTATTCGTGTCTCCGCGGTTGCTGTCGTCTCGGTCTTGATTCTGTCGAGCGCTTCGATGCTGACCGTCGAGGCGGTGAGATCGGCAATTTGGCCGCAGCATGACTGGCAGATAGCAAGTTGCGACGTTGGGCAAGGCGATGCAACAGTGCTGCGGTCTGGCGCAAGCATTGCGCTAATCGATGTCGGCAAGTTTGACTCGAAAATCGATAGGTGCCTAACCGATTTAGGCATCAGTGAAATTCACCTGCTGGTTCTGACTCACTTTGATCAGGATCACGTCTTGGCAATCAATGGTGCTCTTAAGGGTCGAACAGTGGGTCGAGTATTGGTGAGCCCGTTCATCGACGAAAGACCGGCAGCCAAGGCAGCCCTTAGCGCACTGCATGTGCGTGGAGTGAAAACTACCAATGCCTACAAAAACATGAGAGGCACTCTTGGAACCGCAACCTGGATTGTGTTGAGCCCTTCGATGACGGCCAGCGAAGCCGAAGATTCGAACGACGCCAGCATCACGATGCTGTTTCGGTTCGCTGATTATTCGCTGCTTGCGCTGGCAGATATCGGCGAAAAGGGTCAAATGCGTTTGGCTGAAAACATCGACACGTGGCACGAGGGTTGGGTTGCTGAGCACGACCTGGTGCTCAAGGTTTCACATCACGGGTCTGCGGATCAATACGCTGAACTGATTGAGTACATTCGACCGCGCGTCTCACTTATTTCAGTTGGCAAATCAAATGGTTACGGCCATCCAACCAGCCGAACACTCAAACTGCTTGGGCGAACAAACAGCCTGATTTGCAGAACAGACCAACTTGGCTCAATCTCTCTTGCGCGCAATAACAAGGGCTTCACGGTTGCTAACACTGCCGCAGGTTAGGCTATTTAAATGTCTAAGGCAAAGCAGGTTGAGTGGAGAAAAGCCACACCATCAGCCGTGGTTTTGGCTTTTGGCCCAGAAAGTTACTTTACGGGTCGAGTTATTCGTTCGATTCGAGAGCAACTCAGACAAAACGATCCCAGTCTCGAAGTTCAAGAGATTGAGGCTGCCGACTACAGTGCCGGTCAACTGCTCGACCTGACAAGTCCGTCGCTTTTCGCTGAACCAAAGCTAGTAGTTATCAAATCGGTCGAAAAGTGCACCGATGAACTAATCGCAGACGGTCTTGCCTACCTAGAGAGCCCAAGCTCTGATGCAACCGTAATCTTCACTCACAGCGGTGCAACGGTTCGGGCTAAGAAGCTGCTCGACGCAATGCGCCTAAATTCGCGCGTCACAGAAGCTCTCTGCTCAAAGCCAAAAGGCGAACAATATCGAACGGAGTTTGTTACTGCCGAGTTTGCTGAAGCCAACCGGCAGATTACTCCTGGTGCAATCAGGGCCATGGTTTCGGCATTCGCCGATAACTTCATCGAGCTCGCAGCGGCTTGCTCGCAGCTCTGCCAAGATTCCGCCGCCACCATAACCGAGGAGATAGTGGATGCCTACTTTGGTGGTCGCGTCGAAACAACTTCATGGAAAATCGCCGAGGCCGCAGTTTCTGGAAATTCAGCTGTTGCGCTGGCTCTGCTCAGGCACGCTTTGGCGTCTGGCCAAGACGCCGTTTTAATCGTTGGCGCGGTAGCAAAGACCATTCGTGATTTAGCAAAGTTACATGGAAATCCGTCGGCCACCGCTGCCTCGCTCGGCATGAACCCTTGGGTGCTTGAGAAATCCCGCAAGAACCTTGTTGGTTGGAGCGACGATGGCTTCGCCAAAGTTATAAACGCCGTGGTTGACGCAGATGCGGCGGCCAAGGGAGCATACCGAGACCCGAATTTTGTGCTCGAGCGATTGCTGATACTTATTGCATCGAAAGGCAGAGCATGAATAAGCGCTTCGCGCTATTCACCATCCTCTCTCTGATCTTCATAGCCATGGTGCTCAGGCCGCCTATCGCTGCGATCGGCCCGCTGCTGCAAGAGATGGCGGCTAGTCTCAGCCTCGACTCGGCGCAGCAAAGCCTTCTTACAGCTGTGCCGGTGCTTTGCTTTGGTCTTGGCGCATTCCTCGGGCCATGGCTCATGCGGCGTTTCGGCCTGAACCAGAGCATGCTTCTAGTTTTGGTGGTCTTGTTCTTAGCCATTGTTCTGCGAGCCTGGTTTGGTTTCGAACTCCTGCTGGCTGGAACCGTGATGGTCGGTCTGGCAATTGCGATTGCGAACGTTTTGCTTCCGACGTTAGTGCGCGTTGACTTCGCAAAGAAAGCTTCATTGCTCACCTCGGTTTACACAACACTGCTAGCAATCTCGGCAAGCGCTATGGCTGCCACAGCCGTGCTTTTCAGCGAAGCTCTCGGTGGTTGGCAGTTCGCTTTGCTGCTCACAGCTGTTCCGGTTTTTCTAGCTATCGTCTTCTGGTTGCTGCGTGTGGCTGAGAAACAGGCCAGCCCTGTCGAAATAGTTGAACCCAGTCGCGGCAATCTCAAGTCGGTTCAGCGGTCTGCATTGGCCTGGTCGCTGCTCGGGCTGTTTTCAATTCAGTCGCTGGGTTTCTATGTTTTGATCGGGTGGCTGCCAACCATCCTTGTTGATGCCGGTCTATCTGCTGCGGCTGCGGGTGGTTATCTCGGGCTAGCCACCGCGATTGGAATTCCAAGCGGCTTCGCACTAGCGCCGCTAATTGCTAGATTGCGCAGCCTCACCTGGCTGATTGCGATTGCCTCGCTGCTTACAACTCTCGGCTTTACGTTGCTTGGCTTGCTGCTGATTTTCGAAAGCGCGAGCACTTCACCGCTGTTGTTTGTGGTTTGCATTTTGATCTCGGTTGGTCAAACAGCAACGTTTCCGATGGTTCTATCGCTCATCGCAACCAGGGCTAAGTCTCAAGAGGAAACAACAGCGCTCTCGGCATTCAGTCAAGGGTGGGGTTATCTTTTCTCGGCAGCCGGAACCTTTGCTTTTGGTTCAATCGCAGCACTTCTCTCAAGCTTCACCGTGGTGGTCTTTGGCATGGCGCTGCTAAGTGCGGTACAGATTGTTTTCGGTGCATACGCCGGGCGAGACCCGCGCAGAGCGCACAAATAAAAAATCCCGCCGATCGCTCGACGGGACTCTCTAGAAAATCTTTACTTTAGGTCAGATGCCTTCTTGGCAATCGATGACTTGCGGTTTGCGGCCTGGTTCTTGTGGATTACTCCCTTTGACACAGCCTTGTCTAGCTTCTTGCTTGCGTTGCTAACTGCCTCGGCGGCCTTGGCCTTGTCTCCGGTTGCTACGGCTTCGCGTGCTGCACGGATAGCAGTCTTGAGCTCACTCTTTACTGCCTTGTTGCGCTCAGCTGCCTTAGCGTTGGTGCCAATTCGCTTAATCTGCGACTTGATGTTTGCCATGTTTCACTTTCGTTTTTAGCCGCCCAAATGAACGGCTGAAGATTTTTGATGGGGGATTAGATGGAGACACTCATCTGAACCGAGTTAAACCCTACCAGCGACCTCTATTTATAGGCAACTATGCGACAATAGAGAGACCGAAATCGGTCATTTTCCAGTCATCGAGGTCTATTTTGTCGCCACGTGCCACCAGCCGTCTTGAACCAGCCAAGACCGACCCTGGCATGATCCGCAATTTCTGCATAATTGCCCACATCGACCACGGAAAATCGACCCTCGCCGACCGTATGCTGCAGCTGACGGGAGTTGTCGACGACAGGTCGATGCGTGCCCAATACCTAGACCGCATGGACATCGAGCGCGAGCGCGGAATCACCATCAAGTCGCAAGCCGTGCGCATGCCCTGGGAAGTCGACAAGCAGGTCTACGCCCTGAACATGATTGACACCCCGGGACACGTTGACTTTACCTATGAGGTTTCAAGATCGCTAGCAGCTTGCGAGGGTGCCGTTCTTCTTGTCGATGCCGCACAGGGAATCGAAGCGCAGACTCTGGCAAACCTCTATCTCGCGATGGAAAACGATCTCGAGATCATTCCGGTTTTGAACAAAATCGATTTACCTGCCGCCCAGCCAGAAAAGTATGCCGAGGAGCTTGCCAACCTAATCGGCGGAAACCCAGAAGACTGCCTGCGCGTATCGGGTAAAACCGGTGTCGGCGTTGACCTGCTTCTCGACAAGATTGTCGCCACAATTCCTCATCCGGTTGGTGACCCAAACGCACCTGCGAGAGCGATGATCTTTGACTCGGTCTACGACTCTTACCGCGGTGTGGTTACCTACGTGCGCATGATTGACGGAAGCCTCGCACCGCGCGAGCGCATTCAAATGATGTCGACGCGTGCCGTGCACGAGTTACTTGAAATTGGCGTATCGAGTCCAGAGCCAGAAATCACCAAAGGCCTTGGAGTTGGCGAGGTCGGTTACCTGATTACCGGAGTGAAAGACGTTCGCCAATCAAAAGTTGGTGACACAGTTACCAACGCGCAGAAACCTGCAACCGAGGCTCTCGTCGGTTACAAAGACCCGTTGCCGATGGTTTACTCGGGCATCTATCCGATTGACGGCAGCGATTACCCAAACCTTCGCGAAGCCCTAGACAAGTTGAAACTGAGCGATGCTGCTCTTGCCTACGAACCAGAGACTTCGGTTGCGCTCGGTTTCGGTTTTCGCTGTGGCTTCCTCGGTTTGCTTCACCTCGAAATCGTTACAGAGAGGCTCGAGCGCGAGTTCGGTCTCGAGCTAATTGCAACGGCTCCTTCGGTGGTCTACGAAGTAACCATGGATGACGGCAAAGAGATTACGGTCACCAACCCGAGCGAGTTTCCGACCGGCAAGGTGAAGAAGGTGCTCGAGCCAATGGTTCGCGCCACGATCCTGGCTCCGAAAGACTACGTTGGCGTAATCATGGAGCTTTGCCAGGCCCGACGCGGCACCATGATTGACATGCAGTACCTGGGTGAAGACCGAGTTCAGTTGCGCTACACACTGCCACTTGCCGAAATTGTTTTCGATTTCTTCGATCAGCTAAAGAGCAAGACCCAGGGTTACGGTTCGCTCGACTACGAAGAGATTGGCCTTGCCGAGGGCGACCTGGTCAAGGTTGACCTGTTGCTGCAGGGCGAGCAGGTAGACGCTTTCAGCGCAATCGTGCACAAGGATAAGGCCTATGCCTACGGGGTAATGATCACCGGCAAGCTTCGTGAGCTGATTCCGCGCCAAGCTTTCGAGGTTCCAATTCAGGCGGCCATCGGAGCACGCATCATCGCTCGTGAATCAATTCGTGCGTTTCGCAAGGACGTTTTGGCCAAGTGTTACGGCGGTGACATCAGTCGAAAGCGCAAACTTCTTGAGAAACAAAAAGAAGGTAAGAAGCGCATGAAGATGGTCGGCCGAGTTGAAGTTCCGCAAGAAGCCTTCATTGCCGCTCTCTCTAGCGATGGCGAGAAAAAGGGCGAGAAGAAGGGCAAGTAATGGCCCAAATGCCCGATGGCGAAATTGCACCGCGCGACGGATTGCTTCCTGCTTCGGCAGCATTAGGTTCAGCAGAGCGAACTCTGCACGCCTACCTGCACATACCTTTTTGTCGCGTGCGTTGCGGTTACTGCGATTACAACACCTACACCTCATCTGAGCTTCAAGGTGTTACGGAGAACTCATTTCTTAACAACCTGTTGAGAGAAATCACTCTCAGCAAGAATGTTCTTGAGGCTTTGCACTCTGAGCAACGCAAATTCTCCACAGTGTTTTTCGGCGGTGGAACACCGACCCAACTTGAGGCCGAGCAGTTAGCGCTCGTGCTAGAAACTTTGAAATCCGAATTCGGTCTTGAGCAAAATGCCGAGGTGACCACCGAGGCAAATCCCGATACCGTCGACGAGCGTTATCTGAACACTCTGGCTGATGCGGGGTTCACCAGAGTTTCGATTGGCATGCAATCTTCGGTGTCGTCGGTGCTAAAGATTCTCGACCGAACCCATAACCCTGAGAACGTTGCCAAGGCGGTTGCGGCAGCTAAATCGGCAGGGCTGCAGGTGTCTGTTGATCTCATTTACGGCACGCCGGGCGAATCGCTTGATGATTGGCGAGAGTCGCTGGCAACTGCTATCGATTTAGACCCCGATCACATCAGTGCCTACTCGCTGATTGTCGAGCCGGGCACCAAGCTCGCTCGTCAGGTGCGAAGCGGAGAGTTGGCGCAGCCGAGCGACGATGACCACGCCGACAAGTATGAGATTGCCGAGCAGATGATTGCAGCCGCCGGTTTCGATTGGTATGAAATCTGCAACTGGAGCAAATCGCCGGCAACAGTGTCTCGGCATAACCTCGCCTATTGGCGCAGCAACGACTGGTGGGGTTATGGCCCTGGAGCTCATTCGCACGTTGGTGGCACGCGCTGGTGGAATGTGAAACACCCCTCGGCCTACGCCGAACGACTAGTGGCTTCTGAGTCGCCAGCTCTCGCCCGTGAAAATCTCGATGAAGCTGCGAAGGCAACCGAGCGAGTTCTTCTCGAGTTGAGGTTGCGCGAGGGCATCTCGATTGACTACCTCAAGTCGATAAACCCACAGGCCGCCAAGCCGATCAGCCACTTCATTGCAGATGGCATGGTAAACGCCGAGGATGCCATCCGTGGGCAATTGACTCTGACGCTCAAGGGGCGTTTGCTAACCGACGCTCTGGTTCGAGATTTGCTCGGCTAAAGCTTCTTCGAGCTGTTACTTGATGAAGCGAATGGTCAGGGGATACCTGAAGAACTTGCCCTGAGAGGTCTGCAGCGCGGCGATCACGCGGCAGATGACCCAGTAAACCGGTACGGCCCAAAACAGAAACCAGCCGACGACGCTGATGCCCAACAAAATCACGATGATAAGTACGGTAAGAGAGAAGTTCAGCGATTCCTTGGCGTGGTGCTGAACAAATGGGCCTTTGTCTTTGAGAAATAGGTATCCGATGATCGGGGCAAAGAACTCGAAGAATATGGCCGCCACGTGAACAATCACGGCTGCAAGTTTCTCTTCCTGAGGCGTCCACGGGCGCGCAGTTTCATAAGGGTTGCTCATATCTAGAGCATAACCAACCAGATGGGCTAAAATTGGCACTCAGGTAGAGCGAGTGCTAACGAGGTGAAAATGATTCCAGAGCGAAGTCTTGAGGTGCTTCGTGCCATCGTGCACGACTACATCGAGACCAATCAGCCCGTCGGAAGCAAGACTCTCGTTGAAAGGCACTCTTTCGGGGTATCGCCAGCCACCATTCGAAACGACATGGCGCTGCTCGAAGACGAGAAGCTCATCGTCGCGCCACACACCTCGAGCGGCAGGGTGCCGACCGACAAGGGCTATCGACTTTTCGTCGACAGGCTCGGCGAGGTAAAGCCGCTAAGCATTCCTGAGCGCTCGGCCATCGAAACCTTCATGCAAGGAAGCGCCGACCTCGATGAGGTGCTTGGCCGAACCGTTCGTCTGCTCGCTCAACTAACCGACCAGGTGGCCATGGTGCAATACCCAAGCCTCGAAAAGGGTTCGGTCAAGAGCGTCGAACTGCTCAAGGTTGGCGAGAAGCAGGCCCTGCTGATCTTGGTTACCGACATCAGCAGAATTCAGCAGCACCTAATTCACTTTGAAAACGAGCTGGATGACGAGTTCGTTGGCAACCTTCGCGCTCAGATGGTCGGAGCCCTGCAGGGTGCTTCACTGTCTCAGGTCGGTGCAAAGCTAGAAGACTTCTCAACTAAATTTGCCGCCGAGCGACAGAGCGCCGTGAGTTTGGTTTTAGACAACTTGCTCGATCAGGTTGACGCCAATCGCCAAGACAAAATAATTTTGGCCGGCACCGCAAATCTTGCGCGCCGCGAAGAAGACTTTAAGGGCAGCATCTCGCCGATGCTAGAAGCGATCGAAGAGCAGGTTGTTCTTCTGAAACTCATTCAAGAGATGCAAACCGAGCACCACGGTGTCTCGCTGCGCATCGGTGCCGAGAACGACATCGAACAGTTTGCGACAACATCGGTGGTGCTATCGGGTTACGAAAAAGAGGGTGCCGAAGTTGCGAAGCTTGGCGTGCTTGGACCAACCCGCATGAACTACAGCAACAACATCGCAGCGGTAAGGGCAGTCTCGCGCTACCTCACCCAAGCACTCGGAGGCTTCTAGTGTCTGACCATTACGAAGCCCTCGGTGTATCGAGAGACGCCACAGACGACCAGATTAAAAAGGCCTACCGCAAATTGGCTCGCGAGTTGCACCCAGACGTGAACGACGCACCAGAGGCGCAAGAGCGTTTCAAGTCGGTCACTCACGCCTACGAAGTGCTCAGCGACCCAGACGAGAGGCGCAAGTATGACATGGGCGGGCAAGACCCGTTTGGTGGAATGGGCGGCTTTGGCTTTGGCGACATCTTCGACACATTCTTTGGTGGCGGTCAAGCTCGCGGCCCTAGAAGCCGCGCAGAACGCGGGCAGGATGCGCTCATCCGTGTTGATATGACCCTCGATGAAGTGGTGTTCGGTGCACCAAAGTCAATCGAGATTGACACAGCAATTCTGTGCGAAACCTGCGCCGGAACCTGCTGTCGCCCGGGCACGTCGCCGAGCGTTTGCGATATCTGTCGCGGTTCAGGTTCGATTCAGCGACAAGTTCGTTCGCTGCTGGGTAATGTCATGACCTCTCAACCCTGTGGTGCTTGTCGCGGTTTCGGCCAGGTGATTGCCGATCAGTGCGACGGCTGTCGCGGTCAGGGTCGTGTGCGAGCCCGAAGAACTCTCGACCTGAATATTCCCGCCGGTGTTGAAGACGGTTTGCGTCTGCAACTTTCTGGTCAAGGTGAGGTCGGTTTCGCCGGTGGCCCACAGGGCGACATCTATGTTGACGTTGCTGTTCGCGCCCACGAGATTTACTCGCGCAATGGTGACGACCTTCACTGCACACTGGAGGTTCCATTGCACGATGCAGTTCTAGGCAACCGAGCGAAAATAGAAACCTTTGATGGCGAGATCGAAGTGCAGATTGAAGCTGGCGCGCAAAGCGGCGACCAGATTCACTTGAAGAACCTTGGTGTCACTCATCTTCGCGGCTCTGGTCGCGGCGACCTCTTTGTCACACTTCAGCTGGTCACTCCAAAGAAGATTGATTCGAAGCAGAAGGAACTCTTCAGACAGATTGCTGATTTCAGAAAGTCTGACGAAATCAAACTGGTCAAGCACACCCAGGGGCATTTCTCGAGGCGCAAGAACCGCTAATGGTCGAGCCACTTTTCAAAAAGAAGTTTTCAGCGACGCCGAGCGAAGGTTCGTTTGTCGAGCTTGATGCCGAAGAGGCGAAGCACGCAATCTCGGTGCGCCGCATGCGAGTTGACGAGGCTATCCAGTTAACCGACGGCCGCGGCTTGCGAGTGCAGGGCTTCGTGTCTGAAGTCAGACCAAAGTCGCTGATGGTCAAGGTCACGACGGTTACCCAAGAGCAGTCGGCGCCAACAGAGCTAACCCTCGTGCAGGCCCTGGCCAAAGGTGATCGCGATGAATTGGCGATTCAAGCCGCAACCGAATTGGGCATCATTCGGGTTATCCCGTGGCAGGCCGAGCGCTCAATTTCTCGCTGGGATGCCGCCAAGGCCGCCAAGGGTCAGGTGCGCTGGCAGGTTATCTGCGACGAAGCGGCCAAGCAATCGCTTCGGGTGTGGCATCCGCAGGTTGAGCCTCTGGCCGATAGCCAGGCGTTGACCAAGGCCTTTGCCGAATTCGATCAGGTCTTTGTGCTCGACCCAACCGCAGGCCATGGTCTGGCTTCGCAAAAGGCGTTTAGCTCTCGAATTGCCGTGGTTGTTGGGCCAGAGGGCGGCATCGATGAGGCTGAACTCTCACAGTTTGAAGCCGCTGGCGCGATTCGCGTGGGTCTCGGAGAGTCGATTCTGCGCACCTCAACTGCCGGCGTTGCTGCCATTTCGGTTATTCAGGCCGCACTGGGTCGATTTGATTGACTTGGCGAAAGTAAACTTGCCTTGGAGGCAAATTGACCACTGAGAATTGCATTTTTTGCAAGATTATCTCCGGAGAAATTCCGGCAAAGCTCGTAGCAGAGTCTGAACACGCAATCGCGTTCAACGACATCTCACCGCAGCAGCCAGTTCACGTGCTGATTGTGCCAAGAGTGCACAAAGAAAACGTAACTGAGTTGGCTTTGGCCAACCCTGTCGAGATGCAGGATGTCATGAGACTCGGCGCACAGGTTGCGCAGATGCTGACAGAAGGTTCGCATCGATTCACTTTCAACACCGGCGTCGAAGCTGGCCAAAGTGTCTTTCACGTGCACGGTCACATAACCAGCCGAACTCCTAAGGTTGCTGTTTAAACGCGTGACTACCGAAAATTCAAGGGTTCAAATAGACGTAACTCAGGTTTCGATGCTGAGCCTGCTTGGAACAAACGACAAACTTCTCAAGACCCTCGAGAATGCTTTTCCGAAGGTAGAGGTATTGGCTAGAGGAAACAAGCTCACATTTAGCGGCCCAACCGCCGATGTCGAGCGCGCCAAGAACCTGATCGAAGAGATGATTCTGCTCATCTCTGACGGTCAGCAACTTGCGCCCCAAGACGTAACTCGCTCGGCAAAGATAATCGACGAAGCAAACCTGCGACCAACCGATGTCTTGAGTCAGAGCATTCTGTCTTCTCGCGGCAAGAGCATTCGACCAAAGACCCTCGGCCAAAAGTTATACGTTGATTCAATCGACCAGAACACGATCGTGTTCGGTGTTGGCCCTGCCGGTACCGGCAAGACATACCTGGCAATGGCCAAGGCAGTTCAAGCACTGCAGCGAAAAGAAGTCAGCCGAATCATTTTGACTCGCCCCGCGGTAGAGGCAGGGGAGCGCCTCGGTTTTCTTCCTGGAACCCTGAACGACAAGATTGACCCATACCTCAGGCCGCTCTTTGATGCGTTGCACGAGATGCTTGACCCAGAGTCGGTGCCAAAGCTGCTCGCCAGCGGCACCATAGAGGTCGCTCCGCTTGCCTACATGCGAGGCAGAACCCTGAATGACGCTTTCATAATTCTCGACGAGGCTCAAAACACGACCCCCGAGCAAATGAAGATGTTTCTAACCAGGCTCGGATTCAACTCGAAAATGGTTGTCACCGGTGACGTGACCCAGATAGACCTTCCGAATGGCACCTCTGGACTTCGCACTGCACTCGAAGTTCTTGGCGAAGTCGACGACATGTCGGTGAGTTTTCTAACCTCGGATGACGTCGTGCGTCACTCACTCGTGGCCAAAATCATCGACGCCTACACAAAGTTTGAAGAAGCCAAGGGGCGCAAGTGAGCATCGAGATAAACAACGAGACACCCTTCGAGCTCGATCACAGTCGAATTCTGCGTTTGGCCGAACACGCTCTAGACAAGATGAGAGTGCATCCGGCAGCAGAGTTAGCGATTCAATTGGTCGACGAAGAACCGATGGCCGAATTGCATGTGCAGTGGATGGATGAGCCCGGGCCAACCGACGTTTTGAGTTTTCCGATGGACGAGCTCAGGCCAGGAGCCGAGGGCGAACTTACGCAACCGGGTTTGCTCGGCGACATTGTGGTTTGCCCGGCTTTCGCGGTGAAGCAAGCTGAAGCGGCCGGTCACGAGCTAATAGAAGAGGTCTTGCTTTTGGTTACGCACGGAATCTTGCATCTGCTCGGCTACGACCACGCCGAACCAGATGAAGAGCGTGAAATGTTTGGCACCCAGAAAGACATACTTGATTCGTTTTACGCCAAAGAAAAGGTGAATTAACTTGTTGCAAGTTGCTTTTTGGATTTCGGTTTCACTGGCGGTTATGACTTTCGTCGCCGCGATAGTGAAGGCCGCACTGGAGGCATCCGAGGAAGACGTGCAGAAGGCCGAAACCGTTAGCTTCGCCAGAATGACCTTGACTGGAATCTTTGGTGTGACAATCGGTCAGGGTCTCGTGCCCCTTGGCTACGGTTGGTGGCTAACCGCAATCATCTCTGTGGTCTTGATGCTTGCTCTTCTGGTCACCACCCAGTTGGCTGCAAAGCGCTATGGTCACGATCGGCTCGGAGTTGGGCTGGCCAAGAAGCTTTCTGGCCTGGTAAATTCGCTGCACCTTCTATTTACCCCGCTGTCGCTGCCTAAAGACGAAGAACCAGAAGAGTTCGAGCAAGATCTAATCGACTCGGTAGAAGAGTTTGGCGAGACCATAGTTCGAGAAATCATGGTGCCGCGCGTTGACATGGCCACGATTCGAGACGATTCGACCCTCACCGCGGCGATGGAGTTCTTCTTGAAGAGCGGCTTCTCGCGCCTGCCGATTGTCGGCAAGACAGTTGACGAGGTTACCGGAATTCTCTATTTGAAAGACCTCGCCCGCATTCTTCACGAGGGCGACAAAAAGACAGCAAAGCGCCTGGTTTCTGAAGTTGCCCGCAAGGTCGTTTTCACGCCCGAGTCGCTTGCAGTTGAAGATCTGCTGCAGCAAATGCAAAGCAACGCAACCCACATCGCAATCGTCATCGACGAGTATGGCGGTGTCGCCGGGCTCGTGACGCTTGAAGACGTCATCGAAGAACTGGTTGGTGAAATCGCTGACGAATACGATGAGGGCGAAGAAGATCTAGTCGAACTCGAGGATGGCGGCTATCGCGTAGCCGCACGGTACTCGCTAATTGACCTTGGCGAGTTATTCGAGATTGAGCTCGACGACGAAGACGTTGACAGCGTTGGCGGTTTGCTCGCCAAAGAGCTCGGCAGGCTGCCGATGCGCGACGACGAGATAACTTTCTCGGGCCTTAAATTCAAGGCAGACCGAATCGAAGGCAGGCGCAAGCGCCTAGTTTCTGTTGTGGTTCAACGCGATCAGAATCTTGCCGACGCACAGTCTGCTTTCGGGGTCGACGAGAATGACAAGTAGTTACCGCTCAGGCTTTGTTTCTTTTGTGGGTCGACCGAATGTTGGAAAATCAACTCTGACCAACGCGATGGTCGGTCAAAAGGTTGCAATCACCAGTTCTAAACCGCAGACCACGCGCCGCGCCATCCGTGGAATCGTGCATCGCGAAAATGGTCAGATCATTATTGTCGATACGCCTGGCTTGCACAGACCTAGAACCTTGCTCGGTCAGCGCCTTAACGATCTGGTCGAGAGCACTCTCGGCGACGTCGATGTGATTGGCTTCTGCATTCCGGCAAATGAGCGCATCGGTGTTGGCGATAAATTCATCAATGAGCAATTGAGCAACTACCGCAGGGCCAAACTGATTGCCATCGTGACCAAGAGCGAACTTGTTTCAAAGAAGCAGCTAGCCGAGCAGCTGTTGGCTGTTCAAGCGATGCGCGAGTGGTCGGCGATTATTCCGGTCTCGGCAGTCGCTGCCGACCAGCTCGAAGAACTGGCGACTCTGCTGATAAGCGAATTGCCGATATCTGACCAGCTCTACCCAGATGCAGCGGTTACCGACGAGACCATCGAGTCTCGAATCTGCGAGCTGGTTCGTGAAGCCGCACTCGAAGGCGTTCGAGACGAACTGCCGCACTCGCTTGCCGTCACCATGGATGAGATGAATCAGCGCGAGGGCAAAGACCTCATGGATGTGCACGTCAACGTCTGGGTCGAGCGCGACAGCCAAAAGTCGATCATCATCGGCCACAAGGGTTCACGACTTAGTGATGTTGGTCGCCGGGCGAGACTCGAGATCGAAAAGCTCTTGGGGCAGCGCGTCTTTCTTTCGATTCGCGTGAAGGTAGCGCCAGATTGGCAGCGCGACCCCAAACAGCTCGGGCGCTTGGGCTTCTAAAGCCGGGCTTTTAGTTGCTCGCCTTGCACTGCTCGGCTACTCTAAAAGCATGTTCATCGGTCTAGTTCTGCTTAGTGGCCGCGACGGGGCCTAAACAAGGTCTTCCTCGTCGCGGAGGTTTCGCCATCCCGACTAACCAGAATCAGCGCCAAAGCGCTCAGGAGACAGCATGAAGAACACCCAAAAGGCATCTGGAATGCCAATTTCGAAATACCAACCATTTCACGAGCAGATATCTGTTCAGCTCGACGACCGCACCTGGCCGACTAAACGAATCACCGAAGCGCCTCGCTGGTGCGCGGTTGACCTTCGCGACGGCAACCAAGCGCTTATCGATCCGATGAGCCCAGAGCGCAAGCTCAAAATGTTTCAGTTGCTGGTCAAGATGGGTTACAAAGAAATTGAGGTTGGCTTTCCTTCGGCAAGCCAGACCGACTTCGACTTCGTGCGACTTCTTATCGAAGACAGTCACATTCCAGAAGACGTCACGATTCAGGTGCTGACCCAGGCTCGTAATGAACTCATTGAGCGAACCTACGAATCTTTGCGAGGGTCTAAGCAAGCGATAGTTCACTTCTATAACTCGACTTCGGTTCTTCAGCGTCGCGTCGTTTTCAACCAAGACAAGCAGGGCATTCTAGACATCGCGCTTAACGGGGCGAGAAAGTGCAAGTCACTTGAGTCAACTCTGCCGGGCACCGCGATCTTTTACGAGTACTCACCAGAGTCTTATACCGGCACCGAACTCGAGTATGCGCTCGAGGTTTGCAACGCCGTTATCGAAGAACTTGAGCCGACGCCAGATCACAAAATGGTGATCAACCTTCCGGCGACAGTAGAGATGTCGACCCCGAACGTTTATGCCGATTCAATCGAATGGATGAGTCGCAACCTGGCTCGCCGAGACAGCATTTTGCTATCGCTGCACCCGCACAATGACCGCGGAACAGCGGTGGCTGCCGCAGAACTCGGCTACATGGCCGGTGCCGACCGCATCGAAGGCTGCCTCTTCGGAAACGGCGAGCGCACCGGAAACGTCGATTTGGTGACCCTCGGGCTAAACCTGTTCAGTCAGGGCATCGACCCGCACATCGACTTCAGCAACCTAGACGAGATCAAGCGCACCGTCGAATACTGCAACCAGTTGCCGGTGCACGAGCGCAGCCCATACGGCGGCGATTTGGTCTACACGGCCTTCAGCGGCTCGCACCAAGACGCCATTAAGAAGGGCTTCGAGCTCATGCAGAAAGAGGCCGACGCTAAGGGCGTTCACGTCGACGAGCTGGTCTGGGCGGTTCCTTACCTGCCAATTGATCCCAAGGATGTCGGCCGCTCATACGAGGCGGTTATCCGTGTTAACTCGCAGTCTGGCAAGGGCGGCGTTGCTTACCTGCTCAAGTCAGACCACAACCTCGACCTGCCGCGCAAGCTGCAGATCGAGTTCTCGCGCGTGGTGCAAAACGAAACCGATGCAAGCGGAGGAGAAGTCTCGAGCGAGAAGCTCTGGGACATCTTCAACGACGAGTATCTGCCGTCGGTCGACACTTCGCGCAAGTGGGGTCGCTTCGAATTGAAGAAGCTCAGAACTCAAAGTGACATGGATGGCGTTGTTAACATCGACGTTGTCTTGCGAGACGGCGATGGTGAAGTGCAGTTGAACGGAACCGGAAACGGACCGGTCTCGGCCTTCCTCAACGTTCTAGAAAAGCAAGGTGTAGAGGCTGGCCTGCTAGATTACGTAGAGCACACCCTGAGCGCGAGTTCTGATGCGCAGGCTGCCGCCTATGTCGAGCTAACCATCGACGCAAAAACTCTCTGGGGTGTTGGCATCGACGGTGACATTGCGACGGCTTCGCTCAAGGCGATTATCTCGGGTGTAAACCGCGCAATTCGATAGCGGTTACTTGATGCCGAGTTCGGCAAAGTAGCAAACCGGGCAGAGCGATTCATAGGTAACGTCAACTCCGTCGATCGCGACCTGCTCGCCGTCAAAAATGAACTGACCGTCTACTTTTCGCCCGTTGAACATCGCCTTGCGACCACAACGACAGATGGTTTTCAATTCTTCGAGACTGTGCGCTATTTCGAGAAGGCGAATGCTGCCTGGAAATCCGTGGGTTAGGAAGTCTGTGCGAATGCCATATGCCAAAACCGGAACGCCGTCTAGCACGGCAATCTGCAGCGCTTGATCTACCTGATCTGCGGTAAGAAACTGTGACTCGTCGATGAGTAGGCAGGCGATGTCTTTGCCTTTTTCTTCGAGTGATTTGGCACGGTGTTCCGCGAAAAGGGTTCTGAGGTTCTGCTTCGGGGTCACCAAAAAGTCGATCTCTCGCGAAACACCCAAGCGCGACACGATTGTGCTGTTGCCCTTGGTGTCAACCGCTGGCTTGGCGAGCAGAACCAGTTGGTCTCGCTCTTCGTAGTTGTGGGCCGCCTGCAGAAGGGCGGTCGACTTGCCGCTGTTCATTGCGCCGTGTCTGAAATAGAGCTTGCTCACGCTGACAATGCTAACTGGGCACCTGACCCGACTTTGCCAATTGGTCGGCGAGAATGGTCAGGTGCCTACCTATCGAGACGAAGCTGTGATTCTTCGCACCCACAAGCTGGGTGAGGCCGACCGCATCATCACGGTCTTGACGCGCTATCACGGGCAGGTTCGCGCTGTCGCGAAGGGTGTTCGCAGAACAGCCTCTAAGTTTGGGTCGCGGCTCGAGCCCTTTATGGTGGCCGACATTCAGTTTTACGAGGGCAAGAACCTCGATACGGTTACCCAGGCCGAGTCGATTGGCGCATACGGCAAAGAGATCATCGAAGATTACGCTGCCTATACCGCGGCAACGGCGATGGTCGAGACCGCAGAGCGCCTAACCGGCGAGATGTCTACCCCGCAGCAATACCTGTTGTTGGTCGGTGCGCTTCGCTCGCTTGCGAACCGTGAGCATCAGCCCGCGCACGTGCTCGACAGCTACCTGTTGCGCGCGCTTTCGGTAGCTGGTTGGGCACCTAACTTTGACAACTGCGTTCGCTGCGAAGCACCTGGCCCGCATCGAGCCTTCGTGTTGCAGGTTGGCGGTGTCGTTTGCGATGACTGCCGACCACCGGGTGCCGCACTAATCGATTTCGAGACATCAATCTTGCTCGCGGCGCTCTTGACCGGCGACTGGGATGTGGTCAGCGCGGCAAGCGAAAAGAGCACACAGGCGGCGAGCGGTATCGTTTCTGCATACTGCCAGTGGCACATTGAGCGCGGCCTCAAGTCACTTCAACACGTGGAGCGAAACACATGAGCGATGAATTTCAGCAGGTAAAGAAAAAAGGCGTTCGCGTTCCGAAATTCAAGGCGGTGCCAAATCACGTTGCGATTGTCATGGATGGCAACGGTCGCTGGGCAAACAAGCGTGGCTTGTCTCGAGTCGAAGGACACAAGGCTGGCGAAGCCGCGCTGCTCGATGTTGTTGCGGGAGCAATCGAAGCGGGTGTCAAGAACCTAACCGTTTATGCCTTCTCAACAGAAAACTGGAAACGTTCGCCAGACGAAGTCAGATTTCTCATGGGTTTCAATCGAGATGTTCTGCGCCGAAGAAGAGACCAACTAAACGAATGGGGTGTTCGGGTCAAGTGGGCCGGCCGCAGACCCAAACTTTGGGCGTCTGTTATCGAAGACCTTGAAGCCGCCGAGAAACTGACCGCGAAGAACAAGACCCTAACGCTGACAATGTGCGTCAACTACGGTTCGCGAATTGAGATTGTCGACGCGGTGAATGAAATCGCAAGGCAGGTTGCCGAGAAGAAGTTGCAACCCGGTTCGCTGACCGAAAAGACAATCGCCAAGAATCTTCAGAGCAACTGGTTGCCCGATGTCGACCTCTTCGTTCGATCATCTGGCGAACAGCGAACCTCAAACTTTTTGCTCTGGCAGTCTGCCTATGCCGAGTTTGTCTTTCTCGACACTCTCTGGCCCGATTTCGACCGCACTCATCTTTGGCAGGCGATTTCGCACTTCGGTGGCCGCGCCAGACGCTTTGGCGCAGCCGTTGATAAACCTCGCGGCAAAACAAGCTCTACAAAGTAGACTGGCACTCTCGCGCTCAACCAGCACTGCATCCAGCAGCGCCTCGAGATTGAACGCCCGAAAGGCAAGCTCATGGCTACTCCTAACCGTCTTGACTCAGTAATCTCTCTAGCCAAACGCCGCGGATTCGTGTTTCCGGCTGGCGAAATCTATGGTGGAACCCGATCGGCATGGGATTACGGGCCTCTCGGCGTGGAGCTCAAAGAGAACATCAAGCGCCAGTGGTGGCGAACCGTCGTGAACAGCCGCGAAGACGTGGTCGGGCTTGACTCATCCGTGATTTTGCCTCGCAAGGTTTGGGAAACCAGTGGGCACGTAAAAGAGTTCGTCGACCCGCTAATCGAGTGCACTTCGTGCCACAAGCGTTATCGCGCAGACCACCTCGAAGAGGCCTTCGAAGAGAAGAAGGGCCGCCCGCCACAGTCGATGAGCGAAATTGCTTGCCCTGCCTGTGGCACCAAGGATGTCTGGACAGAGCCGAAGTTGTTCAACGGACTCTTGAAGACTTACCTCGGCCCGATCGAAGACGAATCGGGGCTGCACTACCTGCGACCAGAAACCGCGCAGGGAATCTTTGTGAACTTTGCCAACGTGCTTGGTGCGGCGCGAATGAAGCCGCCGTTCGGCATCGGTCAAATCGGAAAGTCGTTTAGAAACGAAATCACTCCCGGAAACTTCATTTTCAGAACTCGCGAGTTTGAGCAAATGGAAATGGAATTCTTTGTCGAACCGGGCACCGATGAGCAGTGGCACGACTACTGGATCGAGCAGCGACTCAACTGGTATCTAGATCTCGGCATCAAGCGCGAGAACCTGCGCCTATTTGAACACCCGAATGAGAAGCTCTCGCACTACTCGAAGCGAACCGTAGACATCGAATACAAGTTTGGTTTTCAGGGCAGCGAATTCGGCGAGCTCGAAGGAATTGCAAACCGCACCGACTTCGACCTAACCGTGCACTCGAAAGAGTCGGGCGTTGATCTGAGTTACTTCGATCAGGCCAAGGGCGAGCGCTGGACACCTTTTGTTATCGAACCGGCGGCCGGCTTGACCAGATCGCTAATGGCATTCTTGGTTGACGCCTATGCCGAAGACGAAGCGCCAAACACCAAGGGCGGCGTAGATGTCAGAACCGTTTTGCGTCTCGACTACAGGCTGGCTCCGATCAAGGCTGCCGTGTTGCCCCTTTCGAGAAACGAAGATCTCTCGCCAATGGCTCGAGACCTTGCCCAAGACCTTCGCGGTCACTGGAACATCGACTTCGACGACTCGGGCGCAATCGGTCGTCGTTACCGCCGCCAGGACGAGATCGGCACGCCTTTCTGCATCACGGTTGACTTCGAATCGCTCGACGACCAGGCGGTTACTGTGCGCGAACGAGACACAATGTCGCAAGAGAGAGTTTCGCTCAGCAAACTAAAGGGTTACCTAGCAGAGAAGTTGGTCGGCTAAGTCGATGACCACCGCTAGCCGCCAGCCTGCTCTGCAGTACGGCAAAATCGAAATCGACACTCCTGTGGTGTTGGCTCCGATGGCTGGCATAACCAATACCGCTTTTCGCAGGCTCTGTCGCGAATTCGGTGGCGGCCTCTACGTATCCGAGATGGTCACTTCGCGCGCTCTGGTTGAGCAGACCGAAGGGTCGCTGCGCATAATCGGTCATCACGAAAGCGAAGACGTGCGCAGCGTGCAGCTCTATGGCGTCGACCCGGTCACAATTTCTCGTGCCATCAAACTTTTGGTTGATGAAGACAAGGCAGATCACATCGATCTCAACTTCGGTTGCCCGGTGCCAAAGGTGACGCGCAAGGGTGGCGGTGCGGCTCTACCCTGGAAGCGCGATTTGTTTGAGGCGATTGTGAATTCTGCAGTGAAGGCCGCAGGTGAGCTTCCGGTGACGGTCAAAATGCGCAAGGGAATCGACAGCGAACATCTCACTTTTCTTGATGCCGGCAAAACCGCGCGTGACGCGGGTGTAGCTGCAATCGCGCTTCACGGTCGAACAGCGAGCGACTATTACTCTGGCGTCGCCGATTGGAATGCGATTGCCGAGCTGCGAGAATCACTGCCTGATGTTCAGGTGCTCGGCAACGGAGATATCTGGTCGGCCGCAGATGCGATTCGCATGATGCGCGAGACCGGAGTAGACGGTGTGGTCGTCGGTCGCGGTTGCCTTGGTCGCCCGTGGTTATTCGGAGACCTGCAAAAAGCCTTCGACGAATATCGCCGCGACCCAAACTCGAACGCGGCAATTGACTTGATTCAGCCGAACCTTGGAGAAGTGGCCGATGCGTTCAAGCGTCACGCCGAGCTGTTGGTTGAATATTTCGAAAACGAAGATCACGCCTGCCGCGACATTCGCAAGCATGTTGCCTGGTACTTCAAGGGCTATCCGGTCGGTGGCGAGTTTCGAGCTCGTCTCGCACAGGTGCTGAGCCTCGATCACATGGATGAGATTCTCGCGGAACTCGACCGCGACCAGCCCTATCCGGGTGAAGAGGCAGAAGGCCCGCGCGGTCGCGCCGGCGGAGCCAAGAGCACCACCCTGCCGGAGGGTTGGCTCGACTCGCAGCAACTGGTTGGCAACGACCGCACTATGTTGTTAGAGGCCGAACTGAATGTGTCTGGGGGATAAGTGGGCAGCGTAGAAACTGGCTACAGCGACTTCGACCGCGAGCGCTTCGAGCCTGAGGTTCGCAAGAGCAACGTTCAGCGTGGCGAGTTCGCCCGTGATCGAGCACGCGTTCTGCACTCGAGTGCCTTGCGCAGGCTTGGTGCGAAGACCCAGGTGCTTTCTCCAGAAAAGGGCGATTTTGCTCGCACCAGACTCACTCACTCACTTGAGGTAGCCCAGGTTGGCCGCGAAATGGCGAGCGAGCTGGGCATTAATCCAGATGTTGTCGACATGGCTTGTCTCGCTCATGATCTGGGGCATCCACCATTTGGGCACAACGGCGAGACTGCGCTTAACGAGTGGGCGAGTGAAATCGGTGGCTTTGAAGGCAACGCGCAAACACTCAGGTTGCTGACTCGAATTGAGCCCAAGGTCTTTAGTGCAAACGGCGAAGCTCGAGGTCTAAATCTAACCAGGGCTAGTCTCGATGCCACCTGCAAGTATCCGTGGACCGTTAGCGAAGCAGTTCGTGATTCTGGAGCCGGCAAGGGCGTTAAGTTCGGAGTCTACGCAGACGATGAAGCGGTGTTTGCCTGGCTTCGCGATGGTGCACCCTCACGACAAAAGTGCATCGAAGCGCAAGTCATGGATTTCGCCGACGATGTTGCCTACTCGGTGCACGACTTCGAAGACGCAATTGTTTCTGGTTACATCAATCTTCGCGAGCTCGCAGATCGCGGTTCGCGCGAGAGCCTGATTGACAAAATCTCGCTGTGGAACGGTGGCGAAATCGATCGCTCGCAACTGTCAGAGGCCTTTGAACTCCTCGAGCGAAATGAATACTGGCTCAAGTCATTCAGCGAGACACCGCAAGATCTCGCGACCTTGAAGAACCTAACTTCATCTTTGATTGGTGAGTTCGTTCAGGCCTCGACGGCGCGCACGCTCGAATCGGCCGGCAGCCAAGCAACGCGTTTTCAGTCACAACTTCTCGTGCCGTCAGCCATCCGTGCGCAAATTAGCGTGCTCAAAGGTCTGGTCTCGGCATTCCTTATGTCGCACGACTCCCGCCGACCTTTTTACGAATGGCAGCGCGCACTGCTCACCGAACTTGCAGATGCACTGCTTGATAAGAACGGTGTCGAACTCGATGCCTATTCGACCGGCGCATTCAACGCTGCTCAGGGAGAAGCCGCGAAACGCAGAGTGATTGTCGACCAGGTGGCCTGCCTTACCGACCAGAGCGCGCTAACCCTGCATAACCGCTTGGTTGGCGGCCGTTCGAGTTCGTTCTAGAACTTAGGATTATTGGCATGGCAGGCAGAATAAGCGCGAGAGACATTGAAGAGGTCAAATCTCGCGTCAACATTGCCGATGTGGTCAGTGATTACCTAGCGCTCAGGCCCGCTGGCGTCGGTTCGCTAAAGGGGCTTTGCCCATTTCACGACGAAAAGTCGCCTTCATTTACAGTGAAGCCAAACGACGGTTTCTATAAGTGCTTCGGCTGTGGCGAGGGTGGAGATGTCTACAAGTTCTTGCAGCAGCTAGACCACATCAGTTTCTACGAAGCGGTCGAAAAGTTAGCCGGACGAGTTGGCTACGTTCTCACTTACGAAGAGGGCGGTGGCCCATCACCCGATCACGGATTGAAGAACCGCATCCTCGAGGCAAACAATGCCGCTGCTCTGTTCTACCAGTCTCAAATAATGAGCGATGCCGCAGAAACCGGTCGAGAGTTCTTGAAGTCGAGGGGATTCGACAAGGCTGCTGCCGAGCGCTTCTCGATTGGCTTCGCTCCAAAGGCATGGTCTGAGCTTTACGCGCACCTAAAGGCGCTCGGATTCTCAGACGAAGAACTCATCTCTGCCGCTCTGGTCACCAAAGGCGATAAGGGAATCTACGACAAGTTTCGCGGTCGTCTTATCTGGCCAATCAGAGACTCAACCTCTCAGGTCATCGGGTTCGGTGCTAGAAAACTTTTTGAAGACGACAACGGGCCGAAATATCTCAACTCGAGTGACACCTTGGTCTATCACAAATCGCAGGTGCTCTATGGAATCGATTTGGCCAAGCGCGACATTTCAAAAAACCAGCAGGTTGTGGTAGTCGAGGGCTACACCGATGTGATGGCCTGCCACCTTGCCGGAGTGACCACAGCCGTCGCAACCTGTGGCACGGCTTTCGGTGATGACCACATCAAAACTTTGAACCGCATGCTTTCTGCATCTGTCGACTCTGCAGCCGAAGTCAT
>CAEZXK010000014.1_pt1 | contig 28718 bp, 35 predicted proteins | sample 7265231 | NCBI WGS metagenome assembly CAEZXK01 (sample SAMEA6813906, study PRJEB35770) | uncultured Rhodoluna sp. | biome: Freshwater; feature: Freshwater reservoir; material: water | place: Czech Republic | collected 2015-11-04 | depth 0.5m m | reverse complement strand
GTGCCGTAAGCCAAGCGGGTGGCCTCACCCGCAAAAATCTGCTGCCCAACAAGCCCGTCGTCAACCGCGTTGAAAGCGAACTTGAGCATGCGAACAGCCTGAGGCGACTTGCCGAGAATCTCGGCACCCCATTCGACACCGGTTTTCTCAAGATCTGCGTGTGCAACCACGGCGTTTACAACACCCATCTCGTATGCGCGCTCGGCCGAATATTCGCGACCCAAGAAGAAGATTTCGCGGGCAAACTTTTGACCAACCTGGCGAGCCAGAAGCGCGCTGCCATAGCCGGCGTCGAACGATGCAACATCGGCATCTGTCTGCTTGAAGCGCGCGTGCTCGCGAGACGCAATAGAAAGGTCAGCGATCACGTTGAGCGAGTGCCCGCCGCCGGCGGCCCATCCCGGCACCAGTGCGATCACGATTTTCGGCATAAAGCGAATCATGCGCTGAACCTCGAGAATGTGAAGGCGACCGCTGCGGCCGGCGTCGATGCTCGATGCGTCTTCGCCGTCGGCATATTTGTAGCCGTCTTGACCACGCACGCGCTGATCTCCGCCGCTCGAGAAAGCCCAGCCGCCATCCTTGGCAGAAGGACCATTGCCGGTCAAAAGAACAACGCCAACCTTCGAGTCGGTGCGCGCGTGCTCGAGTGCGGCAGCAAGCTCATCGACAGTCTTTGGCCTGAACGCGTTGCGAACCTCTGGGCGATTGAAAGCGATGCGCACCATGCCGAGGGTTTCGTGGCGGTGATAGGTGATGTCGGTTGCCGACTCAAAACCGGGCACCTCGCGCCAGATTGCAGCGTCGAACAACTCGGATACCTGATTAGCCATGAATCTAGACTAACAACGTGCCCCTTTTCGAGAAACCCGCAGTTGGCGACCTGCTCGCTCGGGCACGGGTTCTCTCGGTGCCGATGCGGGTGCGATTTCGCGGTGTGACCCATCGTGAGGTGATGGTTTTTGAAGGCCCGCACGGATGGACCGAGTGGTCGCCGTTTCTCGAATATGACGACCAAGAGGCCGCAACCTGGCTGAAGGCCGCAATCGAGTTTGGCTATGCGCCAACCCCCGAGCTGCGCACCAAGTCGATCTTCGTGAACGCAACTTTGGCGGCGGTTGCGCCAGCCGAGGTTGAGCAGCAACTCGATGCCTTTGGTGAATTTCGAACCGTCAAGATAAAGGTTGCCGAGCCAGGGCAAACCATCGAAGACGACCTCGCTCGAATTCGCCGCGTTCGCGAGTTGCGACCTAGCGTTGCTCTGCGAATCGATGCAAACGGCGGTTACGACGTCGGCACTGCAATTGAGCTTGCGAAGCAGTTGGCAATCGAATCAATTGACCTTCAGTATTTCGAACAACCGGTAAAGACAATTGCAGAGCTGGCCGAGGTGCGCGAGCGACTAGCGCGAATCGGCACAAAGGTTGCCGCCGACGAATCGGTGCGCAAAGCGAGTGACCCACTTGCGGTTGCCGAGGCAAACGCCGCAGACGTTCTGGTGATCAAGGCTCAGCCGCTTGGCGGAATCACCTCGGCCTTAGAGATAACCAACCGAGCTAAATTGCCGGTCACTGTTTCGAGCGCGCTCGAGACATCGATTGGAATCTCGATGGGCTTACATCTTGCAGCCGCAATCGAGGTAGAAAGTTTTGATGCTGGTCTGGCAACCGTTGCACTGCTAACCGACGATGTTTGCGACGAACCGTTTATCGCGAAGAATTCGAAGCTTGAAGTTAAGCGTGCGGTGCCGAGCGAAAACAAATTGGCAAAGCTTGCGGCAGATTCCGAGCGAGTCGACTGGTGGCAAGAACGCCTAAAGCGTTGCTTCGAACTTATTTAGCGGCTTAGAGACCGCTGTAAACGTGAAGACCCTTGAAGTAGAGGTTCACGACTACGAAGTTGAAAATCACGGCCGCGAAACCAACAAGCGACAGCCAGGCCGATCGCTTGCCTGACCAGCCGCGGGTTGCGTTTGCGTGCAGGTAGCCCGCGTAGAGCGTCCAGATGATGAAGGTCCAGACCTCTTTCGTGTCCCAGCCCCAGTAGCGGTGCCAGGCTCGCTCGGCCCAGATCGCGCCGGCAATCAGCGTGAATGTCCAGAGAATAAAACCGATGATGTTGAAGCGGTAAGACAAACGCTCGAGCTTGTTATCCGCCGGAAAGCTGCCGAACAGGCGATTCATGCCCTTCACAAAAGCGAGCTTCGACTTCTGTACCCATCCCGCAGTTTTTAGCAGGTAGGCAACAGAAAGGGCGGCAGCGATGTTGAAGAATGCGGTTGCCAGAACGGCAACGCTAACGTGAATGATCAGCCAGTAGTTCTGCAGCGCAGGCATCAAGGATGCGACCTCGACATAGAACAATGTCGTTGCGGCACCCAGGGTTAGCAGTGCAAAACCGCTGATCAAAAGCGAGACGAACTGAATCTCTTTCACGAAGATTCTCGCAATCAAGAAAATCACGGCGATGGTTAGAGTGCCGGTAATTGCGTATTCATACATGTTTCCCCACGGAACACGTGCAACCGAAATTGCGCGAAGAACAACACCGATTGCAAGCAAGACGGTTGCAAAAATCAAAAAGAAGAGGCCGGCCTTTTCGGTCACGGTCGCGCGGGCGCGGGCATCCTTGTTCTGACTCGCCCTGCTTGCGAGATTCAGAGCGTCGGCCAAGAATGCGAAGGTGTAAATCGCCATCGATGCGTAAAGAAAAAGTCTTGAGATTTGCGAAAGCTCTTCGCTTAGCACCACGTTATTCAATCTTGGCCTTCTTTATTTCATCGGTTAAATCGTTCAGCACTTTTTCTAGAGTCGGGTCGTCACCGCGCGCTAGAGCCGCTAGTTCGAAACCGTCTTCTGTCTTGCGCACCCAGACGCGTCTTCTAGGCACTAGCAAAGTAATCATGAGTCCACCAAGTGATAACAAGGCGAAAAGCAGAATCCATCCCACAGCGGGGTTGTAACTGATGTCGAGTGAGATGAATCGCTTCAAACCGTCGAAAGTTACCGTGCCCAGATTGTTCGGCAGTGTGGCGGTCTGGCCCGTTTCAAGCTGAAGTGCCGCTGCCTTGGCCTCGCCGCCAGCCACCTGGGTCATCTTCTCGATGTCTAGGGCATAGACGTTTCTAGGAATACCGTCGTCTAGCCCAAGGTCACCCTCGTAGACATTCATGGTCAACAGCGGGTTGATTGGGTCTGGGAATATCGAGCTCTTGGCCCCGGTTTCTAGATCGGCTGCCGTTGGGTAGAAGAAGGCAATCATGCCGAACTGCTTCGGCTTGGCGTCTGGCAGCTTGTAGATGCCGAGAGACGTGTAGTTGCGGTCTTGCGGCAAGAAGGCAACCGGGCCAGAGAACGAGACCTCGCCGCTGGCGTCACGCACGGTAACGATAGGGGCATAGCCGTTTCCGGTTAGGTAAAGCTTCGCGTTTGGCAGCTCGAGCGGCTCATTCACACGAATCTGCCCCTGCACCGGTTCACCGTCAGCGCCGATGCGCGTGGTCACAAGGGCCTTGAAATCTAGCGGTGTGCCGATGTTGGTTTCATTTCTAATGTCGAAGACAACATTGAACTTGTCGAGACGAACGCTCAGCGGGGTTAGCTGATTCTCGTCGAAGAAGGTGCCCGGCGAAATCGAGTCGTAGCCGGCGAGGTTGTTGACGAAAGTGTCGCCCTCAATCAAAACGCGCTGGCCGCTGTAACTAAGGCCACCACCGATTCCAACCGAAACCAGAACACCGATTAGCGAGAAGTGAAAAATTAGGTTGCCGGTTTCGCGCAGATAACCCCGCTCGGCAGAAACCGCCGTTCGAGTTGTGACAACTCGATAACCCTGCTTGCGAAGAATTACTGCAGCCTTCTCGACGACTTTTGCTTTTCTAGACTTAACAATCTGGTGCGCTGGCATGCGAGCAAAGTTTCTGGGCGCAGCAGGTGGCTGACTCTTTAGCGCCGCGTAGTGCACCTTGGTTCTCGGAACAACGCAGCCAATCAAACTTGTGAAAAGCAAAATGTAAATCGCACTAAACCACACAGAGGTGTAAACGTCGAACAGCTGAAAGTTGTCAAAGACAACAGCAAGATCTGGGTTGTACTCGAAGAACTGCTTCACGCCGTTCGGGTCTGCGCTTCGCTGCGGATAGATCGAACCGGGAACAGCTGCGATTGCCAAAAGCAAAAGCAACATGAGTGCGGTGCGCATCGAAGTTAGCTGACGCCAGAACCAGCGCGCCCATCCTCGAATGCCGATTTCCGGCGAATCAATTTCGATGTCTCGCGAATTAGATGGCTGGGAAGAACTCACTGTTCACCACCTGAAAGTATTCGATGACGATGTTCCACAAACCTGTGACCAAAAGCAGACCGAGCACGATTAGCAAAACACCACCACCGATATTGAATGCACGGATGTGCCTGCGCACGAACGCCACCGAACGCGTGGCCCACGCGAATCCGGCGGCAATCGCGATAAAAGGCAGGCCGAGGCCGAGCGAATAGGCGACCGTCAGCGTGGTGCCGCGCAGCGCTTGGCTCGAGTCGAGGCTGAGGGCAAGCACAGAAGCGAGTGTTGGGCCGATGCAAGGAGTCCAGCCGAGACCGAAGACGATGCCCAGCAAGGGCGCGCCAAGCAGGCCGACGCGTGGTCGCCAGTTTGGCTTGATGGTCTTTTGCATGAAGCCGAATTGGCCGAGCATCACCAGACCGAGCAAGATAACGATGACACCCAGGATCGGTTGAATCGCCGTGCTGAAGGCGTAGAGCCGAGAACCGAAAACTCCGAAGGCGGTTCCGAGAGAGACGAACACCGCAGAGAAACCGAGCACAAACAAAACCGTGCCGAGCACGATGCGCGACTTAGGTGCAGCGTTGCCTGAAACGAAACCCAGGTAAGCCGGCACAAGCGGAAGCACGCAAGGACTCAAGAATGAAACCAAACCGGCAAGCATCGCAATCGGAATCGCGATGAGCATTGAGCCACCGAGAATTTGCTCAGCTAGATTCACTTTTCGTCAACCACTCTTTGAATTAGAGCTTTGAGTGTGCTCTTTTCGATTTGTCCCAAGACGCGGGCAGCAACGCGACCCTGTTTGTCAATGACGAGAGTGGTTGGCACAGCTTGCGGTGTGACAACACCGGTGAATGCCAGAACCGCCGAACCTGACTGCGCGTCGATAATCGAAGGCCAGGTAATTGAGAAGTTGCGATCAAAGGCGCGCGCAGTTTCGGCGGTGTCGCGAACGTTGACTCCGACAAACTGAACGTTCTTGCCAACAAACATATTGTTAACTGCAACTAGGTCTGGAGCCTCTGCACGGCAAGGCGCACAACCCGCATACCAAAAGTTCATCACTACAACTACGCCAGTCAACTGATCGCTCTTTAGCAATCCGCCGCTCTCTGTCGGGCCCGACCAAACCACTGGCTCGCCGCGATTTGCTTCTGCGAATTCTGAAACGGTTCCATCGCCGGCAATGTAGTTCTTGTTGTCGCCAGCCCTGAATTGGTCAGCGAGTGAATCGTTGGCACATGCGCTAAGTGAAAACGACAACACAACCGCGAGCGCGAAGGCCATTGCGTTTTTGGCAATTCTCCTGGAAGCCATCAGACGGCTCCATTGTCTTTTGCCCCGGCATTTGCTGCTGGGTCTAGATACTCGACCTCTACCCAATCGCCGTTTCGTCGTTCAAAGGTTGTGATCGACGAGAGTGCGCAGCGGCGCTGCTTCGGGCTGTGGGCCAACCTGACCCCGGCTGCCTTGCGGTGAACCATCCAAATCGGCAGCTGGTGGGTGACCAGCACCACATCGCCAGAGTCGACCTCTTTGGCGAGCTCATCCATGGCTTCGAACATGCGGGTCACGATCGACTCGTAGCTCTCGCCCCACGATGGCTTGCTCGGATTGCGCAGGTGCAGATAAAGGTGTGGGCGCACGGCCAGGTGCTTGGCGCTCAGTTTGCGGCCCTCAAACACGTTGTGCGGCTCGATTAGACGCTGGTCTGTGACGACATCTAGGCCGAAGTGCTCGGCAATTGGCTCGGCCGACTGCTGGGTGCGCAGCAGGGGCGACGAAACTATCTTGGCAATTGGGCGATTGAGGCCTTTGAGCGTTTCGGCTGCCGTCTGCGCCATTTCGATGCCTCGCTCGCTCAGGTGAAAGTGCGGAAGGCGTCCGTAGAGAACGCCACCGGGGTTGTGAACCTCACCGTGGCGAACCAGGTGAAGGCGTTCGGCGGGCATGTGCCTAGTCTACCCGCGGGTAAACTTGGGCCTAGACGCTGATTCAGGCAACTAACAGCAAGAAAGCAAGGATGACATGCGCGACCGCACTCTCGTTAAAGACCTGGCAGCACGCCCGGATGGCGCGGTTGTTCTTGGCGGATGGGTCGAGAAGCTTCGCGATCAGAAGCGCATCCAGTTTGTAATTCTTCGCGACGAGTCTGGCGACGTTCAGGTCACCTACCCGCGCCCAGTTGTCGACGAGCAGCCTGATGAGAACGACGCGCTAGCAGCCAAGATTTCAACTCTGACCGCAGGTTCTTTCGTTTGGGTTCACGGTCGCCTAATTCACGACGAGCGCGTAAAGCTCGGCGGGCTTGAGATTCAACTGGATGACATCGAGATTGTCACCCTTGCCGACCCAATCAGCCCGATTGCCGATGACACCTCAATCGACAAGCGTCTCGATTGGCGTTTCTTAGATCTGCGCCGTTCAGAGATGAACCTGGTATTCAAAATTCAGACCACAATCGAGCACGCTTGGCGCGAGTACTGGAACGAAAACAACTTCGTCGAGATTCACTCACCAAAGTTGATGGCCTCGGCTTCAGAATCAAACGCAGAGTTGTTCAAACTCGAATACTTCGAGACTCACGCCTACTTGGCGCAGAGCCCACAGTTCTATAAGCAGATGGCAATGATGGCCGGCTTCGGTCGCATCTTCGAGATTGGCCCGGTATTCCGTGCCGACCCGTCATTCACCTCTCGTCACGCGACCGAGTTCGTTTCTGTAGACATTGAAGTTTCATGGATCGACTCGCACCTAGACATCATGGCCATTCAAGAGCAGCTACTTGTTCGCGCAATCAGCGCAGTGAAAGAGAAGCACGGCGAAGAAATCAAGCGCCTCTTCGACGTTGACGTTGTCGTGCCGAGCGTTCCGTTCCCGCGCATTCCACTTGCCGAGGCTGTCGAAATCGTCAAGGCTCGCGGCCACGAGGTTGCTCGCGGTGGAGACATGGACCCAGAAGGCGAGCGCCAGATTGCGGCTCACGTCTTCGAGAAGCACGGCCACGAGTTCGTGTTCTTGACCGACTACCCGTCAACGGTTCGCCCGTTCTATCACATGCGTCACGCAGACAACCCGGCGCTGACCAACAGCTACGACCTGATCTGGCGCGGAACCGAGATCACCACCGGTGCTCAGCGCGAGCACCGCCTCGACGTGCTAATCGAGCAGGTCAAGTCGAAGGGCCTCGAGCCAGAAGGTCTGCAGACCTACCTCGACTTCTTCAAGTACGGCGCCCCAGCGCACGGTGGCTTTGGCATGGGCCTGCTTCGCGTAATCATGTTGCTGTTGCACCAGCCGAACATTCGCGAGGTCGGTTACCTGTTCCGTGGACCAAACCGTCTCGAGCCTTAGTCTCAAAAAGAAGTCCCCCGGGTGCGTTCCGGGGGATTTTCTATTTCATCCAGTTCTCGACTTGCAAACCCTTGATTCGCGAAAAGTGTTTTGTGTTATTCGTCACAAGAATCAGGTGATTTGCAATTGCTTGACCCGCAATCAGAGTGTCGGAATCGCCGATTTGCTTTCCAGATTTGATTAGTTCTGCGTGGATGCGACCTGACTCACGGGCGTCGCCCTCGTCAAAATCGATGACCCGAACATTCGACAGAAAACTCGTAACAATCTCTTCAACTTTTTCACTATTGGTTTGCATTAGACCGCGCCAAAGTTCGTGATACGTGACCGACGAAATTGCCCAGTCGTTTACGTTTTCAAGCATTTTCAGTTTTAGTGAAGTTGAACTGTTTTTCGCAAAGTTGCTAGCGATATCTGTGTCAATCAAATACTTCACTATGCAGCCACCTTCTGCTTCTTACCCTTGCGAATCGGTGCGGGCTCGTGACTTCGTTCGAAATTAGGCCACTCATCGTCATCAATTGGACCGTACTTCTCATGAAGAGCGAAGAGCTCTTGGAAAGGGTTTGGATTTTGACGCTTGATCTCAATGTCGCCTGTCTCATCATCTACTTCTAGATAGACAACTCCGCCGGTGATGTTTAGCGATGCCGGCAGGCGGATCGCACTGCTTCCCCCGTTTTTGAAAACCTTTGCTTCAAGTACTGTCTTCAACGTGTCCTCCAATTGCTCATTGTATAGACAAATTGTATAGACAAAATTGGATATTGCCAAGAATTAAAACACGCCGTGGCCTTTGTATTGCGGACTACTCTGTAATGTGTAATAGTTGACACATCGAAAGGAGCAACATGGATTCCACCCAGTTGCTAAAGGGCGTTCTCGACGTGGCGGTGCTAGCCGTGATCGAACACGAAGACGGCTACGGCTACGACATCGTGCGCAGACTCAAAGCCGCAGGGCTAGACGAGATCGGCGATGCCTCTATTTATGGCACATTGCGTCGCCTGTTCACAGCTGGTGCGCTCACCAGTTATGTGGTGGCCTCTGGCGATGGGCCCCATCGCAAGTATTACGGCATCAACCAGACCGGCAAGCAAATGCTCACCGAGCAGCGGGCCACCTGGGCGACATTCAGTTCAAAGATGTCGGTTCTTCTAGATTCACCAAAACCAACCAAACGAGCAAAAGGCGGCAAATAATGCAAACCCTAAATGACTCATCTATCTCGGAGTTCGCAGCTTCCGTTCGACGCGAATTGAGCGACCTGCCAAAGTCAGTTATCGAAGAGCTCACGAGCGATCTTGAAACCTCTCTTGAAGAGCGTCGAGCAGACGAAGGTCACGATTTTAAACTTGGCTCTGCACTTGAATACGCGGAGGAGTTGCGAGAGGCCGCTGGCGTCGGATTAAAACCTTCAAGCAAACGCAGATTTGGAAGCAAGGCAACTGTGGCTGCTCTTGAATCTCGGCTTCGCAAGAACCCGCTAACAGAGGCGATTCTTGATTTTGGAATCTCAATAAGGCCGCTGTGGTGGGTTCTTCGAGCCACACTCGCATGGGGATTATTTTCAGGTTTTTATCCAAACTCGGCAACGGACCTAGGCTTGCTTGTGTTACTTATCTTTCTTAGCGTGCAGTGGGGCCGCAAAAAGTGGTTTACCGGCAAGTTCTTTGAAGCAATATTGTTGCCATTGAACTTAGTTGCTGTCCTTTTGCTGGCTCCGGCTTCAGTTCTAATTAGCAACGCGGTCAACACGGCGATCAACACCCAGCAGGTTCTGCAGGAGTGGTCTGTTGACAGCGGTCTCGTTTATAACGGGGAATCTGTTACCGAAATAAAGGCCTATGACTCGGCAGGCGCTGAGGTAAGCGGATTGATTTTTCGAGATCAAAACGGCAACCCACTTGAAATAGGTGTTCCACTGGAAGAACTCACGCAATATCAGGTGCCCGATGTACTTGGCTTCAGTTATGAGAACGCAAACAGCGCGTTGAGTGAGGCTGGTCTGCCTGGGGTTGATTACATCTGGCTGAATGATGTGCGTGAGCAAGACGCCTACGTTGTTTCGATTGAGCCGGCTGCTGGTTCGGCAGTGACCTCTCGAGACGTCGTGACAGTGACCTTCGACCGCAAATAAACAAAGAGCCCCCCGCATTCGCTAACCAAGTGCGGGTGTCGGGGCTCTCTTTATTTGAGCTTCTTGATGGTGGTGTGCGCCTTAGCAGCCCACGGATACTTGAGGCCGAGCCTGCTCAGCGCAAACACCAGGATTGGAAACCAGAAGCGTCTCAAGATCCAAACGACAGCCTTGAACATCAGCGCACCGCCTCTTCGAGAGCAGCCATGAGTCGAACAGGGTCGATTCGCCAATAGTTGTGCACCTTGCCATTGAGCAAGAGAACCGGAATCTCCTCTGCGTAACGAGCGGCTAGCTCGGGGTCATCCGTGATGTCTTGCTCGGTGATGTGCACCTGAACCGAAGCGGCTATGCCGGCGTGTAGCGCGCGAAACTGCCCAGCGACCGTGTTGACCACTAGCCGTGCGTCGTCGCACAGGTGGCAGCCTGGCTTGCCAATCAGTGTAAGAGAGATGTCGTATGACATAACTCAAGACTAAGCCAAGCCCGTGCACAACTAAACTTGTGAAGTGCCCCAGACCCCGCCTGCGAAAATCGAAGCCGCTTTCTTCGACGTAGACAACACCATTCTTCGTGGGTCTTCGAGTTTCTTGTTTGGCAAAGCGGCGTTCAAGCGCAAGTTCTTTAGCCGAAAAGACTTTGTCAACTTTGCCTGGCACCAGGCGCGCTTCATTGCTCGCGGCGAGAGCGCAAAGACCATGACCGAAATCAAAGACCGCGCGCTAGGTCTAATCGCCGGTCACAAGGTTGAAGACCTCGAAGTTCTCACCGATGAGGTCTACGAAGATCACATCAGCCCGAAGCTCTGGCCAGAAACGGTTCGCATCGCGCAGCAACACATCAAGGAGGGCCGCGAGGTTTGGCTAATCACGGCTGCACCGATTGAAATCGCAGAAGTCATCGCCTTACGCCTCGGACTAACCGGCGGACTCGGAACACTCGTTGAACGAAAAGACGGAATTCTCACGGGCAAACTTGTCGGCAAGCCCTTGCACGGCAAAGCAAAATACAAAGCGATGAAACAACTTGCGGCTGATCGCAACATCAGCCTCAAGCGCAGCTACGCATACAGCGACTCATACAACGACCTGCCGATGCTCACCCACGTTGGTCACCCAGTTGTGGTGAACCCAGACAAGATTCTGAAGACCCACGCCAAAGCTGCCGGCTGGAAGATTCTCGATTTCAAGAAGCGCGAGCTGCGCGCGAACCGTTAAATGCAAAACCCGCCGGTTGCCCGACGGGACTGCAAAGTTTCTACTTCTTATTGCGACGCTGGTGGCGAGTCTTGCGAAGCAACTTGCGGTGCTTCTTCTTCGACATACGCTTGCGACGCTTCTTGATTACTGAACCCATGAAGACCTCACAATTGATTTGACTGACCGCCAGTCAAACCAGCGAACAAAATAGATTCCCATCCTACCCGCTAGGCGGGCCTACACTCAAAACATGACTGAACAACAGCCCTACACAGTGCTTTCAAACACCAATGGCATCGAGCTGAGACACTACCCCGCCTATGTGCTGGTTCAGGTGCGCGAGCCGGGCGACTTTATGCTTGCCGGAAACCGGGGCTTTCAGCCGCTGGTCAGTTACATCAGCGGCAACAACGCGACTGGTCAGAAAATCGCCATGACCGCACCGGTAATTCAAGAGCCTTTTGGCGAGGCAGATCACCTAGTGAGCTTTGTGATGCCTGCAGACTTTGACTTCGAGAGCATGCCTTTGCCGGTCAGTTCACGTCTCAAGATTGTGCCAGTTGGCGAACACTACGCCGCAGCAATTAAATTTTCGGGTGGCTGGAATGAGCAGCGTTTTGCGGCAAAGGGTGAAGAATTGGTGTCGGCGGTGAAATCAGCCGGTCTAGAACCAGTCGGTTCGGTTTATTGGGCCAGATTCGATCCACCATACAAACCAGCATTTTTGAGACGCAACGAAGCACTAATCCGGATCAAAGACATTAAAGAAGGAACAAAATGAATCTCCCCCCACTAGTTACCAAAGCACTCGCAGAGTTTCTTGGTGTAACCCTCTTTCTCACAGCGATCTGCGGAGCTGTTGTTTATCAGCAGGGGCCATTGGGCACCGCCGCGCTTGCTGCCGTTCTCGGCTTAGCAATTCTTGTCACCGCACCAATCAGTGGCGGTCACCTAAACCCAATTGTTTCGATCTACTTTTTCTCGCGTCGCGAAATTGGCCTAGTTCAACTTCTTGTCTACTTAGTAGCGCAGATCACGGGTGCAATTTTCGGTGCCTTCATAGCGAGTCAAATGTTCTTGCAGTCGTTATTGCCGGACACCAGCATGAGCACCACTAACTCAGGCGCTCTGCTCAGCGAACTCTTCGTTGCCGGAGGTTTGGTCTGGTTGGTTGGTCGCTTGGCTACAACATCAAAGGCACACATGATTCCAGCCGCTGTGGGTCTATGGGTTTTTGCCGCAGCTGTTTTCTCTTCAAGCGGCGCACAGGCCAACCCAGCGGTGACCATCGCGTTGATTCTCGTCGGTCAGTCAACTGCGACAGCTGCCGGATACATCCTGGCTCAGCTCGGCGGAATGCTGATTGCCGCAATTTTCATTCTCGTCTTTGCAGAACGCAAGCGAGTCATGGTTGAGAACCTCGAAGTTGAGAAGCCAGCTGATCTTGCAAAAGTTACTCGCAAGCCTGCCGCTAAGAAACCAGCTTCCAAATAGCTCAAATCTAAAAAGGGGTGTGCCGAAAGGTGCACCCCTTTTTTTCATTAACGTTTAGCGAAAGTTAACCTCTTGATGGCAAACTTCTGCCATGACTACTAAGGCATCTGTTCTGTTCGTTTGCGTTCACAACGCTGGCCGTTCGCAAATGGCAGCCGGCTTTCTCAAGCACCTTGCCGGCGATCGCGTTGAGGTGCGCTCTGCGGGCACGGCCCCGGGCGAGAGGGTAAACCCTTCAGCGGTTGAAGCCATGGCCGAACTCGGCATCGACATCAGCCAGAACTTTCCGAAGAAGCTCACCGATGAGGCCGTCAAAGACTCCGACTATGTAATCACAATGGGCTGCGGCGACACCTGCCCATTCTTTCCGGGCAAGACCTATCTCGACTGGGTGCTTGACGACCCAGCTGGCCAGGGAGTCGAGGCCGTCAGGCCTATCCGTGATGAGGTTCGCAAGCACGTCGAAGCTCTCGTTGCCGAGATCGACGCCAAGTTTTAGCGGCTTGGCTTAGCGCTTAACGCGCGTCTTAACTTCTTTCACGGCAGCTTTAACCTTCACCGTGACTTCGGTCTCGGCATCTTTCTTCACGGTGGCAACCTTGCGACCTAGCTCTTTTGCTAGATCGTCAACGTTTTTCACTTTTGACTTCGGGTTGAGTTTCTTGCCAAGCCAGGTCGAACCCTTGTTGATGTATTCGGTTGCGAGCTCTGCGAGTTCGTCGGCGCGCACACCAAGCTCCGCGGTGATTTCGGCTCCGGCGAATTTTGCCACCCAAACACCAAGCGGCTTGAGGGCCTTCGGGTTGGTTGAATAAACGGCAGTCTTAGCGCGGCTGGCTTTCACCAGGCCAGCATCCTTGAGAATTGTCAACTGCTTTGTTGTTGCAGCCGGTGTCTCTTTGATGGTCTTGGCTAGTTGCGCAAGAGTCTGCTCTTCTTTTGCGAGTGCCTCAAGGATTTCGCGACGCTTCGGGTCTGCGATTGCTAGAAAAATGTCTGACATTTGGTTACCTATCTATTTAGTTTCCCGCTGCGATTTCTTTCGCACGGGCTAGTGCTGCGTCTGTTGCTTCAATAAACATTTGGTCGAGGTTAGCTGCTTGCATGCGAGCAATTGCCTGCATCGTGGTGCCGTTAGGGCTGGTTACCTGGCGACGCAGCTCTGCCGGGTCTTTGCCAGAAGCCACCAACAATTCGGTTGCTCCCAAGAAAGTTTCGTTCACGAGCAAATTCGCTTCTTCAGTAGTGAAACCGTGGTGTTGTGCTGCTTTGACAAATTCTTCAACCAATAAGAAAACATACGCCGGACCACTGCCACTAATCGTGCTGAGTGCGTCGATGCGGTTTTCTTCGACCACGATTGTCTTGCCCACAGTTGCAAATAGTTGTTCTGCTAACTCTTTGTTCACGGATGTCGCCCGGCTGCCAAGAGCTATGCCCGTCATTGCGCGACCCACAATTGCTGGAGTGTTTGGCATCGCGCGAATGACGGCGTTGCCCTGCGGCAGAGCTGCTTGCATTGCGTCGGTGGTAATTCCGGCTGCGACGCTGATCACGATAGCGTCGGCCTTCAGTTGCGGTGCGCGAAGTTGCTCAAGCGTCTCGATTACATATGCGGGTTTCACCGCCACGATGATCACATCGGCGTCGGCCGTTGCTGCTGAGTTTGCGTCTGCTGCTTGACCCAGTTCTTCAATCGAAAAAGCGCTCACGGTGTGGCGATTGACAAGCTTGGCCGCGCTTGCCGCGGTCTTTGTTGACACCTTGATGTTGGCGGGGCTTAATCCGCTGGCGATAAGGCCATCGAGAATCGCCGTGCCCATAGACCCTGAGCCAAGAATTGCGATTCGAATGTTCTTCACACTCAAAGTTTAGGCAACTTAGCTGTCTCTGGCTCAGGGTAGTTTTAACGCATGGCCTCTAAGTCTTCTTACTCCTGCACCGAGTGCGGATGGTCGTCGGTCAAATGGGTCGGCCAGTGTGGCGAGTGCCAAGCCTGGGACACCATGCGCGAAGGCTCATCCGGGGGTGGCAAGGGTCTCGGCTCGGTTCGCTCGGTAAAGCCTTCGGTGATTGTTGCCTCTAGCGCAGCTAAACCGATCACCGAAATCAGCACCGAATCGGTGGCCAGTCGAAGCACTCAGGTTGCCGAATTCGATCGTGTTCTCGGCGGCGGGCTAGTGCCCGGTGCTGTTGTTTTGCTCTCTGGCGAGCCGGGCGTTGGCAAGTCGACGTTGTTGCTCGAAGTGGCGGCCAAGACCGCTCAGGGAGGTGCACGCGTGCTCTACGTGAGCGGCGAGGAGTCTGTCGGGCAGATTCGCCTGAGGGCCGAGAGAACCGGAGCGCTCAGCGAGAACCTCTATCTTGCAAGCGAAACCGACCTCGGTTCGGTTTTGGGGCAAATCGAAGCGACCCAACCAGATCTGCTGGTTGTTGACTCAGTTCAGACGATCGCGCACGCCGAGATCGATGGCGCAGCTGGCATGCCGTCGCAGATTCGCGAAGTTGCCACCAATCTGATTCGCGTTGCCAAAAACCAAAACCTGCCGATCATCCTGGTCGGTCACGTAACCAAAGATGGCAACATCGCCGGCCCAAGAGCTCTCGAGCACCTGGTCGACGTGGTCTGCCAGTTCGAGGGCGATCGTCAAACTTCGCTTCGCTTTGTTCGCAGCTTAAAGAACCGCTTCGGCCCAACCGACGAGGTTGGTTGTTTCGAAATGACCGGTGAGGGCATTCGCGAGGTTGCCGACCCGAGCGGGTTGTTCTTATCGCGGGGCGATACCCCTGTTTCTGGCACCTGCGTAACCGTTGCTGTCGAAGGCAAGCGCCCGCTCATCGCTGAAGTTCAGGCCCTTGTGGTCAAGTCGTCATCGCCGAATCCGCGACGAGTAACCAACGGTGTCGACGCATCACGCGTGGCAATGTTGCTAGCAGTTCTCGAGCGTCGTGCCGGCATGCGACTGGGTGAACTTGATGTTTATGTATCTACGGTTGGCGGTGTTCGCATCACTGAGCCGGCTGCCGATCTTGCGATTGCAATCGCAATTGCTTCAGCAGTTCAAGACAAGCCCGTTTCACACAACCTTGCTGCGTTCGGCGAAATTTCTCTTGCAGGTGAAATTCGGCCAGTCACGAACAACAAACTGCGCAAGCAAGAAGCCGAGCGTCTCGGTTTTGTGCGCAGTGTCGAAAGCAGTGTTGGCGGCTTGAAGCAGGCCCTCGCTTTAGCGCTGAACTGGTAACTAGTTCAAAATAAACTGCACGACGTTTGATTCAACACCGTTCACTGTTGCTTTGAGTTGATAGGTGGCACCGCCAGCAACTGCAGGTTGCTGACCCGTTGAGCATCCGGTGATTGAAGAGAACACACGCAACCAGGTAGACGATGGCGAATTAACCGATTGCCCCGGCTGCAGAATTCCAACTGCACTCACGTCTTGGCTTCTGTCACACTGCTTCGAATCCCAGATGAGTTGCTCGCCACTCTTGATTTGAAAGAACGAGACCAGCGAGCCGGCATCAAACGTGCAAGCGACTTTCGAGTTGTTGGTCATGTTGAACCAAAGAAACGGATTCTCACCGGCAGGCACCGACGCCCACGAGTTGTAAGCGTTATCGCCGATTCCTGCAGTGATCTGAACCATTCCAGGTTCGCAGGCCACGATTACCGACTGGCTCGCGTCAGGGGTCGCTGCCGCCTCAGGTGAAAGACCGCTGAAGAAGTTGATCACCGAGCTGACTAGACCCCAAAGCAGCAATACGACGACAATCGCTGCTGCACCAAACACGATTCGACGACGGCGAAGAATCTCTGGCCTAACTGCCGTGCTCGGTCGAGAAATTCTTCGGTTTGCCATTTTCTAAGGCTAACCAGCGGCCGCGCTACAAGCGCTTAAGCATGCGGGTGTTGCCCAAAGTGTTTTCTTTCACGCGGGCCAAATCGAGAAACTCGGCCACACCCACGTCGGTTGAGCGAACCATCTCTTCGAAGGTCTCGGCATCAACCGGAACATCGCTGATTGGCTCGAAGCCGTGCTTTGCAAAGAATGCGGTCTCAAAGGTCAGGCAGAACACTCGGCCAACACCGATTTCACGTGCTCGGTTGAGCAGGGCTTCAACCAAGAGGTGTCCGATGCCTTGGCCGCGCATCGAGTGGTCGACCACTACCGAGCGAACCTCGGCGAGGTCTTGCCACATAACGTGAAGAGCACCGGCGGCAAGCACTCGGTCGTTTTCGTCGACCACAACAGAGAACTCTTGGATTTTCTCGAAAAGCCCAACTAACTCGTGGTGCTGCAAGACCTTGCCCAAAAAGGGTTCGCGAATCGCCTGAATAGCGCGCACGTCTGAGGTGCGGGCTGGGCGAACGCTATAGGTGCTTGTAGGCATGCCTAAATGCTACTCGCGACCGCTCGCTCTCGGCTTGTGAAAATGAACTCGCCATTGAAGAAGTCGACATCCATGTGCTCGGTGTTTAGCAACTCGCCGTGCAGAATCTTCTCGCTGAGCTTGTCTTCGATTTCACGCTGAACCGCACGACGCAATGGTCGCGCACCTAGCGCTGGGTCGAAGCCGATCTCGATGAGACGGTCTTTCGCAGCAGGCGAGAGACTCAAAGTCATGTTGCGATCTTCGAGGCGAACCGAAAGCTTCTTGATGAAGAGATCGACAATCTGAACGAGCTCTTCTTTGCTGAGCTGCGGAAACACGATTGTTTCGTCGACACGGTTCAAGAACTCTGGCTTGAAGCTCTTCTTGAGTTCTTCGTTGACCTTGCCCTTCATGCGATCGTAGTCTCCGGCACCATCACCCTCGAGCGCGAAGCCCATCACGCCGCGAGCGATGTCGCGGGTTCCGAGGTTCGTGGTCATGATGATGATGGTGTTCTTGAAGTCAACAACTCGACCCTGGCCATCGGTTAGACGACCCTCTTCGAGAATCTGCAACAACGAGTTGAAGATGTCTGGGTGAGCCTTCTCGATCTCGTCGAACAAGACAACGCTGAATGGCTTGCGGCGAACCTTCTCGGTTAGCTGTCCACCCTCTTCGAATCCGACGAAGCCCGGAGGCGCACCGAACAGACGTGAAACGGTGTGCTTCTCGCTGTATTCAGACATGTCGAGCGCAATCAACGCGCCTTCGTCGTCGAACAAGAACTCGGCAAGAGCTTTGGCAAGCTCGGTCTTTCCGACACCGGTTGGGCCCGCGAAGATGAATGAACCAGACGGGCGGTTCGGGTCTTTCAACCCGGCACGCTGACGGCGAATCGACTTCGAGATCGCACGGATGGCGTCTTCTTGACCGACCACTCGCTTGTGTAGTTCGTCTTCCATGAAAATGAGCTTTGCGCTCTCTTCCTCGGTGAGCTTGAACACTGGGATACCCGTTGCCTGGGCGAGAACTTCGGCGATTAGACCTTCGTCAACTACTCCGCCGATCTCGACGTTTCCGGTTCTGAACTGCTTGGCAAGCTTGACTCGCTCGGCGTTCATGCGCTTCTCTTCGTCGCGCTTTGAAGCGGCTAGCTCGAAGTCTTGGTCTTCGATGGCCTTCTCTTTTTGCTTCTTTACCTCTGCGATTCGCTCATCTAGTTCGCGAAGCTCAGGTGGTGAAGACAAGAACGACAGGCGCAAACGAGCACCGGCCTCATCGATTAGGTCGATTGCCTTGTCTGGCAAGAAGCGGTCGGTAATGTAGCGGTCTGACAGGTTGGCGGCAGCAACTAGCGCGCCATCGCTGATCGAAACCTTGTGGTGTGCCTCGTAACGGTCGCGAAGACCCTTCAAGATGTTGATGGTCTGAGGAAGGCTTGGCTCGTTAACCATGACCTGCTGAAAACGACGAGCGAGAGCTGCGTCTTTTTCAAAGTGCTTGCGGTATTCGTCGAGAGTCGTTGCACCAATTGTCTGAAGCTCGCCGCGGGCAAGCATCGGCTTCAATATCGAAGCAGCGTCGATCGCACCCTCGGCTGCACCGGCACCAACGAGAGTGTGAATCTCATCGATGAAGGTGATGATGTCACCGCGCGAGCGAATCTCTTTGGTTACTTTCTTGAGGCGCTCTTCAAAGTCACCGCGGTAACGCGACCCAGCAATGAGTGCACCCATGTCGAGTGTGTAAAGCTGCTTGCCCTTCAAAGTCTCCGGAACGTTTCCGTTCACAATTGCCTGCGCAAGACCTTCGACAACCGCGGTCTTACCAACACCAGGTTCACCAATTAGAACCGGGTTGTTCTTTGAACGACGCGAAAGAATTTGCATAACGCGTTCGATCTCACGCTCGCGCCCGATAACGGGGTCGAGCTTTCCGTCGGCAGCAGCCTGAGTTAGATTGCGACCAAACTGGTCGAGAATCTGTGAACCTTTTTGCTTCTCGTGATTTTCGCCGCCAACGTTGACGGTTTCTTTTCCTTGAAAACCTGAAAGCAACTGGATGACCTGCTGGCGCACCTTGTTTGTGTCAGCACCGAGTTTGGTGAGCACCTGCGCGGCAACTCCTTCACCCTCGCGAATCAATCCGAGAAGAAGGTGTTCGGTGCCGATGTATGAGTGGCCGAGTTGCAAAGCTTCGCGAAGTGAAAGCTCGAGAACTTTCTTGGCGCGAGGAGTAAATGGAATGTGACCGGTTGGCGACTGCTGGCCCTGACCGATGATCTCTTGAACCTGTTCGCGCACTGACTCGAGGTTGATGCCGAGCGCTTCTAGCGACTTGGCCGCTACGCCCTCACCCTCGTGAATTAGGCCGAGCAGAATGTGCTCGGTGCCGATGTAGTTGTGGTTGAGCAGCTTCGCCTCTTCTTGGGCGAGAACTACAACGCGACGGGCTTTGTCAGTGAATTTTTCGAACATACAAAGATGTTAGGTCGCTAGTTGCCCTTAGAACCAGCCTGTTCGCCGTCAGCGTTAGCCATTTTGGCACGTTCTTCAGCCTCGATTTCGGCATAGGTTTTGCGCTCTGTGGCGTCTGCCCTAATCAACGAGCGAAACAGCCACCAGACGAAGATGCTCATGCCAATCACAGGAATAGAGGTCCAGGCTGCGCTGCTGATCCATTCGAGCGGAGTCATTTCGCCTACTTAACTAGCGGAAACATGATGGTCTCGCGAATGCCGAGGCCGGTGAGGCTCATCAATAGTCGGTCGATGCCCATGCCCATGCCGCCCGAAGGTGGCATGCCAAACTCGAGCGCGGTCAAGAAGTCTTCGTCGAGCTTCATGGCCTCTGGGTCGCCAGCGGCGGCCAAAGTGACCTGCGCAACAAATCGCTCGCGCTGAATAACCGGGTCAACCAACTCGCTGTAGCCGGTGGCCTGTTCATAGCCACGGATGTAGAGGTCCCACTTCTCGGCCACACCAGGCAAGCTGCGGTGGTCTCGAGTGAGCGGTGAAGTGTCAACCGGAAAGTCGTTGACGAAGGTCGGTTTGACCAGGTTGGTCTTTACGAAGTGCTCCCACAACTCCTCGACATACTTGCCGTGCAGCGGGTGTTCGATTTCGATGTCAACAGACTTCGCGAGTTTCTTCAACTCGGCAATTGGTGTCTCAGGTGTGATTTCAACACCGGCGGCAGCCGAGAGCGATTCAAACATCGAGATGCGATCCCAGTTGCCAGAGAAATCATTCTCGGTGCCGTCGTCAAGCGCAACAACGTGCGAACCGAAGACATCCATGGCCGCATTTTGAATTAGCTTCTGGGTGAGATTCGCCATGGTGTTGTAATCACCGTATGCCTCGTAGGCCTCAAGCATCGCAAACTCAGGTGAGTGAGTGCGGTCTGCACCTTCGTTTCTAAAGTTGCGGTTGATTTCGAAAACGCGATCGATACCACCGACTACTGCGCGCTTCAAGAAAAGCTCAGGCGCGATGCGCAAGAACAACTCGGTGTCGAAAGCATTCGAGTGAGTCTTGAACGGGCGGGCACTCGCACCACCGTGCATGGTTTGCAACATCGGAGTTTCAACTTCGATGAATCGCTCGGCGTCAAAAGTTTTGCGCAGTGACTTCATAACCTGAGCGCGAATCTGCACAACCTCGCGCGCACGATCGCGAACAATCAAGTCGATGTAGCGGTGACGCACGCGATATTCTTCGCCGAGCTCGTTGTGCAGGTTTGGCAGCGGGCGAATTGTCTTCGCGGCAATTTGCCACTCGTCGACCAAAATCGAAAGCTCGCCGCGCTTCGAGGTGATTACCTCACCCGAAACAAACAGGTGGTCTCCGAGGTCGATTAGCTCTTTGAAAAGCTCGAGTCGCTCTTCGCCGACCTTGTCGAGTGAAAGCATCGCCTGGATGCGCTCTCCGCCGCCGGCCTGCAGGGTTGCGAAGCAGAGCTTTCCGGTGTTGCGCTGAAACATAACTCGGCCGGCAATAGCAACCTTGTCGCCGGTGGCAACGTCAATCTCGAGGCTTGGGTAGGCGGCGCGAACCTGCTCGATGGTGTGGGTAATTGGCAAACTAACCGGATAAGCCTCGCCCAACTCATTTAGGCGGTCGCGCTTGGCAAGGCGCACGGCAATCTGCTCTGGCAGATCCTGCTCAAAGTCGTCGTGCTGGTTGAGTTCGTCGCTCATCCGTGGCCCCTAAATGCTGATGCTGAGATTGTCGATAAGTCTGGTGCCGCCCACCTGCGCCGCAATGATCAGCAGCGCTCGACCAACAAAACCCGCTTCGATTGGCTCGAAAGTGGCTGGGTTAATCAGGGCAACGTAGTCAAGTCTAACCGCAGGCGCTGTGGCCATCACCTGTTCGGCGGCGGTCAGGCGTGCCTCGGCGTCACCCTGGGTTGCCTCTGCCGCCCGCAGGGCTCGCGAAATTCTTTGGGCCAGCTCGCGCTCGGTTTCGCTGAGGTAGCGATTGCGGCTCGACATCGCAAGGCCGTCTTCTTCACGGATGATGGGCGCGCCAACCACCTGCATCGCGTTCCACCGATGATTTGAGTTCTCAACCATTTGGCGAATTAGAAAAAGCTGCTGCGCGTCTTTGTTTCCGAAAACCGAAATGTCGGGTCTGACCAAATCGAAAAGTCGTGCGACAACCGTGAGCATGCCGTCGAAGTGTCCTGGGCGAATCTTGCCCTCGAAGGTTTCACCCACCGACCCAGCGTGCTGAGTGATTTGATTGCCGTGCGGATAAACGTCTTTGACATCAGGCGCAAACAAAACATCGACGTTAGCCGCCGAGAGTTTTTCGGCATCTTCTTGCAAAGTGCGCGGATACTCTTCGAAATCTTCATTGGCACCGAACTGCAGTGGGTTAACAAAAATCGAAACCACCACAAAGTCAGATTGCTCGTGGGCAATTCTTACTAGCGACATGTGGCCATCGTGCAACGCACCCATAGTCGGCACAAACGAAACGCTCTTGCCATGTTGCCTTGCGTTCGAGACAACAGGGGCAAGACTCTCAGCGCTTGTGATGATTTGCATCAGCCGAGCAACTCACTCGGATCAATTGGTTTATGCCCGGCGGCAAGTGCCACCTCGACCGAACTTCTAACTACTCCTGCCAGCACGCTGCGCGCATCGTCGATGCCAACCGACTCGAGCAAACCGATTGCTTGATTCACAATCATCGCCGAGAAATTTGTTGCAACTGAAATTGCCTCAAAGTAGATAGCACGGTCTTCTTCGCTCACGACAATCGGCTCAGCACCCATCTCGATAACCAGCGCTTGCGCAATTGGCAGGGCAACAGTTGGCGCAGAAACCGCAAAGTAACTTTCGCGAATGCGAGCGAGGTCGACACTCGTGCCGGTGAAACTCATCGCCGGATGAATGGCAAGCGGAATAACACCCTGCTGGGCTGCCGAATTGAAAACCGAGTAGCCAAACTCACCGGCGGTGTGGGCAACCAACTGACCGCTTCTCCAGAGCTTTGCCTCAGAGATGCCCCCGATGGTTGCCTCGAGTTGATCGGCCGGAATGGCAAACAACACAAGGTCTGCCATCTCGAGCAACTGGGGCAGGGTCTTCACGAGTGCGCCCGGCAGCATGGTTTCGGCGCGCTCGATGTTTTTGGGATTGGTGCTGGCAATGCCAGCAATCATGTGGCCGGCAGACGCGAGGGCCTGACCGAGCACGGCACCAACCGGGCCTGCGCCGATTATCGCGACAGAGAGTCTGCCCTGGGTCACGCCGGGCTCGATTCGGCAGGGCCTGATTCTGCTCGGCCTGGCTCTGACGCCTGCGGCTTCGAATCACCGGGTTCTCTGATTTTGCAGGCCCGTTCGATGTACAGAGCAACCGCAATAAGTGCAGCTGACGCAAGTAAGGCGATGAAGTTGAACACAATCGAATCTGGAACGACAGGTGCGCCGAGTTGCATCAGCACCAAGGCGATTGCTGCGCCCAAAAACAGTGCTCCGGCAATTGATGTTGCCTTGGCAAGTGCAAGAACTTTAGTTGCATAAAACGGATCAACGCGCTTCGGTCGAACGCCACCGGCAACAAACTTTTTCAAGTCTTTGCTGTAGCGCAAAACCGGCCAAGCAAAAACCAACTCGAGAACCGCAATTGCTGGCAGCGTGACTAGAACTGTGTTAGTTGCAACCGGAATGCTTCCGCCGTTCAGCGTGAAGAGTCGCACAGCAACATAAACAAATGACCAAGCAATCACGGTTGGCATTAACAAAGTCAAGAATTTGGTTGGCTTCATTGTTGAATCACCCACACATCGTTCTCAACGGTCTTGGCCAACTCTGAAACAGAACCGTGTCCTGGCAAGACTGCATCTTTGTCGAGCAGCATCCATGGAACTAAAACAAACGCTCTGTTGAAAGCTCGCGGGTGTGGCAACTCGAGTTTCTTTTTCGACTTGATCACATCGCCATAGGTCACGATGTCGATGTCCATGGTTCGAGAACCCCAGCGCTCGATGCGCACACGACCAAGCTCAGATTCGATTCGGCGCACTTCGCGCAGAAGTTTCTTCGGCTTGAGTTTCGTGTCAACTTTGAGCACGGCATTTATGTAATTCGGTTTGCTCTCGTCAACACCCGCCGCGGTTACGGCGAACGATTCGACAAGCGGTGAGACACCCCGAACCTTGAGTCCCTTGGTTTCGTTCAATGCCTCAACCGCCGCACGGATGTTGGCTATGCGATCGCCCAGGTTTCCGCCGATGGCAAGCACTGCCGGGGTGAAGTGCTTCTTCACTTTCGCTTAGCCCTAACGGTTACTGAGATATCAGAAAACTCGTGGTCGATTGGGGCTTGGGGCTTGTGCACTGTGATCTTGGCCTTCTTCACGATGCCGGTTTCGGCACCGCCACCAAAACCCATGACCAGTTCGAGCAGCCTGGTTGCCAGGGTCTCGACCAGATCGACGGGGTTGGCCTTGGCGTTGGCCACCAGGGCATTGGCCAATTCGCCGTAGTTGACGGTCTTGGCCAAATCGTCGTTTGCCGCCGCGGCCTTGCCGTCAAGCCACACCGATGCGTCTATAAAGAAGTCTTGGCCGTTGACGCGCTCAAACTCAAAAACGCCGTGGTGAGCAAATACTCGAAGGCCTTTGATGCTTATTTTGAGCGGTGAATGCTGCATGCATTAACTCTGCCCTATTTACTGAGTTTCCGCATTTCGCAGGGCCTCGACAACGTCGATGGCGTCGGTGGTGGCAATCACGTTGTGAACACGGATGCCCCAGAGTTTGCGCTGCAATAAGAGAGCGGTGAGAACGGCAGTCGCGAGATCTCGGCGAGAGTTGCTCACTTCGCCAGCTTCATCGGGTTCAAGCATGCCCGCAATAAACCGCTTTCTAGATGCACCAACCAGAATTGGCAAACCAAGTTTTTCTAGCTCATCCAGACGAGCAACGAGTTTCCAGTTCTGCTGCATGTCTTTTGCGAAGCCGAGCCCCGGATCAATCACGATGTTCTCTCGCTTCACGCCGGCTGCGATTGCGGCTTCAACCTGAACCGAAAGTTCAGCCGCAACGTCGCGGGCGATATCTTGATATTCGTTTAGCGAATCCATTCGATCGCTGAAACCACGCCAGTGCGAAATTACAAGAATTGCCGAATTTTCTGCAGCAACCGAAAACATGTCAGGGTCTGCTAAGCCGCCCGAGACGTCGTTGATGATTTTTGCTCCGGCATCGATAGCGGCCTTTGCCGTTTGCGAGTTCATTGTGTCGATGCTGATGCGCGCACCACTAGCAATGAATGCGGGTTCGGCCGCGATTTTCTTGATTAGCGAGATTACTCGTCGCTGTTCTTCTTCGATTGTGATTCGCTCTGCACCTGGTCGGGTTGACTCTCCACCGACGTCGATGATGTTTGACCCGGCGGCAATTAAGAGCCGCGCGTGATTCAGCGCATCATCTTCTGCAGAAAACTGACCGCCGTCGCTAAACGAATCGGGGGTGGCATTGAGCACACCCATTACTAACGGACGATTGAATGCCATGGCTATTTCGAAATCAGTGCCATGACTTCAGCGCGAGCAACCGGTTCGGCGTACTCTCCTCTGGCCGCCATGGTGATCGTGTTGGCTTCTGGCTGGCGAGCACCGCGTGAAACCACGCAGTGATGTCTGGCTTCGACAACCACAACCACGCCACGAGAGCCCGTTCCTGATTCGATGGCGTCGGCAATTTGGGCGGTTAGGTTCTCTTGCAGCTGTGGCCTAGAAGCCAGTATTTCAACGACTTTTGGCAGACGCCCCAGCCCAACCACGCGCCCGGCAGGCAGGTATGCGATGTGGGCGACGCCCGTGAATGGCAGCAGGTGGTGCTCGCACATCGAAACGAATTCGATGTCTTTGAGAATTACAACTTCGTTGTGCTCTGCCGCAATAGTGTCGCCGAGAGCCTCTGTGGGTTCAACACCGATGCCGTTGAAGAAAATTGCGTAGGCCTCTGCAACTTTCTTCGGCGTAGCCAACAGGTCGCTTCGCTGCGGATCTTCGCCGATTGCCAAAAGCAATTCGACAACAGCCGCTTCGATGCGATGCTGGTCTACCATCGACTACTTCTTCTTATTTACAGAGCGAGTTTTAGAAGCGCGCTTTGTTGCAGGCTTAGCAGTTTTTTCGGCAGCGGCAGCTTTCTTGGCAGCAGTCTGTTTTGCAGCGGTCGAACCCTTAGAAGGAATCGCGATTGGACCCTGCTTTGATGCCGGGCGCAATTTGCTCGAAAGCCACATGCGTCGCTTTGGAATCTTTTTGACGTTCTTGAATAGAACCGCGATCTCGTCTTGGTTCAGAGTTTCGCGTTCCATAAGTTCTTTTGCGAGCGCATCGAGAATCTTGCGGTTCAGCGTAAGCGCTTTGTATGCATCGTTGTGCGCGGCTTCAACGATTGCACGAACTTCTGCGTCGATGGCTTGAGCTGTCGACTCGCTGTAGTCGCGCGCTTGAGCCATGTCGCGACCGATGAAAACTTCGCCGCCGTTGCCATAGCTCACAGCACCGATTGCGTTGCTGAAACCATACTGGGTAACCATCTGGCGAGCTATTGAAGTTGCCTTCTCGAAGTCGTTCGATGCACCGGTGGTTGGATCGTGAAAGACGATTTCTTCGGCAACGCGGCCACCCATTGCATATGCAATTTGGTCAAGCAACTGATTGCGAGATACCGAGTAACGGTCTTCGAGCGGAAGAACCATGGTGTAACCGAGCGCGCGACCTCGAGGCAAAATGGTGACCTTGGTAACCGGGTCACTGTCGTTCATGGCTGCCGCAACGAGTGCGTGACCAGCCTCGTGGTAGGCGGTGTTCAGACGCTCGCGGTCTTGCATCAGGCGCGACTTCTTCTGTGGCCCGCCAATTACGCGGTCGATAGCCTCGTCGATTGTTTCTGCGGTGATTTTCTTCTCGTTCTGGCGGGCGGTCAAAAGCGCTGCCTCATTCAACACGTTGGCAAGATCGGCACCGGTAAACCCTGGGGTGCGACGAGCAATAAGAGCCAAGTCAACATCGTCAGCGAGCGGCTTGCCCTTTGAGTGCACAGCCAAAACCTTCTCGCGGCCAGCAAGGTCAGGTGCTGTCACGCCAATCTGGCGATCGAATCGACCCGGTCTCAACAGAGCAGGGTCAAGCACGTCAGGGCGGTTAGTGGCAGCAATAAGAATCACGTTGGTCTTCGAATCGAAGCCATCCATTTCGACGAGCAACTGGTTCAGGGTCTGTTCACGTTCGTCGTTGCCTCCACCGATGCCCGCACCGCGCTGGCGACCAACCGCATCAATCTCGTCAACAAAAATAATTGCCGGAGCAGACTGCTTGGCCTGTTCGAACAGATCACGCACACGTGACGCACCAACACCGACAAACATTTCTACGAAGTCAGAACCAGAGATAGAGAAGAACGGAACACCGGCTTCACCAGCAACGGCCTTGGCAACCAAGGTCTTACCGGTTCCGGGAGGGCCGTAAAGCAAAACACCGCGTGGAATCTTTGCGCCGACAGCTTGAAACTTTTGCGGCTCTTTCAAGAATTCTTTGATTTCTTGTAGTTCTTCCATCGCTTCATCGGCACCAGCGACGTCGGCAAATGTAACCGTTGAGTTTTCTTTGCTTACCAACTTGGCGCGCGACTTGCCGAATTGCATTACGCCTCGGCCGCCACCGCCACCACCGGCACTAGAAAGAATGAACCAGAAAATCAAACCGATAATGATGAAAGGCAAAAGGCTGCCGAGCAGCGCAACATACCAGGGAGTATTTGGTGCTTCATCGTTGAAGCCTTTGCCCAAGTTGGCCGAATTGACGAGCTTTACAACTTCTTCACCGCGGGCAGTGACATAGAAAAACTGAACCTGTTTGCCGAGCTTGGCGTCTTCTTGGGCGAGTGTGATATCTACGCGCTGATCTGCTTCGAGAATCTTGACGCTGACGGCTTTGCCATCCTTGATTAGAGCCATGCCAACACTGGTGTCGACCTGCTTGACGCTCGAACCGTTGACCATTGACGAGCCGATGATGAGAACGATGACCGCGGCAATAATCCAGATAAATGGACCACTCAGAAACTTTTTGATATTCACCGCATAAATCTACCTGTGGCATGCGACGCGCGCCAAAGTTGTTCGCCGTAGGCGTTAGGCGCTTGAAGTCGTTCGGGCTAAACCGCGAGCGCGGTGGCGTTTATGACTCGTAGATCTTTGGGTCGAGAATCGCGACACCCGGCAGAGTGCGGTAGTTCTCGGCAAAGTCGAGGCCATATCCGACCACAAACTCGTTCGGAATCTCAAAGCCAACCCAAGCCACATCAACCTGAACTTTGGCGGCATCTGGCTTGCGCAGCAGGGCAACGATTTCAACTGAAGCAGCCCCGCGGGCCTTGAGGTTGGCAACCAACCAGCTGAGTGTGAGGCCGGAGTCGATTATGTCTTCGACGATCAGCACGTGGCGACCGAGCACATCGGCATCGAGATCCTTGAGAATTCGCACGACACCCGATGACTGGGTGCCGTGGCCGTATGACGAAACCGCCATCCAGTCCATCTGCACCGCCATCTGCATCGCGCGTGAGATGTCGGCCATAAACATCACGGCACCCTTGAGCACTCCAACCAAAAGCAGGTCTTTGCCGGCATAGTGCTTGTCGAGTTTGCCCGCTAGCTCTGCCACCTTGTCGCGAATCTGCTCGGGGGTAACTAAAACTTTAGTGATGTCATTTGCGACTTTGTCGAGGTCCACTTAGCAGGCTCCTGGTTTGAGTGTCTTAGCTGTTTTCAAAACGATATGTGTTGCCGTGCGTTCTACTCTAACCCCTGGCAGCGTGAGCGGTTTCTGCCCGTGCCAGTCGTCGACCAGCGCATCAATTGCACGGATGTGTACTCGCGCAAACTCGGGTGCCTGCAAAATTTGTAGCGCTTTGGCAACGACGCGGTGTCGCACAGCGAGGGGTGCCGACTTGAAAGCATCGAGCGCGATATCGATTGACGTCGATTTCGTCGAGGCGAATTGGGCAAAGAACAACTCGGCCAATTCGGCGAGCGCGGTTTCGTCTTCGCGCAGTTGCTCAGCGGTTCGTGCGAGTGACTGTGCAATGCCCGGGCCGAGTTCGGCTTCGAGAATCGGCATGACGTTGTGACGAACACGCACTCGCGCAAACTTGCTTTCGCTGTTCTGCGGGTCTTGCCAAGCGGTTAGCCCGCTGTCTTCACAGAATGCAACCGTTGTGGCTCTCTCGATACCGAGCAGTGGGCGCAAATAGCGCCCGTTCACTTCAGCCATGCCGTTTAGCGAGCGATTGCCCGAACCGCGAGCCAGGCCGAGCAAAACCGTTTCTGCCTGATCGTTCAG
>CAEZXK010000013.1_pt1 | contig 28746 bp, 30 predicted proteins | sample 7265231 | NCBI WGS metagenome assembly CAEZXK01 (sample SAMEA6813906, study PRJEB35770) | uncultured Rhodoluna sp. | biome: Freshwater; feature: Freshwater reservoir; material: water | place: Czech Republic | collected 2015-11-04 | depth 0.5m m | reverse complement strand
GTTGCAATTTCTGAATCCATCTTCTCGCGTGCAACTTCTGAAAAGATAACTACCTTTGGCTTGCGCTGGTTTTCACCGGCGATTGCGAGTTCTTTAAGAATTGGAAAGATGCGGTTTGACCATCCGAGAATTAGGGTGTGGTCTGATTCGATAACCGCGCTCTTGCCGGCCTTTAGTCGAGCCACTGCTCGCGTGATAGCTGCCGAGATGAAACCGATTACAGCACCGCTGATGGCAACGCCGATGCCCCAGTAGATGAAGTTGATGATCTGAGTTCCCCAGGCATCCGTGCTGCCGGTTCCAAGAATCTTGGTGAATGCAGCCCAGTACTGAATGAAGTAGCTGTCGGCAGGCAGTGGGTCGGTTAGCACCTTGACGCCGGCAATAACAGCGGTAAGCGTTGTCATCACGAAGGCTAGAACGATGATTGCCACGAAGACGTAGCCAACGAAAGCACCCGCCTTAGAAAGCGAGTTATCGAAGTTATAGCGAAGTCGCTTGCGCAGGCTTACCTTGACGGTTTTTGGGGCTTCAGGTTCGCCTTGAGCGCCCTGACCATATGTGCGGGGTTCTTTGTTTTCAGACATGCCGAAAGTTTAGCCAAATGGCCAATCTTTTTCAGCGGGCTACTGCTACTTAGCCCGCCAGAGCATCAGTGAGGTCGACCGGCTAGGTCGTTTTCCTCGGGTCAAACTAACGACACCCTGATCACCGGCGGCAAAGACTCTTGCGCCAGGACGATTCATTAGTTCATTGGCCAGAGCCTGCTCAAGATCGCGCACTCGCTTGCTGAGGTCTGCGTTGGCGTTCTCGAGTTCGAGAATTCTTCGAATTCCCTCGAGGGTGATTCCCTCGGCGCTCAATCGGGCTATTTCGCGAAGCTGTGCGATGTTTCGCATGGTGTAGCGGCGCGATTTGCCGCCGGTGCGACCAGGCACCACGAGACCCATGCGGTCATACTGCCTCAGGGTTTGCGGATGCATGAAAGCCAACTCGGCCGCAACCGTAATTGCGAACATTGGCGTGTTTTCGTCTAGCTGCTCCATATCAACTCCTTACAGAAGTCCGGCCCGAAGCAGAATGTCTGCTCTCGGATCTTCATCGGGCAATTCACTTTCAAATTGTTCCAGAGCCTTCTTGGCCTTGTCGTTCACGTGGCTCGGCACAGCTATCTCAACGGTGGCCAACAGGTCGCCGGTGTGCTTTGCCGTTTCAACGCCACGTCCCTTCACGCGCAAAACTCTGCCGTTTGGAGTTCCCGCTGCAACTTTAAGCTTGACCGGTTCGCCGCCGAGGGTTGGCACCAAGATCGTCGCACCGAGCACGGCCTCAGAGAACGTCACAGGCACAATCACACGGATGTTGTCTCCGTCACGAGTGAAGACCGGGTGCGGCTTGACAGTGCAGCTAATGATTAGGTCGCCGGCAGGGCCGCCGTTGGGGCTTGCTTGGCCTTTGCCTCGCAGCTTGATCTTCTGGCCATCGCTAACTCCGGCTGGAATGTTGACCGAAGTCTCTTTGCCACCAATGTTCACCTTTATAGAGGTGCCTCTTACGCCATCGATGAAGTTGAGCGTTGTAGTCATGTTTAGGTCGGCACCGGGCTGAGGGCCAAAAGAGCCACCAAACGGGTTGCCGCCTCGGCCACCACCGAAGAGGTTTGAGAAGACGTCTTCGAAACCGCCGCCGGCACCACCGGGAAAACCGCCAGGAAAACCAGCGTTTGGTCCGGCACCGCCGGTGAAGCGAGCGCCGCCGCCCATGGCGCGAACGGCGTCATATTCCTTGCGCTGTTCTGCATCAGACAAGACCGAGTAGGCCTCGCTGATTTCTTTGAACTTCGCCTCGGCTTTAGCGTCGCCAGGGTTTGAATCTGGGTGAAACTGCCTAGCTAGTTTGCGATAGACCTTCTTGAGCTCGGCATCACTAACACCCTTGGCAACGCCAAGGATCTTGTAGAAATCCTTATCGAACCAATCTTGATTTGCCATGTTAACCCTCGGCTGGAATGAACACCGCGACCATCGCTGGTCTCAGCAATCGATCGCCGAGCACAAAGCCCGGCTCAACAACATCTGCGACAATCGTCTCAGTTACATCCGTGCTTGGAGTTTGCACCAGAGCGTTGTGAATCTCTGGATCAAACTTGTCGCCCTTCGCACCGAAAGTTTTCAAACCGAACTTGTCACCGGCGTTGCGCAGCTTTGTGACCACCGCAGCGAATGGTGAACCATCGAGGTCACCGTGATTCTCGGCGCGAGTTAGATCATCAAGAGCTGGCAAGTACGCACGGATAACTTCTGCAATCGCACTGTTGCGCGCAACATCACGATCTCGTTCGACTCGATTCTTGTAGTTGACGAACTCGGCCTGCAGTCTCTGCAGGTCGGCTAGTAACTCAGCTTCTTTGTCTTTCGGTGCAGCGTTCAGAATGTCCTCTACGGTCAATTCTTCGGTGCCAGAGGTTTCCTCAGAAAGAGATTGCGAAGCATCATGAAGTTCAGAAGATTCGCCGTCGCCGTCGAAGTTCTTCTCATCACTCATTACTTCTTTTCCTCGTCATCGATTACTTCGGCGTCGACAACATCTTCAGCCGAAGCCTCTGGAGCTGCTTCGCCTTCTGGCTGCTGCTTGTAGATCTCTTCGCCGAGCTTCTGCTGCGACTGCACGAGAGTGTCGAACGCTGTCTTCACAGCATCAAAATCTTCACCAGCGAGCGCGCTCTTTAGAGCATCGACGTCTGTCTGCACAGAAGACTTTACGTCTTCAGGCAACTTGTCGTCGTTGTCTTTCATTAGCTTCTCGGTCTGGTAAACCAGCTGCTCTGCGCTGTTGCGAGTCTCTTGCTCTTCGCGACGCTTCTTGTCTTCTGCCGCGTGCTCTTCAGCCTCGCGAACCATGCGCTCGATGTCTTCCTTAGGTAGCGATGAGCCACCGGTGATTGTCATCGACTGTTCTTTGCCGGTGCCCTTATCCTTGGCGCTCACGTGCACAATGCCGTTAGCGTCGATGTCAAAGGTGACCTCAACCTGAGGCACACCGCGAGGTGCAGGTGCGATTCCGGTTAGCTCGAAGTTTCCGAGTGACTTGTTGTCTTTGGTGAACTCGCGCTCACCCTGGAAGACCTGGATTGAAACCGATGGCTGGTTGTCAGCCGCGGTGGTGAATGTCTCTGAACGCTTGGTCGGAATCGCAGTGTTGCGTTCGATCAACTTGGTCATGATGCCGCCCATTGTCTCGATACCGAGTGAGAGCGGAGTGACGTCGATGAGTAGAACGTCTTTGCGCTCACCCTTCAACACACCAGCTTGCAACGAAGCACCAACAGCAACAACCTCATCAGGGTTAACACCCTTGTTTGGTTCGCGACCACCGGTTAGCTGCTTTACCAATTCGGTAACCGCAGGCATGCGGGTTGATCCACCAACGAGAACAACGTGTGCAATGTCGCCGACCTTTACGCCAGCTTCTTTGATTACGTCGTTGAATGGCTTGCGAGTGCGCTCGAGCAAGTCGGCAGTCATCTGCTCGAACTGCGCGCGGGTGAGAGTCTCATCCAAGTTGGCTGGGCCATTCTCGGTTAGAGATAGGTAAGGCAACTGAATGTTTGCGCTCATCGACTGAGACAATTCTTTCTTCGCCTGCTCAGCTGCTTCTTTCAAACGCTGAAGTGCGATCTTGTCTTTCGAAACGTCAACGCCGGTCGTCTCTTTGAACTTCTTTACTAGGTGCTCGACTACGCGTGCATCCCAGTCGTCTCCACCGAGACGGTTGTCACCAGAGGTTGAACGAACCTGAATGGTGGAGAAGCCCTCGTCTTTTCCGACTTCGAGAAGTGAAACGTCGAAGGTTCCGCCACCGAGGTCGAACACAAGAATTAGTTCGTCTTCTTTACCTTTGTCGAGACCGTATGCAAGTGCCGCTGCGGTTGGCTCGTTGATGATGCGAAGAACGTTTAGTCCGGCGATCTCACCTGCATCCTTGGTTGCCTGACGCTCTGCGTCGTTGAAGTAAGCAGGCACGGTGATGACCGCGTCGGTTACTGGCTCGCCAAGGTAGGTTTCTGCGTCGCGCTTTAGCTTCGCGAGAATGCGAGCTGAGATCTCTTGCGGGGTGTACTTCTTGTCGTCAACCGAGAAGGTGAAGTTGGTGCCCATGTGGCGCTTGACCGACGCGATGGTGCGGTCAACGTTGGTGACGGCCTGGCGCTTGGCGGTCTCGCCAACCAGAATCTCGCCATCTTTGGTGAAGGCCACTACCGAAGGGGTAGTGCGAAAACCTTCTGCGTTAGCAATAACGGTGGGTTCTCCACCTTCGAGCACGCTAACCGCGCTGTTGGTGGTGCCAAGGTCGATGCCTACTGCACGTGCCATGTGTATTTCCTCTTTCTTTCGGGCTTGTTGCCCTTTGTTTTCCTATTGGGCTCAGAAACCTGAGCCTCGTTGACTCAAGTTTGCGGCGGTATTTTCAATTTGTCAAGCATTTTGCTCAAAACTTGAGTCACTCTCACTCAACTCTCAGAAATCTTCAGCCATGTTCGGCGAAACGGGCCACTTGGGGTTCGGTCTGCCCTAAGTTGTGGTTATGACTTCCAATGACGCAAGCACAAAGAAACGTGGCACATTCGCATGGGCACTCTGGGATTGGGCCGAGCAGCCTTACCCAACCATCATGCAGACCTTCATCTTTCCGGTCTACCTAACCGGCACCGTTGCCGCGATGGAAACCCAAGCCGAAGTACAGCTCGGAATTGCTACCGGCATCGCGGGTGTGATTCTGGCGCTCATCGCGCCGGTGCTCGGACGTCGATCTGACGACAACGGGCGTCGCAAGTTCTGGCTGATGTTCAACACCTATCTCTTGGTGGGCATCATGATCGCCAGCTTCTTCGTAAAGCCATCACCGGAGTTCTTGCTTCTCGGATTGGTTCTATACGGAGCCGGAAGTGTGATTCAAGAAGCAGCTCTAATCAACTATTACGCAATGTTGAAATCTGTCACTACCGAAAAGAACATTGGCCGCGTTTCCGGTTACGCCTGGGCCCTTGGCTACGCCGGGGGAATTGTGTTGCTTGTCATATCGCTGGCTGGTTTTATCTTGGCAAGCACGCCTTGGTTTGGAATTGGCACGGAAGATGCCGTCAACGTGCGCTCCGTATTTTTGTTCAGTGCTGTTTGGACCCTCATCTTCTCCATTCCACTCTTGCTCCGCGTGCCAGAAATCGCAAAGAAACCAAACTCTCGCAAAGAGTCAGTTTTACAGTCATACAAATCAATCTGGGGCCAGCTCAAGTCTCTTCGCGCTCAAGCACCAGAGACTCTAAAGTTTTTGATTTCGTCAGCGATCTATCGTGACGGACTGGCTGGAGTGTTTACATTCGGCGCAGTTCTCGGAACCCTCGCATTTGGTTTCACTTTTGAACAGGTGATTGTCTTCGGTATCGCAGCAAATATTGTTTCGGGTCTTGGAGCTCTCATTGGTGGTCGACTCGATGATGTTTTCGGCAGCCGAACGATAATTATTTCTTCACTAATTGGGTTAATCATTTCTGGCTCTGCGGTGTTCTTCTTCTATGACTTCGGCACAATTACCTACTGGATTGGTGGACTCGCACTCTGCCTATTCGTTGGCCCTGCACAGGCCTCGAGCCGAACCTTCGTATCTAGATTCACCCCGCTCGGGCGAGAGGGTGAAGTCTTTGGGCTTTACCAGTTCACCGGGCGAGCCATCAGCTTTTTATCTGGCACCTTCTGGGCTCTTTCAATCACGATTGCAAACACCGTGCTTGGCGTAAAGGACGCAACTATTTGGGGCATTTGGGGTCTGATGATAATTCTGATTGTGGGTCTGCTGCTCTTGACCAGAGTGCACCCGAGACCAACGGTTCTAGAAAGCAACTAACGATTGCAAGTGAAATGCCCACCTGAAAAGGTGGGCATTTTGCTATTGCGTCTACTGCTCGAGCGGCTCGTTGCCGACATCGGTGCGGTGAAAGTTCATGTATGAACGAGATGCGGTTGGGCCGCGCTGACCTTGGTAGCGGTTCAAGTATTTAGCGGAACCATAAGGTGTCTCTGAAGGTGAACTGAGCTGGAAGAAGCAGAGCTGACCAATCTTCATACCCGGCCAAAGCTTGATTGGCAGTGTTGCCATGTTTGAAAGTTCGAGCGTTACGTGACCGTTGAATCCTGGGTCAACGAATCCGGCGGTTGAGTGAGTTACTAATCCGAGACGACCTAGAGAGCTCTTGCCTTCGAGGCGCGCGGCTACGTTGTCTGGCAACTTTACAAATTCATATGTTGAGCCAAGTACGAATTCGCCTGGGTGCAAAATGAATGGCTCATCTGGGGCGACCTCGATGAAGCGGGTGAGTTCTTCTTGCGGCTCTGCCGGATCGATGAACGCATACTTGTGGTTGTCGAAGAGTCTGAAGAAGCGGTCGATGCGCACATCGAAAGACGACGGCTGCAATAGAGACATGTCGAGTGGCTCGAGGCCAATGTGTCCGGCTTCAATTGATGCGCGAATATCGCGGTCTGACATAAGCATGAGTCAAGATTAGCGTCTAGATTTGTCGCATGAACTCATCCAAGCTGCTCGAGGAATTCGTTGACTTCTCGAATCGCCTTCGTGATTCACTCGCGAGCAGACCAGAAGTCGCGGGTCTGGTTTTGGTTGGCTCGACCGCCGACCTGGCTCGCGTTGATGAGTGGAGCGACCACGACTTCTATGTGGTCACCACGAACGGCGCTGCCGAGAGCCTGCGCCAAGACCTGAGCTGGCTGCCCGACTTTGACGACATCGTGATGCGACCGCGAGAGACAGATCACGGGCTTAAGGTGGTCTATGCCAACGGCCAGGTGCTCGAATTCGCGGTCTTCGACGATGTTGAACTAGAGCAGGCCGGGGCGAACGCCTATAACGTGACGCTGGATCGCAGCAACATTACCGAGCGCATGGCGACCATTGCCCAAAAGAGCCAGCCGAAGCCCTATGACTTCGATACGGAGTTTGAGGTCTTCTTGGGCCAGATGCTCATTGGCATCGGAAGGGCTCGCCGCGGAGAGGTGCTGATTGCCGGCCAATTCATTCGCAGTTATTGCCTCAACAGAGCTCTCGGGTTCATGCGTTACTGGGTGAAGCCGATTGCCGACACAGAGCCAAAAGAAGACAACCTCGACAGGTTCAGACGCTTCGAGCAGCAGTACCCAGAGTTGGGTGCCGAGATTGAGGGCATTCTTCAGCAGCCAGTCGAGGCAGCCGGCAAGCACCTACTCGACCTAGTGGTTCGGGTTGGGCGTGACTCGCTTAGCGACAAACACCTGAGCCAGGTGCATGTGGTTCGCGAGCGCTTCGGCTGGATCTAGTGGTCTAAGCCGAGCTTGCGGTAAATCGCCTTCATCCACTTCGGCGCCCACCAGTTGAACTCGCCGAAGAGCCTCATCAGAGCCGGCACCAGAAGCGCACGGATGATTGTCGCGTCGAGCAGAATCGCAAATGCAATACCGATACCGAGCATCTTCATGATTGTCACGCTCGAACTTGCAAACGCGATAAATGAGAAGGCAAGCACAAGTGCGGCTGCGGTGATGATTCGCCCTGAGCGCTGTAGACCGACCGCCACCGAATCGACTGTCGACATGCCAGCTTCGTGTTGCTCTTTAATTCGACTGAGCAAGAACAATTCGTAGTCCATCGACAAACCGAAGACAACCACCGCAATCAAAACAATCGACGACGTATCGACCGTGCCGGTGACAAAGAAATCGCCGAGCAACCACTTTAGGTTGCCATCGATAAACACCCAGGTGATAAAGCCGTAGGTAGCACCGAGCGAAAGAATGTTCAGCAAGACCGCCTTGATCGGCAGAATCACCGATCCGGTGAACAAGAACATCAGAACCAGCGTGAAGACAATTATCCAAGCGGCAACAACACCAAGTTGATCAACGATTCCCTGCTGCGAATCAGAATAGATGGCAGCTGTGCCACCAATCAAAACTTTGTGGCTATCGAGTTTTACCGAGCGCAGACTTTCGGTTAGTTTCTGGCCATCAAGCGATCGCGGTTCGACATCATGAATAACTTGAATGCGTTGATAGCCGTTCTGCTCGTAACTCGAGAACATCGGCGCGTAGCCTTGGTCGATGATTCCGTCTTGAGCGATTCCGGCAGAGCTCTGAACACGGATGATGTTCGGCTGACTCGAAAGTTTCACGACGTAAACCAATACGTCACCGCTAGAAGCACCCTTGACGAGAATCTCAACCGGGCTGGCTTCGCGGCCGCTGAAACGCTCACGAATAACGTTGTTGGCCTCTACCGCACGGCTTTGCTGTGGCAACACGCGGTCGTCGATTTGCCCGAACTGAATGTTGCTCGAGAGAGACATGAGGCCACCCAAGCCAATGAGGGCCACCAGGGCTATGGCGATAGGGCGCTTCATCACGAAGCGAGCGGTTGAACCCCAAAGGCCGTCGTCGCTTGGTTGGCGTCGGGCTCGGCCAAGTTTGAGCTTGTTCACCCGGTCGCCGAGTATCGCCAGCAAAGCTGGCAGAGCAATTAGTGCGCCAGCAATAGACAAGAAGACGACAACCACACCGCCGAGAGCAAACGACTTCAAGAAGTATTGCGGAAAGAATGCCAGCGCAGAAAGCACGATTGCGACGGTGATTCCGCTGAACAAAACGGTTCTGCCGGCGGTAACCATTGTCGCGATTACCGCATCGTTTACGCTCTTGTTCTTGGCTCGCTCTTCTCTGAATCGATTAACCATTAGCAGTGAGTAGTCGATTCCGAGACCAAGGCCAAGACCGGTGATCAAATTCAATGCGAACACCGAGGTGTCTGTGAATTGCGCAGAGACCCAGACGAAGAAGAAGCTGCCGACAATTGCCAAGCCGCCGATGAGAATCGGAAGACCCGCAGCGATAAGCGAACCGAAAACAAAAATCAACAGCAAGAGAATTAGCGGAACCGCAATCAACTCAGCGCGAGTTAAATCCTCGCTAATGGTCGAGTTGATTTCTGCGCTGATTGCAGCGAAACCTGCGACATAGATCTTTGCTCCGTTGTAGTCACCGGTGAACTTGTCTGAAATCTGCTTACCGACGTCTGACTGAACCACGTCATCCTTGATCTTCACAAAGAAGTAAGCGGCTTTGCCGTCTGTGCTTCGAAGAGAAGGAGGATTGCCAAGCGTGTAGTAACTGGTGACCTTATCAACGCCCGCGACTTCGAGTAAATCTGCGCGCAGGTCTCGCGCGATAGTGATGCTGTCAGTTGTGTCAACCAAGGTTGGCATGTCAGCGATTAACACGACTTCTGGAGTTTGAGTGTCGAACTTTTTGTCGAGCAGCTCGGTGACGCGAGTCGAGTCGCTGTTTGGGTTGTCATAGCCGCCGGCCTTTAGAAGGCCAAAGCTTTGGAAACCTAGAATCGAGCTGAGCAAGACAACGGCGATGAAGCCATAGAGAGCGGTGTGTTTGCGGCGCACGACAATCTCGGCCCAACGTTTCATTACAAATTCCATTCCTGAGCGTGCAAAGATTCCCTTATGAAGAATCAACGAGCGATAGCCGTCTTTTATTTCATTCTCGCAGGTCTGGGCCTAGCTACGGCCTGGTATTTCAACACCGCCGCCATCCTTGGTCAAGAAAATCTGCTGACCGCCTGGTTCACGACCAACGCCGATCTGGTTTTGGCCTTTGACCTGTTCATCGTGGCCTTCGCGGTTGCACCCTTCGTGCTGATTGAAGGCAAGCGCCTCAAGATGAAGAATCGGTGGCTATACATAGCCCTTTCTGCGGTCACCGCCGTCGCCTTCACGTTTCCGCTATTTCTGGCCATGAGGGCCTTGAAAATGCACAAGAACGAGCTGGCCGGCGGCCGCATTGAAACCCACACAATTCACAAACACCGCGTGGATGTCTGGGTTCCGGCAGATCTGAACCCAGAGACACCCGTTCTCGTGATGCACGACGGCAAGAACCTCTTTATGCCAGAGCACTCAACCTTCGGGGCAACCTGGGGTCTGCTAGACGCGCTGAAGCCAGACTCGCGCGGCAACAGGCGCATCCGTGGCGAAAGAACGCCCCTGATTATCGGGGTCTGGCAGATCGACGACAGCACGCGACTGAATGAACTCGGGCCGCAGCAACTGGTCGATAAGCACCCAGAGATTCTCGACATGTTGCCCCCGGCCATGCAACCGACGAGTCGTGTGATGATGAGCGACGCATACCACGCGCTGATTGTCGAAGAGATTCTGCCGTTTCTTGCAAAGCGCCACTCGCTGAAACTCGATGCAAGCAGAACCGCGATTGCCGGCTCGAGCATGGGTGGGTTGGCCTCGCTCTATGGTCTTGCAAAGTATCCAGATGTTTATGGAACCGCGCTTGCATATTCGACGCACTGGCCATTCGGCATGCAGCTTGCTGTTGAAGGGCTCGCCGAGATGTTGCCGACACCGGGCAAAAACAGAATCTGGACTGACTGCGGCACGATTGAGCTCGATGCGCTCTACCCACCACTGCACGAAAAGTTCGTAGCGCTAATGCGTGCCAAGGGATACAAGGCCGACGAGCAATTCATCGGCGCAATTTACCCAAACACCGGTCACAGCGAAACATGGTGGGCGGGTCGCGTTGAGCATCCGATTAACTGGTGGCTGAACCCAAATGAACCGAAGAGCAATTTGACCGATCGCGAGTGGGTCGGATTACCTCAGTAGAAAACTATGGAGAGAAAAGAAATCCGCGGCTACGATGCCGTTCGAAACGCAGCCAAAGACTTTGACACTTACTCGAGCGATCTGCTCGGTGATCGCGACGTTCGCAGCTATCGGCAATTGCCGCTAGAAGCCGACCCGCCGCGACACACAAGTTTTCGATCGGCGGTTCAGCCACTTTTTCTCAGCGCAGCAATTGAACCAAAGGTGCCTCAGTTCGAAGCTCTTGCCAAGAAATTGATCGCAGAATTAAACGCCCGCGGCTCAGGTGACATTGCCAGTGAAATCTCGCTGCCGTTTGTAATCGGTTGTCTCGCCATCATCTACGACCGCCCGCAGGATTACGAAGAGTGGCTTTCGTGGGGTCCTGACGTCTGGACTGCCGATTCGCACAGCTCGGGGGCAAGCGAGCACATTCGCGACGGCAAGACGCTACAGGCCTATCTAGACAGGGTTTTCGATGCCGCCCAGGCGAATCTCGTCACAGACCCTGACAAGCAAGATGTCTGGGATGTCGTCTCGCAACTGAAGGTAGACGGCGGCCCAATCACTCGCTATGAGATGCAGGGCATTGCGAACGTTTTGCTCGCTGGCGGTCGTGACACGGTGATCAAGCTGCTGACCGGACTCACTTGGCACCTGGTTGGCAACGATGACGATCGTGAATTTCTTAAGTCGAATCAGGATTGGTTCAACCGAACAATCGCCGAGATGGTTCGCTTTTTATCCCCGCTTCCAAAGATGGAGCGTGTTCTCGAGGCAGACAAGACCGCAAGCGATGCCGATAGGGATGCGAGCAAATATGTTCTGCTGAGTTTCGTTTCTGCAAATCATGACAAATCGATTTGGTCAGACGCCGATCGATTCGACATGCACAGAGAGCGCAAGCCGCACCTGGCATTTGGTTTCGGTCGTCACTCGTGCATGGGAATGAACATCACCGAGCATGAGGCCGGCGCCTTCTTGCGCGTTTTGCTAAACGATTGGCCGAACTGGATATTTGACGGTGAGCCAGAAATCGAATGGGCGAGCGCTCAAGCCGCTGACGGATCTGAAATCAAATTCATCGATCGTTTCAAATCACTCAAGGTAACGACGAGCTAGAAGATCGGCACGTCGTCGTCTGGCAAAAAATCGCCGTAGTCAACATCATCGATGGCTGGCGTCTCTGTGTTGTGATGACCGTTCATGAATGCAAGCACGCGTGTGTCAACTTTGATGTCTGCCAATCGAATTGCGCGAGTTAGATAGAGACCTTCCATAGTTCTAACACGGCTAAGGCCAACGTAGGTTTGACCGGTTGCGAATGCACCGCTGCCGAGATCAATCATCACCTCGTCGAAGGTTTGGCCCTGTGACTTGTGAATCGTGACGGCCCAAGCCAAGCGCAAAGGAAACTGTCGGTACTCTGCGATAGGCACAGAGACAATCTTCTCTTTGACTTTGTTGGTGTCTTCGTCGAAGTATTCTTCGAGCTCATACTTCACCTGCTCCCAGGTGGCGCGACCAACGTCGTGCCGAACTCCATCGGCTTCGACAATTATGTGGCTCTCGCTCTTGAACTCAACCACCTGACCGATGGTTCCGTTGACCCAGCGTCTGATTGACGAACCGTCTGAGTCTTTGAACGGGCTCGAGTCATCGTTCTTGATGAACATGACCTGCGCGCCTTCTTTGAGCTCAAGCTGCTCTTCGGCTGGTTTGGTGTTCTCGAAGGCCTTCAGGTCTCCGCTGGCCTGTGCCTTGAACATGCGCGACTTAGCCGGCAGTTCTGCAAGGCGATTGCGGTTGACGCTGTCGACCATGGCATTGATTGTGGCAAGGCGCAGAACATCGTTGTGCGGGATGGTCTTGACCGCCTGCTGATTCAGTTCGTCAAGCATCTCTTGGGTAACCGAGCCGTCACGAATGGCGTTCAATATGTCTTTGAAGCGGCCGTCTTTCTGCCTAAAGATCTCAATCAGTTCGTATCGCTCAAGCCCCGCATCGCGCCAAACGTGGGCGTCGAAGAACCAGAGGCTTTGGTAGTTTTCGCCCATGTATGCGATCTCGTGCGGCTTTCGCGGCGGCACTGGGGCCAGCTGGTATGGGTCGCCAAACATCACAACCTGAGCGCCACCAAAGGGCACCTTGCGTTTGCCTCGAGCAACTCCCATCGCGCGGCTGATGGCATCCATGGTGTCTGCATTGACCATCGAAACCTCGTCGATAACCAAGAGGTCGATGGCAGCAAGAATCTCTCGCGTGTAGCGGCGCATCTGCTTGCCAAAATCGACATCGTGCAGCAGGTCGAAGTGAAAGCCGAATAGCGAGTTGATTGTTCGGCCATTGACGTTCAGGGCCGCAATGCCTGTTGGTGCCACAACGGCAACCGACTTGTCGGTGTTCTCGACCAGATAGTTGAGCAGCGTTGATTTGCCCGTGCCGGCTCGACCGGTGACGAAGACGTGAGCCTCGGTTGATTCGATGTACTCAAACAGGCGCTGCTGTTCGTCAGAAAGTTGAACCTGTATCACTAATTAGACCCCTGGTCTCGGTCGGCGAGTTTTGAAAGCATGGCGTTGTAGTTCTCTAGATCTTTGTTGCCCCCACGGTCTGCTGCGCGATCTAAACGACGAGCTTCGCGAGCATCTGATCTGAACCACTGAACCGAGACGATAATCGTAAGCGCTGCGGTCGGCAATTCGCCGATTCCCCACGCTATTGCTCCACCTATTTTTTGATCTTCAAGTGGAGTTGGACCCCAGGTGCGACCCATCGCGCCAAACCACTCGGGAAGCAGCAAGCCGTCGCCGGCCATCAAGGCCATTCCGAAGAACGCGTGAAATGCGAGCGTGCCAATAAGAAGCATTATTCGCATCGGAAACTGAATCTTGTGCGGCCCAGGGTCGACACCGATGATCGACTGCACAAAGAGGTAGCCGGTGATTAAGAAGTGCATAACCATCCACTCGTGACCCACGTGCTCGCGAGTTGACCAACCGAAAATTGGTGTGAAGTAAAAAGCCACCAGAGAGCCGGCGAACAGAACAGCGGCGACAATCGGATGCGAAATGACCTGCGCATACTTTGTGTGCACTGCCCAGAGCGCCCATTCGCGAACGCCCCTCGACTCGTCACTGCGTTTTTCGACCGCCCGAGAAAGCAGAGTGATCGGAGCACCGGGCACCAAGAAAACTGGCACGGCCATGGTCAGCATCATGTGTGCAACCATGTGCACGCTGAAAAGGTATTCCTGATAGGCATTAAGAGATCCGCTCGTGATGAAGGCAAGCAGAAGCATTCCGGTCACCCACGACACGGTTCGACCCGGAGGCCACTTGTCACCGCGCATTCTGAGACGTCTAACGCCGAGCAAATAGGCGGTGATTGCAGAGACCGAAACCAGCAGCCAGATGAGGTCTGGCTTTAGCTGGGTGAAGAAGGTCACAAGCGTCAGTTCGGGCGGCAGCTTTTGGCCCGTCAGCAACTCGGCGGGCGTGATGCCAACCAGCTCGGTGGGGTTCACCGGCGGAGCCGTGCGACTTAGTCCGGCGGCCAAGCCCATGGCAATGCCCATGATTGCCAGTTCTAGCGCAACGATTCTCCAGAACGCCTTGGGTTTTGCCGTGATTGAAGCCACTAGTTTGCGGCGGTAGAACGCCCCAATGACTCCAAGTGTCGCGATTGTTGCCAGCTTCAAAAGCACAAGGATGCCGTAGCCCGACATCCAGTTCTCTAGCGAACCGATGCGCAATTGCGCGTTGATCAGACCAGAGACGAAAACCAGGGCAAAGCTAAACAGTGCCAGTGCCGAGAACCTAGCCACCTGGATCTGAGAAACGCCGGCGCGATTTCTAACGACGCCAAGAGCGATGAGGCCACCAACCCAAATCGATATGCCAACCAGATGCAAGCCGAGTGAGTTGACCGCCATGCCGTGGTTTGCAGTGCCAGAGGCGTGCCCTGTGAGCGCCATAGGCACTAGCGACAGCATCGCAACTGCTGCAGTGAGGGCGGCGGCAGTCAGGCGCTGAGAAGCAATTGCGAGAATCGAGACAATCACTCCACCAACAAGGTTGAGCGCTAGATATTGGCCAAGCTCAATTTCTGTTACGAACTGCCAGAATCCTGCGCCTTGGTTTTGTTCAACCGTGAATGCCGTGCCGGTCAGATTCAAATAGGTGAAGTTCAGCGAGAGCAATCCGCTGGTGACCCAGACAACGCTTGCGCCGGCGGCGATGTTCATGGTTGTGCGCAATTGCTTGCTTGCCTCAGCAAACACAAAGGCGGCAATCACAAGCGCACCAATTGCTGTGGCCATCGCCACGTTCATGAATGCTCTTGAAATAGGCAAACCCCAGCGAACGAAATCACCGGGGTCTAGAAGAACAAAAGGTTTTGCGCCACCGCCAATAACAAGCGCGAGAGAAGTTGCGCCTACAAGGGCGGCGAGAAAAACAAGTGAAAGCAGAACAAGCTTGCTACTAAGCGTCGCTTGTTTATCATTCACGCACTAAGCCTAAGTTAAGCAAAAAGGCGCCGACCGAAGTCGACGCCTTTTCTTAAAACAATTACTACTTAACAGCTGCCTTTAGCTTCGATCCTGCTGAAACCTTTACAGTGTTTGAAGCTGCGATCTGGATGGTTGCGCCAGTCTGTGGGTTGCGGCCCTGACGAGCATTGCGGAAACCCTTCTCTACTGACAACCAGCCTGGAATGGTGACCTTGTTACCCTTGGCAACGGTCTTTGCGATGGTGTCGAAGAATGCGTCAACTACACGGTTGACTGCAGCCTGTGACTCGCCGGTCTGCTCAGCGATTGCTGCTACGAGATCGCCCTTGTTTAGTGCTGACATTGTGTCCTCCTGGACTTCTATGTGTTATTGACGTTTAGTCAAAAACAAACTACATCCGTGTAGTTCTAGGCCAATGCTAGCCTGTCGGCGTGTTGCCATGCGGATTTCAGGGCGTTTTGCCCGAAAAATGGCCGAAAATGACGAAAACACGCCGATTTGACCCCCGCTGAAGCCCTGTATTTACTTGGGCCTTTAAAAGAAAGAACCCGACCATTGGCCGGGTTCGATCAGAAGTTTTGGATTACCAAGAAGACTTGGTGATGCCTGGGAGCTCGCCCTTGTGCGCCATGTCGCGGAAGCGAACACGTGAGACACCGAACTTAGCTAGGAAGCCACGTGGGCGACCGTCGATTGCATCGCGTCCGCGAACGCGAACTGGTGATGCGTTGCGTGGAAGCTTCTGCAGTCCGAGGCGTGCCTCTTCGCGCTGCTCGTCGGTTGAGGTTGGGTCAACCAAAGCCTTCTTGAGTGCGAGACGCTTCTCTGCGTAGCGCTCAACAATTACCTTGCGCTTCTCGTTTTTTACGATCTTGCTTTTCTTGGCCATTTCTAGCGCTCCTCGCGGAATTCGACGTGCTGACGTACAACTGGGTCGTACTTCTTCAACACGATGCGGTCTGGGTCGTTGCGACGGTTCTTCTTGGTTACGTAGGTGTAACCAGTGCCTGCTGTCGAACGAAGCTTGATGATTGGACGAACGTCCTTGTCTTTCTTAGCCATTTTCTAGATCTCCTTAGATCTTCTCGCCACGAGCTTTTAGCTCGGCAACTACGGCCTCGATGCCGCGAACGTCAATTACCTTGATGCCGCGAGCTGAAAGGGTGAGGGTTACATTGCGCTTCAACGAAGGAACGAAGTAAGTCTTCTTCTGAATGTTCGGGTTGAAGCGACGCTTGGTCTTGTTCTGAGCGTGCGAGACGTGGTGGCCGAACTGAGGTCCGGTCTCAGTCACCTGGCAATACGCAGCCATTTGGTTCTCCTTTAGAGGGCAAGCCATCAGAACAGAGAGTTCAAAGGCTTGATGAATTCGGTCGCAAGAGCAACTTCACAAGTTTAGGCGAAAAATCAGGGCTTAAGCAAGCCCGAGAAGAAAAAAATCAAGCCAGTTTGGCCTTAATTTTTCACGGATTTATTGACAGCTCAAGCAGGTGCCGAAGATGTCGATTGTGTGGGTCGGCTGGGTGAATCCGTGCTCTTTGGCTACCTCGTCTGCCCATTTTTCAACCCGCTCGGCTTCGATCTCGATGGTCTTTCCGCAGGCCCGGCAAATCAAGTGGTGATGGTGATCTGTGGTGCAGGCCCGGTAGAGCAGTTCGCCATCCTTGGATTGAAGGGCATCGGCATCGCCGCTGGCCGCAAGGTCGGCCAAGGCGCGATAGACCGTGGCCAGCCCGATGGTACTGCCGAAGTTTCTTAGCACCAGGTGCAGTTGCTGGGCGCTGACGAATCCGATTGCCTCGCCAAGGGCGTGCCTGACGGCGTCTTTTTGGCGGGTGTTCCTGCGCTTGGACTCATCCATGTTTGGGGCCTTGTTGACCGCTAGCTCTTGTGGTCGTCGTGGTGTTCGATCGCGTGCTCTTTGTCAAACTTGTCGTGGAGTCTAGGCAAGATGACTTTCTTCCAGAGAGTTCCGTAGAGCAACCAAATCAAGACAACGTCTTGGATAACGGTCCAGCCGAGTTCGGCCATGATGTGTGATGGGTCTGTGAAGATGCTCCAAGCTTCTTCAAAAACACCTAACTCTGCGTGATCCGAGTGACCTGTTTCAGCCATAATTTAGCCTCCTGGTTAGAGGTCAAGAGTACCGCTTATTGATAACGATTGTCAATAAGAACTAGTCGAGCAGAAGTGCAGGCTCTTCCATGACCGAAGCCACATCCTGCACGAAGCGTGAGGCCACGTCGCCATCAACGACTCGGTGGTCGAAAGTCGCACCGATGGTGGTTACCTGGCGAATCACGATTTCGTTGTTGACCACCCACGGCTTCGGGCGAATCGAGCCAAGGGCCACAATGCCAACTTCGCCAGGGTTCAAGATCGGGGTTCCGGTGTCGACACCAAAGACACCGATATTGGTGATGGTGATGGTTCCGTTGGCCATGTCGGCAGGAGTCGTGCGCCCCTCGCGAGCGGTGGCAGCCAGTTGCTCAATGGCTTTGGCTAGTTCAAACATCGACATCTGGTCGGCATCCTTGATGTTTGGCACAATCAAGCCGCGCGGAGTAGCTGCCGCAACACCGAAGTTCACGAAGTTGTGAACGATAATCTCTTCGTCGGTCCAGGTCGAGTTGACGGTTGGGTTTCGGCGAACCGCCCAAATCATGGCCTTCGCCATAATCAACAGCGGCGTCACCTTCACGCCGGCAAAGTCTGGCGAAGCCTTCAAGCGCTTCACATACTCCATGGTTCTGGTCGCATCGACGTCGACGAAGATGCTCACGTGCGGTGCGGTGAAAGCCGACTTGACCATTGCCGCGGCGATGGCTTTGCGAACACCTTTAACCGGGATGCGCTCCTCGCGCTCGGTTGGTGCTTCGGGAGTGGTTAGGTTTCTGAAGACGCTGGCCTGCTGCGCTCCACCGAGAACGTCTTCGCGAGTGACCTCGCCGGCCATGCCCGTTGCAACAACCTTGCTCAAATCGACACCGAGGTCTTTGGCAAGTTTGCGAATTGGCGGCTTCGCGATTACCTGCTCGCTTGATGCCACGACGCTAATTAGTCCGGTTGCTGGCGCACCAGGGATCACCGGAATCGCGCTGGTTTGTGGCGCGACAACGGCAACCGGATCAGCGATGCGATTGCGGCGGCGTGATTGTCCGCCGTGATTCGCGACGCCGTAACCGACCAGTGGCTTCTTAGTTTCCTCTTGCGATAGCGATGCAGCGGCTTCGGCAACAGCCTCGTGCGCGGTCTGCGCAATCTCTGGCGAAATAACCGGGATGGCCGATGTCGCAGTTGCTCCGACAGCTCCGTCAGAAACAGTAGCCGAAATAATTGGTCGCCCAACTTCAACGGTTTCACCCTCTTGGGCAAAAAGTTCTGCAACAACTCCCTCAAACGGGCAAGGAAGTTCAACGAGTGACTTTGCGGTTTCAATCTCAACGATGATTTGGTTCACGGTTACCTGATCGCCCGGCTTAACTTTCCACGAAACGATTTCGGCTTCGGTTAGGCCTTCGCCAACATCCGGCAAATTGAAATATGCGAGCTGACTCATCTTGTCTCCTAGAACGCCAATACTCGGTCGATTGCATCGAGAATGCGATCTGCGTCTGGCAAAAACTTCTCTTCGAGTTTTGCCGCTGGGTAAGGAACATCGAATCCGCCGACTCGAATTGGCGGAGCCTCTAGGTGATAGAACGCAAGTTCGGCAACTCGAGCTGCGATCTCAGATGAGATAGAAACGAAAGTGCTTGCTTCGTGTGCGACAACCAAGCGGCCGGTTTTCTTGACCGAATCAACGATGGTTGCGAAATCGATTGGTGACATCGAGCGAATGTCGATGACCTCGATGCTCTTGCCCTCTTCGGCGCCGAGTGCAGCAGCCTCAAGAGCGACGTTCATCATGGGGCCGTAGGCAACGAGAGTCACGTCGTTGCCGGGCACGACCACGCGAGCCTGGTGCATGCCACCCGGAGCTTCGTCGAGATTGACCATGCCCTTCTGCCAATAGCGACGCTTCGGTTCGAAAAACAGCACGGGGTCGGTTGACTCGATAGCCTGCTGAATCATCCAGTAGGCATCGTTGGGTGTGCTTGGGCTAATCACTCGCAGGCCAGGAGTGTGTGCAAAGTAGGCCTCTGGGCTTTCGCTGTGGTGCTCGACCGCGCCGATGCCGCCGCCGTAAGGCACACGGATAACCACTGGCATCTTGGTGAAACCCTCGCTGCGGTTCTGCAACCTTGCCAACTGACTGGTGATCTGATCGAAGGCCGGAAAGATGAAGCCGTCAAACTGAATTTCGGCTACCGGACGATATCCGCGCATTGCTAGACCGATAGCTGTTCCGATGATTCCCGACTCGGCAATTGGTGAATCGAAAATTCTGTTTTTGCCAAATTCGTCTAGAAGGCCTTCGGTGACACGAAACACTCCACCTAGTTGGGCAACGTCTTCACCGAACATTAGAACCTTGTCGTCTTTGCGCATCGCCTCGCGAAGGCCGGCCGTGATTGCTTTTGCTATTGGCAGTTCAACCATGTTGCTCATTGCTGCTCACCACCGAATGAGGCCTCGTAGCCTTCGAGCCAGGCGAGCTGCTCATCGATGACTGGATGCTGCTCTGAATAGACGTGCTTAAACATGTTTTCAATCGGCGGGTTCTTCAGAGCAAAAGTCGCTTCGCGAATTTCTGCGCTTAGCAATTCACCCGCGTGCTCGACCTCGTCAAAAAAGTCTTGGGCGACTCCGTTGCGACGCAAAAACTTTTCGAAACGAGTGATCGGGTCACGCGCTTTCCAGTATTCGACTTCTTCGTCTTCGCGATATCTGGTTGGGTCGTCAGAAGTTGTGTGAGCACCGATGCGATAGGTGAGTGCCTCAATTAGGCTCGGACCTTTTCCGGCGCGAGCGTCATCCATGTGTTTTGCGGTCACCGCATAAGAAGCCAGAACATCGTTGCCGTCGATTCGAACACCCGGCACACCAAAACCATCGCCGCGCTGATAGAGCGGAACTTTTGTCTGCGCACTCGAGCGCGATGAAATTGCCCACTGGTTGTTTTGCACGAAGAAGACGATTGGCGATTCGTTTACAGCGGCAAACAAGAACGCTTCGCTAACGTCACCCTCTGCCGTAGCGCCATCACCCATGTAGGAGATCACCGCAAGGTCTTCGTCTTTGTTGCCGGTGCCCACCTTGCCGTCGAACTTCACGCCCATCGCATAACCGGTCGCGTGCAGCACCTGGGTGCCGAGCACAATCGCGTAGAGGTGAAAGCGCGTCTCGTCTGGGTTCCAGCCGCCGTGGTTCACGCCGCGAAGCATCTTCAAAATCGACATCAGGTCGATGCCGTGGGTCAGGGCTACGCCGTGCTCGCGATAGCTCGGAAAGATGTGGTCGTTCGGGCCAACTCCATAGCCAGAGCCAATCTGGGCACCCTCTTGGCCGATGGCTGGCACCCAAAGACCCAGCTGGCCTTGGCGCTGCAGTGCGGTGGCCTCATTGTCGAAACGACGAATGCGAGCCATGTCGCGATAAAACTTTAGGTAGTCGGCCTCTGTGAGATTTTTTAGATATTCGCCGTACTCTGCCCACTGCGCAGGCACACGCACTTCACCCTCCATCGAGAGAAACTGCACCATAGGCAGGTCAGTTGGGTCTTGACTCACAGGGTCAAATCTACTTGTTTATGGCAGAATCTGAGCATGGTTCGTTTCGCGCTAAACACAATGTTCAATGCCATTGGTCTATGGGTAGTAACCATGGTGATTCCGGCGGTCAAGTTGGCACCATACGGCGGTGACTCGTTCTGGACCCGCGTGGGCTCATTCATTCTCGTCGCGGCGATCTTCGGCCTGGTTTACGCGATCATCGGCCCAATCATCAAGATTTTGTCTGCACCTCTATACATTCTGACTTTCGGTCTCATCAACTTCGTCATCAACGGCGCACTGTTGCTCTTCGTGGCCTGGCTTTCTCAGTTGATTGGGTCGCCGATTTTCAGCATCGACGGCTTCAATCGCGAAGGCCTTGCCATCACATCACTCGGATGGGCCATTCTCGCGGCCCTGATCATGAGTGTGATCAGCGGTTTTGGTCGCATCGTCTTCAAAAAGACTCTCAGCCGCTAGCGCTGACCCAGTTCGAAGTAGCTCACCCGCGCCTTACCGCTGGCAAAGCCGCCAAGTTCTTCGAGTGTCGCTCTGTTCTCCCCTGAGGCAAGTTTTTCGACGAGAATCTGCTCGTAAGACTCCATTCTGTGCGCATCTATCGGGTTATCGAGCACTGTTCCCTCCAAAGTCAGCCAATTCTTTTCGGGTTGGTTATCTCGAAACTCAAGCTTTGGCACCAGATCGGCTCGATTCTCGAACGAAACCACGTTGGGCAGGGTGTTTGCGATGTTTAGCCCTGCGGGTGTTCCAAAGGTGACCACGTGTTCTACTCGATAGGGCACTAGGCCCGAAGCCGAACGCCTTGCTAGGTCAAGTGCAATCAAGCCGCCTTGCGAGTGGCCAACCAGCATCACCTCGTCTTGCGCACCAACCCCAGCCCTTCGCATCGATAACTCGGTTGCTCGACTCGCGGCACTGCGACCGCCGGCCAAGAGAAGCAGGTTAGACCGCATATCAAAAGGGTTGCTGGTTGTCTTCAGGCTCAAGTTTTGAGTGCCCGGAATGTAAACGATGAATCGGTTGTGTTCGCCGAACCGGTATTGCTCTATTCGCACGACCGGTTGCCCCGAATTGCTCAGCAATCTCAACCGAGCCGCTAGTTGCAGCAGGGTTGGCGGTGTCGCAACAATGTTGGTTGCTCGCGGGCTGGCCCACGCCAAAGTTGAGCCTGCCGCCAGGTCTGGCAAGCGGTTCGCGAGCACTGGCAACGCGGTGCGAAAGTCGTTGAGGTTGCTGACCAGCAAGGTCTCGGTGTCGACATAGCCGATCAGGGCTGAGTCGCAGGCAATAGCAAGGCGTCTGAGCCGCCAGAGAACGGGCCCGAGTCGAAGCAATAGTTGACCAAAACGCACGGGGGTTAGCAAGACCACAGCTAGTGCCTCAACCGATAGCAGTTCTATTGAGGCCACGATTGCCGAGCGCACCCGCTCAATTTCGAGCGAGCTGGCGCGACTATCCAAGTTGAAACCGTTCGAGCGTCGAATATGCGTTGTTGCTTAGCAGGTCGAGAATCAGTGCGCCGATCTCGCTCGAGATTGCCTCGAGCTCGGCGGTTAGGGCTGTCGCTGCCGGGCCGCTCCAAGCCTCAGCTGCTGGAATGCAGTCAGACAGATTGCTTGCCGCCATGCCGAGTTGTTGAACCAGTTCATCCATGCTTAAATTCTGATTCGCAAAAGCCGACCGATTGCGGTTGCTCTGCCTTCTGTTGAATGCATAAGGCAGAATTAGACCTGTGAGTAATCTTTCAAACCAACCCCTGAGCCCGCTCGACGGAAGATACAAGTCGACGGTTGCCGACCTAGGGGTGCACCTCTCTGAGGCCGGTTTGAACCGCGCACGTCTGCACGTTGAAATCGAATGGCTGATTCACCTCGCCAACCGCAACCTGCTGAAGACCGACGCGCCACTAGACCTCACCGAAGTTGAGTTGCTGCGAGACGTGGTTGCCAATTTTTCAGACGCCGACGTCGAGACCCTGGCCACTTTCGAAGCGCAAACCAAGCACGACGTCAAGGCCGTTGAATACTTTGTTCGCGAGAAGCTTGTTGAAATTGGCCGACCAGATCTAACCGAGCTCGCACACTTCGCTTGCACCAGCGAAGACATCAACAACATCAGCTATGCGCTCACGGTTCGCGACGCAATCAACGAGGTGTGGTTGCCTCGTGCACGTGCGATGGTTGAGAAACTTTCGGCGCTCTCGGCCCGCTACCAAGACGTCGCGATGTTGAGTCGCACGCACGGTCAGCCGGCAACGCCAACCACGATGGGCAAAGAGCTTGCTGTTTTTGTTTATCGATTGAAGCGTCAGCTGCAGCGAATAGACGCGGCAGATTATCTGGCGAAGTTTTCTGGCGCGACCGGAACATTCTCTGCTCACGTTGTTGCTGCGCCGAACGTCGACTGGATCAAAGAGTCGCGTGACTTTGTCGAGTCGCTGAAACTCACCTGGAACCCGTTGACCACACAGATCGAATCGCACGACTGGCAAGCCGAACTCTATTCTGCGGTGGCGCTGTTCAACAGAATTCTGCACAATCTATGCACCGATGTCTGGACTTATATCTCGCTCAGTTTCTTCAAGCAGATTCCACAAGCGGGCGCAACCGGTTCGTCGACAATGCCGCACAAGATAAACCCGATCAAATTTGAAAACGCCGAGTCAAACCTCGAACTCTCGAACGCGTTGTTAGACAGTTTGGCGGCCACCTTGGTTACCTCGCGCATGCAGCGCGACCTGAGCGACTCAAGTGCGCAGCGAAACATCGGAGTTGCGATTGGACACTCGCTTCTTGCGATTGACAACGTAACTCGGGGTCTCGGTGAAATTGAATTGAACCAGGCTGTTCTAGACGCAGAGCTTTCAGAAAACTGGGAAGTGCTTGCAGAGGCCATTCAGACCGTGATTCGTGCCGAGGTTGCCGCCGGAAAGTCATCGATTAGCGACCCTTACCAGCTGCTAAAAGAGTTGACTCGCGGCAAGAAAATCGGTCACGACGACCTCGTCACATTTGTGAATTCGCTCGAGATTTCGCAGGATGCCAAAGACAGATTGTTGGCCCTCAAGCCACACAATTACACCGGCCTCGCAGCCGAACTGGCAAAGACCTTTATTTAAGTCGCGGCTCGTCTGGAGCAGGCTGATCGTCTTTGACGGTCAGCGCCAGGGTTGCGGTTCCGACTAGAGCCACGATGAAAGTTGCGCCGGCCCAAATTAGAGATTCAACAGGCCTTCTGGTTCCACCGAAAACCAATACTCCGACGAACGCTGCCGCACCAAATGAGAGCAGTAGAAACGAAGTTAGCGAAGGATTCTTTTTGGCCATGGTCAAAGTCTACTTTGACGAAACTGGAGTAGCTGCGGCGACCCCAAGTTGAACGCCAGAGACGATCAGGTATGCGCCGAAGAAACCAACGGCCGAAACAATGTCGAGTGGTGCAACCAAAAACAACAGTCCTAGAACTGCGCTAAGTATCGCGCTCATCAAATATTCGCGACCGCTGGTTGTCTTGAAAGATGCTCTTCTTGCGAGATACATTTCGAAAGCTCCGGCAACCAAACCCCACACAGTTACGAGTCCGATGAATGCAGTCTGTGCTCCGTCTGTCGATAAGTTGCTATCTAGGCTCAACGCCATCAGTGAAAAGACACCGATCAAAAGCGAAACCACCGTTAGAGGCATTGCTTCGATTGCAACCAGCCCTTTGCCCCAGATTGCGCTAGAGATGCCGTTGGTGAACGCAAAACCTAGCGAGAAAATCGCGAGCGCGAGCAGGCCGATTGTTGCGGCGTGTGATTGAGAGAAAGTGATGAACAGCCCAACGGCAAGACTAATTGCTGCTCTTAGCGCGTTGGTTTGTCTCATCTGTTAGCTCTTTTGGTCTTCGAATTTAGAGAACTGTCCTAAGAAGTTAACCATAACTGGGCCGGTTGGGCCGTTACGTTGTTTCGCGACAATGAGCTCGGCGAGACCATCGCGCTCTTCTTCTCTCTTTGCCACGTCTTCGCGGTGAAGCAAAACAACCACGTCTGCGTCTTGCTCTAGCGATCCAGATTCACGAAGGTGAGAGAGTTCTGGTTTCTTGTTTTCGCTTCGCTCGCTGTTTCGGTTTAGCTGCGAGATTGCAATAACCGGAACGCCGATCTCTTTGGCGAGCAGCTTGAGCGCGCGCGAGAATTCAGAAACTTCTTGCTGCCTTGACTCGACCTTTTTGCCCGAGGTCATCAGCTGAATGTAGTCGACGACAATCATCTCGAGGCCTACGCGCTTCGCTAGGCGGCGGCACTTGGCTCTGATCTCGACAAGGGTCATGTTTGGACTGTCGTCGATGTAAAGCGGAGCCGAGTTGATTTCGCCACGAACTGAGGCGATGCGAGACCAGTCGTTGTCGCTCAGGTTTCCCTTGCGCATTGCCTGAAGGTAGATGCGCGACTCAGCCGAGAGCAGACGCATTGCGATTTCGGCTCGACCCATTTCGAGCGAGAAGAAGATCACCGGCTTCTTGTGCCTGATAGCAGCGTTTCTTGCGATGTCTAGGGCGAGGGTAGATTTACCAACGGCCGGGCGGGCTGCGAGAATGATGAGCTGCCCGGGGTGGAATCCGTGGGTCATTTCATCGAGCTTCTGGAATCCGGTTGGAACGCCAACCATTTCGCCACCGCGCTTCTGCGCATTCTCCATGAGCGCTACGGCAGCATCGATTGAGTCGAAAAGTGGCACGTAGTCTTCGCCCGCACCCGCCTTGCTGACCGCGTAAACGTCTGACTGAGCCTGATTCACCAATTCGGTTATGTCGCCCTGGGCGGTGTAGCCCATCTGAGCGATCTTGGTGCCGACCTCAATTAATCGACGCAGCGTGGCCTTCTCTTGCACGATGTCTGCGTAAAACGCGGCGTTGGCAGCGGTTGGCACAATTGAGGTGAGCGTGTGCAGGTAGTCTGCGCCGCCGGCCCTAACCAGCTCACCGGTCTTCGAAAGTTGGTCGGTAACGGTGATTACGTCGGTTGGCTCGCCACGGTTGAATAACTCAATGATGGCGCTGTAGATGATTTCGTGTTTTGGCGCATAGAAGTCGGGCCCGCGAACGGCTTCGAATACGTCGGCGATGGCTTCTTGCGAAAGCAACATTCCGCCAAGCGTGCACTGTTCGGCCAACATGTCGCTGGGAAGCATTCGCTGCTCACTGGGTTGCCCCTGATCGAGCAACTGGGTGTCTGGCGTTGCCATAAAAACCTCCTAAAAAGCCTGTAAAACTATGTTTAGCATGGGGCTAGGACAGTCAAGATTCAAACCACCCTGTGTAGCAATCTGTGGATAACTTCTGAAACACGCCTAATAACTTGCCTGCTTCTGTGCACATATCTGTGGATAAATCCACCGAATCTGCGGTTTTTGCCTGTTCTGTAGCGGTTTTTGCCTTGTGAGTAAAGAAATCTTGGAAACCCTAAACCACATCCTTAGGGTTGTGCATAACCTTCAACCAATGGGTCAGAATTATCCACTTACTAACAGGTTATCCACAGGCCCGAAGGAGTATTTGTGTCTACCCGTAGGTATCTCTCGGACCGCGGCCAGGAACAGACCTTGGTCCCTTCTTCCAACTTGGCGCATCCGGACCAAGCAGTTTCAAGCTTTTTATCTCGAGATCCGGGTGTGCCTCGGTGACCTTTTCGAGAAGAATCGTCTGCATGAGCCGCAACTGGGTTGCCCAGGCGGTTGACTTGCAGCGAATTGTGAGTACTCCGCCAACCAGCGTCTCGGGTTGAGAATTGTCGGCGTTCTGCTGCCCAACGAGCTCGGCCCAGCGGTTGAAGAGGTCGGCCTCGGCCAGCTGAGCCTCCCAACGAAACTCCTTGAGAACTCCGTCGAGAGTCTGACCGGCGGTTTGCGGATCGCGACCCGTGTCAAATGGGCGTGACTTCTGGGTCTTGGCTTTTTCTAGAATGCGCTTAGCGTCTCGAGAAAGCCTGCCCGTGGCGGCCTCGCGCATTCTGAAGTAAAACTCTTGGGCGAAATCATGCGCCATCAGACACCTCCCCTGCTGCAACCTCGAAAACCCTGGCTTTCAACTCGGCAGGCACATCTTCGCCCACCGCAGCCGTAATAATAACCTGCTCGTTGTTGGCCACGAGTTCGGCAAGTCTAGACCTTCGGCCGGCGTCGAGTTCTGCAAAAACATCGTCGAGAATCAAAATCGGGTCACCGCTTCGGGTTTCTGAGCGAAGCAGGCTAATCGACGCCAGTCGCAGACCCAGGGCAAACGACCAGCTCTCGCCATGACTCGCGTAACCCTTGGCAGGCAGATCAGAGAGCATGAGCACGAGATCGTCTCGGTGCGGCCCGACCATGGTGATTCCTCGGTCGAGTTCGTTTTGTCGAATCTGGGCGAGCTTCGCGCGAAACAGTTCTTCAACCTCAGCGACATCCGAGCTCTCGATGTTCTCGAGCGCACCGGTGTCATCTTCGTCAACCAGGGTTGCTCCGACCAGTGAGCTTTTGGTGACAATGCGCGGATCGTTGTTTGCAATCGCAATCGACTGGTATGCCTCGGTCAGCAGTGGTCGCAACCGGTCGACCAAAGCAACTCGAGCGGCGACGATCTCGGCCCCAAACTTAACCAGGCTTTCGTCCCACGCGTCGAGAGTGCTTAGCGCGGTTCCTTTGGCAGAAGTTTGTCTTGCGGTGCGAAGCAAAGTGTTGCGCTGCCTAAGCACTCGTTCGTAGTCGGTGAACACTCCAGCAAATCGCGGTGACACCTGCACAAGCAGCTCGTCGATAAATGCGCGCCGGTTCGATGGATCCTTCTTCACGATGTCTAAATCTTCTGGCGCAAAGGTAACCGTGTTCACGTATCCGAGAATGTCTCGCAGTCGAGTGGCGTTTGCCTTGTTGATTCGCGCGCGGTTTGGCGAAGATCTATTCAGCTCAACTTCGAGCAAAGCATCGCGGCCGTCGTGATTTGCAAGAACACGGATGACGGCCTGCTCGATCTCGGGTTGCGCGTGCCTGATGAGTGGAAGATAACCGGCAACCCTGTGGCTTGAAAGAGTTGAGAGATAGCGAATCGCTTCGACGAGGTTGGTTTTGCCTTGGCCGTTTGGTCCGACCAAAAGATTTACACCGGGCGAAAAAGAAACTTCAGCGGTTTCGTAGTTTCTAAAGTTAGCGAGCGAGATGTGCTTGATTAACACGCTTCACCGCCAATCGCGAAAATGAATCAACCGAAGTTGATTAAGTAATTACTCTGCCTTCTTCACGGCGTGACCGCCGAATTGATTGCGCAAAGCGGCAACAGCTTTCATGGCTGGTGAATCATCTTGGCGTGACGCGAAACGTGCGAACAGTGACGCGGTGATTGCCGGCATCGGAACGGCGTTTGCAATCGCTTCTTCAACTGTCCAGCGACCTTCGCCAGAATCTTCGACGTAGCCTCTGATCTTGTCGAGGTTCGGGTCTTCTTTCAGAGCGCGAACTAGAAGATCGAGCAACCACGAACGAACCACCGTGCCACGCTGCCACGCTGCAAAGGTTCCGTGAACATCCTTGATGATGTCTTTCTTGGCTAGCAATTCGTAGCCCTCTGCGAAAGCTTGCATCATGCCGTATTCGATTCCGTTGTGCACCATCTTGGCGTAGTGCCCGGCACCAACGTCGCCAACGTGAACGAAGCCCTCTTCGCGAGCACCCTCAGGGCGAAGCGCGTCGAAGATCGGCATCGCGCGATCGACATTAGCCTTTTCGCCACCGACCATTAGGCCGTAGCCATTCTCGAGACCCCAGACTCCGCCAGAAACTCCGCAGTCAAGGTAGGCGATGCCGTGCTCGGCGAGCTCAGCCGCGTGACG
>CAEZXK010000012.1_pt1 | contig 30023 bp, 30 predicted proteins | sample 7265231 | NCBI WGS metagenome assembly CAEZXK01 (sample SAMEA6813906, study PRJEB35770) | uncultured Rhodoluna sp. | biome: Freshwater; feature: Freshwater reservoir; material: water | place: Czech Republic | collected 2015-11-04 | depth 0.5m m | reverse complement strand
GACGTCTGCGTCTTCTACGTTTAGCCAGAACTGAAAGAACGCGTATGGCGAAGTGAACTCGGCGTCGAGCCAAACCGCGTTGCCCTCAGACTTGCCGAACTTCTTGCCGTCTGAGTTTGTAATGAGTGGCGTTGCCAAAATGTGTGCGCTCTTGCCTTCGACCTTGTGAATTAGATCCGTTCCGCTGGTGAGGTTTCCCCACTGGTCGCTGCCACCGGTTTGCAAGATGCAGTCGTAGCGTCGAAAGAGTTCGAGAAAATCGAGACCCTGCAAAATCTGGTAGCTGAACTCGGTGTAGCTGATTCCGTGCTCGCTGTTTAGTCGAGCGCTAACCGCTTCTTTGCTGAGCATCTTTCCGACGCGAAAGTGCTTTCCAATGTCGCGTAAGAAATCGATTGCAGAAATCGGTGCTGTCCAATCGAGGTTGTTAACCATTCGCGCAGCATTGCCAGATTCAAAAGAGAGAAAGCGCGCGGCCTGCTTGCCAAGTTTCTCTACCCATTCGGCAACAGTTTCGCGAGTGTTGAGCGTGCGCTCTGCGGTTGGTCTCGGATCGCCAACCAATCCGGTGGAACCACCGATTAGCGCGAGCGGCTTGTGCCCCGCGAGCTGCAAGCGGCGCATGGTGAGCAACTGCACCAGGTTGCCAAGGTGCAAGCTTGCTGCCGTTGGGTCAAAGCCGCAGTAGAAAGTGATCGGGCCGGAGGTTAGCGCCTTGCGCAACTCCTGCTCGTCGGTCGAGATAGCAACTAGGCCTCGCCACTTGAGCTCGTCGAGCACATCCGTGAAAGATGCATCGTTTGACTGTTGATTGAGAACTGAAGTCACGTGAACCTTCTTTATGCGTTTCGCTTCGGCGCGATTTTGCGCAGTGCAGTGATTTGATCTAGAACTCTCGGCAGCGCTGTTGCGCCAGCGCCGGTGCGGGCCTTGATTGAACCGCCGACGCTTAGAACATCGCGAACGTCTGGCGTGAGCATCGGTGAGATTGCGGCCATGTCGGCATCGGCAACCTCGTGCAGGTCGAGCATGTGTTGTTCACACCAAGAAACCAACTTGCCGGTTATCTCGTGAGCATCGCGGAACGGAACCTTCTTCTTGACGAGCCACTCGGCAACGTCTGTTGCGAGCGAGAAGCCAAGCGGCGCAAGCATTTCGAGACGGTTTCTGTTGAACTGCATTGTCGCAACCATGCCGGTGAATGCCGGAAGCAACAGTGTCAGCTGATCAATCGAATCGAAAACAGGCTCTTTGTCTTCTTGCAGATCGCGGTTGTAGGCCAGCGGCAAACCCTTGAGAGTTGCGAGCAGGCCCGTGAGGTTGCCGATGAGTCGACCAGATTTTCCGCGAGCTAACTCTGCGATGTCTGGGTTTTTCTTTTGCGGCATTATCGATGAGCCGGTCGAGAAAGAATCGTGCAACTTGATGTAGTCGAACTCGGCGCTGGCCCAGATGATGATCTCTTCGCTGAAACGCGAAAGGTTGATTGACATGAGAGTTGTGATGAAGAGAAACTCTGCAACCACATCGCGACTTGCTGTTGCGTCAATCGAGTTTTGCGTTGGGCCTTGCAGACCGAGTTCGGCAGCCACCAGATTCGGGTCGAGACCGAGAGTGTTTCCCGCGAGCGCGCCAGCGCCGTATGGAGAAAGCGAAGCTCGCTTCTTGAAGTCTTGCAAGCGCTCGAGGTCGCGAACCAGTGGCCAGGCGTGCGCAAGCAGGTGGTGCGAAAGCAAGATTGGCTGGGCGTGCTGAAAATGTGTGCGGCCTGGCATGGCCACACCAAGGTGCTCTTCTGAGCGGGTGAGAATGACTTCGATCAGATCGATTACCAGGCGGTGTAGCACCTCTGACTGGTCGAGAAGGTAAATGCGAATCAGGGTGGCGATTTGGTCGTTGCGCGAGCGCCCCGCCCTGACCTTGCCGCCCAACTCTGGGCCGGCGATTTCGATTAACCCGCGCTCTAGCGCCGAGTGCACATCCTCGTCGCTTTGTTTCGCGACAAAGCTGCCGTTTTCGACGCGGTTGGCTAGCTCGACGAGGCTTCTATCGAGCTTTTCGTGCTCGAGGCTGGTGAGGTAACCGGCAGACATCAGGGCCTTGATGTGTGCTCTGGTGCCGGCAATGTCGTATTTGGCAAGTCGCCAGTCGAAGTGAACCGAACGACTAAGCGCTGCAAGCGAGGCAGACGGGCCGCCTTCGAATCGGCTGCCCCAAAGTGAATTTGCGTCGTTCATTGGGCAAGTCTATTCGCCGAGGTAGTTGCAGGCCCTTAGCCTTGCTCGGCAAGCCAAGCCATTAGCGCTTTCTGCGCGTGAAGGCGGTTCTCGGCTTCATCCCAGATAACAGACTGCGGGCCGTCAAGAACATCGGCCGAAACCTCGTATCCCCGATATGCCGGAAGGCAGTGCATAAAGATTGCGTCGGCGTTGGCCTGCGACATTAGAGCGGCATCGACAGTGAAACCGGCAAACTCTTGAATGCGCTTGGCCTTCTCGGCCTCCTGCCCCATCGAGATCCAGGTGTCTGCGACAACAACGTCGGCGTTGGCCACTGCTTCGGCAGGTTGCTGGCTCAGCGAAATAGAGCCGCCGGTGGCTGCAGCAATTGACTTGGCACGCTCAACCACTGTCGGGTCTGGCGAGAATTGCGCCGGGCTAGCCATTGCGACGTTCATGCCCGCGAGCGCGCAGGCAATCAGGTATGAATTCGCCATGTTGTTGGCGGCGTCTCCGACGTAGGCAACCTTTAGGCCAGCCAACTTGCCCTTGTGCTCGTGAATCGTGAGCAGATCGGCCAAGAGCTGGCAGGGGTGATAGTCGTCGCTAAGCGAATTGATAACCGGAACGTTCGAGTTCGCAGCCATCTCTTCAAGCCCGCTGTGCGCGTAGGTGCGCCAGACGATGGCAGCAACCTGACGGTCGAGCACACGAGCAGTGTCGGCAACACTCTCTTTGCCACCCATCTGGCTGGTCTGACTGTCGATAATCAACGGCACGCCACCGAGGTCGGCCACTCCAACCGCAAAAGACACCCTGGTGCGGGTCGAGGTTTTGTCGAAAATGAGGGCAACAGTCTTTGGCCCGGCATAAGGGCGCGCGCTGTATGGAGACTTCTTTAGCTCGAGCGCACGGCGAATGATCTCGGCCTGCTCTGCAGAACTGATGTCATCGTCTTTCAAGAAGTGGCGAACCATTTGTCTCTTTCTTTGTGCTTGCGAGGCTGCGAGAAGTTATGAGGGTAGCACCATGGTGCCGAAGCCCGAAACGGTGAATATTTCGAGCAGAATGCTGTGCGGTGTGCGGCCATCAATCACGTGCGCCTGAGGAACTCCCCCGGTTACCGCGCTCAGGCAAGCTTGCATCTTGGGAATCATGCCTGCTTCGAGTGTCGGCAGCAGTGTTTCGAGCTCGGCAGCCGAGATTTCAGAGACGAGCGAGTCGAGGTTTGGCCAGTTGCTATAGAGCCCGGGCACATCGGTGAGCACCATCAGTTTCTCAGCACCGAGCGCGATGGCAAGCGAAGCGGCTGCCAAGTCGGCATTCACGTTGAGAAGTTGGCCGCTGGCGTCTGGTGCCACGGTGCTGATAACAGGGATGCGCCCAGCCTCGATAGCCTCAAAGACAATGCGCGGGTTGACCTGCACGACTTCACCGACGAGACCAAGATCAATTGGCCCATCGGGTGAATCAACCGTGGTCACCTCTGCGCGAAACAAATTTGCGTCTTCGCCAGAAAGAACCTGCGCCTGCGCACCGGCGTCCTCAATCATTTGCGCCAGCGGTGTGCTGATGTCGTTTCGCAGAACATCGCGAACCACACCGATTGATTCTTCGGTAGTTACTCGAAAGCCTTGGCGAAATTCGCTCTCGATGTTTAGCTCGGCCAGCCGTGCAGAAATCTGAGGGCCGCCGCCGTGAACAACAACCGGTCGAATGCCAACCCAGCGCAGGTAAGCCATGTCTTGAGCGAATGCGCGCTGAAGTTCTTCGTCGACCATTGCGTTGCCGCCGAACTTCACGACAACAACCTTTTGGTGAAAACGCTGCAACCACGGAAGAGACTCGATCAGCGTCTCGGCTTTAATTTTCGCGAGCTGGTCGTTGTCTTGGTTTGAAGGAATCATTAGCTTGAGTAGTCGCTGTTCTCGGTGACGTATTCGTGAGTTAGATCGTTTGTGTAAACCGTAGCCTCGTGGTCGCCGGCATTCAAGACAATGTCGATTTGCACTGCGCGCGGAGTTAGATCGACCAGGTCGCGCGGCTGATCTGGCATTCCCTTGCGAGAAACCGAAATGCCGTTAATCGACACGTCGATGTCGTATGGGTCGAAGTCCGCGTCGGTCACGCCAACCGCAGCCAAAATTCGACCCCAGTTCGGGTCGTTTCCATAAATCGCTGCTTTGAAGAGGTTGTTGCGGGCAACCGAACGACCGACAGCCACGGCATCGTCTTCGCTAGCCGCCTTCGAGACGCGAATCGCGATGTCGTGACTCGAGCCTTCGGCATCGCTGAGCAACTTCATGGCCAGCGCTTGGCTCACTTCACGGATGGCTGCCGCGAGCTCATCGAATTCAGGTTTCACGCCCGAAGCGCCGGAGGCCATGAGAGTGACCTGATCGTTTGTCGACATGCAACCGTCGCTGTCTAGGCGATCGAAGGTGACTCGCGTCGCCGCACGGAGGGCGCGATCTAGCTCTTCGCTTGTCGCGACGGCATCGGTTGTGATTACTACGAGCATTGTTGCCAAACCTGGCGCGAGCATGCCAGCACCCTTGGCCATGCCGCCGACGGTAAAGCCAGAATCGCTGGTGAGCGAAAAAGTCTTGGAGACCGAGTCGGTTGTCATGATGGCTTCGGCTGCTAGCTGGCCGTTGCTTTCAGAAAGCTCATCGACTGCGATGGAAACGCCGGTTTGCAATTTTTCTAGGTCGAGTTGTTCGCCGATGAGACCGGTTGAACAAACCAAAACATCACCCGATGAAACGCCGAGTTTGTCTGCAACCGCTTCTGCGGTTGAGTGTGTCACTTGAAAACCCTGCGAACCGGTGTAGCAGTTGGCTCCGCCAGAATTGAGAACAATTGCCGAAACCTGCCCGTCGAGAATTACCTGTCTGCTCCAGATAATCGGATTAGCCTGGCAGCGGTTCGACGTGAACACCGCGGCGGCAGAATTCAAGGGACCAAGATTTTGCACTAGCGCGAGATCGCGATTGCCAGATTTCTTTATTCCGGCTCGCACACCGGCCGCAACGAAACCCTTCGCCGAAGTAACTGTCATTTCTTCAGGTCACTCTTCGAAAGCGAGCCAAGCCCGAGAGTCTCATCTAGCGATAGCGCAATGTTCATCGACTGAATTGCAGCTCCTGCTGTTCCCTTTACCAAATTGTCGATTGCGCAAATTGTGACGAGTCGATTGGCTTGCTCATCAATCGCCAAACCGATGACTGCCTTGTTGTTGGCGATTGAATCAACTGTTGTCGGAAACTGACCGGCTGCGAGAACTTCGATGAAAAACTCATCGCCGTAGGCTTTCTCGAAAGCGGTTCTGATTGCTTCAAGCGTTGCGCCGGGTGAAAGCTTTGCGGTGTTCACCGCAAGAATTCCGCGCTCGAAGGATGCCAGCACCGGCGTGAACGAAACCTGCACCCTCTTGCCTGCTGACTTCGATAGGTTCTGCTCAATCTCGGGTGTGTGCCGATGAATGCCACCGACTTGGTAGGCCTCGGCTGATCCGGTTGGTTCTAATTCAAAAAGTTTCTCGGTCGCGCCTCGGCCGGCACCAGAGGTTCCGACGGTTAGAACACTGACAATGTCTTCGACTTCGATTAGCCCGGCACTCAGGGCTGGGGCTAGGCCGAGCGAAATAGCCGTCACGTTGCAGCCAGGCACGGCAATGCGCTTGGTTGCAACCAGGTTCTTGCGTTGCTTGGCCGCGCCGCCCTCGATAAGCAATTCGGGCATACCGTAGGCCCAGGTGCCGGCGAATGGAGTCTTGTAGAACTTGAGCCAATCAGCTTCGCTCTCGAGCCGAAAGTCTGCGGCGCAATCGATAACCAGAGTCTCGGGCGAAAGCTTCTTGGCTAACGCTGCCGACATTGCGTGCGGCAGGGCAAGAAACACGATGTCGTGACCGTCAAGAAGTTCGGCTTCGGTTTCGACAAACACACGATCTGCGAAATCAGTTAGGTGAGGGTGAATCGCGCCAACAGTTTGACCAACCGAACTGCTTGCCGTAACGGTTTTGAGTTCAAGCTGCGGGTGCTTAGCGATTAGCCGCAGCAGTTCAGAACCAGCATTTCCGCTGGCCCCTGCAACCGCAACCGAAAAAGTCAAACTAAGCCCTCAGCGATGCGGAGAACTTGGCGGCTGCGTTGGCTACCCCGGCCTCGCGAGCCTCTGTTGCCTCGGCTTGGGTAAGTGTGCGATCTGTCGCACGAAAGCGCAGAGCAAAGGTGAGCGACTTTTTGTGTGCTTCGATGTTGTCTCCACGATAGTCATCGGTTAGCACGATGCTCTCAAGCAGTTCGCCAGCCCCCTCGACTAGAGCTTGCTGCAGGCTTGCGGCTGAAACATCAATGTCTACAACGAGCGAGACGTCTTGCGTGGCAGCTGGCATAACTTTGATTTCGCTTGCGCTTAGCGTTGCCGGTGCGGCAGCGAACAATTGGCTCAGGTTCACTTCGGCAGCAGCGATTCTTCGACCGAGATCGTTCTGTGCTGCGAGCGCAGGGTCTAGTTCACCGGCGACCGCAACCAAAACCGAATCTGAGGTAAAGAACTCAGCACAACGGCCGGGGTGAAAACCCTTGCGCACCGCCTGACGAATTTCGAGTTCAACGGCAGCAGATCTAGCAATTGTTAGCACCGCATTTAGCGCGTCTTGATAAGTCGCAGCGATTTCTTTTTGCCCAACCTGACTTGGAACACGCGCACCGGCAAGTAAAAGCGCGAGATGCTTTGGCTGGGCGGGTATCTCAGAGTTCAAAACTTCTAGCTGAGATTGTTCTGGTCGCTGGTTGCCAACTGGCAACTCTGAACCGACTTTGACATCTGCTGCCGGAAGAAAGACCGAACCCTCTTCGAAGATTGCTAGGTCAACCAAACCTCGAGAAACGTTGCGTTTAGCAGCATCGATGAGGCCGGGCAGAATCGAGACGCGAAGTTCGCTTGCCTCTTCTTGCATCGCGTTGGCAAGCTTTACGGCCTTGACCGGCTGCTCGCCAGCAAACCACTGGTTCTGCTCTGCTGACATGAACGGGTAGGTAAGCACCTCGGTAAACCCGGCACCAACCAAAGCCGATAGTGCCTGACGTCGAAGCTGCTGAGTTTTGGTGAGCCCGCGACCCGGCGGAGCAACAGGAAGTCTCGACGGAATTCGGTGGTAGCCGCCGATTCGGGCAATCTCTTCGACCAGGTCTGTTTTGTGAGCAAGGTCTGGTCGCCAACTAGGCGGCAAAACCTCGAGGCCGCCATCGACCGAAGCAACAACGCAACCAATTTCAGAGAGAATTCGAGTTTGCTCAGCCGAGTCAAATTCAACTCCGACAACAGAATTTGCAAAGTCACTCGGCAAGAAGATTGCCTCTATCGGCTTTAGCTCTTTGTATTCAGCCCCAAGGATGTTGCCCTCGCCGAGAGCGTGAACCTCGAGCAGTTGCACAACACGTGCAGCCGCATTATCGGCAATCATCGGGTCAACTCCGCGCTCAAAGCGCTTTGATGCTTCTGAAGTTAGCTTGTGCCTTCTTGCGGTTCTGGCAATCGAAATCGGATCGAAGTTTGCGGCCTCAATCAAAACGTTCTTCGTGGTCGAGTCAACCTCGGTGCTCTCGCCACCCATGACACCGGCGAGACCGATAGGGCCCGAGTCATCACAAATCAAAAGATCTTCTGCGTGAAGCTTGCGCACCTGGCCGTCGAGAGTCTTGAGCGTCTCGCCGACTTTCGCACGACGCACTGTGATGCCACCTTGCAATTTGTCGAGGTCGTATGCGTGAGTTGGCTGACCGAGTTCGAGCATCACGTAGTTTGTGATGTCGACAGCAAGTGAAATCGAACGCATCCCAGAAAGTTTGAGACGAGCAATCATCCATGGAGGTGTTGGTCGACTCGCATCGATGCCCATGACCGAACGCAAAATCATTCTCTGCATTCCGGGTTGGTTTCGAACCGGTGTTGGATCTGTGAAGCTGAGCGCAAAACCTTCGCCGTGATTTAGAACGGCGTTGCCCTTAGGGTCGCGAAAGTCTGCGCCGGTTGCGTGCGCGTACTCGCGAGCGATGCCTCGCACAGAGAAGCAGTAGCCACGGTCTGGAGTGACGTTTACCTCTGCGGCAGAGTCATTGAGGTGCAACAGCTCGAGAGCGTCTGAACCAATCTTTGGGTCGAGACCCATCTCGTTGAGCCGCATGATGCCGGCGTGATCGTCGCTGAAGTTGAGCTCTCGGGCCGAAGCGAGCATGCCGTCGCTGATGTGACCGTAGGTCGATCTGGCCGCAATGTGAAAGTCGCCTGGCAGGGTTGCGCCCGGAAGGCAAACTACAACCTTGTCGCCGACTTCGAAGTTGCTTGCGCCACAGACGATTCCGCGCACGTCTTCGCCACCGTCGGCTGCCTTGCTGCCCTCTGGCGCAACGCGAACCTGACACCAGCGAATGGTTTTGCCGTTGGTCTGCTCTTCGGGCGTGAACTCGAGAACCTGGCCGACAACTACGGGGCCGGTTACCTCGAAGGCGTGACTACCCTCTTCTTCTAGCCCAACCTTTACTAGCTCGGCCATGACAGAGTCGCTTGTAGCATCAGCCGGCAGGTCAACATATTCGGCAAGCCAAGACAACGGAACGCGCATTAGAGGTTCACCCCGAACTGCTGAGAGAAGCGAACGTCGGCTTCGACCATGTCGTGCATATCTCTGACATCGTTTCTGAACATCAGTGTGCGTTCGATTCCCATTCCGAAGGCGAAACCCTGGTAAATCTCTGGATCAATACCGGCGGCGAGCAGCACGTTTGGATTTACCATTCCGCAACCACCCCACTCAACCCAGCGAGCGCCACCTTTTGCACCAGGATGCCAAACGTCTAGCTCGGCAGACGGTTCGGTGAACGGAAAGAAAGACGGGCGAAGACGAATCTGTGCCTCTGGGCCGAACATGATTCGTGCGAAGTGTTCGAGCGTGCCGCGAAGATCTGCCATGGTCAGACCCTTGTCAATAGCGAGACCTTCGACCTGGTGAAACACGGGCGTGTGAGTAGCATCGAGCTCGTCGGTTCTGAAAACCCTGCCTGGGCAAAGCACATAAACCGGAAGTTCGCGCTCTAGCAGCGAGCGCACCTGAACCGGCGAAGTGTGAGTGCGCAATACGAGGTGTGACTCAACCGGCTCTACAAAGAACGTGTCTTGCATCGCGCGAGCCGGGTGGTCGGCGTCGAAGTTGAGCGCGTCGAAGTTGAACCACTCGTGCTCGAGTTCTGGCCCTTCTGCGATTTCCCAACCCATCCCGATAAAGACATCCGAGATTTGATCTTGAAGCAAAGAAAGCGGGTGGCGAGCACCGAACGGCACCCGGGTGGCAACGGCGGTCATGTCGACAGTTTCGGCCGCTAGTTTGGCGCGCTCTTCGGCGGCGGCGAACTGCTCTTCGCGGGCGGCAAATGCTTCGTTGATCTCTGCTCGAGCTTTGCCAATTAGCGCTCCGGCTGCGGCTTTGTGTTCTGGCTCGATCGACTTGAGCTGAGCATTCAGCTTGGCAATTTCAGACTGCTCGCCAACCGTGGCCTGACGAACAGCACGCAGCGAGGCTAGGTCGGTTGCCTGCGCAATTGCCGCTAGGGCCGAAGCAACGGTCTGCGCTACAGCCGATTCGCTGATTGGAGTTGAGCCTGACATAAGAGCTCTAGTCTAATCGGCGACGTTCTGAGCGAAGGCTGAGGCATAGAGGCAAATACTTGCAGCGGTAGCGAGGTTCAAACTCTCGGCGGCACCGTAAATCGGCACAGCAACTTCTTGATCGACCAGTTCGAGGGTTTCGGGCTCGAAACCCCAGGCCTCGTTGCCGAGAACCCAGGCGGTTGCTTTGGCCAGCTGAGCTTTTTCAACCGTCGGCAGCGAGACTCCCCCACCACTAGCCGCTAACACTTGGATGCCTGCGGCCTTGAACTTTGCAATTGTCTCGGCGATGTCTGCACCGATAACGACAGGCAGGTGAAAAATCGATCCGGTTGTTGAACGAACAACTTTTGGGTTGTAGGCATCGACACTGTTTGCGCTAAAGATAACCGCGTCTGCGCCTGCCGCATCGGCAGCGCGAAGAACCGTTCCGGCGTTGCCCGGATCTCGAATGTTTGCGAGTAGCGCAACCAACTGAGGTTTGGTTGCCAAAAGGTCATCGAGGTCGACGTGCAGTTGGTGGCACACCGCTAGCAAACCCTGCGGAGTGTTGGTGTCGCACATCACCTTGAGCACGGCATCAGAAACGAATTGCACCGATACGTGCGCCGCCTCGGCTTGCTCGATCAAGTCAGCGTGCCGATTTGCAGCTTCTTCGGTTACGTAAAGATCGACAATTAGCTTTGGCCGCGCGAGTGCTTCTTTTAGGCCCTGCGGCCCCTCAAGCAGAAAGAGCCCGGTCTCTGACCGGGCGTCTTTCTTGTTAAGCTTGGCGACCCCGCGAACCTGGTTCGACTTGGGATCAATCAGCAATTGCTACTACTTTGCCTTCGGTGCCGAAGTGTCGGCAGGAAGTGCAGCCTTTGCAGACGCAACGAGAGTTGCGAAAGTCTTCGGCTCGTTCACCGCGAGGTCGGCAAGGATGCGGCGGTCAACCTGAACGCCAGCCAATGCCAATCCCTGAATGAAGCGGTTGTAGGTCATGCCGTTTGAACGTGCAGCTGCGTTGATGCGCTGGATCCAAAGGCGACGGAAGTCACCCTTGCGGGCACGACGGTCGTTGAATGCGTAAACCAACGAGTGCAGCATCTGCTGCTTTGCCATGCGGTAAAGACGTGAACGCTGACCGCGGTAGCCCGAGGCACGCTCGAGAACGGTGCGGCGCTTCTTGTGCGAGTTAACCGCGTTTTTTACTCTTGCCATTTGTAGATGCTCCTAGTTCTAAAAAGTCGGTTACTTGCCGAGTTGCTTCTTGATGGTCTTGAAGTCTGCTGGTGAGACGACCTGGTCAACGTTTAGTCGACGCTTGCGACGGTTCGACATGTGCTCCTGGTTGTGGCGCATGTTGATCTGCTGCTTCATGAGCTTGCCGCTACCGGTGAAGCGGAAACGCTTCTTAGCGCCCGAGTGGGTCTTCTGCTTTGGCATTGCTTTCTCCTTCTATTCGTCGGCCTCTGCCGACTCTTTGTTCTTAGTTGGCGCAGCCTTGGCCTCAGCCTTAGATGCAGCCTTCTTCGCTTCGGCCTTAGCCTCTGCCTTGTTCTTCAATGGACCGATAACCATAACCATGTTTCGACCATCAACCGACGGTGTCGATTCGACGATTCCAAAAACGTTTACTTCTTCGGCAAGCTTCTGTAGCAGCTTGACACCCATCTCTGGACGGCTCTGCTCGCGACCGCGGAAAACAACGATCACCTTTACCTTGTCACCAGCTTTGAGAAACTTTTCGATCTGCCCGCGCTTGGTTGCATAGTCGTGGTCATCAATCTTCAAACCGAAACGAACGGTCTTTAGAACTGTGTTGACCTGGTTCTTGCGTGCCTCGCGAATTTTCTGGGCTGCTTCGTACTTGAATTTTCCGAAGTCCATTAGTTTCGCTACTGGCGGCTTCGCTTCTGGGGCTACCTCGACTAGGTCGAGATCTGCTTCTTGTGCAAGACGCATTGCCTCTTCGATACGAACTACACCAATCTGCTCACCTGCAGCGCCAACGAGGCGAACCTCTGGCACGCGAATGCGCTCATTGATACGTGGGTCGCTGATCTTTGCTCCTTTTTAGATGTGACTCTGGTATTTGTTACCTTGGCCACGCAAACGCAGGACGCACGCGTACAGAAACGAAGTTTCCAAAAGCTTTACCCGAACACCTAATTAGTCGGTGGACAAGGTGGGAAATGAATCCACTTCTGACCGAGGCGAACCTCGGAGCCATGGGTTAGCCTAGCAGAACCACGATTCAGGAGTAAACCCCTTGCCAGATTTTGAACCCCAAGAGTTTCGCGATGTAGCCGACCAGGTTCGCGATATTGCCGAAGTTCCTGCCGTCGAGGTAATCACCACCACCGCCGTTCACCTTATGAGTGCTGCCGCAGTTCAGTGCGGTCTTGGCGAAGACGGTCACCAAGCCGACCTGGATGAGGCTCGCAAACTAATCAACGCCCTAGCTGGCCTGCTAACCGCGGCCGCCCCTGACCTGGGCGATCACCACGCCAGGCCACTTCGCGACGGGCTTCGCTCGCTGCAGCTGGCATTTCGTGAGGCCTCTGCAATCAAGGATGCGCCCGGCCAAGGCCCAGGCGAGAAATACACCGGCCCGGTCAACTAAAGACCGACCAGCCACACCGTCGACTCAGGCGAGTTTTACGCGCAGGCTATCTACGTGCTCGGCGATTTCAGCGCTCTCGCCCAGGCCAATCGCAAGTTTCTGCATCAGTTCGGCCAGTCGCTCTTCAGACAGGCCTGGCTTAAGGCGAAGCTCGAGCTGCACCTCGGCCGAGTGCAGCCGCGATTGTTCATCACCATCAATTAGATCGAAACTCAGAAACTCTTCGACCTTGTCTGTCACGTTGAGAATTGCTTGGTGCACAGCCTTGTTGCGCGAAGGGTGCACCCAGGTCAAATCTTGAGCGATTGCCGCAATTGCCGGCCGCCTAATGGCGAATTCGGTTTCACTCTCGGGGTCAAGAATGATTCGGGTGTTGTCTTCGACAACCGCCGCGAGCGCGACCCTTCTGGCATCAGCGGGCACGGGCCTGGCTTTCGGATTCCAGCGCTGCATGGCGGCAACCGAGCTAAACACCGGCAGGCCATTTTGTTCATCGGGAGTTGCGACCGTGACAATGCTCAGGTCTGCACTCTTGTCAATTGTTTGTCCGTGAGCTCCCTCTGCGCTTTCGGTTAGTTCGGCGAGCAAAGGAATCAGAAGTCGCGACTCGCGAATCGCGTCGACAACCGCTTCGGCGTTAGCCCTGCCTTCGCGAAATGCGAGCAGCGCATCCAGCAGCGCTTTTGGTGCCGAACCATCATCCTGAGCAAAATTGTTGACATCAAAAGCTCTGCCAGCCCAAGGAGTTCCGGCAGAGTCTGAGAACTTGTTTTGATTCATGTGCTCGTGATCAGATGTCATTCTCGCCTGCAATCTCAAGAGCCTGTTCGAGGGTGAAGTTTTTTGCATAGAGCGCTTTGCCGAGAATTGCGCCTTCGAGCCCGTGCTGGGCAAGACCCTTCAACGCACGGATGTCGTCGAGTGACGAAATGCCGCCCGACGCAACAACGGGTTTGCCGGTTCTGACCAAAACGTATTGCAACAACTCTAGGTTTGGGCCGCCGAGGGTTCCGTCTCTGGTGACATCTGTAACCACGTAGCGCGAGCAACCAAAATCTTCTAGCGCTGCAAGCGCATCTGCAAGCTCGCCGCCCTGCTCTGTCTGCCCCCGTGCCTCGAGTCGACTGCCACGCACATCTAACCCGACGGCAATCAGATCACCTTGCTGTTCTATGGCCTTGGCAACGAAACCTAGGTCGGCGAGCGCAAGGGTTGACAGCACCACGCGCTCTGGGCTCAGTGCCAGAGCGGCTTCTAGCGATGAAGCATCGCGAATGCCGCCACTGAGCTCGATCTTGATGCCTGGGCACTGCTGCACAACCTCTGCGATTGTTTCGATATTGGAGCCACGAGAAAAGGCTGCGTCTAGATCGACAAGGTGTATCCACTGAGCTCCAGAGTCGACGAAGGCCTTTGCTACATCAATCGGAGATCCGTATTCGGTTGCAGATTTCGAGTCGCCCGCGGTTAGTCGAATCGACTTAGCGTCGGCGACATCTATCGCCGGCAGCAGCTCGAGCGAGTGCCCATTGCTTGTGTGCTCTATCAAAGTGACTTCACCCAGTTCTTCAGAAATGTGTGCCCAGCGCTTTTTGATTTCTCTGGCAGAAACTGCGTTGCAATCAGCGGGCCATTCTCGACGGTAGCTACGAAGCTCTCGGTGCTCCTCACCCAACTAACCTTCGGCGCTGTAAGTGGACCCTGAGCATCTAGAACCCACTGTGAGACAAACAGTTGGTTCTCGAAGAAGAATTCCTGATCGTGAATGTTTGCAAAGAGTTTGGAGTTTTCGTCGGCTTTCACTTTTTGCCAGCCGAGAATTGTTTCATCTTCTCGAGCAGTTGAAGCGCCAGGCCACTGTTGAAACTTCTCGTTGTTGACCTTGGATTTCTCATCTAGTTCAAAAAGCAGATTGAAAGCGTGGCCGATTGCGAGAACAGATTTGCTTGCGATGAGCCGTGAATCAATTAGTTCCGCACCGCGAACCAGGTTGAGTTCACGGGCGACATCGAAAACTGAATCGTGGCTCGGAATAATGAGTCCGTCTGCCGAACTGCACATTGCCCAGTTTGATGTCACATAGACATCTGCTCCGGTTGCAGAAAGCGCTTCGGCTAATTCGCTAGATTGCGCACTGATGTAATCAAGGATGGCGACGATGGGAGTCTCGTCGTTCGACTCATCGCGAATCGGAGAATCATCGAGGTCTGGCACAGGTAAAGGTTACCCAACCCGCCAAGACGACTCTCCGCGCGACCGGAACCAAACAGAGGACTAACTGTTTGGCAGCAGCAACCGCTGACCAGGAGTGACACTGTCAGAGGTGAGTTTGTTGAGTTCGACCAGCTGCGCGATGAAGTCACGCGGGTCTTGGTTTGGAGCCTGCTCCGAGGCGATCTTCCAGAGGGTGTCGCCAGACGAAACCGAGTAATAAACCTGCTCGGCCGTGGCGTCATTAGCGCTGGCTACCTGACCGAAGATGAAGCCAAAGATGGCGAAACCAGCTACGGCTAGCATGCCGATGCGCTGGGCAAAACGGCGGGGGTCTACTAGAACCATGATCATGCCTTTCTTTTCGAACATCTGTTCGAATTAGAACAAGAATACGATAGAACACCGACATCTTGTCAAGTCTTTTTGCGACACTTTCGAAAATTTGTTTGGATATTCACCAATATTCGAATAAAGTTTCGATAAGAGCAGTAAATCGGCACCCTCCGACATAGCCGTTGGCAGGGCCGAAGCCAAGCATTGAAAGGGGCACCAAATGTCAGACAACAACCGCAGAGCCGAGCACCTGAGCGCCGTGCAGGCACGCATCCTTGACTACATCATTAGGTTCAAAGACGAGCGCGGCTATGCCCCATCGATGCGCGAAATCGCCGAGAACGTCGAGCTCAAGGCCGTCTCGAGCGTTAGCCACCAACTCAGCCAGCTAGAAAAGGCCGGCTTCATCGACCTGAAAGACGGGCTTGCCCGAGGCATCCAGGTTCTCATCGAGCCAGAAGGTCTAGCTCGAGCAGACAGTGACACCCCGGTTCAGTTCGGCGATGCGGCTCACGTTCCGTTGGTCGGATCAATTGCCGCCGGTGTGCCGATCACGGCCGAGCAGAACATCAGCGAATACGTTCCGGTGCCACGCGCACTAACCGGCAAGGGCGATCTTTTCATGCTCGAAATCAAGGGTGACTCGATGATTGACGCATCGATTGTCGAGGGTGACCTAATTGTTTGCCGTCAGCAAAAGACTGCAGAAAACGGCGACATGGTTGCCGCGATGATTGACGGCGAAGCCACCTGCAAGATTTTCAAGCAGCGCGACGGACACACCTGGTTGCTGCCAAGAAATTCAAACTACGAACCGATTCCGGCAGACAACTGCGAAATTCTCGGAAAAGTGGTTACCGTTCTTCGCAAGGTCTAAATCGAAGCTGCGCTATCGAGAAAACGGCTGCAGTTCTGCGGCAAATTCTGGCGACACCATTGCATCAACGTGGGTGCCATCTTCTTCGTAGGTCAACTTTGTGATTCTCGAATTGAGATGCATTCTCGAAACTAGATCTCCGCGGTTGTAAGGAATCGAGAGCGAGACCGAAACGTTTGGCTCTGGCAGCAACTTAGCAATTGCTAGTTCGAGCTCGTGAATGCCCTCGCCCGTTCTCGTTGAAACTGCAATCGATTCGGGTTCAAGCCCGCGCAGCGCCATTCGCTGAGTTTCATCGACCAAATCAATTTTGTTGAACACAATCAATTCACGGATGTCGCGTGCACCAACTTCACCAATGACATCGCGAACTGTGGCTATCTGTCCGGCAGGGTCTGGGTGCGACGCATCGACTATGTGCACAACGAGGTCACTGGCAGCAATCTCTTCGAGCGTCGACCGAAACGCCTCAACCAGTTGATGCGGAAGATTTCTAACGAAACCCACGGTGTCTGCGAACGTGAACGGGCGACCGTCTGGCGTCTGCGTCTTGCGCACAGTGGGGTCTAGCGTTGCAAACAGTGCATTCTCAACCAGCACTCCGGCCTGAGTGAGTCGGTTCAATAGCGAAGACTTGCCCGCGTTGGTGTAGCCGGCGATGGCAACGCTTGGCACAGCATTCTTGGTTCGACTAGCGCGCTTGGTATCGCGACCTGGCTTCATCGCAGCAATCTGCTTGCGAAGCTTTGCCATGCGAGTGTTGATGCGGCGGCGATCAAGTTCGATCTTGGTCTCACCCGGCCCCCTAGAACCCATTCCCACACCACCGGCGGCCTGACCACCGGCCTGGCGAGACATTGACTCACCCCAACCTCTAAGTCTCGGCAACAGGTACTCGAGCTGCGCTAGCTCGACCTGCGCCTTGCCCTCGCGACTCTTGGCGTGCTGAGCAAAAATGTCGAGAATGACCGCGGTGCGATCGATGACCTTCGCGTCAATCACATTCTCGAGTTCACGTCGCTGGCTCGGTGCTAACTCGGTGTCTGCGATAACGGTGTCGGCACCAACCTGCTGCACTAGAAGTTTCAACTCCTGCGCTTTACCTTTGCCGAGATAGGTTGCCATGTCTGGATGCGTTCTGCGCTGCAGGAGACCGTCGAGAACCTCGGCACCTGCGGTCTCAGCCAGAGCGGCAAGCTCGCGAAGCGAGTTCTCGGCTTCTTGCAGAGTTTGCTGACCCCAGAGGCCAATGACAATAACTTTTTCGAGACGAAGTTGTCGGTATTCGACATCGCTGATGTCTTGACGCTCGGTCGAGAGACCCGCAACGCGTCGAAGCGCCGCGCGCTCTTCGAGCTCTAACTGATCACCGTCGAAACTCTGGTGGCCGTGACTGTCGTCTGCACCGAGTGCCGCGGCACGTTCACCTCGCTTCAGAATTCGCTCGATAACCTCGGCACCGCGGTCGGTAGATTTTGAATCCGTGTTTTCAGTCATTGCTTCAACCCTAGTTTGGGATAGTGTTTGCTTCATGTCGGGCGAACACTATTTTTCTGAGCAGCCAGCTGGTGAATTCAAAACCAAAACCATCACCACCTCAATCGATGGTGAGCGAGTTGAACTATTCACAGCCGGTTCGGTCTTCAGCCCAGATCACATGGATACCGGCACGGCAATCTTGCTAGAACACTCGGGCGAAGCACCGAACCAGGGCAACCTGCTCGACCTTGGCTGCGGCTGGGGGCCAATCGCTCTAACCCTGGCCAAGACCTGCCCGCAGGCAACAATTTGGGCAATCGACGTGAATGAACGTTCGCTCGAACTGACTCGAATGAACGCGAAGAAACTTGGCCTAGACAACATCCGTGCGGTTTTGCCGAGTGAGGTGCCGCAAGACCTGGTCTTTAGCTCAATCTGGTCGAACCCGCCAATCAGAATTGGCAAGGATGCGCTGCACGCCCTGCTGACCGAATGGCTGCCGCGATTGGCAGACGAGTGCGAGGCCTACCTGGTCGTTTCAAAAGATCTTGGTGCAGACACGCTGCTCAAGTGGATGCGGGAATCTTTCGAGCAACTGGCGAGCGAAAGAATTGAAACCGCCAAGGGCTTTCGCATTATTCGCAGCGCGCGAATCTAAATCGGGTCAGCCAATCACCAAATCAAAGTGTGTCGAGGTCGATTTGACCTTCGAAGCTCAGCACCGCAGCACCGCTAAGCCCAATGTGTTCGCCGTCTTCTGTGGCGAACATGCGCACCCCGAGCGTTCCGCCCGGAACAGTAACCTGCCAGGTGTTTGGTGCTCCTGCTCCGGCCCAGTGGCGCGTGGCCAAAGCCGCCGCGCAAATTCCGGTGCCGCATGAAAGTGTCTCGCCGACCCCGCGCTCAAACACTCGCATCGAGATGTAGCCAACCCCGTTTTTGATCATCGGTTCTTCTGGCACGACAAACTCAACATTCGCGCCAGCCTCTGGCTGTGGGTCAAGCTTTGGAGCATCGTGCAGGTTGAGCGCCCTCAACTCATCCAGGTCGGCAAGCGCCACGACAACGTGCGGGTTGCCGACGCTGATTGATTGGCCAGGTCGAGGAACATCAAGATGACCCGCGCGCACCAAAGTGTCGTCTAAGCCGAGTTTCCACCTGCCCATGTCAACCGCAAAACCTGCCATGTTGCGCTGCAGGTCTTTCACGCCAGCGCGCGTGGCAATCGAGAGCGTCTGCGAATCTTCGAGCGCAACCAGACCCTTCTCGGTTAGATAGCGAGCGAAAACGCGCGAACCGTTGCCGCACATTTCGGCTGTCGAACCATCGGCGTTGTAGTAATCCATGAACCAAACCGCTTCTGGTGCGTCTTTCAGCAGGTGCGCAACCTCGGGGCTGCTCTCGGTTTTCACCACACGGATGAGCCCATCAGCACCAACACCAAAGTGGCGGTCACAGATTCGGGCAATCTCTTTTGGGCTCAGTTGCAGTTGACCTTCGGGGTCGAGCACCAGCACGAAGTCGTTGCCGGTTCCGTGCCCCTTGGTGAAGTCGATTAGCCTGCCCATGCCACAAGCCTATTCGCCCAATAGATGCGGGGCGCGGTCAGAAACCAATTGGCTAACGGCAGCCATCAAATCGGGCTGCTGATAGTCAAACCAGTTGATTCTCTCGTCTCGCCTAAACCAAGACATTTGGCGACGCGCATAGCGTTGGGTCAGCTGAGTGGTTTGCGCGATGGCCTCTTGCTCAGAGATAAGCCCATCGAGTTGCGAGAGCGCTTGCGCGTAACCAATTGCCCTAGAAGATGTTTTTCCTTCACGGATGCCGGCCTCGATCAGCGACTCAGCTTCGGCCACGAGACCCTGGCTCCACATGTCTTCGACTCGCTTGGCCAGACGATCGACGAGGTGGGCTCTATCTGAATTGAGGCCAATCTCAAGCACTGGTTGCCATGATTCTGTTTCGTCTGGCAGGGCCGCACTGAAGGGTTCACCGGTTAGCAGAAGTATCTCGAGAGCGCGAACCACGCGACGCGAATTTTCTGGGTCGATTCTCGATGCGGCAATTGGGTCGAGCCCAGCTATGCGTCGGTGCATAGCATGCGAGCCGTGTGTCTCTAGTTCGACTTCGAGCTGCTGACGCAACTCTGCATCACGCTCTGGAAACTCGAAAGTGTTTAGCGCGGCTGCGATGTAGAGCATCGAACCGCCGACAAGAATCGGAGTAATTGATTGCGATTGCAACTGTTCGATTATCGGTCGCACCTGCTGTTGATATTCGGCTGCGGTCGACTCATCACGAATTTCTAAGACATCAATCATGTGATGCTTTATGCCACGGCGCTCTTCTTCTGAAAGCTTTGCCGTGCCGATGTTCATTCCCCGATAGAACTGCATCGAATCGCTGTTGATTACTTCGGCGCGACCACCGCTAGCAATGATCTTCTCTGCGAGTTGCAAGCCGAGTTCGGATTTACCCGAACCGGTTGGCCCGACGACCGCAACCAAATTGATTGCCGACATCATCAGGCCTTTTCGTGCTTGGGCTTCGCCGAGAGTGTCAGCGCAACCTTCGCGCTCGAGTCTTTTGCGCCCGCTTCGGGAACCGCACACGATGCCGCCTCGGCTCTATCCCAGGCATCGCCAGCAATGGTCTTGCGCACGCCGAATGCTCCGCCATCTTTGAGGTCGGCAATCAGGTGATACGGGGCTGCTTCGGTAATCGTGCAGGTAACCAGGTCACCCGGTCTTGGCAGCTCGTGCCCCTTTGGCACCTCGAAGTGAACCAACCTAAAGTCTCGAGCTCGCCCCGAGATTCTGTTGGTGCGGTCGTCTTTGCGGCCGTCGTTTGCAACCAAAACCTCAACGGTACGACCGATTTGGGCCTGATTCTCTTCTAGAGCGAGTCGGTTGACCACCGATAGCAAGCGCTCGTAACGCTCTTGAACTACAGCCTTCGGCACCTGATCTGGCAAGTCGGCGGCTGGCGTTCCAGGTCGCTTGGAGTACTGGAAGGTGTAGGCAACGGCAAATCGAGCTGCCTCGACAACGCGAATTGTCTCTTGAAAGTCCTCTTCGGTTTCACCCGGAAAGCCGACGATTATGTCGGTGCTAATCGACGCGTGTGGCATTGCGATTCTCACCCTGTCGAGAATGCCGAGGTACTTGTCGCTGCGATAGCTGCGACGCATGTCTTTGAGAACCTTGTCGCTGCCAGACTGAAGCGGCATGTGCAGCTGCGGCATCACGTTTGGCGTTTCGGCCATGGCCTCAATCACGTCGTCGGTAAAGGCCGCCGGATGTGGCGAGGTGAATCTGACCCGCTCAAGACCTTCGATTTCGCCGCATGCTCGAAGCAGTTTCGCAAAGGCACCTTTATCGCCAAACTCAACACCGTAGGTGTTGACGTTCTGACCCAAGAGCGTGACCTCGATTACTCCCTCGGCAACGAGAGCACGAATCTCAGCAAGGATGTCTTCTGGGCTGCGATCGCGCTCTTTGCCGCGCAACGCTGGCACGATGCAAAACGTGCAGGTGTTGTTGCAGCCAACCGAGATGCTGACCCAGGCCGAGAATGTTGAATCGCGCTTGGCTGGAAGGCTGCTCGGAAATGTCTCTAGCGCTTCTACGATTTCGATTTGCGCCTCGTTATTGTGACGAGCTCGTTCTAGCAGCGCGGGCAGAGATGAAATGTTGTGAGTGCCGAAAACCACATCGACCCACGGGGCCTTTGCCACAATCGTGTCTCGATCCTTCTGGGCAAGGCAGCCACCGACGGCAATCTGGAGAGCAGGGTTTTCTTGCTTCTTCTCAAAAAGAATGCCCAGGTTGCCGTAAAGCTTGTTGTCGGCGTTCTCTCGAACAGCACAGGTGTTGAATACAACTACGTCTGACTCGCCGGTAGCACCGGCAATATAACCAGCTGACTCGAGCAGGCCCGAAAGGCGCTCGGAATCGTGCACGTTCATTTGGCAGCCAAATGTTCGTACCTCGTAGGTGCGGGTTAGTGTTTGAGTCATCACTCAGATTTTACCCCCGCAAGTCAACTTGTGACCTGAAAAGATTGCCGCCTGTGAACTATGAAGCGGTGTTCAGGCCCTGTTCGGCTTGCTTAACAGCAGCGATGACGATCGACGACGAATAACCCTTGCGAGCAAGGTAGCTGTTTAATCTTCTTTGGCGAACAGCGTATTCAAGGTTTGCCATGCGCACGATGCGTTTGTTAGCGAGCTCAAGAGCCATAGCGAATTCATCTTCAACGGTGATTGCATCGGTAACCTGTTCGACAATCGCAGCCTCGACACCCTTTTGGCTAAGTTCACGCTTGATCGCCGACTTGGCAAGGCCCTTAAACTTCTGGCGGGAATTCACAACGGTCTCTGCGTAAGAGACGTCGTCGATGAGACCTACCTCAATAAATCTCTCAATCACCGACTCGGCTATTTCGCGGTCAATCTCACGTTTCTCAAGAATCTGCCTCAAGGTATGGGCCGATTTGGCACCGCGTGCAAGTTGGTAAAGCAAAACGTTTCGAGCTCGCTGCTCCTGACGCTCCGGAGAAAGCTTGCGGGGTGCCTCGCCAGTTTCAGAGTTCGACGCTTGTCTCTTCTTGAAACCGGCGGGAGCACCCCGACGATTTGAAATCATTTTCTTAGCTTGCGCTGGCTGCCTTTGCAGGCTTTTCAACGACTTCAGCAACAACCTCTGGCTCTTCGGCAGGAAGGTCTGCTACGGCCTTAGGAACGCCGATGCCAAGCTTCTGCTTGATCTTCTTTTCGATCTCATTGGCAACCTCTGGGTTAGTGATCAGGTAGTTGCGAGAGTTCTCTTTGCCCTGGCCAAGTTGCTCGCCCTCGTAGGTATACCAAGCACCAGACTTCTTGACGATGTCTTGGTCGACACCAAAGTCAAGCAGCGAACCTTCACGGGAAATGCCGACACCATAGATGATGTCGAACTCCGCTTGCTTGAACGGCGAGGCCATCTTGTTCTTGACGACTTTGACACGGGTGCGGTTTCCGACGGCCTCTGTGCCGTCTTTCAAAGTTTCGATGCGACGAATGTCTAGTCGAACCGACGCGTAGAACTTAAGCGCCTTACCACCGGCGGTTGTCTCTGGGCTTCCGAAGAAGACACCAATCTTTTCGCGCAGCTGGTTGATAAAGATCATGGTGGTGCCGGTTGTGCTTAGCGCACCGGTTAGCTTTCGAAGCGCCTGTGACATTAGTCGAGCCTGAAGACCAACGTGAGCGTCACCCATTTCGCCTTCGATTTCAGCTCTTGGCACAAGTGCTGCAACTGAGTCGATGACAATCACGTCGATCGAGCCAGAACGAATCAGCATGTCTGCAATTTCGAGAGCCTGCTCACCGGTGTCTGGCTGGCTTACGAGAAGTTCGTCGATGTTGACACCGAGGGCTTGAGCGTAAACCGGGTCTAGAGCGTGCTCCGCGTCGATGAACGCGGCGGTTCCGCCGTTCTTCTGAGCGTTTGCGATTGCGTGAAGCGCAACCGTGGTCTTACCTGAAGACTCTGGACCGTAAATCTCGACGATTCGGCCTTTTGGAAGACCGCCTATGCCGAGAGCAACGTCAAGTGCAATTGAACCGGTCGAGATAACTTCAACCGGGGCGCGCTCGTCTGAACCGAGTCGCATGATGGAGCCTTTGCCGAACTGGCGGTCGATTTGGGCTAGCGCTGTATCGAGGGCCTTTTCGCGATCTGATGGTGATGGCATTTGAGCTTCTTTCTGACTGCTTCTGTTTCAACTGACACTAGATGTGACATCGGACATTTACTCGGTCTTCGCGGTTTCTGTTGATAAAAACCCTCAAAAAGCGCTTGTTAGCAGGTTAGCACTATTCGAACAGATTTTCGAACAATATTTCTTTTGGCGTGTCGCTATTTCGTCTTTTTGTTCTTAGTTGGCTTGCCGTGCCAGCGCTCTTTTGGAACCCCCGAAGCGACGCAGATTGCCTGCCAAACATCCCTGGGATCTTCGCCATCATCTAGGCACTTCTGGCCGGTGCGGTCGGCTAGGGGCTGCAGAACCAGGTCTTTGAGCAGAACCGCGGCATAAGCCTCGCCGAACTCTTCGTTCATAAGCTCTTGAAACTGGCTAAGCCTCACGCTGGCTGAAGCCTGTTATTTGGCCGACTGGCTGGCGGTGTTGCCGCTAGAGGTGCCAAGCAGGAAGGCGTCGAACTCGTCTAGCTCGACATTGGCGAACTTGTGCTCTTCAATGCGCTCGGCGAAGGTGTCAGGCACCAAATCTGGAACCGTGACTCCCTCAAGGATGGCGAGGCGATCGCTGACTTCACGCAAAATGGCTGAAACAGGGGTGTCTAGGGCGTCAGCCAAAGAAGCCAGAATCTCTGAAGATGCTTCTTTCTGACCGCGCTCGACCTCGCTCAAATAGCCGAGGGCAACGTTTGCTCGCGCAGCGACCTGGCGCAGCGTTTGACCCTTCTGGGTGCGGAAATCGCGCAAAACATCGCCGATTTCTTGACGAATTAGTGCCATCTGGGCCTCCTTAGAAAATCAACTTACCCTGTACCTACGACAAAGTTAGACAAACTGGCTGAAAGTTGCCTGACTATCGCTCAACTACAAACAAAAATGCGGGCCCGGTTAGTCCCGACTAGTCGATTTTTTGTAGTTCGCTCTGCAGCAAGTAGGCGGCCGCTTCTGCGGCGGCCTCACGAACCTGGTTGCGCCCGCCCGCCAGGTTCAACTGTAGACACTGAGCCTCACGTCCGGGTAACTGCACAGCCACAAACACTAATCCCGCGGGTTTTGCCTCTGAGCCACCGGATGCCGCACTTTCATCGGCTGGGCTGGCCATGCCGGTTGTTGCCAGTGCAACGATCCTTTCTGCGGGGGTGTCGGTTTCTCTCGAGAAGAGCGAGGTTGCGCCGGCAGCCATCGCGATTGCCACCTCTGAACTCACCGCTCCCTTTTGCTCAAGCAACTGCGACGAGACTCCGAGCAGATTTTGCTTCACTGAGTCTTGATAGGCAATCACCGAACCAAGATAGACGCTCGACGCTCCGGTAACCGAAACAAAATTTGAACTAAGCAGACCACCGGTCAGCGATTCGGCAATCGCGAGCTTGTAGTGGTGCGCTTCGAGATCGGTTAGCAGTTGTTCAAACAGCGCGTTGCTCATTTGCGCAGTTTCATCTCGGCATCGATGTATTGAAGGGCCGTGATGATTGTGACAATCAAAGCAAAGTAAATCAAAACCATCTCAACAGGGATTAGCCAGGGCAGGTAGTAATCGAGTGGCGAAAGCAAGAAGCCGATTGCGATTGCCTGCATCACGGTCTTGAACTTTCCGCCCGGCGAAGCAGCCAAGACACGGCGCTTGGCCAGCACGAGTCGATAGATGGTTATCGCAAATTCGCGAAACAAGATTGCACCGGTTATGTACCAGCTAAGTTCGCCCAGAATCGAAAGAGAAATCAAGGCACCGCCGATTAGCGCCTTGTCGGCAATTGGATCGAGAAGCTTGCCTAAGTTTGTTACCAGGTTTCGTTTGCGGGCAATTGCGCCATCGATGCCATCGGTTGAGATGGCGATGACAAAAATAGCGACCACAAACCAGCGCTCGATTGTGTTCTTTTCAGGCGAAACAAAAAGCAATGTGATGAAGACCGGAACCAGCAGGATTCGCAAGAGAGTGATGCTGTTTGGAAGGTTCAGGCCGACCGCCACTATTTTCTGCCCGTCAACTGCCAGGCGTCTTCATCGCCGTCATCATCGTCGTCGTTTGCGCGCGGAATGAAATCGGCTGGGTTGCCGGCGGCCAGAGATTCAAAACCCTGACTCTCGGCCTCGATCTCGCGGGCCGCCTCTGCAACCGCTGGAGCGGTCTTTGCTCCACGTTCGCCACGCAGCTGAGCCAAGACCATGGCCAAGTCTTCTGGGCGAACCATGACGTCACGCGCTTTTGAACCTTCGCTAGGACCAACTATGTTGCGCGATTCGAGCAGGTCCATCAAACGTCCGGCCTTCGCAAAACCAACGCGCAACTTGCGCTGCAGCATCGAGGTTGAACCGAATTGCGAATTGATGATGAGTTCGGCAGCTTGCAAAAGAACTTCTAGATCGTCGCCGATGTCGGCATCGACTACCGCCGAGGTCTTGACCTCGTTTACATCTTCGCGATACTCGGGCTTCATCTGCAACTTGACGTGGTCAACGACTCTCTGCAACTCGCTCTCGGCTAGCCAGGCACCCTGCACACGGATTGGCTTGTTGGTGCCCATTGGCGAGAAGAGTGCGTCGCCCTGACCGACGAGCTTCTCAGCGCCGGCCTGATCGAGAATGACTCGTGAATCGGTGATTGAAGACACCGAGAAAGCTAGCCGGCTAGGAACGTTTGCCTTGATCAATCCGGTGACAACGTCGACAGAAGGTCGCTGGGTGGCCAAAATCAGGTGGATTCCAGAGGCCCGTGCCAACTGAGTGATGCGAACAATCGAGTCTTCGACGTCGCGTGGCGCAACAATCATAAGGTCGGCCAACTCGTCTACCACAACTAGCAGGTAAGGGTATGGCTGAAGCTTTCGTTCGCTGCCCTCAGGCAGTTTCACTTCGCCGGCAACAATTGCACGGTTGAAATCGTCGATGTGTTTGAAACCAAACGAAGCCAGGTCGTCGTAGCGCGAATCCATTTCTCGAACGACCCACTGAAGAATCTCGGCCGCTTTTTTGGCATCCGTGACAATCGGTGTGATGAGGTGCGGCACACCCTGATAGGCGGCGAGCTCAACACGCTTAGGGTCTACCAAAATCATGCGAACCTCGGCCGGCTTGGCACGCATCAAAATCGAAGTGATCATGGCATTGATAAAACTCGACTTACCGGCACCGGTTGCACCGGCGACAAGCAAGTGCGGCATCTTGGCTAGGTTGGCAACGACATAGCCGCCCTCAACATCTTTTCCGACTCCGATTGTGAGCGGGTGCAGGCTTTGCTTCGCAACCTGAGAGCGAAGAACGTCGCCAAGCGAAACGATCTCGCGATCGGTGTTTGGAATCTCGATTCCAATTAGCGACTTGCCAGGAATCGGCGCAAGGATTCGAACCTCATTGCTGGCGACCGCATATGAGATGTTGTTGCTTAGCCGGGTTACCGCCTCAACCTTCACACCCGAAGCTAGCTCTACCTCGTAACGAGTGACGGTTGGGCCGCGAGAAAAACCGACAACGGTTGCAGAAATATCAAACTCTTTGAAGACGCTGTCGATTGCAGCCACGATTGCATCGTTTGCCGCAGTCTTGGCTTTCGGTGGCGTGCCCGGAGTTAGCAGATCATTTGATGGCAGAACATAGGGCCTGAGTCGCATCGGCTTGGCCGGTTCGGGCTTGACTGCAGACTGAGTGGCCGGCTCATCTGACTCGGAAATCAAATCGATCGGTTCGGTCTTAGGTTCGACTTCGTTTACTGCCGAAGCAGTGTCTACCGATGGAACATCGGTCTCTTCTGGCTGACCAAAAATCTCTTCGAGAGTTGCTTCTTCTTCGCTAACGCCGTCTTCAGTGAGAACGGCTTTTTCAAATGCACCTTCAGCATCTTTGCCGCGACGCCACCATGGCACCTTTGTGCCGTCGAACGCCTCTGGCAATTCGTCTTCTTCGACCTCTGCTTCGGGCTTCTGTCTAGCCTCACCAAAGAGGTACTGCTTTAGCTCACGCAATCGCTCTGGAATTCTGGTTGGCGAGGTCTTGCTCATTATGAGCATCGAGCCGATAGCGATAAGCGCCATAACCGGCACCGCACCCCAAACCGTGATGGTGTTCAAGAACGGCCACGAGATCAACCAGCCGAATAGGCCGCCGTTGTATGCCAGCTTCCACTCACCATCGCTCGGAACCGGTTGACTGCCAAGCAGGTGAAAGAAGCCGCTGATCGAGACAAGTAGCAAGAACAAGCCCATGCCGATTCGGCCGTTGTCTTTTGTGGTCGACGGATGACGCATCAGATAGATGGCAAAAACCACCATGACCACCGGCAGCGCTAAGGCAAGTTTGCCGAAAAGCAGGCCGAAGGTGACTACGTGCAGCCCAAGCGCTAATTGTTCATTGATCAAGAACCAGCTGAAAATTGCGCCTGCTATGCCGAGCAAGAACAAAAAGAAGGGAATGCCGTCTCGGCGGTCTTCTTTGGCAATCTGGTCTGGGCTCAGCGCTCGAGCAGCTGCCCCGACCGAGTGGGCCAAGACCATGTAAATTCTGGTGGCTAGGTTCTGCGGGTTGCCGCCGCTAGCCGGCCTGCGGGTGCGACTAGCGCTCGTGCGGGTCGAACTTTTTGGGGCGGGTTTGCGTGTAGCCATGCCACAAACTTTAACAGCGACCCTAGACAAAGTGCGGGAGGCAGGCCCGCTAGTCGACGATAACCACCGGAATGATCATGGGCCTGCGCCTGTGAGCCTTGTTCACCCAGGTGCCAATTGTGCGTCGAATCACCTGCTGCATCGCATAGCTATCACGGATGCCTTCGGCCGCCGCCTGGGCAAGCGCGAGGGCAATCTGTGGCTTAACGTCGTCAAAGACGTGGTCTTCTTCGGCAAAAGCCCTGGCGCGAATCTCTGGGCCGACCTTGATGCGACCGGTTGCGCCGTCGATTGTGCAGAAGATCGAGATGAACCCCTCTTCGGCCAGCGTGCGGCGATCTTTGAGGTCTTCCTCGGTGATTTTGCCAACGGTTTTGCCGTCAACGAAGAGCAGCCCACACTCAACCGCGCCAACTACCTCGGCGATGCCATCGGCGAGATCGACCACCCAACCGTCTTCGGTTATCAATACTCGCTCGTGCGGAATTCCGGTTTGCTCGGCCAACTTGCCGTTGGCAATCAGGTGACGATATTCGCCGTGCACCGGCATAACGTTCTTGGGCTTCAAGATGTTGTAGCAGTAGAGCAACTCCCCCGCGGCCGCGTGGCCTGAAACGTGCACCTTCGCATTTCCCTTGTGCACGACGTTTGCTCCGAGCTTGGTGAGTCCGTCGATGACTCGATAAACCGCATTCTCGTTTCCGGGAATTAGGGAACTAGCCAAGATGACAGTGTCGCCCTCGCCAATCTCGATGTCGTGCTCGAGGTTCGCCATGCGCGCCAAGACGGCCATCGGCTCACCTTGGGAACCGGTCGACATGTAAACGAGTTGGTTGTCGGGAATGTCGGTTGCGTGCTTCGAATCAATCAGCACGCCGTCTGGAACATTTAGGTAACCCATCTGCTGAGCGATCTGCATGTTGCGAACCATGCTGCGACCGACCAGTGCCACCTTGCGATTGTTTGCAATCGCAGCATCGATAACCTGCTGCACGCGGTGAACGTGACTCGAGAACGATGCCACGATGACACGACGCTTCGAACGCGCGATAACGTTTTCGATAACCGGGCCGATGTCTTTTTCGAGCGGTGTGAATCCGGGGATGTCGGCGTTGGTCGAGTCACTCATAAACAAATCGAGACCGGCCTCGCCAACACGTGCAAAGGCGCGAAGGTCGGTAAGACGGCCGTCGAGTGGCAGCTGATCCATCTTGAAGTCACCGGTGTGCAAAACCGTTCCGGCCACCGTCTTGATAACGACGGCTAGAGCATCTGGAATCGAGTGGTTGACCGCGATGAACTCGAGGTTGAAGTCGCCATACTTTTTGTTCTGCCCCTCGGCAGTGACCATGACGTTTGGGGTGATTCGATGTTCTTTGAGCTTGGCTTCTAGGAATGCGAGAGTCAGCGCAGAACCGATGATCGGAATGTCTTCGCGCAACCGCAGCAGGTAGGGCACGCCGCCGATGTGGTCTTCGTGTCCGTGGGTCAGCACGATCGCGAGCACGTCATCCATGCGATCACGGATGTAACCGAAGTCAGGCAGAATCACGTCGATGCCCGGTTGGGTCTCTTCGGGAAACAGCACACCGCAGTCGACGATTAGCAGTTTGCCGTTGATTTCGAATACGGTCATGTTGCGACCGATCTCGCCGATTCCGCCGAGCGGAACTATGCGAAGAACATCTTTTCTTAGCGGGGCTGGAGCAGGAAGGGTTAGAACCATCGGTTCAATCTCCTAGGGTTTTCGACGCGCTTTAGCGTGTGGTGCCGGCTACTTTCGGTAGCGCGCCACCAGCAGCAGCATTGCGGTCTGGGCGGAAGTTCTCAAAACTGAGGCCCGTGATTGGGCCAACCTTGTCGATGTCTTGCTCGATGCGTGCAGCCTCTGACTCTTCAGGGCCAACGAGCGGTAGTCGAACGCGTGGGCTGTTTATGAGGCCCAAGCCGTGCAAGATGTATTTCGAAGCCACGGTTCCAGGAACGTGATTCATGGCTGCGCGAACCAGAGGCTCGAGAGAATTGTGCACTTTGAGTGCGTGGTGAAAGTCGTTGCGGTTGGTGGCGTCGACCATCTCGCGATAGGCAGCAGGCGAAATGTTGGCAGTCACGCCAATCAAACCGGTTGCGCCAATTGCAATGTGAGGCAACACGTTGCTGTCATCGCCCGAGAAATAGAGCAGTTCAGTTTCGTTCATGACGCGTGAAGCTTGAGCGAGATCGCCCTTGGCGTCTTTGATTGCGACGATGTTTGGGTGCTTCGCCGCGCGAAGAATGGTC
>CAEZXK010000011.1_pt1 | contig 31428 bp, 32 predicted proteins | sample 7265231 | NCBI WGS metagenome assembly CAEZXK01 (sample SAMEA6813906, study PRJEB35770) | uncultured Rhodoluna sp. | biome: Freshwater; feature: Freshwater reservoir; material: water | place: Czech Republic | collected 2015-11-04 | depth 0.5m m | reverse complement strand
TACGAGCCGGTGGTCAACGCGATTCCGATCGAGATGCGCGGCAAACTTGAGCCCGCCGAGATTTTTCACCAGGTGCTAGAGCACCGCTGGTACAAGGCCGAGAACGAGCAGCGCGGCATCCCGCTGCTTGAAGCCGTGCAGAGTTATGTCACCAACGTTCTGGCCTTCAGGCGCGACGAAGAGGCCTACCTGGCCCCGACCACGGGCACCATCAACCTGCCAGATGCCGTGCCGACCGGCATGATCATCGCAATAGACGACGAAGAAGCCGATTGGCGAGACCTGGTTTAGATGAAGTCTCTAGAAGGTTCCATGAAACTCAGGCCACTGTCATTGGCAGATGAATCGCAGGCTTTGCTCGCACATTCAGAACTTGCCAAAGATAACTTTGAATTCCTCCTTGGTTACACCGAGGAAATGGCATGGCATGAATACCTGGAAATTCTCGAAAATGAAGCTACGGGAACGAATTTGAAGGAAGGGCGAGTTCCCGCAACATTCCTGATCGCTGAGAGTGGTGGCAACCTCGTTGGCCGAACCTCTATCCGTCATGAGTTGAACGACTTCTTGTTCAACTTTGGTGGCCACATTGGATATGGGATAAGGCCGAGCTATCGCAGACAGGGCTTCGCAACCGAGGTTCTAAGGCAGTCACTTGCCTACTTGCGTGAAATCGGGGTGACAGAAGTTCTAGTCACGTGCCTTGATAACAACGAAGGCTCGAAAAGGGTTATTGAATCGCAGGGAGGATTACTCGAGAACAAGGTCGAGTATGAGGGTGCGCTTTGGCGCAGGTATTGGATTACGAGTGGCAGTTAACTTATTTACTCTTCTGCCACGAGGTCACTTGTCGAGGCGGCGCTTGCTGACTTCGTAGAGCGCAACCGAAGCCGCGATGCCCGCGTTGAGCGACTCTGCGTTGCCGTGAATCGAGATCGATGCAATTGCGTCACAGTTCTCTTGAACCAAACGCGAAAGACCCTTGCCTTCGCTGCCGATTACAAGAACCAGCGGCTCGGTGCCGAGTTTGAAATCGTGCATCTGCATGTCGCCATCACCATCGAGACCTACGATGAAGCAACCGCGCTTCTTCAACTCCTTGAGAGTTGCGTTTAGGTTTGCTGCCAGCGCAACAGGAACACGAGCTGCAGCACCGGCAGAGGTCTTCCAAGCCGAGGCCGTGACACCGGTCGAGCGACGCTGCGGAACAATTACACCTTGACCGCCGAAGGCAGCTACCGAACGAATAATCGCACCGAGGTTTCTCGGGTCGGTGATTCCATCGAGCGCAACAATGAGTGGGTTCTGCCCGCGCGACAAAATCGTGTCGAGCATTTCCATCGGGTGCTGATATTTGTATGGCGGAACCTGCAGTGCGATGCCCTGGTGAACCGAGTCGTAACCGGTCATGCGGTCGACTTCTGGCCTGGTGATTTCGTTGATTGCGATTCCGCGAGCGGCGGCAATCTTCAGTGCTTCTTTCACGCGATCATCCATCTCGATGCGAGTTGCGATGAACAGAGCCGTTGCCGGAACCTTCGCGCGAAGAGCTTCGAGCACCGAGTTGCGGCCAGATAGAACTTCAGCCGCGTCGGTTGCCTTGCTTACGCGATCGCCCGAGCGACGAGCGGCACCGGCAGAACCTGCAGTGCGAGCGGTTGGGGCCAGAAACTCACCACGACGTGAACCGTCGCGAACCGACTTGCCTGCTGCAACACGTGTGCCACGACCGGTGGTGCGTGCTGTGGCCTTGCCGCCCGCTGCGGCCTTCGCGCCTGGCGACTTGATTGACTCGGCGAACTCGCGAGCAACCTTTGAGTTGCCGGCTCCCTTGCCAACGGTCTTGATGCCAAGGGCCTTTGCCTTGCGCTCGGCCGCCTGCTTCATCTTGAAAGCCTTGTGATTCTTGCGGTCTTCGGCCTTAGGGGTTGGACCCTTGCCGGCAAGCTTCTTCTTGCCGTAGCCGCCGCTGCCGACGGTGGCCGCCTTTTTGCCCTTTGCGGCTCCGGGACGTGGTGGTTTAGCCATTAGTTAACGCTCCAATTGGTTTTGTCTGCGGAGTCTTCAAGTGTGACCCCTAAGTTTGTCAGTTCTTCGCGAATGGCATCGGCCCGAGCGAAATCTTTGGCAGCCTTGGCCGCTAGTCGATCGGTTACCAGCTTTTCGATTTTGTTGCGCAAATCTGTCGACACTTCGGCTGTCGGCCAGGTTGCCTCACCCGAAGCACTCACATCAAACGGATAAACGTTCAGCACCTTGCACATCATGATTGCGGCGTTGAGTTGTTCGGCAGCAGCATCGGCATTCGATTCGTCGACCGCTGAGTTTCCGGCGCGCAGCGCTTCGTGCAGAACCGCCAAAGCAGCCGGCACATTAAAGTCGTCGTTCATCGCAGCAACAAACTCGGCGGGCAGCAAATCGAAATCGAACTCGTTTTGCAAATAGCCAGAAACCGAATCGAGAGAAGGTGCAATCAGATTTAGTGCACGCTTCACAAAACTTTCAATGCCACGGATGTTGGCCTTAGCTTCAGCAAGCACCCCGTCGTGATACTCAAGGTTCGCGCGGTAGTGCGCGGTCAGTAGGTAGTAGCGAACGGCTAGCCCGCGCGCATCCTGCACAAAGAGATCTGCGGCCGAAACAAAGTTGCCGAGTGACTTAGACATCTTGGTGCCATTTGAATTAACCAAGCCGTTGTGAACCCAGTGGTTGGCGTATTCGAAGCCAGCAGCACGCGACTGAGCCAACTCGTTTTCGTGGTGCGGAAACCGCAGGTCTAGCCCGCCGCCGTGAATGTCGAAGTGCTCGCCGAGGGCGTCGGTTGCCATAGCGCTGCACTCGATGTGCCAGCCCGGGCGGCCTGCGCCCCAGGGCGATGGCCAAGAAGCGGTCTCTGGCTCGCCCGCCTTGGCGGCCTTCCAGAGCGCAAAGTCGTGCGGTGTGCGCTTGCCGGCGGCGGTTTCTTCGCCGCCATCCATGTCGTCAAGTTTTTGATTGGTTAGCTCGCCGTACGCGGCCCAACTGCCGGTGTCGAAGTAAACGTTGGCCGAGCCATCGGTTGCCTGATATGCGTGACCGCGCTCAATCAAACGAGCGATAAGCGCCTGCATGCCTTCGATGTGGGCGGTTGCGCGCGGCTCAGCGGTCGCCGGCGCGAGACCGATCTTCGCGTAAGCCACCGAAAATTCTTGCTGCATCTGCTTTGCAAGAACTTGCCAATCAATCGACTGCTGCTTTGCATTTTCTAGAATCTTGTCGTCGATGTCGGTGACGTTTCGAACCAACGTGACTCGATTGCCGGTTGCCGACAACCAGCTGCGCATCAGGTCATAAACCAAAGCACTGCGCAGGTGACCGGCGTGCGGCGCGCTCTGCACGGTCGGGCCGCAAACATAAAGCGAAACCACGCCATCGACAATTGACTTGAACGGCAACTTCTCTTGGCGCTTCGAGTCGTAAAGACTCAGGCCTGAATTCGCGCTCACGAGGTCAGCCTATCTTCGAGGCGAATAATCAACACGGATGCGACCGCCGCGACACCTTCGTCATTACCCAAGAAACCGAGCCCGTCGGTTGTGGTCGCGCCAAGGGTTACCGGTGCGCCAACGATTGCCGAGAGCGCTGCCTCAACTTCGGCACGCTTGCCTGAAACCTTTGGTCGGTTGCCGACCAGCTGAACCGAGGCGTTGACAACCGAGAAGCCTTCGGCGGCAAGCATGCGCACAGTTTCTTCGAGAAACACTTTGCCGTTAGCACCAGAGAACTCTGGTCGGTCAACGCCGAAGTTGCTGCCGATGTCGCCGAGCCCAGCGGCCGACAGCAGAGCATCAACCAGGGCGTGAGATACGGCATCGCCATCGCTGTGACCGTCGAGCCCAGGCAGGCCGGGCCACTCAATGGTTCCGAGAAAAAGTTTCTTCGACTCATCGGCCGAGAATCGGTGCACGTCAACGCCCATGCCGGTTCTGCCAGGGCCGTTGAGTCGCGACAAAACACCGACCAAATCTTCTGGAGTCGTGATCTTGGCCGCTTCAACTTCACCAGCAACAAATGAAACCTTCTTGCCCTGCGACTGCATCAGCGCGGCATCATCGGTGAAATCATCACTCGCGTTTGCATAGGCACGCTTGAGTTCAGAGGCGAAGAATCCCTGCGGGGTTTGTGCACTTCTCAGCGCACTGCGATCAACAGTTTCTTCAACCCGATCGCCCGAGACACGCTTGATGGTGTCTGCGATTTCGAGTGCAGGAATAACCGACGCCGAAGTCGCTCGAACCGCATCGGCAACGCGCTCAAACAAGGCACTCGACGCAAAAGCACGCGCGGCATCGTGCACCAAAACAATTTCGATTTCGTCGCCAACAACCGCGAGCGCGTTTGCAATCGACTGCTGACGAGTGTCGCCGCCGACCACGACGTCGAGTATCGCATCCGTGGCTAAAACAGCATTAGCAATTTCGGTGGCTTCGGCGAGATGAGTTGCCGGAGCCGCGATGACGACCTGGGCGAGCTCGGCAAGTGCAGAAATCGGTGCGAGAGAGTGCTCGAGAATTGTGTGCCCGTTGACTTCAACGAAGGCCTTAGGCGCTGACGCCTTCAATCGCTCCCCGCGACCAGCAGCGACAACGATCACCGCTAGATCGCGTCTGGTCATTTGGCTACTTCTTGCCTGCCAGCTGGGTGTCTAGAAAGGTGCCGGCCTTTTCTTCGTCAAACTTCTTGGCCAGAGCGAGCTCTGAGATCAAGATCTGACGAGCCTTGGCCAACATGCGCTTCTCACCGGCTGAAAGCCCGCGGTCTTGGTCGCGGCGCCACAGGTCGCGAACAACCTCGGCGTTCTTGTTGACGTCACCAGACTGAAGCTTCTCTAGGTTGGCCTTGTAGCGGCGTGACCAGTTGGTCGGCTCTTCAACGAATTCGGCCTGAAGAATCTCAACGACCTTCTTGACGCCCTTGTTGTCAATAACCGCACGGATTCCTACGGCCTCAATCTTCGAAAATGGCACCCAGATGAGCAAATCGCCCTGGGAAACTTTGAGCTGAAGGTGCTTCTGCTTCTCTCCCGCGAATTCACGATTCTCGATCTTTACGATTTTTGCTGCACCGTGGTGCGGGTAAACGAGAGTTTCGCCGACTTCAATGTTCATGTGGAGGTTTTTCCCTTCAGGAATGGCAATTTTACCACGGATTAGCCCTTATTCCAAGGGTAAACTGGGAGGGTTGACATCACCTCGGGAGAGAAAAAATTGCTAAATCGTAAGTTTGCAGCCGTCGCAATCGCAGCGGGCATCATGTTTGGAACCAGTGGCTGCAACTTTATGAGCCCGATCGCAACCATGGAGGTTTACACCCCTGGCGATGGCACAAGCACAGACTTCGGCGACATCGCAGCCCGAAACATCTTCATTCTGGTGACCCCTAGCGGCCAAACCGCACTCTTCGGCTCGTTTATCAACCAGGGCACTGCGAGCACAACCTTCGAATACGAGATCGCCGGTCAGACCTTCTCTCAGAACCTTCAGGCTGGCGAAAAACTTGACATCGGTTTCAACGGTAAAAACGCGCTTCCAATCTCTGGCCTAAACCAGATGGCCGGCTCACTTGCCGATGTCACTTTCAAAAGCGGTAGCGCGGTCGTGAAAGACACGATTCCATTGCTTGATGCAACCTTCGCCGAATACGCGCCGCTGGTCAACAGCATCAACGTAATCGCGCCAACCGAAGCGCCTAACTAGGCCTCGCAGCACCTACTATTCGAGACTTTTCAAGCCTCGAATTTATACCCGAGACCGCGAACGGTTACGAGGTGCTTCGGGCGAGACGGATCGTCTTCAATCTTCGAACGAATGCGCTTGATGTGCACATCCAGCGTCTTGGTGTCACCGAAGTAGTCAGTGCCCCACACCCGGTCAATAATCTGACCGCGGGTCAAAACGCGATTCACGTTTTCGAGCAAAAGCTCTAGCAACTCAAACTCTTTCAGCGGCATCTGAACACGGATGCCGTTGACCTCAACTTCATGACGCTCAATGTCCATGTGCACACCGCCGGCCTCGAGAACGTTGCCAACCTCAACCTGAGGGTCAACTCCCCTGCGAAGCACAGCTCGAATACGAGCGAAGAGTTCTGCAGTCTCTGTTCCCTTGGTCACATAGTCGTCTGCGCCGATTTCTAGCCCGCGCACTTTGTCGAACGGACTCTCTTTTGCGCTGTGCATGATGATGCGAACGTTCGAGGTTTTTCTGATCATTTGGCAGACATCATTGCCGTTGATCTTCGGCAGCATGAGGTCGAGCAAAATTAGGTCTGGATTCTCGGCCTTGAACTGGCTGAGCGCCTCTTCGCCATCCGAGGCCTCGCAAACCTCGTAGCCCTCTTTCTTTAGCTGATAAACCAGCGGATCTCTGAATCCAATCTCATCTTCTACAACCAGGATTTTTGTCATTCGTTGTCCTCACTGCTTGCTGTTAGCGGAAGTGTCAGGGTAAACGTGCTGCCGAGGCCGGGCTTCGAGAAGACCGAAATCTCGCCGCCGTGATTGAGAGCGATGTGCTTGACGATGGCTAAGCCAAGGCCAGTGCCACCGGTCTCTCGCGAGCGAGACGCGTCTACCCGATAGAAGCGTTCAAAGATTCGAGCCTGATCTTCTAGAGCGATTCCCACTCCGCTGTCTGTCACAACAATCTCGGCGAAGTTATCTGCGCGCTTCAGCGAGATTCCAACCTGCCCGCCAGGGTCGCTGTAGTTGATTGCGTTTTCGAAAAGATTTGTAATCGCTGTGGCAATCTGCTCGTAACTGACCTCAATCAAAATTGAATCATCGAGGTCGGCAACTAGCCGCATGTTCTTTGAGTCGGCAAGGATGCGCACGCGCTCGAGCGAATCTGAAATCAAATCTGCCAATCGGCATTGGGCAGAATTCTTCACTTCGGTTGCCGCTTGCAATCTAGATAGCTCAATAATTTCTTGAACGATGTGACCCAGTCGCGAAGCTTCGCGCTGCAAACTTGAAGCAAATTTCAAAACGGCTTCTGGGTCATCGGTTGCACCTTGAAGTGTCTCGGCAAGCAAACCGATAGCACCGATTGGAGTCTTGAGTTCGTGCGAAATGTTGGCAACGAAGTCACGACGAGTTTCATCGAGTCTTCTAGCTTCTGTGCGATCTTCTAGCGTGAGAATTACATAGCCCGGGCCAAGTGGGGCAGCGGTTGCTAGAACCCAAACCTTTGCTGCTCGGCCGCCAACATTTATTGCGCCTTCAACTCTTTGGCTCGACTTAGTAGAACGAGCAAGGTCGATCAACGACAACAACTCGAGTTCAATTAGCGCTCTGTCGGGCTGAAGCCCAAACTCTTCGGCGGCTGTTGTTGCCTGCACCATCACGTTTGAATCATCGACGACCACGGCGGCAGTCTGCAGCGCCTCGAGAACCTCGACAGCGACCTGGGCTGTCTGCATCGTGTTTGAGCTGTTCACCCTTCTAGATTAGGGCGAATTAACTCGGTAAACTCGGTCGAGTAGCGCCGAATTTAGCCAATTGGGCGAAAGTTCTGTGTCTGTTTGGCATTTGTTAACTTAGGAGTGAAAAAGTCGATGGCAGATGAAGTAACGAAGGGTTCAGTCATGCGCGAGGTTTTTCAAACACAGCTTCAAGAAGTTCAGGTTCGCCTAGTCGAGATGGCTGAAGACACCGTCAAGATCATCGAGAAGGCCACCAAGGCCTTCACCGAGTCGAACGTGGCAATGGCTGACGAAGCCATCGCGATCGCTGACCAGACCGGCAACAAGGCCCTGGCTCTAGACGAGCTCGTAATTCGCATTCTCGCCAAGCAATCACCGGTTGCTCGCGACCTGAGAATCTTGGTCTCAGCTCTCAGAATTTCTGCATCGCTTGAGCGCATGGGTGCACTGTCTGGCCACATCGCAGCGATCGCTCGCTACCGTTTTCCAGGCTCGGCTGTTCCGGCAACCTTGATTGACACGTTTAGAGAGATGGGCGAACTCGACGTCAAACTCGCCAAGAAGTGCGTTCAGTTGTTGCAGAACACAGACGTTGACTTCGCTCGCGAGATTCAGGCCGAAGACGCACGTGTTGACGAACTGCACCGCCACATCTTCGACGTTGTTCTAGCAGACGACTGGAAAGAGAACGCGATGTTCACCGTTGACGTGACTCTTGCCTCGCGTTACCACGAGCGTTTCGCAGATCACGTTGTTGACATCAGCGCGAAGGTTTCTTACCTCACCACCGGTGAGTGGAACGAGACCGACTAGTTCTTTGCGCCCTGCGCAGCAACCGCTGCAGCACCTGCTGCCGCAGCCTCCGGGTCGAGATACTTTCCGCCCTTAACTAGCGGCTTAAAGTTTTCGTCTAATTCGTAAACCAACGGAATTCCGGTTGGAATGTTTAGCTCTGCGATGTCTTCGTCTGAAATTCCATCGAGGTGCTTAACCAGCGCGCGAAGTGAGTTGCCGTGCGCTGTAACCAAAACGGTTTTGCCAGACTTTAGATCTGGCTGAATGTCGCTGAGCCAAAACGGCAGCATGCGCTCGAGCACATCCTTGAGACATTCGGTCTTCGGAATCTCTTTCACATCGGCGTAGCGCTCGTCGTGCGCCTGCGAGTATTTGTCGTTGTCGTCGATTGGCGGAGGCGGCACATCGAAGCTGCGGCGCCAGGTCTGAAACTGCTCTGGGCCATACTCGGCAAGGGTCTGCGCCTTGTCTTTGCCCTGCAGAGCGCCGTAGTGGCGCTCGTTTAGACGCCAGTCACGCTTGACGTCTATCCATGAGCGGTTGGCGGCATCTAGGGCGATGTTGGCCGTATTGATGGCTCGCTTCAGGCGCGACGTGTATAGCAAGTCTGGCTTGATGCCCGACTCGGCCAGCAGCTCGCCGGCACGCTTGGCTTCTGCCCTGCCCTGATCGCTCAGGTCGACATCGACCCATCCGGTGAAGAGGTTCTGTTGGTTCCAGACACTGTTGCCGTGTCGAAGCAAAATCAGAGTGTATTTGGCAGTCATGCCTTCATTTTAGTCGGCGACCTCTCAAGCCACGGGCATTAGGTTAGAGCAGTGGCAGGCACGAAACCAACCGGAGTTGCGACTCGCGGAACGACGAATCCGAATCGCCTTAGAAGGGTTGATCGATTCATTGCCTCGCTGCCGGTGCTTCGAAAATCTGAAGCCATTGTCGTTGATCTCGGATACGGCGCTAGCGCAATAACAGCAATCGAATTGCTCAGTCGACTCAGTCGAGTGAATAGCTCGCTGCATGTGGTCGGTGTTGAAATCGAACGTGAGCGCGTTGAGCGTGCTGCACCTTTCGCTAACGACAAATTGCATTTCATTCACGGTGGTTTCGAGACTCCGCTGCCGAGCGCTTTGGGTGCAACGCAAGTCACTCTAATTCGAGCGTTCAACGTTTTGCGTCAATATGACGAGTCAGAAGTTTTGGCTGCCTGGAAACTTATGCAGAGTCGTTTGGCAGAAGACGGTTTGCTGATTGAAGGCACTTGCGACGAAATCGGTCGACTCAGTTGCTGGGTGACCCTCGACAGAGAAAAACCTGTTTCGCTAACAATCTCGTTGCGGCTTCGGGGTCTCGATCTACCGAGCAAAGTTGCCGAGCGCTTGCCAAAGGTTTTGATTCACAGAAACGTCGAGGGCGAAAAGATTCATGAGTTCTTGGGTGCAATAGATGCGGCCTGGCTTAAGCATTCGCCGCTGGCGGTCTTCGGTGCGTCACAACGCTGGATTGCGGTTTGCAAAGACTTGCGAAGTGCCGGTTGGTCTCTGGTTGGCGACCCGAAGCGCTGGAGGCTCGGCGAGCTCAGCGTTGACTGGGCAGCAGTTGCCCCGAAATCGTCGAACTAGATTTTCGGCAGTTCGGCTCTGGCGTCGTCTTCGCTCATTCCACTGGCGCAGAGCAGGTCAACCAGCATGGGGCGCAAAAGCAGAAGCACGCTGGCCTCGGTTAGTTGATCGGCAATGCCGAACCGCTTTGGGTCGAGCTGCCGAATGACGTCGGTGAACTGCTCTTGAGCCTGAATGCGCTTCTCGGGCTGCTCTAGTCCCTCGGCCAGCAGGCTTACGCCAACGCTGATTTGCTCGAGCAAATCGGCCAGATAGGGCCGCTTTTGCCCGTCTCGAAGCAGAAAGTCGACCCTGCGCACCACGACTCGCAGGTTGCGCATGGCCAGATCCATGCCCCTGAATAGTCGAACCTGGTCTGAAAGGTCTTCGCGATGCTTGCGCATGAATGGCGAGATGCGCGAAATCGAAATGGCACTGTCGAGCGACAAACGCCAGTTTTCGACAAGCGGCTGGCTGCGGCGAATTCGGGTCAGCGTCTCGTCTGCAACTTTCACATCGACATTGAGCAGTGCGGTTCGAAGCGATGCGAGTGAAGCCAAGAACAAATCGAAAAGTCGATCGCCGTCTTTGATTGCCATCGCTCGTGGATTTCTCGGAATCAGTGCGGTGACCGCAAGTGCAACTAGGCCACCGACTATGCCGTCTACGCTTCGCACGTATACGCCACCTTCGGGTGGCGGCAACAGAAACACGAGCATCGACTGAATGCCAACCGTTAGCGCAAAGGCGGCACTCGGGTTGACGAATCTCGCAAGTGTGAAACAGATCAACAAGACGGCAGCCATCTGCAACAGACCGTGGCCGAAAAAGGTGAGTAGGGTTTCGCTCAGCGCGATTCCAAAAATCATTCCGGCAGCGGTTTCGACAACTCGTCGCGGTCGAGCGTCACGCGTGAAACCTAGCGAGGTGATGCTCACCGTTACCGCGAGCAATGGAATCGCGTGACCAAGCCCGTAGTGCGAAATCGAGTATCCGATTAGAGCTGCGAGAGTGATTTGCAAAATCGGCGCAATTGATTCGATGACTCTTTGAATCGAGTCTTTGAAACTCCAGTGCAACTTTGGTTTGCGCACTTATTTGCCCATCAGGTTGGCGCGCTTCTCTTTCATGTTTGCAGCTGCGCCGGCAGTTGGAGGCACGATGGTCTCTTGATTCGCAGAGATTTCGCCACCCTCGGTTTTCACAAAGAGCGCGTCTGACTCATCAACGTTTCTGCCGATTAGCGCAAGCGCAATCGGACCCAGCTCAAAGTGCTGCCCGATCGAAGTAATTCGGCCAACCTCTCCGTCGGTTCCGCTCACGAAGACCTTGTCGCCGGCCATGGCAAGCGAGTGCCCAGAGCCGTCGAGGTGCAACAGCGTTAGCCTGCGCGGCGGGTGGCCGAGGTTGTGCACCTTGGCAACGGCCTCCTGGCCTCGGTAGCAACCCTTCGAGAGGTGAACCGCGCTGCTGAGCCAGTCGAGTTCGTGCGGCAGAGTCTTTTCGTCTATTTCGTTTGGCTGCGCAGGGCGGTGAGCCGCAACGCGCAGGGCTTCTAACGCGAGTGTGCCTGCCTGTGACTTGTCGGCCAGCACGTCGTCGAGTGACGCCTTTGAGACCAGTGACAAGAAGAAGTTCCAGGCACCGCGCTTGTTGCGCCCATCGGTCGCCGCGTAGCGAACGCTGCCAACGGGGTCGGCCATCCATGGATCTTGCCAAACCAACTGCTGGTCGTTTGAAATCGCCGAGCCCGCGAGCGGCTGACCAAAGCTCGCCACGATCGCAAGGTCATCGACTCGAGAGACCTCGACCTTGCTGCGAAAAATCATCTGGTCGAACCAAGTGAGGAGTTTGTCTGTGTGCTCGGCAAAGACAATTAGCCAAGAGCTTTCGCCATCGTCGATTATCTGAATGTTCTCTTCGATGCGGCCGTTTGCGTCAAGCAAAAGTGCGTCTGCGCTCTGACCGGGTTTAAGGTTTGCCAAGTTTTGCGAGAGCATGGCGTGCAACCAGGTGAGGCGATCTTTTCCTGAAACGCGAATCACCGACTTGTCGTCGACCAGACAAACGCGCTTCGATTCGAGCAGCTCGCGCTGCTCAACCAAAGGATTATCAAAATGTGACTTCAACTGCAACCAATCTGTTAATCAATGCGCTCGAGGCGCGCAGAAGCGTGAGGGCGCAGGTCGCTGCCTGGCATCGCGATCTCCCACACCCAGAGAAGAGCATTTTCGACCAGCCCATACATGCGCGTTGAGTGGCGATAAATCTTTGCGCCTTCAAATGCGGCACCGGCATATGACGCAAGGTCTACTCGAGCACCCTTAATCACGCCGTCGTAAAGCTCGGCGAAACCTCCGGGTTGCAGTGTGGCAACCTGAATATCGAAACCGCCGTGTTCGTTGCGAAGTTTCTCGAGATCTTCATGATTTTTGAGCGAAGGTTCACCCTCACCAATCAGAAGCCCCGGGCCGTGATCTGCGTCTTCGGCTGGGCGAGCTAAGCGCCAGTATCCGAGTTCGCTAGGAAGCTTGATTTCGTCGTCGCCGATCAACTGTGCGCTCGAGATGTAAGTGAGAACGTTGTGGCCGTCGTGTTCAAATTCGATTCGCTGACTGAATTCGCGCTCGACTGGGGTGTCTGAGCCTTCGGCTTTAAAGCTGATGACCCCGGTTCCCTCCCACTTGCCAACTAGAAAGGCAAAGGGTGTGAGTTCCAGAGGAAGGCCTTCTGGAAGAACGAACAACTACTTCTGACCCTTGAAGAGCTTGTAAAGCACAAGAGCTGAGACACCAGCAATGGCCAAGGATGCGAGAACGAGGAGTCCGGTAAAGAAGATTTCGAGCGCTAGCTTCATGGCTTAATTCTAACCTCGCAACCAGACGAAGGCAGTGGCGAGGGTCAGAATCAGGTAACTGCCACCACCCACATAGACCAGTCTGCGCACAAAGCCTTTGGGCTCGGCTCTGAAGAGTTGAATCATCGAAACGAAGGCCAGCGAGCCGGCAAGAATAGCTGCGAAGGGCGCGAGAATTTCGGCGCGAGAAACCTGGCTCACCAGCACCACCGTCAAGATGGCAACCGCGAGCCAAATCAAGATGATTTCTAGCCAGTTCTGCTTCACGCTTCAATCATGCCTTAAGCCCGCTAATCACTTGGCTATGCTTGAGACACCAGTTTGGAGAGAAATGGCCCAACTTCTGATCTTGACGGCGTCGGCCGACACAGAAGTTCTGCCCGCCCTGCAACTGCTTGGCCACAAATTTCGCGCAATTCCCGCCGAGCCGGCAAGCCTGGTTAATGCGCCGAGTGCAGACCTTATTTTCTTGGATGCGCGACACAACCTCGCTGCCGCAAAATCTATCGCGCGACTTCTAAACACCACCGGTTTGAGCACGCCTCTTCTTGCAGTGGTTACCGAGGGCGGACTAGCCGGCATCTCGTCTGAATGGGGAATCGCAGACCTAATTCTTGACACAGCAGGACCTGCAGAAATTGACGCCCGAATTCGTTTGGCGCTTGCTCGTCAAAACGAAGGCAGAGCTAGCGAGCAGATTCAAACCTCTGGCATCAGCATCGATGAGGCTAGCTATACGGCTCGCGTTCATGGCAAGCCGCTCGATCTAACCTTCAAAGAATTCGCGCTGCTCAAATTTCTGGTACAGCATCCGGGCAGAGTATTCACTCGCGACCAGTTGCTCAGCGAGGTTTGGGGATACGACTACTTCGGCGGCACCAGAACGGTTGACGTTCACATCAGGCGCCTGCGAGCCAAGTTGGGCGACCTCGAATCGCTTATCGGCACCGTGCACAACGTGGGCTACCGCTTCGCCCCATCACCCGAAGATAATTTCTCGGCTACCAACCGTTAAGCCATTCGTGGCAGACTTGGGCGTATGTCTGACGAAACCATGGCGATTCATCTCATCGATGACTCGAACGGCCTACCCTCAGACCGCTACCTAGACCGCGAACTTAGCTGGCTTGCCTTCAACCAGCGCGTTCTAGAACTCGCAGAAGACCCAGACATGTATCTGCTCGAGCGAGTGAATTTCCTAAGCATTTTTGCCTCGAACCTCGATGAGTTCTTCATGGTGCGCGTGGCCGGCCTGAAGCGCCGCATCGCCACCGGCCTCGCGGTGAACTCGGCATCTGGCCTCGAACCCGCAGAGGTTCTCACCAGCATCAGCGAAGAGGCTCACAGGCTTCAGTTGCGTCACGCGCATCTTTTCAGAGACGAGATCGAGCCAGCGCTTCGCGCCAATGGAATTCGCTTGGTGAAGTGGCGCGAACTAGAAGAGCAAGAGAAGTCGGCACTGCACTCATATTTTCAGAAGCAGATTTTCCCGGTTCTAACTCCCCTTGCGGTTGATCCTGCGCACCCGTTTCCTTACATTTCAGGGTTGTCGCTGAACCTTGCTGTAGTGGTTCGAAACGAACAGCAAGAGACCGAGCACTTTGCGCGTGTGAAGGTGCCACCACTGCTTCCGAGATTCGTTAGGGTTCCTGGTTCGCCATCTTCGCACGATGTAAAGTATGTGCAGCTCGAAGAAATCATCGGTGAGTTTTTGGGTCAGTTGTTTCCGGGCATGCAGGTTGTTCAGCAACACGCATTCCGCGTCACACGAAACGAAGATCTAGATGTTGATGACGACGAAGGTGAAAACCTTCTGATCGCACTCGAAAAAGAATTGCTGCGCAGACGCTTCGGCCCGCCGGTTCGACTCGAAGTAGCGAGCGACATAAACCCAGAAGTGCTCGACCTGCTCATGCACGAGCTCGACATCACTGACGAAGATGTTTACCAGTTGCCTTCACCGCTCGACCTAACCGGCCTAAGCGAAATTGCATTCTTGAACCGTCCAGAGTTGCGCTACCCGATTCATCCGAGAATTACCAACCGCTATCTGCACGCCGGAGAAGACGAAAAGATCGACATCTTTGCTGCCATCAGGCAACGCGAGATTTTGGTGCACCACCCATACGAGTCGTTCACGACATCGGTTGTCGCATTCTTGCGAGCTGCGGCGGCCGACCCAAACGTGCTTGCTATCAAGCAGACCCTCTATCGCACCAGCGGTGACAGCCCGATTGTCGACGCCCTTATCGACGCGGCTGAGGCTGGCAAGCAGGTTTTGGCCCTGGTTGAGATCAAGGCTCGCTTCGACGAGCAGGCCAACATCACTTGGGCTCGCAAGCTCGAGCAGGCCGGCGTTCATGTTGTTTACGGCATCGTAGGTCTGAAGACCCACTGCAAGCTAGCGCTCGTAATTCGCCAAGAGGGCAGCGCCCTGCGTCGCTACTGCCACATCGGCACCGGAAACTACAACCCGAAGACCGCGCGCTTCTACGAAGACTACGGCCTGCTAACCTCGCGCGAGGCCGTTGGCGAAGACCTCACCCGCCTCTTCAACCAGCTCTCGGGCTATGCTCCCGACGCCTCGTTCAGAACCCTCTTGGTTTCGCCGAATGGTGTTCGCGACGGCCTTATCGACCTGATCAACAAAGAGATCGAATTCAAGAAACAGGGCAAGGATGCACGCGTTCGCATCAAGGTCAACTCTCTCGTTGACGAAAAAATAATCGACGCGCTTTACGTTGCATCGCAGAACGGCGTTGAGGTTGAAATTTTGGTTCGAGGAATGTGTGCGCTGAAACCTGGCGTCGAAGGGCTTAGCGAGAATATTAGAGTTCGCTCGGTTCTCGGTCGCTACCTCGAGCACTCACGTGCGTTCGCATTCAACGGCGGTGGCGACCCAGCGGTTTACATCGGCTCGGCAGACATGATGCACCGAAACCTTGACCGCAGAGTTGAGGCATTGGTGCGACTCGTGCAGCCAGATCACATCCGTGAGATCAATGATTTGTTCGACCTGGCGATGTCACCGCAGTCGGCATCGTGGAGCTTGGCTTCGTCGGGCAAGTGGCAGCGACACCAGTATGGCGAGAACGGCCAGCGACTCGTTGATGTTCAAGATCAACTCATGAGAGTTGTGCACTCGAGGCGTAACGCGCGATGACAGTTGTAGCAGCGGGCGCCATTCTGTGGCGCCTAGAAAAAGGCGAGCTCAAGTTAGCGATTATTCACCGCTCTCGCTATGACGACTGGAGCTGGCCGAAAGGCAAAATCGACAAGGGTGAGACAATTGCCGAAGCTGCGGTTCGTGAGATTCGCGAAGAAACCGGATTGCGCGTTGCGCTCGGAACCTACCTCGCTGAGATTAACTACAAATTGCCTAACGGCGACAAAAAACAGGTTCACTACTGGGCTGCCAAGGTAAGCGACAAGGCTCTTGCCGAGAGCAAGTTCAAACCGAGTGAAGAGGTTGCGAAGGTCGACTGGAAGACCCCGCAGCAAGCCGCAAAACTTTTGAGTTACGAGTTCGATGAGCAGCCGCTCACCGCCTTGCTAGATCTTTTCGATCGCGGGTTGCTCGACACCAAACCGTTAATCGTGCTTCGCCATGCCAAGGCAATGGCCAGGTCTGATTGGAAGGGCGGCAAGGTCGTTGACGACGGCAAGCGGCCGCTGCACGATTTTGGCAAACAGCAGGCCAAGGCCCTGATCAAGCCGCTGACCGTATTCGGGGTCAGGCGCGTGGTGACCAGCCCTTGGAAGCGATGCCGTGACACGGTTCACCCTTTTGCCACGAAGCGCAAGGCAACGCTGGTCGAGCGCTCTCAGCTGAGCGAGCTCGGCAATGCAAAGCGCCCAGCCCGAACCAGCAACGTTATAGAAGACCTGCTCGACTCGAATAAGGCAACCGTGGTCTGCTCGCACAGACCTTCGCTACCAACGATTCTCAAGACCATCGCGGCCTGCGCGCCAGCCGACCTCAAGCGCGAGATCAATGCAGCAGCAAGTTTGCGCCCCGGCCAGATGCTGGTCGTGCACCTCAACCGCACCGGCAAGAAACCGAGGGTTGTTGCGGTTGAACTTCAAGAATCGATTTTGGTAGCAGACTAGAGCCATGAGCGAGATTACCGAAGGTCTAAAGACACTCAAGACTCGCACCGGCAAGCCCGCTCTGGTTCTAGTCACCGGCGCTACCGGCTACATCGGTGGACGTTTGGTTACTCACCTGCTCGATGTGGGTTACCGAGTGCGCGTATTTGCCAGACAAGCCGAGCGTCTGCGCGATTATCCGTGGATTTCAAAAGTCGAAGTTGTCGAAGGCGATGCCAACGATGTTGTTGCGCTTGATAAAGCTCTCAAATCGGTAGATGTTGCTTACTACATGCTGCACGCGCTCAACCTGATGGAAGACTTTGTAAACGAAGAAAAGGTGCTTGCCGAAAAGTTTGCGGCTGCCTCGGTTGCCAACAAAGTTAAGCGCATCATTTATCTCGGCGGAATCATTACCGCCGGTCAAGAACTTTCGCCTCACCTCGCATCGCGCGCGCTCACCGGAGAAATTCTTCGCAAGTCTGGTGTGCCGACAATTGAATTGCGCGCGGGTGTTGTAATCGGTTCTGGTTCTGCGTCTTTCGAGATGCTGCGCAACCTAACCGAACGTCTTCCGGTTATGACCACACCAAAGTGGGTGCTCAACAAAATTCAGCCAATCGCAATTCGCGATATTCTTCGCTACCTGGTTGGCGCGGCCGCAATTGACAAAAAGATCACAGGCGCATTTGATGTTGCCGGCCCAGATTTGTTCACTTATGCCGAAATGATGCAGCAGTATGCCGAAGCTGCCGGTTTGCGTCGTCGAATCATCATTCCGATTCCGGTGCTTACCCCTCGCCTATCGAGCGGCTGGGTTGGCCTCGTGACTCCGGTGCCATTCCAACTGGCTCGCAGGCTTGTCGACAGCCTCAAGAACGATGTGATTGCCGACAACACCGAGATTCGAAAACTGATTCCAGACCCACCGAGCGGGCTTACATCTTTCAAGACGGCCGTGCAGCTGGCGCTGACCCGACTAAAGACCTCAAACGTGCAGACCCGCTGGACAGACGCTTCGGTGCCCTACGCACCATCTGACTCGCTGCCAACCGACCCGGATTGGGCTGGTGGCAGCCTCTACACAGACGTGAGAACCGTAAAAACCAAAGACTCGGCCGAAACCGTCTTTGCACGCCTTGAGGCCATCGGTGGCGATCACGGATACTCGACGGCAACTTGGGCATGGCAGCTGCGCGGCCTGATGGACAGGCTCGTGGGCGGAGTTGGCTTGCGCCGCGGTCGTCGCGACCCAGACCACCTGGTGGTCGGCGAAGCGCTCGACTTCTGGCGGGTTGAAGAAATCCAGCGACCGAAGCTGCTGCGTCTGCGAGCAGAAATGAAGATGCCCGGTCGCGCCTGGCTCGAGTGGACCGTGATTCCAAACGAAGACGCAGAGGGATGCACCGTGGTTCAGCGTGCGCTTTACATGCCACGCGGACTCTGGGGTCACCTCTACTGGGCAGCGGTTTTTCCAATGCACGGACTAGTGTTTCCGTCGATGGCTAAGAACGCTGCGCACGGCAAGCGCTAGTTAGATTTTTTGAAATGAAGAAGACTCCCCTTATTGCCGCACCCGCTCTGATTTCTGTTGCGATTATGTGGGGCGCTGCTTTTGTTTTGATGAAGCCTGCAATCGAGAAGCAACCGATATTCGACTTCTTGGCAACTCGTTTCACGATTGCCGTTCTCGTGATGATTTTGGTTCGCCCGAGCGTGCTCAAACTGATTCGACTCGACATGCTCAGGGTCGGCGCACCGCTCGGAATTATCCTCGGTGCCGGCTACATCACGCAGACAATTGCACTTCAAGAAACCACTGCAGCAATAACCGGATTTCTAACCGGACTCTATGTTGTGCTCACACCGCTGTTTGCCTGGTTGGCTTTTCGACACAAGGTTGCTCGCAAGGTTTGGCTCGCGGTCGCGCTAGCAACCGCGGGTCTCGCGCTAATTTCGATCACCGGGCTGTCGATTGAGGTTGGTCAAATTTGGGGCGTGATCTGCGCAATTCTTTTTGCCGCCCACATAGTTGGTCTCGGAAAGTGGAGCCCGGGTAGAGACGCATACGCCCTGACTGTTGTGCAGCTCGGCTTTGCCGGAGTGGTTTGCTGGATCGGCGCTCTCGGCGACGGCTACCAGGCACCACCAACCGATGACGTCTGGTTTGCCGTTCTATTCACCGCTGTGCTCGCAACGGCCTTTGCGTTCTTCATTCAAACCTGGGCGCAAGGCATCATGGATGCCTCTCGCGTGGCAATCATTCTCACCTCTGAGGTGGTTTTCGCGGCCGCAATCTCGGTGGCCGTAGGCCAAGAGATTCTGACCCTGCAGACCCTGCTTGGCGGTGCTTTGATGGTTTCGGCGATGCTGCTGGTCGAATGGCCGAGCAAGAAATCTAAAGCCCTCTAGGGGTAAACCACACCAACCTGGCGGCGAATCTCCTCGCCGATTCGAATGCCCTCGACAACTTCGGCGTGCGTGTGCAGAGGTGACTCGAGCAAACCCTCGCTGATGAACTTGGCCATGTACGTCGCCTGGTAGCTCAAACCCTCGTGCGCAACCACACCCGATTCGTCACTCCAGCGCGGGCCGTGCGAGTTGAACAACGCAGGGCGAAGTTCTAGCGAGGTCGGAATGAAGAACGGCCCATCCAAGGTAAGAACACCAGCGTCACCCGTTATCGAAGCGATTGTCGGAATGTGCGAATGGCCCGAGGTCGCTAAGACGGCTCGCGCGCCAGAGTCGTATTCGAGAATCGCCGCAGCCATGGCCTCGACGTTTTCGTTGTGCATCTTTCCGCCCGCGATGATGCGCGAGGGCGAACCGAGAACCATCTGTGCGAATGAAATCGGATAGATGCCCATGTCCATGACGATCGAAGAATCTTTCATCCAGAGTCGCGCGATTTCACGATTGTCTTGACCGAAGTCTGACTGCAGCATCGTTATTTCGCCAAGCGTGCCGGCGGCGAGCAGCTGTCGAATAATCGAAGCCTGCGGCAGGTATCTGCTCCACATCGCTTCCATCGCGAGAACACCGGCAGCTTTGGCTTCTGAATAAAGTGTCTCGGTGTCTTTTGCGGTCATGGTAGAAGGCTTCTCGATCAAAACGTGTTTGCCGGCGCGAATCGCGTGACGTGCGTCGGCCAGGTGAGTGTGCGGCAGTGTTGCAACATAAACGATGTCGACCTCTGGGTCGTTGGCTAGGTCTGCATAGTTGTCGTAGTGACGCTCGATGCCAAATCGCTCGGCGAATGCCTTGCCCTTGCCCGGAGTCTGAGAACCGACAGCTACTACTTTCTGGTTGGTGTGCTTCGCGAGCGCGGCTGCCATAACTTCGGCAATGTCACCGGCGCCGATGAAGCCCCAGCGATAACTCGGCACACTTTTTGGGTCGACTATCTGAGGTGCAGGGATGTCGCTCGCGGTGAACTCACGCGGCGCTTCTGAAAACATGGCCATGGGTCAATAATGCCCCACCGATTGCAAGCACCTTGCCTGTTAGAATGGGCAAGTTCAAGGGCCTCTAGCTCAGTTGGTTAGAGCAACGGACTTTTAATCCGTGGGTCGTCGGTTCGATCCCGACGGGGCCTACAACGAGACAAAACCCCACCTTTGGTGGGGTTTTTCTTGTCGGGCACGTGTTCGCCAGGTGAATAAAATCGCCGACCGGGCTGTTAACTTAGGTGATACTCCCAAAGGAGAGCACATTTGAAGAGTTCCAGCAGAATCGCGCCCGCGGCAAAAGCCACCCTCATTGGTGTTTACAACGCCGATGGCGGAATTATCGGCGAACTGTCGTATGTGCTTGGCCACTTGATAGGGCTTCGCAATTGCAGTCTCTGCGATATTTCGCACTCACCGGTCAAAATGAAATCGAGCTTTAAAACCCTTCAGCGCGAACTGCTCGAGCAACACGGCATAGACGTCAGGATGATTCACCGAAACGAACGCAATGAGCGTGAGGCCACGGCTTCTGAAGGTCGAGAACCCTGCCTACTTCTTCAGCACGCCGACCAGTCAATCAGCATGTTCCTAGATTCAGCCGAGCTGAAAACGCTTGCCGGAAATGTCGAATCGTTCGAAAAGTTGATTTACTCCAGGCTCGACATGTTTCAACTACTCGACAAATAAGAAACCCCACCTGGTGGTGGGGTTCTTGAGTTTGAAGAAAGGTGTTAGTTGACGCCCAATAGGTCGATCACGAAGACCAGGGTTTTGCCCGATAGGCGGTGACCCGACCCGGCTGGGCCGTAGGCAAGATCAGGAGGGCAAATCAGCTGACGACGACCGCCAACCTTCATGCCAGGAATGCCCTGCTGCCATCCGGCAATTAAGCGCTGAAGCGGAAACTCGATTGACTCACCGCGGCTCCATGAAGAGTCGAACTCTTCGCCGGTTTCATATTCGACACCGAGGTAGTGAACATTGACTGTCGAGTTGGCTGGGGCTTCTGCACCGTCACCGACCACAACATCTTTGATGACCAGTTGTGTTGGTGCTGGCTCGAGCATTGGTTCTACGAAAGGGGGTTCAAGATTTGTCATGAAGATAGATTACATCGACAACTGGATGACAAAAAAGACAACTACCGGCACCGCGCCAGCCACAAGCCCAACCGTAAGCCAAAGAGACCCTTTTCGCCCAAGTGAAACCGCCAAGCCACCCTTGCCGGCTTGACGATCGATTTCGATATCAGGCAGTGCATTGAGCAGGTGCGCGATAAAGCCAACGAGCGCGAACAACACGATCATGAGCGGTTCTGGAAACAAACTATTCGACGCTGCTTGCGCCACAAAGAGCGGCAAAAGTGCGAACGAAACAACGTATGGCAACCAAGACCAGATGGTGCGAGAAAGATGGAAGTTGTAAACGTGCGCCGATGCCACCGCGCTCACATGGGCTAGACCGCCAATCCACCCGGCGGCCAAAATTGAAAGCGGAATGGTTAGCACCAGCGCAATTGCAATTGGAACCTTCAGCGAAGACTGACTTAGCGCTCCAGTCACCACAGGCTTTTCAGATCTCGACACCGATTGGTCGAGTTTTGCGTCGACGAAATCATTCATCCAGCCAACCGATAGTTGACCAGACAGCACTGCCGCAATGAACAGCACCAGTTGCCACCCCTGAACAGAGGTAATCGTCGCAGCTACTGCCAAGAAAACCGTCATCGCGAGAGTCTGCGGAAAGTGACTTGCTCGCATCAGAGCCAGCGCTGTGTTCATGAGGCAACTTTATGCCCGGCGAGCACTAGACCGTTAGTGCTCGAAACGGCTGCGAAGCGCACGGATGGCGATTGTCGAGAAGGTTGCCGTGATGACCACGATTGCGAGTGTGATTTCACGCAGGTTATCCATGCTGGCGTTGATGGCCACTGCCCCGGCGATGATCATCGAGAACTCACCGCGTGCCGATAAAAAAGCTCCGATGCGCTTCCAACTCATCGGGTCAGCCATGTCTCTGGCAATCCACCAGCCAACCGCAAACTTGCCAATAATGCCAACCGCGGCAAACAGCAGTGCAATTGGCAAAACAGCCACAACGTCTAGGGCAGAGATGCTCAAACCGAAAATCAAGAAGAAGATGGCCGAGAAAAGTTCTCGCAGCGGAGCGAATCGACTTCGCAAGGTGTCTGCGACTTCACCGGTGAGCAGCAGCCCAACCAAGAACGCCGCGATAGCGCCAGAGAAACCGAGAAGCGATGAACCGCCGGCCGCGGCAAGCGTCACACCGAAAACCAAAAGCAGCAGCACACCTTGGCCCTGCTTAGCGAGAGTTCTGAGTCCGGGAATTTCGCGACCGTAGGCGAGCACAAAAACTCCTGCGGTTACAGCCAGAGCCACACCAACAGAAGCAAGACCCGCAAACACGCTAAGACCCAGAGTTACGGCCGCCAGCAGCGGAAGGTACGGCGCCAACATGATGTCTTCAAAAACCAGAATGCTTGTTGTTCGCTTTGCGACAACAGACTTGGCCCAACCGGTTTCGCGAATCAGCTGGCTGGCGATGCCCGATGAAGAGACAAACATGATTCCACCAAAGGCAAGAGCTCCAAGTGGGCCGAAGCCAAGCACAAGAGCGAGCAGAGAGGCCGGCAGCGCGTTGAGCACCAGGTCGAGAATTCCAGCCTGCCACTTGCTGCGCATCGTGATCGCAAGTTCTTTTGCCGAGTATTCGAAACCGAGCACGAGCAGAAGCAGAATTGCGCCAATCTCGGCCCCGATGTTGAGAAAGTCTTCGCTAACCTCGAGCGGCACGATGCCGCCCTTGCCAAGGGCTAATCCAGCGAGCAAAAACAGCGGAATGTTTGAGATTCGAAGTTTGAGTGACAGAAACGAGAGCAAGCCGAGCAAAACGAAGACGGCGCCGATCTCAAAAATCGCGAGACTCACTGTTTGGCTCGCGGCGGCGGCAAGGAATTGCTCGGTCATGGCCCTAGTTTATTCGCCGCCAGTGCGCGAGCATTCGGGAAGTTTTGCCGCCCTAGCAATGTTCGATTGGGTAGTGTTCGACTAAACAAACAACGAAAGAGCAAAATGGCAGAACTTGCAGGGCGCAGAATTCTCGTGGTTGGAGCAAGCGGAGCTTTTGGCGCTCAGTTCGCAGAGCAGCTAAGTGCCGCCTCGGCCTCGGTTGTTGGCACCGCCAGCAGCGACTCTTCGCTTCAGCGACTTGGCCCCTCGCTCGTCGAAAGGCACGTGCTCGACCTGAACGATCAGGCTTCAACCGAACGAGCAACCAACGCAATTCTGGCATCGGGTGAAGCCATCGACGGAATCATTCTCGCCTCAGGTGAAGTTGCTTTCGGCTCAGCGGCAGAGACCCCGAGCGCAATCACCGAGCGACTAATGAAAGTGAACTTTCTCGGTCAGGTTGCCGTGGTCACCGCACTTCTTGGCGCACTCGAGAAATCTGCCGCCGCAAACAACTCACCGTTCGTGGTTTCGATCTCTGGTGTGATTGCCGAAACACCGATGGCCGGGCTCAGTTCATACTCGGCCAGCAAGACTGCAATGCACGGATACGCTACCGCGGCCACACGCGAATTGCGCCGCGCGGGAATCAGATGGATTGACGCGAGACCTGGTCACACTGAGTCTGGACTCGCTACTCGCGCAATCTTCGGGCAAGCACCAGCCTTCGGCGCGGGGCTGAAAACCGAAGACGTTGTCGCACGAATCGTTAGCGCTATCAAAGAAGACGAGAAAGATCTGCCGAGCAGTTCATTTGTTGCTTCGGTTGCTTAGACTCGAAGAATGACAACTATTCAGGTTCTATCGGTAGCCAGCCCGACCAGCGCATTTGCCAAGACCACCATCGAGACTCGCGAGGTTGGCGAGCACGATGTTCGCATCGAGATTGCATTCTCTGGAATTTGCCACAGCGACTTGCACCAGGCCCGCAACGAATGGTTCGAAGGTATCTTTCCGATGGTTCCAGGGCACGAAATTTCAGGGCACGTTCTCGAAGTCGGCAGCAATGTAACCAAGCACAAGGTCGGCGATCGAGTTGGCGTTGGCACCATGGTTGGCAGCTGCGGCGAGTGTGAGTATTGCCTCGCCGGTCGCCAGAACGTTTGCCTCAAGGGCAATATTCAGACCTACAACGGCCGCTTTTACGATGGCAAAGAGACCTACGGTGGCTATGCCCGCGAGATAGTGGTCACAGAAGACTTCGTGCTCAGCATTCCTGAGGCACTCGACATGGCCGAGGCTGCACCGCTGCTCTGCGCCGGAATCACCGTGTTTTCGCCGCTAAAGCGCTGGGGTGCCGCACCTGGCAAGAAGGTTGCTGTCATCGGGCTCGGTGGATTGGGTCACATGGCCGTGAAGTTTGCCGCCGCCTTCGGGGCCGAAGTTTCGGTCTTGGGCCACAGCAGCGACAAAGAGGCAGACGCAAAATCTTTTGGTGCCGTTCGCTACATCAAAACCACCGATGCCGACACCTTCGAGAAATATGCAAACACCTTTGACATCATCTTGAACACCACCTCGGCAAACCTCGAGGTCGACAAGATTCTCTCGATGCTTCGCGTTGGCGGTAGTTTGGTCAACGTGGGCTTGCCCGGCAAAGACGAACACTTCAACCCGTTTAGTTTGATTGCTTCGATGAAGTCGATCTCTGGTTCAAACACGGGTGGCATTGCAGAAACTCAAGAGATGCTCGATTTCTGTGCAGAGCATTCAATCGCCGCAACCATCGAAGTTGTTGACGCGAGCGAAGCAGCTTCAATTGATGCTGCCTACGACCGAATGCTGAAATCAGATGTTCGCTATCGCTTTGTGATTGACGCCAAAACTATTTAGAGTCGCTCTGCCAAACGGTGGTAGGCAGCACTCCACTGAAGTTCTTTTCTGAATGCGCGCATCTCGGTGTTCTCATCGATGCTGACAAGTTCGACCTTTGCGATTCGCGCAAAATCTTCTATGGCTTCTGCTGTCACGGCGTTGGTCAACACGGTGTGGTGACTTCCGCCGGCGAGCATCCATGCCTCTGCCGAAGTTTCGAGTGAAGGCTGCGGCTTCCAAACAGCTCGAGCAACCGGCAACTTTGGCAAGTCTTCGGTTGGCTCAACGATTTCGATTTCGTTCGAAATCATTCTGAAGCGATCGCCAAGATCAACTAGACAGACAACGCGACCCTCGGCTGGCTTCGCGGTGAAAACCATGCGAACCGGGTCTTCTTTGCCACCGATTCCGAGCGGGTGAATTTCGATGCGCGGCTTCTGTCCAGCGATGCTCGGGCAAACCTCGAGCATGTGAGCACCGAGCACCATGGCTGGGCCTGGGCCAAAGTGGTAGGTGTAGTCCTCCATGAACGAGGTTCCGCCACCGGCCGGAGTCATGCTCTTGAGAATCGCACCGAGCGCACTGGTCTTCCAGTCTCCCTCGCCACCGAAGCCATAGCCGTCGGCCATGAGTCGCTGAACTGCTAGCCCCGGAAGCTGGCGAAGCTCGCCCAGATCTTCGAAGTTGCTAGTGAAGGCGTTGAAGTCGCCGGCCTCGAGAATCGAGCGCAGAGCGATTTCGATCTTGGCTCCGTAAACCAGTGAATCGTGGCGAGCGCCATCCTTGCGCAACTCTGCAACCACGTCGTATTCGCGCTCGTAGACCTCGCACAGGGCTTCTGCGGCCGAGTCAGAGACCTTGGCCACTGCTTCGACGAGAGTGTTTACGCCGAACTGCTCAATCGACATTCCGAACTGCATCTGGGCCGAAACCTTGTCGCCATCGGTCACAGAGACGTAGCGCATGTTGTCGCCGAAACGGGCCAGCTTGAGGTTCTGCGAGGTGTGCCAGCCGATGGTGGCATAGGCCCAAGAGGTGATGTGACTGCCAACGCTCTTTGACGCCGGTTCGCCAACCACGATTTTGCGAGCAACCGACATGCGGCTGACCATGTGCGCATACTCGCGGTCTCCGTGAGCGGCCTGGTTGAGGTTCATGAAATCCATGTCGATTGTTGCCCACGGCAGCGATTGGTTGGCCTGAGTGTGCAGGTGCAGCAAAGGCTTCTGAAGTGCGTCGAGCCCTGCGATCCACATCTTGGCCGGTGAGAAGGTGTGCATCCAGGTGATTACGCCAACGCAGTTGTCATCGGCAGAGGCATCGAGCATCTGACGTCGAATCGCATCTGGAGTCTTGAGAACCGGCTTCCAGACAAACTCAACCGGAGCCGAAACGTTCTTTTGCAATTGCTCGAGAACGGCCTTCGATTGCTCAGCAACCTGCTTCAAGGTTTCTTCGCCATAGAGCGACTGGCTTCCGGTTAGAAACCAGACTTCATACTTCTTATTCACTTTTGCCATTCTGTTGTTCGCCTACTTGCGGCGCTTGCTCCATACGTCGAATGCAACTGCAAACAGAAGCACAAGACCCTTGATGAACATCTGAGAGTCGATGCCGACCGAGTTAAGGTTCATACCGTTGCCGAGCACACCCTGAATCATGCCGCCGATCATCGAACCGGTTACTGTTCCGACACCACCCTGAACCGCAGCACCACCGATGAATACCGATGAAATTGCATCGAGCTCGAAACCGTCACCGGCCTTCGGCACAGCCGAGTTCATGCGAGCAGCAATCAGAATTCCCGATAGCGCCGCTAGCGCACCCATGTTGACGAACAACCAGAAGTTGACGCGACGAACGTTGATTCCAGAAAGCATCGCAGCGTTTAGGTTTCCACCGATTGCATAGATGTGGCGACCGAAAGTTGTCTTGTTCATAATCAGGCTGTAAATCACGATTAGGAAAATCATCAGAATCAAGAGGTAAGGAATTCCGTTTGCGCGAGCAAGCTGAAAGCCAACGCCACCGATCATTAGCGTGAGCATGGTGTTCTTCACCAAGAACCAAACCCAAGGCTCGATTGCCTGGCCATACTTGGCACGACCGCGACGAGTGGTGATTTCTCTCCACCAGAGCGCAAGGATGCCTACGGCAGTCAGCACTAGAGCGGCTGCGTTTAGGTCAACCGGAAAACCGAGCGAGGCACCGAGAGTGTTCTCTTTGTCAAAGAAGCCATTACCGATTGCCCTGAACTCGTCAGGAAACGGCCCGATGTTCGAGTTCTGCAGGGTCATTAGGGCTAGACCTCTGAAGATGAGCATGCCGGCGAGGGTCACGATGAAGGCCGGAATGCCAACGTAAGCAACCCAGAAGCCCTGCCAGACGCCCACGAGAGCGCCAACCAAGATCGCGGCGATGATGCCAACAAACCAAGGCAGCGCAGGCAACCATTCCCAGCCATCTTGCTCGAGTGGTCGCACCACGAAGACACCGGCCACTGCGCCGATAAACGCAGCGATCGAACCAACCGACAGGTCGATGTGACCGGCGATGATGACCATAACCATGCCGATTGCGAGAACGAGAATGTAACCGTTCTGCATCACCAGGTTCGAGACGTTGTCTGGGGTAATGCTGGCGGCACCCGGAGTGGTGGCAGCAAAGAAGATGATTAGACCGATGAGGGCTAAGAAGATTCCGTTCTGACGAAGGTTTACACCTTCGAGTCTCGAACGCAGGTTATCCATGAATGATTCTTTCTTTGTATTCTGCATTGACATGGTTAGTGGCCCTTCTCAGTTGTCATGTACTTCATCAATAGTTCTGGTTTGAAGTCTTTCTTTTCGACTTCGCCGGTGATGCGGCCCTCAGAAATTGCATAAACGCGATCGCAGATGCCAAGCAACTCTGGTAGCTCGCTCGAAATCACAATCACACCCTTTCCTGAATCGGCCAAGTTTTGAATGATGGTGTAAATCTCGTACTTCGCACCAACGTCGATGCCGCGGGTTGGCTCGTCGAGAATCAAGATCTCGGGCTTGGTGTTAATCCACTGGCTGAGCACAACCTTCTGCTGGTTTCCACCAGACAACTTGCCGACGACCGAGTTCACAGATGGAGCTTTGATATTCATGCTCTCGCGGTACTCAGATGCCACAACAAATTCTCGGTTGTCATCGACAAGACCGCGCTTCAAAAACTCTTTCAACGAGGCCATGGATATGTTGCGCTTAATGTCGTCAATCAGGTTTAGACCGTAACGCTTGCGATCTTCGGTGGCATAGGCGATGCCGCTGTCGATGGCATCGCGAATTGTTGAGACCTTGGCCTCTTTGCCGTTGATGAAGACTTTGCCGCTGATTTTCGAACCCCAGCTGTGACCAAAGATGCTGCGAGCCAGCTCGGTGCGTCCCGCGCCCATGATTCCGGCCAAACCGACAATCTCACCCCTGTGAACATTGATGTTGACGTTATCGACAACCACTCGGCTGGTTTCCTCTGGGTGATGAGCCGTCCAGTTTTCGACCCTAAAGATCTCTTCGCCAATTGTGGCGGTGTGCTGCGGGTAGCGGTTTTCCATCTCGCGGCCAACCATGCCCTTGATGATTCGCTCCTGGTCGACTTTGCCGCCGGCCATGTCGAGGGTCTCAATTACCTTGCCGTCGCGAATGATTGTGGTCTTGTCTGCGATTGAGGCAATCTCGTTCAGCTTGTGCGAAATGATGATGCAGGTGATGCCCTGGCCTTTTAGGTGACGCAAAAGATCGAGAAGGTGTGCAGAGTCTTCGTCGTTCAAGGCGGCGGTCGGCTCATCGAGAATCAAGAGCTTTACTCGCTTAGAAAGCGCTTTGGCGATTTCTACAAGCTGTTGCTTGCCAACGCCGATCTCTTTGATCTTCGTATCTGGGCTCTCGCGAAGACCAACGCGGGCAATAAGTTTTTGCGCTTCTTGACCGGTCTTGTTCCAGTCGATTAAACCGAATCGCTTGATTTCGTTATTTAGAAAAATGTTCTCTGCGATAGAGAGATATGGGCTGAGCGCTAGCTCTTGGTGAATGATGACGATGCCCTTGGCCTCGCTGTCACGCAAGTTTTTGAAAGCGACAACTTCGCCTTCGTAGAAGATGTCACCTTCGTAGGTGCCGTGTGCATACACACCAGAAAGCACCTTCATGAGGGTTGATTTACCTGCGCCATTTTCGCCACAGATTGCATGGATGTGGCCGCGCTCGACGGTTAGTGAAACGTCATCCAAGGCTCGCACACCGGGGAAAACCTTGGTGATTGATCGCATTTCGAGGATGTTGTTGCTCACTCTGATACCGCCTTTGGTTGTGAAACTTTTGAAAATTGAAGCCTTAGTGTGCTTACCGGTGGGGTGCTATGCACCCCACCGGCTCGCGAGTACTACTTGTTATTAACCTAGGTCTGCCTCGGCAATGTAACCAGAGTCAATCAACAATTCCTTGTAGTTGTCAGTGGTGACGATGTACGGGGTCAATAGGTATGAAGGAACAGTCTTCACACCGTTGTCGTAGGTTGTGGTGTCGTTGGTCTCAGGGGTCTCGCCCTTGAGGATTGCGACTGCCATGGTTACTGCAACTGCAGCTAGCTCACGGGTGTCCTTGAAGATGGTCGAGTACTGCTCGCCAGCCAACATTGACTTAACCGATAGAACTTCTGCGTCCTGACCAGTAACGGTAGGTAGGTCAGATGCGGTGTAACCAGCTGCGGTTAGAGACGCGATGATTCCGCGGCTTAGACCGTCATATGGTGATAGAACACCGTTAACCTTTGCGCCGCCCTTGTATGAACCAACAAGGATGTCGTCCATACGCTTCTGAGCAACTGCGCCGTCCCAACGGAGGGTAGCTACCTGAGTGAAGTCAGTCTGACCCGAACCAACAACTAGAACTCCGCTGTCGATAAGTGGCTGTAGAACTGACATTGCACCGTTGAAGAAGAAGGTTGCGTTGTTGTCATCTGGTGAACCAGCGAACAACTCAACGTTCAATGGGCCAGCGGCGTTTGCGCCGTCTGCTGAAGTGCTGGTCTCAGAAGCGTATACGCCCATGCCAACTAGCATCGATGTTGCCTGAAGCACACCGACCTTGAAGTTGTCGAAGGTTGCGTAGTAGTCAACGTTTGCTGAGTCACGGATCAAACGGTCGTAAGAAATTACTGGAACGCCTGAGTCTGCTGCCTTCTGTAGAACGTCAGTTAGCTGAGTTCCGTCGATTGCTGCGATGATTAGGGCCTTTGCACCCTTGGTTAGCATGCCCTCAAGCTGAGTTACCTGGGTAGGAATGTCATCTTCTGCATACTGTAGGTCAACTGAGTAACCGTCAGCTTCTAGCTTTTCTTTGATGCTGTTACCGTCTGAGATCCAACGGGTTGACGACTGAGTTGGCATTGATACACCAATCAGGCCGCCTTCTGCGGTCTCTGAGCTAGCACAACCGGTTAGGGTTGCGACTAGAAGAGCACCTGCGGCAACTGCGCCGAGTACTTTCTTAATCAATTTGGTTCCTTTCGGGATTGAGTTGGACTTATGTGCCTTCCCTGGTCGCGTCCATCTCGACCAGAAGCTTAAGAAAAACATGAGCGCTGAACCAAAGGATGATTGGCGGACAATATCCATGTCATCCTCCTAAAGGTGAGCGCTCACATTTCCACTTCAAACTCTGCCATATCCCGCCCTGCAGGGCTGACCAAAACGGCTAATTTCCGTAAACGTTTTGATAACGAGTGTGTAAAGAATCGATGTCGGCCTGGCTGATGGGCAGCGGTGTGCCCAGCTGGCGAGCAATGAAGACCGTCTTGGCCGCGTCTTCGCACATCACGGCAGCCTTCACGGCATCCTTGCCTGTCGCACCGATGGTGAAAACCCCGTGGCTTTGCATGAGAACGGCGGGCGATCGGTGACCGGTCAGGGTTTCGACTATGCCGCGACCGATGCTGTCATCGCCGATCTTGGCAAAAGGACCAATCGGAATCTCGCCGCCAAATTCGTCGGCAATTGCCGTCAAGACGCAAGGAATCGGCTCGCCGATGGCAGCCCAAGCTGTCGCGTAATTGCTGTGGGTGTGAACGACTCCCCCGACCTCTGGCATGTTTCGGTAGACGTAGGCGTGAGCAGCGGTGTCGCTCGACGGTTTGTGACTTCCTTCGACCACGTTTCCGTCGAGATCGCAAACAACCATGTCAACCGGTCGCAACTTTTCATACGAGACACCCGATGGCTTGATCACGAAAAGGTCAGGTGACCCGTCTGCGAAGGTAATTCGTTGCGAAATGTTTCCGCCAGTTGAGACAACGAGATTGTTCTTCAC